>Ga0182016_10007269_pt1 | contig 11433 bp, 10 predicted proteins | sample 712S2MmetaG_FD_120491 | JGI IMG/M metagenome (GOLD analysis project Ga0182016, IMG submission 120491) | Permafrost microbial communities from Stordalen Mire, Sweden - 712S2M metaG | ecosystem: Environmental > Terrestrial > Soil > Wetlands > Permafrost | place: Sweden: Stordalen | collected...
CCCCCAGGACGGGGTGATCCGTTTCGACGGCGTCGATGCCCGGGAAATCGATCTGCCCCATCTGCGGCGCAGCATCGGCGTGGTGCTCCAGGAGAACTTCCTGTTCCGGGGCACGGTGCGCGAGAACATCGCGATCACGCGGCCGGGGGCCACCACCGAAGAGGTGACGGCGGCGGCCCGGCTGGCCGGCGCCACCGAATTCATCGAGCGCATGCCCCAGGGTTTCGAGACCCGGATCGAGGAGAACGCCGCCAACCTGTCGGGCGGCCAGCGCCAGCGTCTGGCCATCGCCCGTGCCCTGATGGTCCGGCCGCGGCTGCTGATCCTCGACGAAGCCACCAGCGCCCTCGATCCCGACAGCGAAGCCATCTTCATGGACAACCTGGCCTCCATCGCCGCCGGGCGCACCGTGCTGATCGTGTCCCATCGGCTGTCCATGCTGGTCCGCTGCACCGCCATCATCGTGATGGAGAAAGGCCGGATCGTCGATGGCGGACCCCATGCCGAGTTGCTGGGGCGGTGCGCCCTCTATCAGCATCTGTGGTCGCAGCAGAACCGGTAAACCAGACCCATGACCAGCCGGCGCCCCGAACCGCCCCCGCTCGATTTCCTGTCCGATGCCGAAGCCCTGCTGCACCGGCCGATCCCGGCCTGGCTGACCTGGACTCAGTATCTGCTGCTGGCGCTGCTGATCACCGCGCTGGTCTGGTCGGCGCTGGCGCGGATCGACATGCTGGTGGTCGGGCCGGGAAAGCTGGTGACGTCGCCGGCAACCCTGGTGGTCCAACCCCTCGAGACCGGGGTGGTGCGGTCCATCGACGTGGTGGTCGGCCAGACCGTCGAGCCCGGGCAAAGGCTGGCGACCCTGGATTCGACCTTTGCCGCGGCGGATCTGACCGAGCTGGAAACCAGGCGGACCAGCCTGATCTGGCAGGAACGCCGGTTGCGGGCGCTGCTGAACCAGGCCGAGAACCTGGACGCGGTTCCCACCGATACCGGCAGTCAACTGCAACTGATGATCTTTATCCAGCAGAAGCTGGCCTATCGGGCGCAGATGGCCGAACATGACCGCCTGTTACAGCGGTTGCGGGAACAGATCCAACAGGCCCGGGCCAGCGCCGCGGCGTTGCAAGACCGGATGAAGACCCTGGCGGAAATCGTCAACATCCATGAGGAGTTGAAAACCTCCGAAGGCGGCTCGCGGTACAAGCTGCTGGCCAGCCGGGACGCCTATCAGGGGGTCGCGGTCGACCTGCAACGGGAGGTCAACCAGTCCGCCGATCTCGAACGGCAGATCGCGGTGGAAGAGGCGCAACGGGACTCCTGGGTCCAGGACTGGCGGCAGAAGCTGCTGACCGAGTTGCAAACCGTCCAGAACAGCTTCGTCGAAGCCACCCAACTGGTGGAGAAGGCCCGGCACCGCGCCCAGTTGATCACCCTGACCGCACCCGCCGCCGCCATCGTGCTGGAACTGGCGCCGCGACCGGTGGGTGCGGTGGCCAAGGAGGCCGAACCGCTGGTAACCCTGGTGCCGCTCCATACCCCGCTGACCGCCGAGGTGGAAATCGCCGACCGGGAAATCGGCTTCGTCCATGCCGGCCAGACCGCGCGGATCAAGGTCGATGCCTTTCCCTTCCAGCAGCACGGCACCCTGCCGGCCACCCTGGAGACGGTCAGCGCCGACGCCTTCGTCAAGGAACGCCAGAACGAGCCGGTCTATCGGGCGCGGCTGCACCTGGATTCCGTGGACCTTGCGGCTATGCAGCCGGGCAACCGGCTGCTGCCCGGCGCCACGGTCCAGGCGGAAATCGTGGTCGGCCGCCGCTCGGTGCTCTCCTATCTGCTCAACCCGTTGCTGAAAAGCCTGGATGAAGGGCTGCATGAGCCGTAACCGGGTGCTGTGGCGGGTAGCGTCAACTGTCGATGAGCTTGATTTTGCAGGGCTCTGCCCTGCACCCGCAAGGAGGCTCGCCTCCTTGATCTCATTCACGTCATGGGTTCAAAGGGCCGGCCGGCCCTTTGCGGGTGTGGGCAGCGCCCACAAAACCCTTCCATTTCAACGACTCGTCGCAACCTGGCGGATATGGGCGTTGACCGGTACGCTGCAACCATCCATGCTGAAAATGCAGATACAATCGGGACGTTGTTCCCGCCGGTAGAAGGGGCGTTGACTTTTATGGCAACACGGGCCAATATCCGGCGGCTGAAGGTGCGTGGTGATGTTGATCTCGTGGAAACCGAAATGGAGTGGAATGAACGGGCGGAGAGGGAACTGTATGCCTCGGCGGCCTGCATTGCCTGGATGAACGGGCATCTCGCCGGCTTGGAAACAAGGGTATGTTGTGATGCGACGCCCCTGGAGCAGGTGGAATCGCTGTTTCATAGATTTATTACGGGTAAGGTTCTGGTCTATAGCTATGATCTGCGTGACCTTGAACCTCTTGATGCCGGTATATGGGAATTAAAGAGTCCTGATTTACGTTTTTTTGGTTGGTTTCCGGTCTATAATACGTTCATTGTGGCGTATTGTGACGATGCCAGCAAAATTAAAGAGTATAATTTGTATTCGGGCTATATTCAGCAGTGCCTGCGGCTTCGGGACAAATTGCCGGTGGATCAGCCAACCTTCATCGACGGCGGATTAAGCGATGTCATTTCGAATTGAGACAAGTCTGCGGAGTCGCAGGGTCGGGCGGTTTGTGGCCAGGGTGGTGGACTCCCTGCGCCGGGCCTTTGCCGAAGAAGCGAGCCGGACCGGTTTGACCCAGGCCAAAATGGCCGAAATCCTTGAAGTGGATCGGTCGGTTATCAACCGCCGGCTTAATGGTGAGAGCAATCTGACGCTACGGACCATCGCCGAACTGGCCTATGCCATGGGTGACCGGGAGATTGTTTTTGAGCTGCGCGAACGGCAGGCACCCGTAAAGACAACCCGATTCGACGCGCCTTCGGTGGCATGCCTCACCATGCCGGGTTGCGACGTTAAGGTAGGTGTGGTGTGAATGTCGGTGAGCTTCCGTCCCTGGGCTGCATCTTCTGCGAAGATATCCGCCACGAGGTAACAGGGCTGTCCTCGTTTATCGGGGTTATGCCGGGGGCCATTTTTTTACCGTCCTACCCCTGCCAGTTGGCTAAATTTGGGATCGCCATCTCATGGCTTTTTGATAAGAATGAGATCCCTGAAACATTAAACGTTCAACTCGTTGTCCCGTGGCAGGCAGAGCCGATCAAAATTCAGCAATTGGATACCAGGGGATTGCAGTTTCAGATGAAAAATGAGGATGACCCCGACTCCATTGGGGCTTGGACCGCCTGCCGTGCGGTTTTATCTCCTTTTCCGGTGCCGTCGCCCGGCCGGATTCGGGCAGAAGTTAACACCGGATCGGGCTGGCGGATCGCCGGGACGCTGCGCTTCAGGGAAATGGTCCGACCGCAGGAGGCGGCCTCGCCAGATCTCGGCGGCCGGTAGCGGCGGCTTCCAGCCGCTTCGACATTTGGGATCGTGATTTATTGGGCATCGCCTGACGGCCACGACCGGGGCCGATCGCTCGAAGCCTCGGGTGGTCAGCGCGTCCGCCAGGATCGACCGCTCCCTCTGGCCGTTGTGGTCGGGGCTCTGGTAGCCTTCCAGCAGGTCCACGTCATCGACCAGGATCACCACCTCCCGCACCAGTCCCTGGCGCCACAGGGTGTCGACCATCACGCCGCAATAGCAGGCCAGATCGGACACCCCCGGGGGCCGCAGGGTCATGGTTTGCGCGTTGCCGCCGCTCCACTCCAGGGCGCAGCGGGAGACGAGCTTGAACAGCGCCGGCACGCCATACTCGCCGCCGCCCTCCGCCGCGGTCTTCCATCCCGACGAGAGACCGCGACCGTGATGGTCTCGACCCCGCGCTCGAAGTCGCCCAGCCGGTCGATCATGCGCACGGCGTCCTGGACCATCGGGTCCAGCAGCAGATTGAGGGAAACCGCCGGGCCATGGACGCGGGTGAGGAATGCGTTGCGGAGCTTCTGGAACAGCATCTCCAGGACCCGCTGCGCGGTGTTGCGTTCCCGGGCCGGAACGACCAGGGTGACGATGTCGGGCTGGCCTTCCTTCAGCTCGATCAGAATCCGACGGGCCAGATGGGATTTGCCGCTGCGGGATTCGCCATGGATGATCCATGGCCGCTTTTCATTTTCGTTGTCCCGACCGTAGAGCCCGTCGTAATCCCAGTTGTGGCGCAGGGTTTCGGCGCCCTGACGCAACGCCCGCTCCCGCCCGCAGAACAGCCCTTTCAAGACTTCCGGCCGTTCCGGCGGCTCGGGCTTGAAGGGATTGGGATGCGCGCTGAATTTGGACGGCTGCTGCATGGGGTGAACCATTTTTCCGGTCGGCTGGTCGCCAGGACATATCATACCCGACGGGGTGTCCGCATCTGGCACCCGACGGCGGCGGTGCGCCGATGAATTTTCCGGCGGTGATCCGGTTCAAGTGCCCCCGCACCGCCCGTGGATGTGCTACAAATCGGTGAAGACCCCGAGGCGTTTGGGGGCTCGCGGCGTAACCCCGGCAACGGGGTCGGACAAGTGGTCCCGGGTCGAACGTCACCCCATCCATCATGGAACACGCGATGCTGAATCGGTTTAAGATCAATGCCCGGTTGATGTTGCTGGTCGCTGCCACGGTTATCGGCATGCTGGCGGTCGGAGCGGTCGGGTTGCTCGACCTGCGCGCTAATCTGTTCGAGGCGCGTCAGGACAAGCTCCAGAGCGTGGTCGAGACCGCGCGTTCGGTCATTGCCGATTATCATCATCGCGCCCAAACCGGCGAAATGTCGGAGCCGGATGCGCTCCGGCGGGCGCTGGAGGCGGTGCAGATCATGAAATATGGTCACGGGGATTATCTGTTCATTCTTGATCCCAAGGTCACAATTATTGCCCACCCGGACCCGAAGCAGGTTGGCCGGAACGTCGTGGATGCTCATGACCCTACCGGGATTTATCATGCCCGGGAATTTGTCGACAAGGCCCACCACGGCGGCGGCTTCGTTTACTACCATTATCCGCGTTTGGGACAGAAGGACCCGGTCCCGAAATTATCCTATGCCGCCTTGTTCGAGCCGTGGGACCTGACCATCGTGTCCGGGGTCTATATCGATGATATCGATCAGATATTCTTGAACAATGTGCTGGCCTTGGGCACCGTGATCCTGGTTCTGGTGGCCAGTGTGGTGGTCATCGCGCTGTTGATTGCCGGCAGCATTCGCAAGCCGCTGGCCTTGATCACCGCCCGGATGAACGCGCTGGCCGGTGGCGATACCGCGGTGGAGATTCCGGCCACCGCCCGGCATGACGAGATCGGCGACATGGCCCGCGCCGTGGTCGTCTTCAAGCAGCATATGGTTGACAACGAACGGCTGCGCGCCGAGCAGGAATTGCGCAAGACGACCGCAGAGGAAGAGCGCCGGCGGATGATGCGCGGGATTGCCGATGCCTTCGAGGCGAAGATCGAGGTGATCGCCTGTTCTCTGGCCCGGGCCGCCGACCAGATGCAGAGTGACGCACAGACCTTGTCCACCACCGCCGAGGAAACCAGCCGGCAATCGGCGACGGTGTCCAGCACCGCCGAGCAGACCTCGGCCAATGTCGGAACCGTGGCCTCGGCAACCGCGGAACTGATCGGCTCGATCAGCGAAATCGGCCAACAGGTGACCCGCTCGTCGCAGATCGCCGGCGTTGCCGTGGCCGAAGCCGAACAGACCAACGGCACCGTTTCCGGGCTGATCCGGGTCGCGGAAAAGGTCGGGACCATCGTGCAACTGATCGGCGGCATTGCCGCTCAGACCAACCTGCTGGCGCTCAATGCGACCATCGAGGCGGCACGGGCCGGCGAGGCCGGTCGGGGCTTTGCGGTGGTGGCCACCGAGGTCAAGCATCTGGCCAGCCAGAGTGCTCGAGCGACCGAGGATATCACCGCCCAGATCACCGAAATGCAGGCGGTTGCGGTGGGCGCGGCCAACGCGATCCGCAACATTGCCGGCACCATCGGAGAAATCAACGCGATCGTCGGGGCGATTGCGGTTGCGGTGGCGCAACAAACCACCGCAACGCGGGAAATATCCGGGAATATCCAGCAGGTATCGGTCGGGACCCGGGAAGTTTCGACCAACATCGCCGATGTCCTTCATGCCGCGGAGGACACCGGCTCGATCGCAACCCGGGTGCTGAACGCGGCCCGGGAGGTTTTCAGCCAATCCACCGCGTTGTCAACGGAGGCCGAGAAGTTCGTGCGCCAGTTCCGGGCGGCCTGACCGGGCCGGACGAAGGTGTCATTCGTCCGGCCCGGCGGTATGACCCGAGGGTGCCGCCATTCGGTGGTCGTCAACAGGCTCTAGAACGTCACCTTGACGCGGCCGTAGTAATAGCCGCCGTCGTAACCGTAGGGAGAATTCCACGGATAGACGTTGGTGTTGATGCCGAAGCGGCGGATGGCCGGATTGGTCTTGGCGGGATAGACGTCGAAGACGTTCTGTCCGCCGATGGAAACCTTCAAGTTCTTGGTGAGCTGGTAGCCGATGTCCAGGTCGGTGGTGAAGGCCGGCGCGACATAACTGGTTACCCAGGAGGTGCCGTCACCATACTGATCGTAGACCAGCGAGCTGTGGCCCCAACGTGTTTCCCTGAGGGTGATGTCCCAGTTGTCATACAAATAGGTTCCAGACAGGGAGAACTTGTTGCGCGGCGCCACCGTGGTCAGGTTGGCGACGGTGGCCGGGCTGAACAGGCTGATGCCTTTGGCCGCAAGCGCGCCGGGGGCTTGATACTGCTTGGTGATTTCGGTTTGGTTGGTGTTGCCGGCGAAGCCCCATTTCACCGCGCCGAACGATCCGAAGTCGGTGGTGTAGTCGGCCGCAAGGTCGATGCCGCGGGTGCTGGTGTTGGCCCCGTTGGCGAAGAACAGCGCCGATACCGCGCTGGTCGACACCCCCGAGGGGATGGTGGCGCCGTTGGCGGTAATCGCGGCCACCGCCTGTGGCCCGAAGATCGTGCCGGAATCGATGATGCGATCGGTGATGTCGATCCGGTAGGCGTCGATACTGGCATGCAGGCGGTCGATCGGTTCGCTGACCAGACCGACGCTGTAGTTCGTCGATTTTTCAGGCTTCAGCGCCGGCGCACCCAGCAGCGCCGCACCCGGAGAGTTGACCGGCAACTGCACGAAGGCTGAAGTCGGGGTCACATTTGTTGCCGAAAAATATTCCTGCGCGAGCGTTGGCGCGCGGAAACTGTTGCCAAACGATCCACGTAAGCCAAGCCACTTGAAAAAGTCGTATCTTGTAGATACTTTGCCCGTCTCAGTAGAGCCAACATCGTCGTATTTCTCGACACGTCCGGACAGGTCGATCTGCCAGGGGGGAAGGATGTGGGTGCTCAGGTCGACATAGGCCGAGTAAACGTTGCGGTCGGCGTCATGGGCGTCGGTCGGCGTGAAGCCGGCATAGCCCTGCGAACCACCCAGCACATAAGAGGCCGGTTCGCCGGCGTCCACCTCGTAGGATTCGTAGCGGTGTTCGAGGCCGAAGGCGACGTTAAGCGGGTGCGGCAGCACCTGCTCGAACTCCCGGCGGATATCGAGGTTGGTGGTCGCTTCGATATTGGTCAGGTCGCCGGCGTGGAAGTTGGTCTGGCTGTCTCCGGTTGTGTAGAACAGGGTCGGATTGGCCGAATCGATGACACCGAGGCGGATGGCATCGCGGCCGAAGGTACTGCTCAAATCCCAGCTCCAGTCGAGGAGATTGGAGCCTTTGACGCCGACCGTGAAGCCAAAATCGTTCTCGTCGCTGGTTTCTTCGGGGAAGAAACCGTTCGGCCAAATCTGCGGAACCTTGGTCGGTGTGCGCCAGTTCTCGTAGGCCTCGACATAGCGATGCGCGAACGTGCCAAAGCCGTAAGCGGTCACCGTATCGCCGAGGGGGATCTCGCCATTAAAGCCGACAGTTTCAAGATTGTAGGCGGGATCGCCGAATGTGCGGCCCTGTATGGTGTAGTTGGAGCGAGGGTCGTAGCCGGTGCGGTTGGTGAAGTCGTGCAAACGCCCGTCCGCCGAAAGGTGCAGGAAGCCGCCGTTGGGTAGCGCAACCCCGGTGTCGGTGTCCGCCTGCCCGGTTGCGCCGTCGCCCCGTCCGGTTATACCGCCCGTAACCTCCACATTCGTGCCGTGGTCCGATGACTTAAGAATGATGTTGACGACGCCGGCGATGGCGTCGGAGCCGTATTGCGCCGCAGCGCCGTCTTGCAGCACTTCGACATGGTCGATGGCCGAAAGGGGGATGGTATCCAGGTCAACCGGATTGGAGCCCTGGTCTGGATCAGAGTCGGCGTTGATGTTGGCCGAGGCATGTCGTCTCTTACCGTTGACCAGCACCAGCACCTGTCCGGGATTGAGGCCGCGCAGGCGCACCGAACGCACCAGCGCGCCGGTGTCCTGACCGAAGGCGGTCGAAGAAAACGATGGCACCACATCCTTCAACGCATCGAATACGTTGGTGGCGCCGGTGGCTTCCAGGGTTTCGTTGCTGATGACTTCGATCGGCGTCGGGCTGTCATACTGGCGTCGACCGACTTCGCGCGTGCCGGTGACGATGACCGTGTCGACGTCAGACACTTCATTGGCTGATTGGGGTGCCGTTTGGGCCGCCGCAGGCAGGCCCAGGCCGGTCAGCAGGGGCAGAACCCCGAGACCGATCAGATTTCTTTTCCTCATCAAATCTCCCTCCAGCATATCTTCCAGGATCCAAAAAGACACATAGAACGTGTTATATGTGCTAGAAAACTATTATATCTATCGATTTAGTGGGCTGCAACCCGATTATACCCTACGCCCTTCGTTGATTTGGATTTGTCTAAAATTGTAACTTAATGGGATGCCCGAGGCCGTTTCAAAAAGTCGAGCACATGGCGCGGTGCGCCGCAACATACTGAAAATAAGATACTATTTAACTTTCGAGGAGAGGTTTTTCCCTTGGTGGGGCCTGCGGCAGGCAAGGACGGAGCCAAAGGTCGTGATGATGACGGCGGATATCATCGACTGGATCGGAAAAACGCCATCAGGCAGACCTTGCGCCCGCTATAGACGCTGTATCTGACAGGATACTACCAATTACAACATGTATTATGCGGATATCATACCATTATGTCATGCTCAATAGGAACGCGGCGCATGAACGCTGGTAAAACACCCTGGTCATTATCCCGACATCGCCGCCAACGGGGAACTGGTGGAGCGGGTCAAGGTGGCGCTGTCCGCCCTATCCGATTGTGACCTCCGTGCCCAGGTGCCGGGTTGACCGGCCGACGAGCCTCAGGGACGTTGCCTGTCGTACCCGCCGGCCGCCCGAGTCGCATCGTTCGGAGCCTCGGTTCTTCTGCCGGGCCGGGCCGGCCCGGTCCGGCATCCCCCTCCGCCTTGATGTCGGTTCCGCCCGGCGCCGGGATCGGTCGCCGGCGAAACAGTCCGTAACCAATGGTGACGGTTGCGGACATCGTGCCGACGTCCGGGCGCGCTATGACTTTGGCCATGGCGAGGGTTCGGGCGGCGGAGACGGCGCGGCGTGGTTGACACAACATCTTGCGGCTCATCGTGCAACCAGGGGCATTCCGCACCCGATCGCCTTGGACTGCTGTGTCACGAGATGATGGATGCGAATTTTCTGACGACTATCCTGTTCAAGCTTTGCCCGGACCTGCCGGTGGACGTGTTGCAAACCCGGGAGGACCTTGGGACCTGGGTCCGCGGCGTGACTCCGGCCACCCGTCTTGTCGCCTTTTGTTCAGGGGTGGTGGTGCCGGCGGAGATTCTGGCGGCGCTCGGCGGTCCGGCCTATAATTTCCATCCCGGGTCACCGGACTATCCGGGGCGGTTTCCCGCCGCCTTTGCCCTGTACGATGGCGTCGCCACCTTTGGCGCGACCCTGCACGAGATGGCGGAGCGCGTCGATTCCGGGCCGATCGTCGGCTGTACCCGGTTTGCCGTTCCGCCCGGCAGCAGTTACCGGTGGCTGGTGGCGAAGGCCCATCAGGCCGCGCTTCATCTGTTTTTCGAGGCGGTACGACCCCTTGCCCGTTCGGCGGCGCCACTGCGGCCCCTGCCGCTGGTCTGGGGCGGGCGGCGGTGCACTCAGAGGGCGCTGGAGCAGGCGTGCTGCCTTTCGGTCGACGCAACGGCCGACGACATGGAGCGGAGGTGGGGAAGTTTTGCTCAGGTTCCCGGTGCCAGACTGTATATTATGCTGCACGGCCGGCGTTTCGAACTGGCGGCATGACCGATGCCCTTGAACCCGGCACCGGTTGAAGGGCGGTGACGCGGGCAGGGAGCAGGTTGGACAGGCGATCAGCAACGGGGCTTTGCGGGGACGTCGCAACCGCCGCCGCGTCGCCATCATCAAAACTTCGGAGGGTACGAGAATTATGGTAACACGTCGGTTCCTTATGGTCTGCCTGATTCTGCCGCTGCTCGGCGGAATGGTCGCCGGGGTGGCCCGGGCGCAGACCGGCGACGTTGCCGCCGGCGCCGTCAGCTTTGTCGACGCCCTGGGCAAGGAGGCGGTCGCGGTTATGGCCGACAAGACCATCAGCCGGAGCCAGCGGGTCGAGCGATTCCGGGATCTGTTCCACCGGGGCTTCGACATTCCGTCCCTGGCCCGCTTCGCCCTCGGCCGCTACTGGTCGGTGGCGACGCCGCCCCAGCAGCAGGAGTATCTCAGGCAGTTCGACGAGATGGTGGTCCGCTCCTACGCCGCCCATTTCGAATCCTACGGCGGCGGCTCCTTTCGGATCACGGCAAACCGGTCGGATGCGGATCGGGACGTCTTCGTCACGACGGTCGTCACGCCAAACGAAGGCCCCCCGGTCAATGTCGAGTGGCGGGTCCGTCAACGTGACGGCCGCTTTGGCATTATCGACGTGGTGATCGAGGGCGTGAGCATGAGCGTTTCCGAGCGCCAGGAATTCTCGTCGGTGATTCAGGCCAAGGGCGGTAACATTGATGCCTTTCTCCAGGCCCTGCGGAACAAGGTCGCCACTATGATTTCGTCAAGCGCCCCGTGACGGGGCCAGAGGCAACGCCTCCGGCAGGGCGCTGCCCTGCACCCGCAAGGAGGCTCGCCTCCTTGACCTCATGACGTTCATGGGTTCAAAGGGCCGCCCGGCCCTTTGCGAGTGTGGGCAGAGCCCACAAAACCCTTCGCAGCCTTCCCCCGTTACGGCGCCAGCACGAACCTCACCGGCTGCGGTCCGGCGGCAATCAGGCGGACCGCGAAGGGCGAGGTGGGTTGGGCGCCGCCCGGGTCGTCGGGTCCGGGAACCGACTCGTGATAGGGTACCACCACCGTTCCATCCTGCACGGTCGCAGGGTCGAGGCTGACGGCATAGCCGGCGCCGGTGCGCGGGCCG
>Ga0182016_10007272_pt1 | contig 11426 bp, 10 predicted proteins | sample 712S2MmetaG_FD_120491 | JGI IMG/M metagenome (GOLD analysis project Ga0182016, IMG submission 120491) | Permafrost microbial communities from Stordalen Mire, Sweden - 712S2M metaG | ecosystem: Environmental > Terrestrial > Soil > Wetlands > Permafrost | place: Sweden: Stordalen | collected...
ATCGCAAAACGTAGTCCCTTATCCATGGCTACCGGCGTAATCAGCTCCACCACCAACTGAATGTTGTCCCCCGGCATCACCATCTCGGTCCCTTCCGGCATCTCCGCTACCCCCGTCACATCCGTCGTCCGGAAATAGAACTGCGGCCGGTATCCCTTGAAGAACGGCGTATGACGCCCCCCTTCTTCCTTGCTCAGAATGTATACTTCGCCCTTGAACTTCTTGTGCCCCTTGATGGAACCCGGCTTCGCGATCACCTGACCGCGCTCCACTTCGTCCTTTTCCACCCCGCGCAGCAGCAGCCCGACGTTATCGCCCGCACGGCCTTCATCCAAAAGCTTCTTGAACATCTCGACGCCCGTCACCACCGTCTTGCGCGTGTCCCGGAACCCGACGATCTCCATTTCCTCGCCCACTTTGCAGATCCCCTGCTCCACGCGGCCCGTCACCACGGTCCCGCGCCCCTGGATCGAGAAAATATCTTCAATCGGCATCAGGAACGGCCGGTCGATAATACGCTCCGGCACCGGAATGTACTTGTCGACGCTCGCCATCAGCTCGTCGACCGTCTTCTCCCACTTCTCTTCGCCGTTCAATGCGCCCAGCGCCGAAACGCGGCACACCGGAAGATCGTCTCCGGGGAACTGATACTTGCTCAGCAGTTCGCGGACTTCCAGTTCCACCAGATCCAGCAGTTCGGTGTCATCCACCATGTCCACCTTGTTCATGGCGACCACGATGTAGGGCACGCCCACCTGGCGGGCCAGCAGAATGTGCTCGCGGGTTTGCGGCATGGGGCCGTCGGTGGCGGCGACCACCAGAATCGCGCCATCCATCTGCGCGGCGCCGGTGATCATGTTCTTGATGTAATCGGCATGCCCCGGGCAATCCACGTGGGCGTAATGCCGGTTGGCCGTCTCGTACTCCACGTGCGAGGCGGCAATCGTGATTCCGCGAGCCTTTTCCTCGGGCGCGTTGTCGATCGAATCGAAGCTCCGGAACTTGTTCTTCGGATTGTGCTTCGAAAGTGTCTTCGTGATGGCCGCGGTCAGCGTGGTCTTGCCGTGATCGATATGTCCGATCGTGCCGATGTTGACATGCGGCTTGCTGCGGTCAAATTTTTCCTTTGCCATGATTCCCCTACCTGCAATTCACTTTCGACAGATTTCTGGAGCCGTTGACCAGGATTGAACTGGTGACCTCGTCCTTACCAAGGACGCGCTCTACCAACTGAGCTACAACGGCCCACTCTGCAAATTCACGCGAAAACCCACAGGACAGACCTGGTGGACAGGGAAGGATTCGAACCTTCGTAGCCCGCAAGGGGCGACAGATTTACAGTCTGTTGGTTTTAACCACTCACCCACCTGTCCGAAAACAATCCGCTGCCGCCACCTCTATTATGCGCCACGCGTCTTTTGATGCGCACGCGTCACCACCGCACCCTCCGGTCGCAGCAGTCACGCCGAAAGAAAATAAATTATTGCGTTAGCCGGGACCGTACAGAATACCGCTAGAAGGGGCGCCCTGACCTGCAGCAGCCACGATAATACCACAGATTTACGAGGCGCAGGGGATATGCTGTGGATGTGGTTCTACCCTCTCAACCGTTCCGCGTCGCCGCACGCTGAACCGTTCCAATTCGATTCTCTAGTCGAAATCCGCGAATACCTCGCTGGCGACCGAATCCAATGCCTGGTTTGCGGGAAGAAATATTTACGTCTGACTCACAGGCATCTGTCTTTGCACGCAATGACCGGGGACGATTACAGGGAAATGTTCGGCATCCCGTGGACCTACTCGCTCACCAGCGCGGCATCCCGCTCGAACCTGAGCCGGCGAAACAACTTCGCCAACATGACCAACCTGCCATACCGCCGCCCAGTAGGTGAGATCCCCGCGTCGCGCCGGAAAAGGACTCCAGCGGTGACGCGGTACTGGACCGAAGTGGTCCGCCCGCAAGGCCCCACGCACAGTGCCCAGCTGCATGAGATGGTTCCGTGCGACGATTGCGGCGTGGATGTGCCGACGACGCGGCTGACCAAGGTTCACGGAACGCGCTGCGTGGCGTGCCGGGTGATCGCCAAGCAGGCGAGAGACGCAGCCAAGGCAGCCTTGCTGTTGCCGCGCTGCGCTTAGTCTGAGACTAAGCTTCGAGCTCTATCTCAGGCTTTTGGATGGGCGTCACCGGATCGATCCACATCCACAGCAGCGCGGCAAATACGTAGGAAATGGCGCTGGTGTAGAACACCAGATTCCAGTTATTGCCGAAATGCGTCAGCACGAAGGCGGTGACAACGGGAAAAACGACGCCCCCGAAGTTGCCGGTCATATTCATGGCTCCGGATAAAGTGCCGGAGAAGCGTCCGCCCACATCCATGCAGGAGCCCCAGGCGGGCGGCATCACCACGTCATTGCAGAAACTGGCCAGGCCGATGGCCACCATCTTGATCCACGGTTCGTGAATGGCCGTCGAGATGACGAGCAGACCGCCCGCGCAAAGAAAAGTGGTCGAGCAGAGCACGCGGCGAGCCGTTCGCACGCTGCCGAAGAAACGGGTTAACGGCGCGGCCATGAAGCCGCTGATCAACGCCCCCAAGCCTCCTAGAAACAGCGGGAGAATATTCAGCCCGGCGGCGACCGCGGGCGCGAGTTTCAGGTCCTCCAGAAACGTCGGCAGCCAGGTGATGTAGAAATACCAGCTGAACGACATAAAGAAATACTGGAGGCAAAGCATCACCACATCCGGCGAGGTTGCGAACAATTTCCACGGGACATCGCCGTGTCCGCCGCCGAGGCCCTGATTCCCGCGCAAGAGGTCGCGTTCCGCCTGATTCAGGTTGGGATTATCCGCCGGATTGTCACAGTACCAGCGATAGAAGAGCACTGCCCACACTATGCCGACGCAGCCGAAGATGCAAAATACGGCGCGCCACGAGACGAACTTCAGAAGCTGGAAAACGATCAAGGGAGTAAACGCGCCGCCCCAGCGCGCGGCCAGCCAGATGACGCCCTGGGCCCGGACGCGCTCCTCCCGGGGAAGCCACGCCGAGAACGCCTTGGTGATATTGGGGAAGCATCCGGCTTCGCCCGCGCCGAAAAAAAGCTGCGTCAGGAAGAGCGAGATGAAGTTGAACGCACCGCCCATGAGGGCTGTAAAGGCGGACCACCAGAGGACAATGCGCATCATGACGCGCCGCGGCCCCAACCGGTCGCCCATATATCCGCTGGGAATTTCGAAAAGGGAGTACGCAGCGGCAAACGCCGCGAAGACATAGCCCATCTGCTGCTTGGTCAGATGCAGGTCGAGACTGATGCGCGGGGACGCCTTCGACAGCGCCACGCGGTCGAAGTAGGTGATGATCGCCAGCGTCACCGCAAACCCGACCACTCCATAGCGCACCCTGGTGGGCCGCACGTCCTGCTTAGATCGCGACGAGGCGAGTGATGCCATAGAGAGTCATTCGATCATGTCACGTTTGCTTGCGCAACTTTTGCGATTATAGAAGGAACAACGAAAGGGTCTTGATTGAACGTACCGATACGGACCGCGGTAGTGGGTGCGGGCCATTTCGGGTCTCACCATGCGCGAGTGGCGGCAGCTGATCCCGGGGCCGGATTGGTCGCCGTCGTGGATGCCAATGCCGAACGCGCGCACCAGATTGGCGCGAACTACGGTTGTGAAGGGCTCACGGATTTTGAGGCCTTGCGCGGCAAGGTGGATGCGGCCGTGGTGGCGGTGCCTACGCTCTATCACGCGGACGTCGCCTGCGGCTTGATGGCCGCCGGAATCGACGTGCTAGTGGAAAAGCCCATGGCGCTGGATCTGGTATCGGCCGACCGCATGATCGCCGCCGCCGCTGAGCACGGCCGCATTCTTCAAATCGGGCATCTGGAGCGATTCAACCCGGCCGTTCTGGCGCTGGAGGCCGCGGTAAAGCTACCACTGTTTTTTGAGATTCACCGGATGAGTGTTTTCAGCCCGCGCAGCCTGGATGTCGACGTGGTTCTGGATCTGATGATCCACGATCTGGATATCGTCCTGGCGCTAGTGAGCTCTGGTCTCGTCGATATCCGTGCCACCGGGATTTCGATTCTGTCGTCAAAAGTGGACATCGCCAACGTCCGTCTGGAGTTTCAGAACGGCTGCGTGGCCAACCTGACCGCCAGCCGCGCGTCTACGGAGAAGGTTCGCAAATTGCGGGTTTTCCAGCCGGGCGAGTATATTTCCCTGGATTACGGCCGGCAGGAACTGCAGGGAATTCGCGTAACCGAGTCTCGCGAGATTTCGTTCTATCCTTATGAGACTAAAAAGGATGAACCGCTCCGTCTGCAGTTCGAGGCCTTTTTGGGGAGCGTGAGGACGCGGCGAACGCCGAAGCTAAATGGCGTGGCCGCGCGGCGGAGCCTGGAGGTTGCGCTGGCGATTGCCGGCAAAATCGAGGAGCACGGCGCGGTTGTGCGCCAAACGTTAGGAAACGCGTGGAAACCACAACCATGAAGCCCCAGCCATGGCAGCAATGACGGAACCGGTTGAGGTGGTCGAATATCACCCCTTTCTCGCCGATCAGATTCAACCAGACGCGCGCGAATACCGCTTTGCGGCGATCGGCACGCTCGCTTTCCACGCTCTGCTGGTCGGCGTATTGTTTCTTTTTCCCACGCAGCAACCGGAGCACGAACCGGATCAGCCGCTGCGGCGGTTGACGCCGCTGGTGGATCCGCCACTGACACAGACGGAACGCAATAAAGCGCCGCGATCAAACGAGATCGAAGTGCCCAGCGCGAATCTGCCGGCGCCGAACGTGAAAACTGCGACTCCCCGGAAGAAGTTCGAACCACCGCCGCCCGCGCAGGTGGTGCAGAACCACAATCCGACTCCCGCGCTGCCGCAGGAGCCGCCAAAGGTGATGCAGACTCAGCCGCAGACCGCGCAGGTGATTCCACCGATCGCCGTGCCGCCGCCTCCGAAGACCGTACAGGAACCGAAGCTGGTTTTGGAAAACGTACCGCCGCCTCTCTCGGGGCCTGGAAATGGGCGTTTGAAAGTTCCCGGCGGCGGAGTTCAGGACGCGATCGCCGAGATCGCGAAAAGCGGCGCCGTGTCGTCGCGTTCGGTGGGCGATAACACCGACGACGTTGCACCCGATTTCAGCCTGGGGCGAACGCCCTCGCCGACGCGTCCCAAGAGCAGCCTGGAGCTTCTGAGCGATCCGAAAGGCGTTGATTTCCGGCCCTACCTGATACAGGTCTTGCAGACGATCCGCATGAACTGGCGCGCCGTTTATCCGGAAAGCGCGCGCCTTGGAACCCGGGGGCGCGTGGTGGTGCAGTTCGCTGTGGCGCCCGACGGGACGATCACCAAAGTGGTGTTTACGACGGAATCGGGCTCGCAGGCGCTGGATCGGGCTTCGGTCGCCGCCATCAGCATGTCCAACAGGCTCCCTCCGCTTCCGGCCGGGTTCACGGGTGAGCGCGTGGTGCTGCAACTCAACTTCCTCTACAACGCGGCCAGGTAGTGCGGATTTGCCCATGAAGCCAACGTTCCAGTTCGCCATGTGGTCATACGTTGTGATGGCGCTGATAGCCGTCCTGGCGACGGAAGGCAAGATCCGGCTGGCGATTCTGATCCTGCTCGGCGGGCTGGCGTTGAAGACCTGTATCGCGCGGGCGGCTCGCTGGTAATCGGCGCGCTCACTGGCCGGAGAAGAAAGCGCAATCCGGCGCGACAGGGCAATCGGAACACCTGGGGTTGGTGCGCTTGCAGAACTGCTGCCCGTGGCGCTTCAAGAGCAAATATGCACGGATTCGGGCATCAAAATGAGGCGGCAATGCAGCGATGAGCATTTCCTGCGCTCGCTGATACGTCCTGCCATAATTTAGGCTTTCGCGACCGGCCTGGATGCGAACCAGCACGTGGGGATTGTTCGATGGGACGGCTGCGTCCGGCGCGATTCCGCCGAAAAGCAGAATGCGATCGGCGCCAGGGTCGGCAATGTTGGGAAATTTCTTGAGCGCACGGCGAATTTGCGCGATGGACAGACCGCCAAGCCCGGCTCTTAAATCGCCTCCGTACTCTTTTGCAACGCGCTCCGCAATTTCCTTCAGGCGCATGGCCCTGAGTTCAGGAACCATCCCTCCGGGTTTCAACGCTTCGGCAAGCGTTGCTTGCTTCGCGGCAAGAATCCGGTCGACCTGCACTCCTATCTGACTGGTCAGCGATTCCCAGCCCCTGGCACAAGTTGCGTCACTCGCCGGATATCCGCAGTGCCACCAAACCAGAAACAGATACGGATCGGTCGGCCAGCCCGCTACCTGTTCGCCGTGGAAACCTTCCAGAGCGTCCAGGAGTTGGGCTACTAACATTTTCATGCACAGGAATTATAGAACGTGTTCAGAACGGCACGACAATGGTTCACTGCGAATCCGGATTTGGAGCGCAGGCGTTTCCCTGAGGCAGATCTCAGGCGGCGCTGAAATCGTTTCAGGCTCCTAAGTTGTGTAAATAAGGCAGTTACCCGACCTCATTCAGCATTCCTGTTTAGTCAGACTTAATGGCGTCGTACATGCATTCTTCAGTGCGTCCGGAGTCTGATCCCGGAGAGAACACAGAGTCGGATTAGGAGAAAAAGCGATGGCTGGCATTCGTGTGTGTGAACGTCCGGTGGCGAAAGTTTCCAAGGAAGAACGCGACCGGATCGTGCTGGAGAACCTGTCGCTGGTGCGCGCCATAGCGATCCGCGTGCATGAAAACCTGCCAGTGCATATCGATCTGGATGACTTGATTCATGCGGGAGTACTGGGATTATTCGACGCCGCCGAAAAATATGACAACCGGCAGGAAGTGGCATTTCAGAGCTACGCCAAGCACCGCATCAAGGGGGCCATTCTGGACAGCCTGAGGCAGCTCGATTGGGCCTCACGCGACCTCCGCCGGCGTCATAAGCAACTGGAGCAGATCACACGCGAGCTTTCGGCGGTTCTTTCACGCGCGCCGTCGGAGGCGGAAATCGCCGACAAGATGGGCGTGGGCGTGGACCGCTGGCGGCAGATGGCAGTGGAACTGAGAGTGGTAGGGCTGCTTTCGGCGACGCCGAGGAACACCGATGGCGACGATCGGCCCGCGCCCGAGTTCCCCGCGAAGGCCGATTCCCAACCGGACCGTGTTTGCCAGCGCAGGGAGCTGGGCAAAGTGCTGGAGCAGGCTATGACCGTTCTACCCGACCGGTATCAGAAGGTGGTGAGCCTTTACTACACGCGGGAAATGACGATGAAGGAAATTGGAAGTTTGATGGGAATTAATGAGAGCCGTGTGTCGCAAATCCATAAGACTGCTTTAGAGAAATTGGCCGTGGCTTTGCAATCGGCAGGCATCAAGTCGAGCGCGTCTTTGGTTTAAAGCCTGCGGTTTAGGGTGTCGTTACGCTAACGGGAGCGCAAGGCGCGGAACTGATTCCGAGCAGGTTGTAGGACTCCACCGCGTAGTAGTAGGTGGTGCTCTTCCTGGCATAAGGGTCTGTGTAGGTTGTAGTTGTCACAAAACCAGCCGTGATCGACATCTTCGAGGGCGAGGTTCCCTTCAAGACCCGATAGCCGCCCACGCCACCGCCGCCTGTCGAAGGCGACCAACTCAGTGAAACTGAATCCGTCGTATCGCCTGTGACTTTGAGGTTCGTCGGTACGCTCGGGGGCGAAAGGTCGAGCAAAACCACGACGAGCGGCAGCGATTGGGCAGAAGTGTTGCCCTGTGCATCGAAGGCGCTCAAAGTGTAGATGTACGTCGCTCCCGGTGTAAGGCCGGAGTCATAAAAGGTAGGATGCGCGAGTTGCATCGCCAACTCTCCGTTGCGATAGATGTTGTACCCGGCTACGCCGATCTTATCCGTAGTGGGAACCCACGTGATTGTCGCGCCGGTGCTCGACGAATTGACCAGGGTAGGCGCCACCGGCGTCGCAGGCGGCGTCGTGACTTTGCCCACAATCATCGTGGAGAAAGCGGAACCCGTCGATGTGAATGCGCCCGCCTGATTTGCGGCTGATGAGGCATCAAACGCGGCCGGTAGAATCTGCGCAGGCGTGTCAGTTCCGTAGGTGTTGTAGTCCAGGTAAGCCGCGAAATATCCGGGATAGGAAGGCGCAAAAAATAGAAATTTCTCATATTGAGCGCAATCCACCATCGCCTGCAGGAAGGCCGTATCGATGGGAGCCCAAAAACTGAAAGCATCCCGGGAATCGATGGTATTGATGTTCAGCGTCCCCAGTTCGGTATTCGAAATTTTGTCCGGCCATGCTTCGCTGACGCCAATCGACTTGCCGGCTTGCTGGATCACGGAAGCGCCGGTGAGTACGTCCTCCAACTCGCTGTTGTTCACCGGGTAGACGTGCATGTCAATATAATTCACCTTCGTGGTGGCGAAATCGGAAAGGTAAGTCGTAAAGTTGGCGATCCAGGTACCAGCTCCGGCTCCGAGTTTCACGCTACCGATGTTGACGCCCTGGAGCGCGGTCAATTGGGTCTCCAATAACTGCAAAGCCCCCGTTGGGGAGTTTTCGGTAGGCTGACTCGCGTTCCCAGACTCAGTATCCGGCTCGCAGATAAGCGACAGGTAATCCGGCTGGATGAGCGTTGCCACGTTCAGAGCATTTTGCGCCCGCCCATTCATATATTCAGTCCAGCTCAAAGTCTGATAATAGGGTCCGAAGTCCGCGCCCTCCGTGCCGTCGAGACCCTCCGCGACAGTGGCCTCCACCACCAGTTTCATGCCGGCGGCGTGAACGGCGTTCGCCACCTGCTGATAGAAGGAAACAAACTGCTGATAGTTCGCGGACGCACCGGCATAAGTGTAGAATGGCTGGTACAAAATCGGGAAGCTGATGTGTACAGTAACAGCCTTGGCCCCGGTTGCTTCTATCTCCTGTAACTCGGTTGAAACGGCATTGTTGAAGTAGTTGGTTCCTAGTAGAGTCAGGTAGTTATCCGACTCCGCGGCGGAAAGATGCGGAGCCCATGCGACCGGATACGCAGCTCCGTTCCAGCTCTGATTCAACACGGTCTGGAAGGCGCTGATCTGCGTGGTCATCGTGCTATAAATGGCTTGATATTGAGCCGGAACATCACTCTGCGCGGCCAACGGCAGCACAGCAGCGGTATAGAGAGAAAGCTTTAACAAAAAGCGCATGTTTGTAAAGATTTGTTTTGCGGTGAACGGCGCGGAAAGCGATGAGTAAACAACTCACCGCTTATAAATTCAAACACACGCCAGCAAAGTAAATCGCGCCCAAACCTATGTAAAGTTTCGCTAAATATCCGCAAATTCAACGGAGACCTTTACCGACAAAACAACACAAATACGCCTAGGTTATTTCTTCAGACGAGTTACATGAGGGCTGCTTGGGAACAGCTGGGAACTACGATCGGAGATCCAGGAGGCAGTGTCCCTGTGGAGCTACGGGAAATTCGCCATGATCAAAACAAACCTGACCGCGCAGGAAAGTTGCTTTCACCTTGCCAAAAAATCGCGCGCCCAAATAGGGCGAGACGGCGTGGCGAAAATAAAGATCCTTCTCCGTCGCCGTCCATTCGGCCTCGGTATCGAAAATGGCGAGGTCCGCATCGTATCCCACCCGGATCGCTCCTTTGCGATCGCCGAATCCCGCTAGTTTCGCGGGCTCGGCCGACAGCCATCGCGCCATATCGTCCAGCGTGAATCCACGCATTCGCGCCTCGCTCCAAACCGCCGGCAGAGAAAGCGAAAGAGAACTGATGCCGCCCCACGCGCGCCCAAAATGCCCTTCCTGCGGCAGTTTCAGGTGCGGCGGGCAAGGTGAGTGATCACTCGCAATCGAGTTGATAACGCCATCGCGAAGGCCCCGCCAAAGGGCTTTGCGATTCGCGGCGCCCCGGATAGGTGGCGCGCACTTAAACTCCGTCGCCCCATCTGCGATCGTCTCGCTCTCAAAGCACAGGTAATGCGGACATGTTTCGACCGTCACCGGAACCCCGTCCGCGCGAGCCTGCCGGAGTTCGGCTAGCGCCTCGGCGGCGGAAAGATGCACAATATGCACTCGGCAACGGAATTCATGGCTCAACTTAATCATCATGCGGATCGCCTGCACCTCCGCCGCTGGCGGCCGTGACCGCAGATACGTTTCATAGCTGCGCCAGTCCGCGTGGTCGTCCACTGCTCCCTCCATCGGGCCGGCCAGTTCGGCATGTACCAGCAAGGGCAGGCCGCGCGCGGCAATCACGGGCATCACGCTGCGGAGCTGCTCTTCAGTCACCATGCGGAACTCGTCGGTCCCAGGATGAATCAGGAAGCACTTGAAGCCTGGAACTCCGGCGTCCGCCAGTGCCTCCACAGCAGCCGCATCGCCGTTCACAACGCCGCCCCAGAATGCATAATCGATCATGCAGCGGCCTCGCGCCGAGTGCCGTTTCAGTTTCAGGGCTTCTACAGAAGTGGTGCTGGGAATCGAATTGAGCGGCATCTCAACGATGGTGGTAAAACCGCCCGCCGCTGCCGCCCTCGTCCCGGTTTCAAAGCCTTCCCATTCTGTGCGCCCCGGCTCGTTAAAATGCACGTGGCAGTCCAACAGACCAGGCAGCACGGCGTCCGATCCCACATCGCGAACATGCAGTCCGGCGGTGGTCGAATCATAGGGATAGACCCCGGAAATGCGTCCATCCGTTATCCGAACCAACCCGGGCCTCACGCCTTCCGGGCTGACGATGCGAGTGGAGCGAACGGCGTCAAATGCCAAACTAAATTCTGTCATGAGCTCACCTTCCGAATGGATGCAGCGTGCGATCGATCTGGCGGTAGAGAATGTGCGTCAAGGGCTCGGCGGTCCCTTCGGCGCACTGGTGGTTCGTGACGGCGCCATCGTGGGAAGCGGAGCGAACGCTGTGACCTCTGCAAACGACCCTACCGCGCACGCTGAAATCATGGCCATCCGCGCCGCCTGCCGCACGCTCAGTTCGTTCCAGCTTTCCGGCTGCGAAATCTACACCAGTTGTGAACCCTGTCCGATGTGCCTGGGCGCGATTTATTGGGCTCGGCCGGCCAGAGTCTACTTCGCTTCCACACGCGCCGATGCCGCAGCCGCGGGCTTCGACGATGCTCACATTTACGAGGAACTGAACCTGAACCCGGAAAACCGGGCAATCCCGTGCGCTCAACTCCTAGGCGATCAGGGGCGAAAAGCGTTCCGCGCCTGGCGCGAAACCCTTGATCGGGTGCCCTACTAATCTCCTGTCTTAGATAATTCTTTACAACGTCTGACTTTGTCAAGAATGACATCGGCCGTGGCCTTCCAGACGAACGGGCTGGGTTGGCCGTTCCAGGTAGAGAGCCATTTGTAGATGGCTGTTTCCAAATCGTCGGTGCTGAGGAAGGTGCCGCGGCGGATCATCCGACCGGTGATAA
>Ga0182016_10007274_pt1 | contig 11425 bp, 5 predicted proteins | sample 712S2MmetaG_FD_120491 | JGI IMG/M metagenome (GOLD analysis project Ga0182016, IMG submission 120491) | Permafrost microbial communities from Stordalen Mire, Sweden - 712S2M metaG | ecosystem: Environmental > Terrestrial > Soil > Wetlands > Permafrost | place: Sweden: Stordalen | collected...
ATAAACCCCGCGAAGGCACGCGAAACAGGGCGAATGTGCAGGAAGTCGAGTTGCTTGGGACGGTCCTCTTCGCCGCGCAGGAACAATGCCGACAAGGCCGGCGAGAGTGTGAGTGCGTTGAAAGCCGAGATGGCAATCGCGAAAGCAATAGTAAGCGAGAACTGGCGATAGAGAATGCCGGTGGTTCCGGGAAAGAACGACACCGGGACGAAAACGGCGATCAGCACGAGGGAGGTGGCGATAACGGCGCTCGTGACCTCGCCCATGGCGTTGGAGGTCGCCTCGTGAGGGTCGGAATGCTCCATGGCAATGTGCCGCTGCACGTTTTCGATGACTACGATAGCGTCGTCCACCACCAGCCCCGTGGCCAAGGTAATGCCGAAGAGTGTGAGCGAATTGATGGAGAAGCCGAAGACCTTGACGAAAGCGAGAGTTCCGATCAACGAAACCGGAATAGTGACCGCCGGAATAATGGTGGCGCGCCAATCGAGCAGGAACAGAAAGATAACCGCGATGACGATGGCGATGGCTTCAGCAAGAGTGACGAGGACTTCGCGGATCGAGTCGCCCACCACGGTCGTGGAGTCGAATGCGACGGCGTACTTCAGCCCCGGCGGAAAAGATTTCGACAACTCCTGCAGCGCTGCCTTGACACGTGTATCAACGTCGAGCGCATTGGCGTTGGCCAATTGCATGACGCCTATGCCGTTGGCGGCGTGGCCCAGGTATTCAAGATTACTGCTATAGTCCTCAGCGCCCACTTCAGAGTGGCCGACGTCTTTCAACAGCACCAGCCCGTTGGCGGAGTTCTTGACGATGATGTTGTCGAACTCTGCCGGACTGCTCAGACGGCCTACAACCCGCACCGGAATCTGAAAGGACTGCTTCACATTTGCCGGTTGCTGCCCGAGCTGGCCGGCTGGAATCTCGACGTTCTGTTCGAGCAGCGCATTGATCACATCGGAAGCGGTGAGCGCGCGCGAAGCCAGGCGGACAGGGTCGAGCCAAATGCGCATGGCGTACTTGCGCTCGCCGAAAATCATTACATCGCCGACGCCGGGTACGCGCTTGATGGCGTCCTTGACGTACACATCGAGGTAGTTGGAGAGGAACTCTGGCGAATAACGGCCGTCTTCCGTATAGAAGCCGGCGCCGAGAACGAAGTTGTTGTTCGCCTTTGTGATGGTAATACCGCTCGCATTGACGGCTGAGGGCAGACGTCCCGAGACGCTGGCCACGCGATTCTGCACATCGACGGCAGCGATATCCAGGTCGTAGCCGGTTTTGAAGGTAGCGGTGATGGAACTTGTACCGCTATTGGTGCTGGAAGAGCTGATGTAGCGCATGCCCTCGACGCCGTTAATGGCCTCTTCCAGCGGAATGGTAACGGCCTTTTCAACCGTATCCGCATTCGCGCCAACATAGTTGGTACTAACCGATACCTGCGGGGGCGTCAGCGTGGGATACATGGCGACGGGCAGAAGCGGGAGGCAAATCGCTCCGGACAAAATGATCAGCAGTGCGCAAACCGTGGCAAAGACGGGCCGATGAATGAAGAAGTCGACGAACAAGGTATGCCTTCCTTTTTTGCTTGCAACGGGCGGGTAACGATCTACGCCCTTACACGGCCCGCAGCAATCTGCCGCAGGCGCGCAGCCAAGTTGTGTCTAGGCGCCCAGCAACATAACCGGCATGCCGTTCACCAGGAATTGCGTGCTGGAAACGATAACCTTATCTCCAGGTTTCAGGCCGGAAGAGATTGCATAGCTGTTGCCGACCGTATCGCCCAGCGTGACCGAAGTCTGCAGAGCCGACCAATGGCCGTCCTGCTGATGCGCGACAAATACGAAGCTCTGCCCGCCCTGACGGGTCACGGCCAAAACCGGAACGACTGCCATCGGCGTAGTGCTCCAGATAACCTGCGCCTTCACCATCTGTGCGTTGCGTAGAATGTCTGGGGTAGCATGCACCGGAGCCTTCACCAGGATTCCTTGCAGCATGCTGTCCACCTGCGGCGAAAGAAAATCGATCTTCGACTTCTCCAGCAGCTTGCCGCTCGTATCCAGCAAATCCACATCCAGCCCCACGCGCACCTGGTTAGCTCGCTCGGTGGGAATGTAGATATAGGCTTCCAGATCCTTGCCCTCATCCACCGTGGTCAACATAGTGGTCGAAGAAACGTAATCGCCCACATGCACCGGAATGTCGCCGACCACACCGTCAAACGGAGCGCGGATGCTGTAGTAGGCCAGCTGTTCTTCCTGCGTCTTGCGCAGCGCCACGGCCGACTCGTAGTCCGCCTTGGCGTTGTCGAATGCCTGCTGTGCCTGCTCGAAGACATCGCGACTGGTGATGCCGGCCTCAAACAGCTTGCGCTGGCGCTCGATCTCCACCGTGTTGTAGTCGTAGAGAGCCTTCTTCTGGCGTTCTGTGGCGCGCGTTGAATCGACGGAGGCCTGCTGATGCAGCGGGTCGATGCTCATCATCGGCTGGCCTGCCTTCACGTGATCGCCGGAACGCACGCGAATGTCCGTCAGCCGCCCATCCACCTGCGGCTGCAGAGTGGCCGAGCGCCGCGACTTGATCGTTGCCACGTATTCACTGCTCTGCGGTACAGGTGCCATGGTAACGGTCGCCGTCTGCACCGGCATTCCTTGCATGCCTGCTCCAGCCGGTGGCGCGGCCGCCTTCTTTTGGCAGCCAACAGCCGTCAAGCCTAAGATAACGATACAAATAAGTCCAGGATTGCGTCTCAATGTGCTGTTCCTCACTGAATCTTTCTTTTCGCGCCCATTGTTTTTATCCAGAGTCTCCGGTCTGAGCCGGCATGAATACAATTCCAAATGGAAGGGCCGTTCCTGTTTCTACGCCCCCTGCCTTTGCCTGAAGCGCTCCCCGGTCCCAGCCTGACTCCCAGACAGTTTTAAGTTAGCAGGGCATCTTCTATTGTGACGCTTGGAGGCGGTCTCACGACGCAAAATTCTCGCCGCCAGACCAACTCGGAACCCACAGCAGGTTTATCTGCCGGAAACGGGATAAACCGGTCTGCGCAGAGCATGCGCTTTTGACATGACACCCGCGAGTTGGTAGCCTTCATAAGGGCGCACTCGGCCAGCTCGGTCGCTTTTTGCCCTGTCAGCGTCCCCGTCGTCTAGCCCGGCCTAGGACACCGCCCTTTCACGGCGATAACACGGGTTCAAATCCCGTCGGGGACGCCAATAGAATCAATAGCTTACGCTAGTCTTTGGATGCAACCTCGAAAGCCGGGGACGCTGTGGGGACTAACGAAACGGTACACCGCCTCCACCAGCCCCAAATTTCTCTACCTCTACTTCTCTCGGTTTGCCGATAAACGATTTTTCAGCCTGTCAAGCGCCGGCTCAGCGACGGGCTCGCGAGCTGTCTCATCGAGAAGGGATTTGCTTCTCCGGAACGTAGGGTCTGAAGCTTCTCAACCAAGCAGATGTGCGTGCAGATTACCCGAGCAAGGTGAATTGCGCTCTTGGCCTTGATGAACCCAACCAACGACGACACGGAATATTTCGGCGGGATCGAGATCATCATGTGAACATGATCGGCCCGAAGATGCCCTTCCTCAATCCGGCACTCCTTCTGCTCGGCCAGTTTGCGAAACACCACCTCGTCTAAATGCCTTCGCAGAGTCCCGTACAGCACCTTGCGTCGACATTTCGGTATAAAAACAATGTGGTACTTGCACTCTCATTTCGAGTGGCCTAAGCTCTCATAATCGTCCATCCGGGATTCTCCTTGAAATGTGCTTGGCGGCTCACTCCTGGAGTTTCCTGGATGGACTCCCGCAAATGTCAAACTGCTACTGCCATCCCGGCAGAGCCGGGGGAACTCCCGGTACATTAGATTGATAAGCGAGGTCGCTATGCACCGAATTGTGAAATTGGTGTGTCTTGGAATTCTCAGCTGCGCGATGGTTGCGGTCGTTGCTCCGCCAGCACATGCGCAGGCCAGGCAACAGGACGCCGCGACCATTGCCCGCCGCAATGCTATCGAAAAGGAGCTCGAGTCGATTGCAATCGTCGAGCGCAAAGTGATGGTTCCGATGCACGATGGCAAGAGGATGCAGGCTGACATCTACAGGCCCAAGGACGAGTCGAAGAAGTATCCGATCATCTTTGTGCGTACTCCGTATAACTTCAACTACTGGGATGTTGAGTTGGGCGCGCCGCGCGATATGACGACCGAGTTGGAAGCAGTAAAGCACGGCTATGCCTATGTGGAGATGAACGAGCGAGGGCGATACTTTTCGGAAGGCGACTACGACATTCTGGGCGTGCCGCTGACCGACGCCGACGATGCGCTTGACTGGCTGGGCGGGCTGGGCTGGTCGGCAGATAAAGTGGGGCTGATTGGCTGCTCTTCTACAGCGGAGTGGCAGCTGAATGTAGCCTCTCGCGGCAACAAGGCGCTGACTACGTTTATTCCGGAGAGCTTTGGCGCAGGAGTGGGCCGTGTGGGCCCTTACTATGAGCAGGGCAACTGGTTCCGAGGCGGAGCGGTGCAGATGCTGTTTGGAACGTGGCTCTACGACTATGGCCTCGAAACCAATGAGGGCAAGCCTACTTTTCCGGCGAGCATGTCCCAGGAGGCGCTGATCGCGGCCGCTAAATCCTACGATCTTTCGGCGCATCCGCCCGCGGTTGACTGGTCCAAGGCTTTGCAGCATCTTCCGGTGAAGGACATGCTGGCCGCAGTCGGGAGCCAACAGGGGATCTTCGCCAATACAACGCCTTCGGGCGAGCCGGGCATGATTCTCCGCACTCCCAATGATCCGTCGTGGTACAAGGGCGGGTTGTGGAACGACTCAATGAAGATCGATATTCCCGGGCTTTGGATGATGACCTGGTACGACGTCAGCACCGGGCCGAACCTGGCTGCGTATAACTATGTCCGCAAGACTGCCAGCCCCGATGTCGCGAACGAGCAGTATGCCGTGATCGCGCCCATGCCACATTGCGCTTACAAACGTGCCGCGGAACATACGATGGTTGGCGAGAGAGACCTGGGCGATGCGCGGCTGGATTACGATGCACTGACATATGGCTGGTTTGACCATTTTCTCAAGGGCGAGGATAACGGCCTGTTGGCTAAGACGCCGAAGGTTCAGTACTACACAATGGGCCTGAATAAGTGGCAGGCCTCGGACACTTGGCCACCTGCGAATGCAAAGCCGGTGACCTATTACCTGGCAAGCGGCGGACACGCTAACTCACTCAACGGGGATGGAACGCTGGCTCCCGCGGCGAAACCCAAGGATACGCCCGATCGATTTATCTACGATCCTATGAATCCGGTTCCCACGCATGGCGGAGGATTTTGCTGCATGGGCGCGGATTTCAAGCCCGGCGCACTCGACCAGAAGGGCATGGAAACGCGCGACGACATCCTCGTCTATAGCACCGGACCTCTCAAGGAAGGCATGGAGGTAAGTGGCCCGATCGACGTTACCCTTTACGTTTCGAGCGATGCGAAGGACACCGACTTCACGATCAAGCTCATCGAAGTTTTGCCCGATGGCACAGCCTATAACATCGATGAAAACATCCAGCGCGTGCGGTATCGGGAAGGATACGACAAACCTCCCGTCTTTATGGAGAAGGACAAGGTATACAAAGTCGCTTTTCAGCCTATGCAGACCAGCAACTACTTCGCGCCGGGACACCAACTGCGGATTGAAGTCAGCAGTAGCAACTTTCCGCGATTTGACCGCAACCTGAATACAGGTGGAAATAATTACGATGAGGCGGTGGGGGTAATTGCGCATAACCAGATCCACCATTCAACGCAGTTTCCTTCCAGCATTACGTTGAGCGTGGTGAAGAAGTGAGTCCGTTGAGAGACTGAGGAGAGATGAGGGCCGATTTGTTCAACGAAAAGGGGGAGCATTGAGCAGCATCGATCCGTCCCTTTCGAATCGCGATCTGGCGCCGACGACGCAGGCGCAGCGTACATGGGGCACCTATAACTACATCGCATTGTGGTTCTCCATGTCGATGGAGATCACTACATATCAGCTTGCTTCTTCTCTCATCGCGAAGGGCATGGATTGGAAGCAGGCAGTTGGCACGGTGCTGCTGGGGAACCTGATTGTTCTGGTTCCGATGCTGCTGAATGCGCATGCGGGCGCAAAGTACGGCATTCCATTTCCGGTTTTCATTCGCGCCCCGTTTGGTGTGCGCGGGGCGAATCTGCCGGCGATTCTTCGCGCTATTGTTGCTTGCGGCTGGTTTGGTATTCAGTCATGGATCGGTGGAACTGCGATCCATTCGATGCTGGCAGTGATCTGGCCGTCAGTGGCCGCAAGGGACGGCGTAGTGTGGGCGTGCTTCCTCGGCTTCTGGCTGCTCAACATGGCGGTGGTTTGGCGAGGCGTGGAGTCTATCCGCCATCTGCAAGCCTTTGGCGCGCCATTCATGTTTGTGATGGCCGCAGCGCTGCTGATATGGGTGCGCATCAAGGCAGGCAGCTTTGGTTCCATGCTTTCAACACCGAGCCAATTCCACACGACAGGCGCTTTTCTTGGCGTCTTCTTTCCGTCACTCACTGCCATGGTTGGCTACTGGGCTACGCTGGCCCTGAACATCCCTGACTTCACGCGTTATTCCAAGTCACAAACATCGCAAGCCTGGGGACAGGCGTTTGGATTGCCTGTTGCGATGACGCTCTACACATTTGTGGGAATCTCCGTCACGTCGGCATCCGCGGTTCTGTTTGGCCATCCGATCTGGAACCCGATATTGCTGATAGGCGCTTTTCATCAACCTGTGGTAGCTTTTGTGGCGCTAATTGCAATTCTTATCGCAACATTGAATGTGAACATCGGGGCCAACGTTGTGTCACCGTCAAATGATTTTTCGAATCTCTATCCACGGCTGATCAGCTTTCGCACGGGAGGTTTGATTACCGGGTTTCTCGGTCTCGCGATGTGTCCATGGAAATTATTAGCGACGCCGGATGCATATATTTTTGGCTGGCTGGTTGGCTATTCGGGCCTGCTTGGGCCAGTGGCAGGAATCATGATAGGAGACTACTTTTTCATACGCAGGACGGAACTGGATGTGAACTCGCTCTATCACCGCGAAGGAGCATACCACTATTCAAAGGGAGTCAATCCGCGTGCCGTGGTGGCGCTGGTTTTAGGCGTGGTGATTGCGCTAGTCGGATTGGTTTACCCGCCGGTGCATTTCCTCTACGACTACGCATGGTTTGTCGGGTTCTTCACTTCAGGAATCTTGTATGTGACGCTGATGAAGCTAGTCGCGCCCTCTGTTTATGCAGGGACTGCATAGAGAGCTGGGATTCCGTTCTTTCCAGAGCTTGTTTCAAAAATGGTTCGGCAGTTATCGGGTGCAGCCCCCGCGGAGGCTAAAGCACCAGGTTTTATAGTCCATTTTTCGGCACGACTAAAGTCGTATCCTAATACAACGCGGCATTTTTGAAACAAGCTCTAGTCCACAAGCGCATCCGCGATACTCAGGTGCTGATCGAGCGATGCGATGCCGAAGTCCAGTTCCTCCTTGGTCACGATCAGCGGCGGAGCAATGACGAAGTGGCTCACCCAGGCTTGCTGTGCGACTCCATCGGCCATCATTTTTGCTGCGATCTGATCGACCACCATGGGCTTGCCTTCCACTTTGTCGGACATGGTGTTGAAGGGCTGCTTGGTGGTGCGATTCTTTACTAACTCGACAGCGAAAAAAAGGCCGAGGCCGCGCACATCGCCGATCGAGGGATGCTTCAACTTGAGAGCCTCAAGCTTTTCGCGGACGTACGGTTCAAGCTCGGCAGCGCGCTCGACCAGCTTCAGGCGCTGCATTTCCTCGATTGTGGCCACGGCCGGGCCGAGCGTCATGGGATGCGCTTCGTACGTGTGGCCGTGCGAGAAGTAGTGGTCTTCAAAATAATCTGCAATCTTTCTGGATGTGGCGCATAGACCAAGAGGCATGTAGGCCGATGTGATGCCTTTGGCGGTGACGAGAATGTCCGGCGTTACGTTCCAGTGATTCACGGCAAACCATTTGCCGGTGCGGCCCCAGCCGGCCATTACTTCGTCGGCAATCATCAGTACGCCATGCCGATCGCAGATTTCGCGAAGGCGCGGGAAATACTCCGGCGGCGGAACAAGGACGCCGTTGGTGCCAACGACAGGCTCGAGAATGATGGCCGCGACGTCGCTTTCGTTGCGGATCATGTGCTCGATGTAATCGGCGCAAGCTACATTGCATCCGGGATAGGTGTGCTTGATTGGGCAGTTGTAACAATTCGTCTCCGGCGCAAAAACAAAGCCTGCGCCTTTGCCACCGGGCTCCATCGCCCAGCGGCGTGGATCGCCCGTAGCTGCGATGGATGCCATGGTTGACCCATGATAAGAGCGATAGCGCGAAATGATTTTTGTCTTTCCTGTAACCATGCGCGCGATTTTGAATGCGGCCTCATTGGCTTCGGTTCCGCTGGTAGCGAAAAAGAATTTGTCCAGGCCCTTGGGAAGCACCTCAAGCAGCTTGTTGCTGAGCCGGGCGCGGGCATCGGTGGCGTAGCCGGGTGCGATGTAGGCCAGCTCACGCGCTTGTTCGGCGATGGATTCAATCACTCGAGGATTCTTGTGTCCAAGATTCACGCACATCAGCTGCGAACTGAAATCGAGATAGCGCTTCCCCGCTCCGTCCGTAAACCAGCAGCCTTCGGCGTCGGCAACGTGAAGAGGCTTCCAGGTCTTCTGAAAACGCCAGGTGCCGTAATTGGTTTGGCGTGTAATGGTGGTGATTTCTTCCGAAGTGAGTGCCTTCAGTTCTGCCGTCTCGCTCATCGCTTGCTCCTCAATCAATCTTCAAAATCCTATCATCGCGGTTACGTGCTTGTACCGACGTGATTGCGTATTGTTCAGACTTTAGCGCACCTGCGGGAAGCCCAGGTCTACTTTGCCGGCGCCTGGATCGGGCCAGCGGCTGGTGACAACCTTGGAGCGGGTATAGAACTGCACGCCCTCGGGTCCGTACATGTGCAGATCGCCGAAGAGAGACGACTTCCATCCACCGAAGCTGTAATAGGAAACGGGGACAGGGATGGGAACGTTGATGCCCACCATACCAACTTCAGCGTCGAATTGAAACTGGCGCGCGGCACCGCCGTTCTGCGTGAAGATTGCTGTCCCGTTGCCGTATGGGTTTTCGTTGATGAGGCGAAGCCCTTCGGCATAAGTAGGAACGCGCACAACGCTGAGGACGGGTCCGAATATCTCAGTGTCGTAGCAGCGCATGCCCGGCTTCGCATTATCTATGAGCGAAGGTCCGAGGAAGAAACCAGTGGTAGTCGTGGCCGGGTCAAGACGGCCGTCAATGGAAAGCGTTGCGCCTTCGGCAACGGCTATGTCCAGATGGCCGGCGACGCGATCGCGATGTTCGCGGGAGATGAGGGGGCCCATTTCGCTGGCAGGATCTGAACCAGGGCCAACCTTAATGTGGGCCACACGTTCGCGTATCGCTTCGATGAGCGGATCGGCGACATTGCCCACGGCCAGCACAACGGAGATGGCCATGCAGCGCTCGCCTGCTGCTCCGTAACCGGCGGAGACAGCGGCATCGGCGGCCATGGCGATGTCGGCATCGGGAAGAACCATCATGTGATTCTTGGCGCCGCCCAAAGCTTGCACGCGCTTGCCGTTGCGGGTGGCAGTCTCATAGATGTAGCGGGCCACAGGGGTGGAGCCAACAAAGCTGATGGCTTTGACGTCAGGGTGCTCGAGGAGGCGATCGACCGCAACTTTATCGCCATGCACAAGGTTGAGAATGCCATCGGGAACACCGGCTTGCCTGGCCAATTCCGCAAGAAAGCAACTGGCGCCGGGAACTTTTTCAGATGGCTTGAGAATAAATGCGTTTCCGCACGCGATGGCGGTCGAGAGCATCCAAAGCGGGACCATTGCGGGGAAGTTGAAGGGCGTGATGCCGGCGACGACGCCAATGGGCTGGCGAATCTGATACACGTCAACGCCGCGGCTGGCTTGCTCAGTGTAACCACCCTTGAGAAGGTTGGGTATGCCACAGGCGAACTCCACGTTCTCAAGACCGCGCGCCACTTCGCCAAGCGCATCGGCGACGGTCTTGCCGTTTTCGCGGCTGATGGTCTCGGCGAGGTGGCTGCGATTGCGGACAATCAAATCGCGAAGGTTAAACATCACTTCGGCGCGACGGGAAAGAGGCGTGGAGCGCCATTCGGCTGCTGCGGATTTGGCGGCAGAGACTGCACGGTCGACATCGTCAATGTCGGCAAATGCGACCTCTGCGATTACTTCGCCGGTTGCGGGATTGGTGACCTCGCCCTTGCGTCCGGAGCTTCCTGCGTCCGCTTTACCGTTAATCCAGTGAGAGACTGCAACGGGGGTCAATGTTTCGAAAGCACTCATGTTCTCTCCACTCTTCCATCTTTTCGGTGCGGCTCCGTCTTATTGAGCGCAAATCCAGTCGATGGTTTTCGAGGCTAGTTTGTCAAAGGCCGTGATGGCCACTTTCAAATGTTCTTCAAGCGTGTCTTCAACCTTATTGTGACTAATTCCCTGGAGCGATTGCACGAACATCATCACGGTTGGAATGCCTGCTCGCGAGACTTCGGCAGCGTCATGCAAAGGACCGGAAGGCATACGGTGCGCGCGGCCAATTGTTTCGCGGATGGCTTCCTCACAGAATTGAATTAATTGCGGGTGAAAAGCTACCGGCTCGATGTTCCAGATTCGGGACCACTCGACAGTGCAGCCTTCTTCAGCGGCGAACTGAATGCTTCTCACTTGCGCTTCGCGATACATGGTTGCCAGAATCTCTGCGTCCAGGTCTCGCTGATCGAGCGTGGCTTCGCAACGGCCAACCACGGCAGTCACGATGCCGGGGAAAGTTTTGACACTGCCTATGGTGCAGACCGCATCAGGATGGCGCTTGGCGATGGTGCGAATTTCGAGGGCGAGCTTAGCGGCAGCGGCGAGTGCATCGTGGCGCGCATTCATGGGCGTCGAGCCGGAATGCGCCTCCTGCCCGCGAAAAGTGATGGCGTGGCGTTCAACGCCCTTGGTGCCGAGCACGGCGGCGAGTGGCAGGTCCATGCTTTCGAGTACCGGTCCTTGCTCAATGTGCAATTCAAGATATACGGATGCATTTTTCCGTTCGTGCCCGGCGTCCCCAATGGAGTCGATGCGAACGCCACATTCGGCAAGTGCGTCTTCGAGGCGCATGCCGCTTGCATCTGTGCGAGTGCGATCCTGTTCGATGCTGTGCGTGCCGGCAAAGGCCGAAGAGCCGAAGAGACTGCGGCCGAAGCGCGCGCCTTCTTCGTCGGCCCAATCGACGAGGCGAATGGTGATGGGTGGTTTACCGCTGTACTGTTCATTTATTCTGCGAAGCACCGC
>Ga0182016_10007282_pt1 | contig 11415 bp, 9 predicted proteins | sample 712S2MmetaG_FD_120491 | JGI IMG/M metagenome (GOLD analysis project Ga0182016, IMG submission 120491) | Permafrost microbial communities from Stordalen Mire, Sweden - 712S2M metaG | ecosystem: Environmental > Terrestrial > Soil > Wetlands > Permafrost | place: Sweden: Stordalen | collected...
CAGCGCTGAAGCAGTAGGCCCAACAAGCCGCTCGCAAGGATTGCTACCGCGGCTCCGCCCGCAACTTTTAGGGAGAGCATCGGAGCGGCCTCGGCAAGAGTTTGAGCGGACAGGCGGTCTTCACCACGTAATTCTATAACCGACGTCTTATTTGCAAGCGTCGTTGGGATCAAGTCGGTTGGGAGACGGGATGAGTCCTCGCCGAAGCGTCTCGAGGGTGCGACTTGCCTCGAGTAGTTCTGTGCGCCAAATTAGGTCGGTTAGGGGAGGCGAAAGCTTTTGATAGGCGCAGCTAGGGATCGTCGATGAATTTGGGGAAATTGAGTGTTTTGCCGTCATCGCCGCGGCGTCGCGCGGCTCAATCGACATTTGGAATCGGACGGTTTCTGGTCAGAAGACTGTTGGCGCAAATTGACGCAGGCAGCATCGTTGTGGAATTGCCGACGGGCGAGAGACTCGAGCGGAATGGTAGCCTACCAGGTCCGGCTGCGCATATTCGATTCACGTCGTGGAGGGCACTGGCGCGCATCCTCGTTCAAGGCGACATCGGCCTCGCTTCCGGGTACCTCGACGGGGCTTGGACAAGCGAGGATCTCGAGGCCTTGATTGAATTCGGGGCGAGAAACGGGGACAGATTTTGGACCGCGCTCGACGGGTCAATGCCCTTTCGTTTGATCAATTGGATTGCGCATCGCGGAAATGAAAATACACGCGCGGGGAGCCGTCGCAACATCGAGGCGCATTACGATCTGGGCAATGATTTCTATCGTCTTTGGCTAGACCGGCGGATGATTTATTCTTCGGCAATCTTCCAGTCGGATGGTGAGACGTTGGAACACGCGCAAGACCGAAAAATCGATCGAATAGTTGAAAAGTTGAACGTGTCTTCGGCCTCCAGCGTACTTGAAATCGGTAGCGGATGGGGTGGTCTCGCCGCGTCGATTGCGCGCGCAGGGATAAAGCGGGTAACAAGCGTCACCATTTCCCCTTCGCAACTTGACGAAGCTCGTGCGCTCATCACAAGAGAACAACTCGTTGACCAAGTCGAATTCAAATTGCAAGATTACAGAGATATTCAAGGAAGGTTTGATAGGATCGTTTCAATTGAAATGATCGAGGCGGTTGGAAAGCGATTCCTATCCAAATATTTTGAGGCGATAAGAGATCATTTAAATCCTGGTGGGATTTGTGTTATCCAGGCGATTACAATTTCGGACGAAAGCTTTTCAACTTATTGTCGCCGGCCAGATTTTATTCAACGCTTTGTTTTTCCAGGGGGGTTTCTGCCTTCGAGGCGCTTCTTGCGTGAGTCTCTCGAGCGGGCGGACCTCAAAATTGTCTCATCCGAGAATTTTGGAGGAAGTTACGCGTTAACTCTGCGCGAATGGCGAAAGCGATTCTTGGATGCTTGGCCGCAAATTGAAACTCTGGGTTTCGACGCGCCATTCAAGCGTCTGTGGGAATATTATCTATGTTATTCTGAGGCGGGATTCCGCTCGGGTATTATTGACGTAGGTCTATACACAGTGCAACACGCGCAAGCGTGATTCGCCCTCACGGGGCCGCTTGTGCGGCTCGACTCCCGCCCTGACGACGGCGAGCTTGCTTGATGAGGGTCGAAGTAGCCCCTTAACCAATGCACTTTGTTCAGCAAAGCGCACGGATCGTAGATGTGTAATTAACCTCACAGAAATCACGCAGCCATACTCTAACACGACGATCTGCTCATTTGACTGCCCAGAGCGATTATTCTCGCGTTGTGATCGGAGCCTAATATTATGATGGCCGCTCTCCACTTTGTTATCCCTCTTTTTTTTCCCGCGGGAATGGCCCTCGCGGCTTCTATGGACTTGCTAACGATGACGATACCCAATCATCTGTGTCTGGGTCTTGCTCTTGGATACGTTGCAATCGCCACTTTCTTTGGGGTCCCGGCAGGGGACGTCGCAACTAATCTTTCATGCGGAGTCGTAACTCTGGGCCTGGCGTTCGGCCCGTTCTCAATCGGGTGGATCGGCGGCGGCGACGCGAAATTAGCGGCGGCCACCGCGGTTTGGCTCGGTTGGGGCTCGATAATCAATTTTGGCTTGTCCTCGGCCGTCTATGGCGGATTTTTGACGCTTGCCGTCCTTCTTGGACGCTACACCTTGCCCCCATGGCTCGCACGACAAGGATGGATCGCGCGGTTGCGCGATCCATCGGCCGGTGTGCCCTATGGGATTGCGCTCGCTGGGGCTGGCCTATTGGCTTATCCGCAGAGCGAAATTTGGCAAAAGCTTGCCACCGGCTAGCTCTCCGTCTGCGAAACTTGCGTGAAACTTGCCGCCAAATTAGCAGTACCGCTGATTTTCACCGAGTATCGGAAAATTGGAACCGATTAAACACGTTTAGTTAACCATATTTGACTTAAATTGGCCCATAGTGAGGCTTCGCGGCTTTGATCATTATTTAGGACGCTTGACTTTATGAATAAAGTGCAAATCGCGGTGCTCGGCTTGTCAGTCGTTGCATTCGGCGCCGCTTATCTATTGTTTAATAGCGGGCAAACTCCCGCGCCATCGCCGGTTATTATCCAAGCGGCGCCGAAAGTCGACACAGACGAGGTGCTTGTTGCGGCGCAAGACGTGCCAATGGGCACGCAAGTTGGCGAGCCATCGGTCACATGGCAAGTTTGGCCTAAGAGCGCAATCTCGGAGCAAATGATCGTCAAATCCAATGGACCCCGTGTGCTGGAGGACATCGCGGGGTCGATGACTCGGGTGTCCTTCCTGCGCGGCGAGCCAATGCGGCGCGACAAACTCGTTCGCGCGGGCGCCGGCGGATTCATGTCAGCGATATTGCCAGCGGGAATGCGCGCGGTCGCAATAAAAATCGACAACAGCGGCGACTCCTCGGCCGGTGGGTTCATTCTTCCTAACGATCGCGTCGACGTCATCCGGGTGTTTCGCGATGACGAGGCGACGAGGGCCCGCGGCGCAGAAGTTATCGGAACGCAAACCATACTCGCGAACGTCCGAGTGCTTGCCATCGGACAAAACATACAAGAAGAGAACGGTAAAAAAGTCGTCGCCGGCGGGAACGCGACGTTGGAACTCGATCCGGCGCAGTCGGAGTTGATCGTTCTAGCGCAGCATTCCGGTGGGTCGAATCTGCACCTCGTGCTGAGAAGCCTAGTCGACAGCGGTGGCGCCGCGGAGACCGTCGGCGATTTTCAAAGTGGCGCGAGTGGTGGTTTGACGATTGTGCGCTACGGCGCGGCGCAACAGGCCGCGCGATGAGCGCGCGCTCGACTATGGAGCGTATGTTTCGAGCGACCGATCCCACCTTCAGAGCGATACGGTCCTCGCTATTGATCGGCGTGACGATTGCACTCCTTTCACCCGCCGCGTTCCTGCCTGCCGCAGCGAACGAAGCACAAGTTCATTCGTCTGTGGCCATCGATTCCGGAGGCGTGCGGAGCCTTCAGCTAGGCTTAGGCCGTTCGGTCATTGTCGACCTACCGGAAGATGCGACGGAAATATTTGTTGGCGAGCCAAAGATCGCGAACGCGATAGTCAGGTCTGCCCGACGCCTCTACATTTCGACGCTTTCGCCCGGGCAGACTACGATATTCGCACTCGGAGCCAACGGCCGTAAGATTGCGGTTCTAGAGATTTCGGTCGGCCGCGATGTCGGTGAGCTACTTCAACTTTTGAAAGTGGCAATTCCCGACAACGATATCCGTGTTCGCACCGTTGGCGAATCGATTATCTTGACCGGGTCAGTTGCTTCCGCCGGCGACGCCCAGAAGGCGCTAGACATTGCGACTGGATTCCTCTCGACAGGGCTGTCCCCTGCTGGAGGCGTCGGTCAGGCGCCCTCAAACGTTGGCGCCGGCGCAGGTTTATCAGGCAGGATCGTCAACGCGCTGACGATTCGTGGTCTCGACCAAGTCAGTCTGCGCGTCACCGTCACGGAAATTCGGCGCGAAATCGTGAAGCAGTTGGGCGTCAACTTCAGCGGAGTTGGCGGTAAGGGCGGTCTCACTAGCTTCAACGTCACGAATCCCTTTTCGGTGAGCGGCATGCTTACCAATACGCAAGCTACTCTCGGATGGGCCGTCAGCGGGGAGCAACTGACGGCGACGATTCAAGCGTTCGAGCAGGCAGGTGTTGCGCGAACTTTGGCGGAGCCAACTGTTACTGCCGTATCCGGCGAGAGCGCGAAGTTCTTGGCTGGAGGCACAATTCCGATTCCCAATGGGGAAAGCTGCACAAGTGGCGTTTGTCAGCTCTCGATTATCCAGCAACCATATGGCGTGACCCTAAACTTTACACCGGTGGTTCTGTCGCAAGGGCGTATCCAACTTCGAATAGCGACGGAAGTGACGGATATCGATACCTCAAAGTCGTTGTCTATCGACAATACCTCAATACCGGGATTCCGCACCCGTAAGAACGAAACGACCGTCGAGTTGCCATCGGGGGGATCGATTGCCTCTGCGGGCCTAATCTCGACGCAATCCCAACAGGCTATCAACGGATTGCCAGGTCTTATGAACCTACCTGTGCTGGGAGCGCTATTTCGATCGAGGGACTATTTACGTCAAGAGACCGAGCTTCTGATTGTCGTCACACCCTACATAGTTCACGCGATCGATCCAACAGACGTCGTGCGCGCAGACAAAAATTTTGTCGACGCCAGCGATCCTCAGGCCTGGCTGCTTGGGAGGTTCAACCGCATCTATTCGAGTTCCGGCGCGCGACAGCCAATGCCGGGCTACACAGGAAAAGTCGGGTTTATAACGGACTGATGCCCCGGCGGGCGTGAGCCTGACCGCTTCTGGTGAGATACTGATTATGCCGAGATCTATCAGCTTTCTCTTGTCAAAAGGGGTGATCGCGGCGACCGCTGTTGGCGTTGGCCTTTCAACCTGCGCACTCGCCGGATGTGCCGTCGACTACGCCTCGCCTGAGGCGGTCTATCCCAACGACTATCGCGACCGACACCCTATCGTACTCGCGCACGCACCAGCACGATTGGACGTGTTTCTCATTCATGGCGGACTAGATGCTCAATCGAAAGCGAATATCAGAAGCTTTGCTAAGCGGTATCACTCGTTCGGCTCAGGCGGGATAACGATATTGACCCCGGCCGATCGACGGGACGGTAATCTCCAGGTGGTAAGTGAAATTCGGAGGGCGCTATACGCAAGCGGACTGCGAGGAAAGATATCGGTTGGTTCTTACCCTGTTGCGAACCCAGTGGCTGCAACTCCAGTTGTACTAACCTTTAGCAGTCTCAAGGCTGTAGAACTCTCTCGATGCGGGCAATGGCCGAGAGATCTGGATTCCGCCGACTCGATTGAGGGCTGGAAAAACGAACCGTACTGGAACTACGGCTGCGCAACGCAGTCAATTTTAGCCGCGCAGGTCGACGATCCTCGCGACCTCGTGCAATCTCGCGCAAGCAGCCCGCCTGACGAGGACATGCGCCTTCGAGCCATTACCAGTGTTCGCAATGGGCAGGATCCTGGGACCAACTGGAAGATCACCAATACGGCTATCGGTACGGTTGGTGGAGGCTGAAAAATGCGTTCTCAGCCAATAGGCAGCCCGCCGTCAGTCTCAAATTCGCGAACGCAGCCGGCATTACACATCGATCCTGTGCCGCGCGTGTCCATTCAAGCCTTCTGCGAGACGGCGGAAATTGCCGCCGTGGTGCAGGCGGCGATCCCTGACAGGCGAATGGTCAAGGCACAAATGAAACAAAATATGGGCGGACCGACGGCGGCTGTTGAAGCGTACCGGAACGCGCCGACCCCGAATGTCGTTGTTCTGGAGGCGGGCGCAAACGGGGAGGAACTGATAAGGCGGCTCGATGAGCTTTCCGAATTTTGTGACGCGGGAACGAAAGTGATCATCCTGGGAAGAGTTAACGATATAGTTCTTTACCGCCAATTGATCGCCCGAGGGGTCAGCGAATATCTCGTGTGGCCATTCGGCCCTATTGATTTCGTTCATGCGGTCTCAGGTCTTTTTCGTGCTCCGGGCGCGAAACCCGTCGGGCGCGTCCTTTCGGTCGTCGGGGCTAAGGGCGGCGTCGGCTCCTCGACGATCGCGCATAACTTGGCTTGGCACCTTGCAACGGGTCTTGAGTTAGGCACAATCATCGCTGATTTGGACTTGGGATTTGGTACCGCCGGCCTGGATTTCAATCAGGATCCCCTGCAAGGCGTAGCGGAGGCCGTGTTCGCCCCTGAGCGCGTCGACGCAACATTGGTCGACCGGTTACTCGCGAAATGCGGCGAAAACCTTAACTTGCTCGCCGCGCCGGCAACGCTGGACCGGCCTTACGACTTCTCAGAGACCTCGTTCGACGCACTACTCGACACCTTGAGAGCGTCGACGCCATGGGTCGTGCTGGATATTCCGCACACTTGGAATGCGTGGACGCGGCGAATGCTGATAGGCGCCGACGAAGTTGTCGTCGTTGCGGCGCCCGACCTTGCCAACCTTCGGAACGCCAAAAACATCATGGACAACATTAGAAACGCGCGGCCGCACGACCATCCGCCGTGGTTGATTCTTAATACGGTCGGCATGCCCAGAAGGCCCGAAATTTCGTCCGCGAACTTCAGCAAGACGTTAGAACTCCATCCGGCGGCGGTGGTCCCGCACGACGCCAAGCTTTTCGGAGTCGCCGCTAATAACGGGCAGATGATTGCAGAGGTTGATCCAAAATGCCGAAGCGCTCAGGCTTTCGCGGGGTTGGCAAGCGCAATCGCCGGTCGGACGGCGGAGCGCAAATCGAAGCGCCGTCTGCTGAATCCGCTGCTGTCGCGATTTAGTGGAAAAAAAGTGTGATCTGCCGGCTCCGCTCACGCAGGGCGTCGCGAATTATTGACTAAAAAGATGCGTAACTAGGAGAGGCAGGGCATCAAGTATGTTTGGCAAACGTTCGACCTCAGGCAACCAATTCACCGCAGCTCCGCCTTTGCCGAATGAATCTCCCGCGTCCGCGATGCCTGAGGCCTCGCACTCAAACTCGCACGCCCGCACATCGCTCGCAAAGGCGCCGCCGGATCAGCGTTCGGAAAGCTATTTTCATACAAAATCTATGGTGGTGGGCGCTCTGATTGAAGCGATCGATCTCGCGGCGCTCTCGAAGCTTGATCAGGAGAGCGCTCGAGAAGAGATCCGCGACATTGTGCATGAGATCGTCACGATAAAGAACCTGATTCTGTCGATCTCCGAGCAGGAAGATCTACTAGACGATATTTGTAACGACGTTCTGGGCTTCGGGCCGTTAGAGCCTTTGCTCGCCCGAGACGACATCGCCGACATCATGGTGAATGGCCCCTCGCGGTGCTTTATTGAGGTTGAAGGCAAAATCCAGCTGACAAATATTCGGTTTCGAGACAGCGCTCAGCTGATGAACATTTGTCAGCGCATTGTTAGCCAAGTCGGGCGTCGTGTCGACGAGGCCTCGCCCATTTGCGATGCGCGACTCCTGGATGGTTCCCGCGTCAACGTGATCGCACCTCCGTTGGCGATTGATGGAGCCGCGTTGACTATTCGCAAGTTCAAGAAGGACAAGCTAACCCTCGATCAGTTGACTAGATTTGGCGCCATATCGCCGCCGGGTGCGGAAATTCTAAAAATAATTGGTAGGGTGAGATGCAACATAGTGATTTCCGGGGGGACAGGCTCGGGAAAGACAACCCTGTTGAATTGTCTGACGAATTACATAGAAGCAGGAGAGCGCGTTATCACCTGCGAGGACGCGGCCGAGCTTCAATTGCAGCAACCCCACGTCGTTCGACTTGAAACTCGTCCCCCTAACCTCGAGGGCGCCGGACAGATCACGATGCGCGACTTGGTAAAAAACTGCCTTCGCATGCGGCCCGAACGCATAATCGTGGGTGAAGTGCGTGGGCCTGAGGCGTTTGACTTGTTGCAGGCGATGAACACCGGACACGATGGGTCGATGGGAACTTTGCACGCGAATTCGCCTCGTGAGGCGCTTAGCCGAATCGAGTCGATGATTACAATGGGCGGCTACGCCCTGCCATCCCGAACGATTCGCGAAATGATTACCGCGTCGATTGACGTCATCATTCAGGCGGCCCGTCTCCGCGACGGTTCGCGCCGGATCACACACATCACGGAACTCATGGGAATGGAGGGCGAAGTCATCACCACCCAAGACTTATTTGTCTACGAGATCATGGGCGAGGACGCTCAGGGCAAGCTCAGAGGTCGCCATCGAGCGACAGGAGTGGGCCGCCCGCGATTTTGGGATCGGGCCCGCTACTACGGCGAAGAACAGCGCCTCGCGGCGGCGCTGGATTCGGCGGAAATAGATAACATGCAAAGTGCGATTTAGCCGCCGAGGCCCCGCACGATGATGAGCAGCGGCCTAGTGATTTCCGGCATTGTCGCGATGGGGGTTGGGGGCGTCGCATTTGCGCTTTTGGGCGGGGAATCGCGAGCGGACAATAGGCGTCGCGCGATTGGGAAGTCTGACCGAAGAGTGAACGCGACGACCGTTGATCGCGCAAGTAAAAAGAAACAGATTGCCGAGAATTTATTGGAGTTGGAAAAAAGGTCCAAGGGGAAACGAGTCGATTTCCAGACTCGAATTGAGCAGGCGGGTCTATCAATCAAGCGCGATCGGTTTCTCCTTATCTTCCTCGTGGTCGGGCTCGTTGCCGGGCTGCTTGTTTTCCTTAAAGCGGGCAGCTGGTTGTTCGCCATCTTGGCCACGACGACGGCAACCGTCGGAATGCCCAGTTTTGTCATTTCTCGACTTCGCGCTCGTAGGATGAAGAAATTCGTTGACGTACTTCCATCGGCGCTTGACATCATTGTCCGCGGCGTGCGCGCCGGCCTTCCGCTCGGCGATACTCTTCGAATACTCGCCAACGAAGCTCAGGAGCCTGTCCGGTCAGAATTTCGCAAGATTGTAGACTCGCAAGCCTTGGGAATGTCGATTTCAGAGGCGGTTGCAAAACTTGCGCAACGAGTGCCAACGACGGAGTCCAATTTTTTCGCGATCGTCATAGAGATACAGTCCAAGGCCGGGGGAAACTTGGCTGAAGCGATAGGCAATCTGTCAAAAACTGTTCGAGAGCGCAAAAAGATGAACGGAAAAATCGGGGCGATGTCGATGGAAGCTCTCGCCTCGGCGGCGATCATCGGCGCCGTGCCTTTTGTCGTTGTGGGTGCGCTCTATGCCGTCTCACCACAGTATATTGGCCTCCTCTTTTCGACGAACCACGGCCGACTCATCTCGGTGATTGCCCTCGGGTGGATGAGCATCGGTGCGATGATGATGAAGAAAATGATCAACTTCGATTTTTGACGGGGCGGCCGAGATGCTAGACGTCGCGATCGCGAAGCTTAGCGACGCCCATTTCATGGGGGTTCTACTTGCGTCCGCCGCTTGCGCTGCGACTGTCGTAATGGCGCTGCTACCGCTGGTTCAGACCGACAATCTCAGCCGGCGCATCAGCGCTGTCAGCTCCGAGCGCGAGCGCATTCGCTTGCGCGAACGCGAACGGTTAGCTGCTGCGCAGACTAGGTCCCAGGTACGGCATAAATCCGGCGGCGTAGCGAAGCGTATTTCCGACGCGCTCAATCTGGAAAGGTGGTTGAGCACTGATACCGCCAAACAGCAGCTCGCTCGGGCCGGGTTTCGTGGCGCGAGCGCCGAGTATGCGTTCCTGACGTTCCGCCTTGCCGCCCCGGTCGTGTTTTCTTTGTTCTCGCTGCTCTATATGTTCGCGGTCATGAAATTCGGGGTGTCGTTTACGGCTAAGGCGGGCATTTCTATTTTTGCGGCTTTCATTGGCATAAAGGCGCCAGAGATATTTCTCCGCAACACGATAGCGAAGCGTCAAAAATCCATGAGTCGCGCGTATCCAAACATGGTCGATCTTCTGATTATATGCGCGGAATCGGGGATGTCGATCGAGCATGCGGTGGGTCGGGTTAGCCTGGAGATTGGTTCTGAAAGCATTGCGCTTGCGGAGGAGCTTTCGCTCCTCGCGGCGGAGATGTCGTACCTAGAGCAACGACGGACCGCATTCGAGAATTTCAATGCCCGAACCGGGATAGAATCGATCCGCCAATTGACAACGGTTCTTGTGCAATCGGAAAAATACGGCACCTCCCTAGGAGGAGCGCTTCGCGTCTTGGCCCAAGAAAGCCGCGACCAGCGCATGATCGCCGCGGAGAAAAAGGCCGCGTCGTTGCCGCCAACATTGACGGTTCCGATGATAATTTTCTTTCTTCCGGGGCTGTTCGCAGCGATCCTCGGCCCGGCCGCCATACAAATAAATCATTGGACGTGATTGGAAATCGGCGGGTTGCGCACGCCGGCTCGCTGGAGCATTATGAATTATGAGTCGCGATTTGTACAGCACGGTGTGCGCCCGACAACCGTCGAGCGATAGTAGGGCGGGGTACGAGGGCGCCAATCGAAGGCCTGGCGGACCTCGTCCAGATTACTTTGATGGGCTTAACGAAGAGCAGCGTCGGGCCGTCGCGGCGGTCGAAGGTCCGGTCTTGGTCCTTGCAGGCGCCGGCGTCGGCAAAACTCGGGTTTTGACGACGCGAATCGCTCATCTGATGGCCAGCCGAAAGGCAAATGGGAACGAGATACTCGCAGTAACTTTCACGAACAAGGCCGCGACCGAACTGCGCGAACGAATCGGAATGTTGATTGGGACTTTCGACGGTCTGCCGTGGATGGGAACATTCCATTCGATTGGTGCCAAGATATTGCGGCGGCACGCCGAATTAGTTGGTCTCAAGTCGAATTTCACAATTCTCGACGGTGACGACCAGAGCAGGCTAATCAAACAAGTGCTAAAGGCGCACGGCGTCGACGACAAGCGCTGGCCCCCCCGCGCGGTTGCGACCCAAATCGACCATTGGAAAAACCGGGGTCTCGAGCCCGCGCGAGTTCCAGTGATAGAGGCGACGAGCCTCGCAAATGGAATGGGCGGGGCGCTCTACTTATCCTATCAGGAGCGATTGAAGGCCCTAAACGCGGTGGATTTCGGCGATTTGCTGTTGGATTGCGTTCGATTATTCCGAGAGCATGAGGAGGTTCTGCTTAGCTATCAGAGAAGCTTGAGATACCTGCTTGTCGACGAATATCAGGACACGAACGTTGTGCAATATCTGTGGCTACGGCTTCTCGCGCAATATCACAAGAATGTCTGTTGCGTCGGCGACGATGACCAGTCGATATATGGATGGCGAGGCGCCGACGTGGACAATATATTGCGGTTTGAGCACGATTTTCCTGGCGCCACGGTCATTCGCTTGGAGCAAAACTATCGATCGACTGGACACATTCTTGCTGTCGCGTCTGGGCTAATCGCGCACAACAAAAATCGGCTGGGCAAGACACTTTATACAGATG
>Ga0182016_10007289_pt1 | contig 11407 bp, 13 predicted proteins | sample 712S2MmetaG_FD_120491 | JGI IMG/M metagenome (GOLD analysis project Ga0182016, IMG submission 120491) | Permafrost microbial communities from Stordalen Mire, Sweden - 712S2M metaG | ecosystem: Environmental > Terrestrial > Soil > Wetlands > Permafrost | place: Sweden: Stordalen | collected...
AACTTTGTGCCAGTGGCGCAAGACGTCGGGCGCAATGCGCGTATCGGTGATGGCGACGCCGCGCAGCCGCTCCGGAAACCGCGCCAGCGCATCGAGCACGACGCTGTTGTCGTAGACATGGGCATTGCCCTGCACCACGAGACCCTTGGCGAAGCCGAGATGATCCAAGAGCGCAATGAGACGCTCGACCGGCGCGTCAGGCGGCGTATAGCCGCGGCCCTCCTGATAGGGGAATTTGTCGGACGGTCCGAAAATGTGGAAGTGCGAGTCCCAGGCGCGGGGCGGCGGCAGAACGCGCGGCCGCTTCGGTTGCGGCACGGGGCCCGCGATACGCGGCGGCTCGTTGGCGGCTTCCATCAGCCGAGCCTGATATTGGCGTCTTTGACGACGCGGCTCCACAGCTCCATCTGGCCGTCGACGTAAGCGCGAAATTCCTCGGGCGTATTGGCATGGGATTCGACATTGAGCTCGGCAAAGCGCGACGTGACTTGCGGCGAGATGAGCGCCCTGTTCACCGCCGCATTGAGCTTTTGCACGACCGCAGACGGCGCGCCGTGCGGCGTGAACACGCCGTTCCAGTCATAGCCCTCGAAACCCGGCAGCGTATCCGACATCGCCGGAATGTCCGGCAGGCTCGCCAACCGGCCCTTGCCGGTATGCGCAATGGCCTTGACCTTGCCGCCTTTGATCAGGCCGACCACCGCGGAGCCGTTCGAGAACACGAACTTGACCTGGCCCGCCATCACGTCGGTGATGGCGAGGCCGCCGCCGCGATAGGGCACGTGATTGATCTTGATGCCGGCCCGGCGCGCAAACAATTCAAGCAGCAGATGTTGCAGTGTGCCGTTGCCCGACGACGCCATGTTGATGCCGTCGGGCGAGGCCTTGGCGTAGGCGATGACGTCGGCGACGGTGGATACCGGCAGCGACGGCGTGACGACCAAAATATTCGCCACCTCGCCGACCAGCACGACCGGATCGAAATCACGGCGATAGTCGAACGGCAGATCGGGATAGAGCGAGCCGTTGACCGAAAATGCGGTGGCATCGTGCAGGATGGCGTAGCCGTCGGGCGCGGACTTGGCGACAACTTCCTCGCCGATGGTGCCGCCGGCGCCGCCACGATTTTCGATGGCGAAGGACTGGCCGAGATCTTCGCTCAGTCGGGCGTAGATAATGCGCGCCGTGGTGTCGGCGCCCCCGGCCGGCGGATAAGGCACGATGACGCGCACCGGCCGCTCCGGCCAAGGACTTTGCGCAAACGCCGGCCCAACCAAACAATTCGACGCGATCGGCGCTGCCGCCGCAGCTGCCAACAGCCCGCGCCGTGTGATTGCCATCCCGGCCATCGCTGTCCCCTCCCCGATTTTGCGCCGAGACTAGCACCGACGTGCGGCCGGGAAAGGAGGAATAATGCGCGCCGCTACAAAGAAAGATCGAAGAACTCGGCGAGGCCGCGGCGGCCAACCGGCGTGATTGTCAGCGCGCGGCTGTCGCGGGCGCGCTCGATCCATTTCAGCTCGATCAGGCGTTCGGCCAAAGCGGCGCCGACCGCGCCGCCGATATGCGAACGCCGTTCGGTCCAATCGAGGCACGGCCGGCAAAACACCCGGCGCTTATTGCGCGCCGACGACAGGTCGACCCCGAGCTTGCCGAAAAACTCCATGCCGGCCGGCGTCACCTCACCCGCTTCATCGCCGAGCACGATCCATTCGTGCGCGCTCATGCGCTCGGCAAGGCCGACGCCGAGAACGCCGGCAATGTGATCGTAACAGGTGCGCGCATGGCGCATCTGCTCGTCGAGCCGCGATTTCGGCTGAAACCGCGGCGGCCCCATCAGGGCGACGTTCATGATGCTTTCCAGCATCTGCGCGACCTGCGGTCCGGCGAGACGATAGTAGCGATGCCGACCCTGTTTCATCAGCACCACGAGCCGCGCGGCGAACAGCTTGCCGAGATGGCCGCTGGTGGTTTGCGGCGATACGCCCGCGGCGTAAGCGAGCTCGGTCGCCGTCAGCGCGCGGCCACCAAGCAGCGCGCACAGTATATTGGCGCGGGCGGGATCGCCGACCAGCGCGGCGACTTCGGCGATGTGCGGGGCATTCGACATGACCTGAATATGTGTCAAGGCCGACGCCGATACCAGCGGCGATACTTCGTTCGCGGCCGAAGCAACTCGGGTGGCTATAAGGGGCGGGGCTGCCGATGTTAGGCCGATAGTAGTGAGGTCAACATGAGCAGCAATTCCGCATCGCGGACATCGGGCGTGTTTTACGGCTGGATCGTTGTCGCGGCGGGCTTTGCCGTTACGGCCATAGGCTTCGGCTGCGTCTATTCCTTCAGCGCCTTCATCGATTCCCTGCAGCACGATTTCGGCGCCGCGCGCGGCTCGGTGTCGCTCGTCTTCTCGCTCGCGGGTTTTCTCTATTTCGGTGTCGGCAGCATCAGCGGCCCGCTCGCAGACCGTTTCGGATCGCGCCGCCTGGCGCTGATCGGCATGATCCTGATCGGGGCGGGCTTGGCGCTGGCCAGCGTTGCGCAGACGCTGACGGGCGTCTACGCGGCCTACGGGCTCGGTGTCGGACTCGGCGTCGGCTGTTCCTACGTCCCGGCCATGGGCGCAGTACAGCGCTGGTTCATCAAACACCGCGGCTTTGCGTCGGGACTGGCGTCGAGCGGCATCGGGGTCGGCACGCTGATATTTCCGCCGTTTGCCTCCGCGCTGATCGCGGCTTGGGGATGGCGCGAGACCTATTTGATCCTCGGCGGCATTGCGGTCGTCGCCGGTGCCGGCATGGCGCTTTTGATCGAAAACGATCCACGCGACCGCGGTCTTGGCCCCGACGGTGAAGTTCTGCATCCGGCGGCGCGGTCCGTGCAAACTTCCGGGTCGTCGATCGCCGACGCGATCAGATCGCGCGGCTTCATCGGCCTCTATATCGCCTGCCTCGCCTGCGCCTTCGGCGTCTTCGTTCCGTTCGTCCACCTCGCGCCCTACGCGATGGATCACGGCATCGCCAAGGCCCCGGCGGTGCTGCTGGTGAGCGTCATCGGCGTCGGCTCGACCGTGGGGCGCTTCCTGCTCGGCGGCCTCGCCGACCGGCTTGGGCGGCCGCTCTCCCTTGTCGCCATGTTCGCCGGCATGGCGCTTGCGCTTGTCATCTGGGTGAGCTCGAGCGGGTTCTGGCCGCTCGCCGTTTTTGCCTTCATATTCGGCACCGCCTATGGCGGCTGGGTCGCGCTCCTTCCCGCCGTCGTCATGGATTATTTCGGCGGCCGCAATGTCAGCGGGATTATCGGAATTCTCTATACCAGCGCAGGATTTGGCACGCTGGTGGGCCCGGCCGCCGCCGGCTTCGCCTTCGATTTCAGCGGCAGCTACACGGTGCCGATCCTCCTGAGCATCGCCGGCAACGTCATTGCGGCGGCGGTCATGGCGATCACCGCGTGGGCATCGCCCGGCGACTGGGACCGGACCGCGCTCTAGCCATTTCGTGCCGGACTGTCAGCGGCGACCGATATCCGATACGGAGGAAGGATTGTCATACCCGCGCCGATCGGGATGTGGTAGAGTGTTGCAGTGTGTAGGCGCGATGTTGACCGGAGATTGCGATGAGCCCGGTGAGCCTTCCATGATTACCGTTCCTGAAATGGCGGCGGAGACGCTCGGGTCGTATCTTGCCGAGCACATGACCCGCCGATTTGGAACGAGTGACGCGCGGCTGACCGAATTCATTCCCTTGGCGGCACGGCTGGCGCTCGACTGCATCGGCAATAGCGACGCGCTCTATCACAACGTCGAACACACCATGCTGGTGACGCTCGCCGGTTACGACATCATGAAAGGGCGCGCGCTGCTGCGGCCGACGTCCGCCAGCGATTTCGCTCATCTCCTCGTCGCCTGCCTGTTTCACGACATCGGCTATGTGCGCGGCATTCTCGCAGGCGACAGCGCCGACAGTTACGTGATCGACGGCAACGGCGGCAAGACCAAGCTTGCGCGCGGCTCGTCCGACGCGGCGCTCATGCCGCACCACATCGAGCGAGCGAAGCTCTATGTGATGGACCGCATCGGTCACAGCAAAATTCTCGATGCCGCCCGGATCGCCCGCGCCATCGAATATACCCGCCTGAAATCGCCGAACGAGCCGGAAGACAAAGACAACGAAGAAGGCATGCTGGTGCGCGCCGCCGATATGATCGGACAGCTCGGCGACCCGCATTATCTGCGCAAGGCCAATGCGCTCTATTACGAGTTCGAGGAAGTCGGCATGAACCGGCAGCTTGGCTACACCTCGCCCGCCGACCTGACGGATCGCTATCCGCAATATTACTGGGACAGCATCTCGCCGCACGTACAGACCGCGATCCGCTATCTGAATTTCACCTCGAGCGGGCGGCGCTGGATCGCGAACCTTTACAGCAATGTCTACCGTGCCGAGCGCGAGCTTAGTCTCACCGGGCCGCAACGCTGAGGCCGCGCTATAGCATGATCCCGAAAAGTGGAAGCCGGTTTTCGAATAAGATCATGCTCAAATGAACAGTCTGGACCCTGATCCGATTCCACCGAATTGGATCAGGGTCTAGCGGCGTCGCTACGCCCTATAGCAACGAGGGCTGACCGTCCGGCTTCTTTGCCTTTTTCGGCTTTTCTTTTTTGACCGGCGCTTCGGGCGGGGTTTGCGGCTGTATCACATCCGCGGCAGATACAGGCTCGATCAGCGCTTCGGAATCATTCGCCACGCGATTGACCGCGGTCGAGACCTCGTAGGCTTCCAGAAAATCCTCGGCGGCCGGCCGGATCAGCGCCGCGGCAACCTCGGCTTCGACATTGGCGCAGTCGAGCCAGAGTGCGAAGGCGTCGGGCGGCACGAAGACCGGCATGCGGTCGTGCAGCGGCGACAGCGTGCGGTTTGCCCTCGTCGTGATGATGGCCGCGGTATCGAGCTCCTCGCCGTTCGGACCGGTCCAGGTCTCGTAGAGGCCGGCAAAAGCGAGCGGCGGTGCGGTACCATCAGCGCTCCGCTTTGCGCGCACGAAATAAGGCCGCTTCGGCCCAGCTGGTTTTGCTCCCGCCTGCCATTCGTAAAAGCCGTCAGCCGGGATAAGGCAGCGCCGCCGCCGCATCGCGTTACGGAACGCGGGCTTTTCCAGAACGGATTCACCGCGGGCATTGACGAGAAGCGGAAAGGTTTTTGGGTCCTTGACCCAGGACGGCAACAGGCCCCAGCGCATCAGCGCGAAGGAACGCTTGCCGTCGGCAAGCCGCACCACCGGGATCGGCTGGGTCGGCGCCACATTATAGCGCGGCGGGAAATTCGGCTGCTCGCCATAGCCGAACAACGCCCGGATCGCCGCCGGCGTCGAGATGATGACATAGCGTCCGCACATGCTAAGCAAAGAACCACATATCGAGCCCTTTTGGCCGAGCTTGAATATAGGGCGAATTGGACCCCAGTCTAATGAGCGGCAACGACAGCGCGCGAACTTATCCGACCCGGCCCTATCTCGCGGTCAGCGCGGCGATATTTCGCGAAGGCCGGGTCCTGATCGTGCGCCGGGCGCGGTCGCCGGCCCACGGCCTCTATACCCTGCCGGGCGGCGGCGTCGAGCTCGGCGAAACCCTCGAACAGGCGGTGGTGCGCGAGGTCCGCGAGGAAACAGCGCTGGACGTCGCGCCTGTCGGACTCGTGGGCTTTCGCCAAGCCATCGCGCATGACGGCGGCGGCCGCGTCGAGCGGCATTTCGTCATTCTTCCGTTTGCCGCGCGCTTTATCGGCGGTGAGATTTCGCTCAACGACGAATTGGCCGAGGCCCACTGGCTCAAGCCCGCGGAGCTTTCAGGCTTCCAAACGACGGAAGGGCTGTTCGACATCGTCGTTGCGGCGGAGGCGCGCCTGGCGGCACGGCCCTGAGTCATCTCAACCATGCCGCATTGCCATGCTTGCCGTAGCTTTTGCCGGACCATTATGGTGGCGTCGGACATGCTGCGATTTTTGACCACTGTGACGCTGACGTTCGGTCTCGGCCTTGCCGGACCGGCACGCGCTCAGTTCTGGGGGGCGCCGCTCGCGCATGCGCCGGCGCCGCGGCCGCCGGCCCAGGCGGGACCGCCGCCGGGGTTCGGTGCGGATGCCCCCGCCTATCCCTTCCAATCGCCGCAGCCCCCGGGTTCGGCGAAGCCGGCCGCGCCCGGCAAGCTTCCCGGGCAAGCAGCCGCCAAACCGCCCGGGCCTCCGCCGCCGGAGCAGCCGGCACCCTACGATCATGACCTGCAGCGGCTCTCGGAGATTTTGGGCGCACTGCATTTCCTGCGCGGCATCTGCGACTCGAGCGAGGGTCAGAAATGGCGCACCGAAGCGCAAGCGCTGATCGACGCCGAAGCGCCCGCCGGCGATCGCCACGACCAGATGGTCGCAAGCTTCAATCGCGGCTATCGCGGCTTTCAGCAAAGCTACCGGACTTGCACCGCATCGGCCGACGTCGTCGTCCGCCGTTATCTCGAGGAAGGCGCGCGGATCGCCCGCGACATCACCGCCCGCTACGCCAATTAGAGCATGATCCCGAAAAGTGGAAACCGGTTTTCGGACAAGATCATGCTCAAACGAAAAATAACCCTGAAATCGCGGCCCCTCCGCTATTAACCCTCGCTTTAGGTTCGACTTATCCCGCCGCGATGGCATGCTAGTTTGCGCCTCGACAGGGACCTCGCCGAGCCGGCGCGACAACGAGACAGCAATGACCATAGCGACGCAAAATCTTGCGCCCCAGGAACCGTTGACCGATCACGAGCAGAAACGCTTGGCGCTCGGCTATCTGCAGGACGCCTGGGCGGAAGCGTCGCACGAAGGTATCGACGGCGACTGCCTGGCGCAGACCGCGCTGTTTCTGGCGCTGGCCGAGCTTACGTCCACTTACGGTGAAGAGGCGGCCTCCCGCTATGCGGAAAACCTCGGCGCCCGCATTCGTAACGGCGAATTTTCCATCGACCGGTCGCACCAATAATTATCTTCCGCTCGTCCCCGCGACCCGCCTACGCTCGCTGTGCGAGCTTCGGCGGGTATGAGTCCGCCGAAGTGCGGAGCATGTAGGCGGAAAGCGGGGACCCAGAATCTCACCTCGTTCCAGATGATTTGCCGCTGGATTCCCGCTTGCGCGGGTATGAGCGAAAGAGAAGCTCACGCCCGTTTCGGATTGAGCGCGCGTAAGCCGTAGAAGCTCGAAAGCACGGCTTCGATATCGGCGGGAAAGAACGGCTTTTTCAGAAATGATGCGCCCAGCGCTCGCGCCCGCTCGGCAAGCTCATCGGTAGCAGCCGACGTCATCATCACCACCGCCACGTTGCGCTGTTCGCGCTTGAATTCAGCGAGCGTCTCCAGGCCACTGAACCCCGGCATGTTGTAATCCAGAAAGACGATGTGAATTTCCTCCTCGCCGACCAATTTCAGCGCGGCAAGGCCCTCACCCGCTTCGGTGACGTCGAGAGGAAAACGCGTCGCCGCGAGCGTCTTGCGCACGATGGTGCGCATCGTCGAGGAATCATCGACCACCAGGACGCGGCTTGGCAGCCGCACCCGTATCGAACGGTCGAGAAGTCGTTTCGCCTCTTCGGGGCGCGATGGTTTGCCGGCAAGACCGTCGGCCTCGAACGCCGACTTGGCGGCGCCGACGGCAAGTTGCATCGTAAACGGCCGCTTCGCGGCCGCGCGCGCCGCCGCAATGACCCGGGCGAGTTGATCCGGCGGCGCAGCGCCGTCGAGATAAGCGAGATCAACGCCCGAGGGCAGGCATTGGCAGGCTCCCGCGGCGTCGGGCGCCTCGACCACTTCGAGCGGTACCGCCAATGACGGCGCGGCATCGCGAAACAGCGCGCGAACGCCCGCCTCCGGCGACATTACAAGAGCCCGCAAGGACAACAAGTCGCTGATCATGGGATTCCGCGCGTGCAAGGTGCGAATCCCCCGACCGCACCTGCCTAGCTCTTGCTTCTGGATTATCGTTCTGGCGCCGGGCGCACGGACGATGACGGTGTAATACTGCAAAAAAGAAGAACACCAAACAAGCCCTACTATTCCAGCGGATAGCAATGGAAATGCCGATTCTAAAGGGTGGAATGGAACTCCGGAGTCTTGCGAAGCCCCGGTTGCGGGATTAGGCATGACGGGACCAAGGCTTACCTCATGAAGACCCGGAAGATATGAAAGCTGTTCTCCTTGCGGACCGCGGTGTCGTCAAAGTCGCCGGCGAAGGCGCGCGCAATTTCCTGCACGGCCTCCTGACCGCCGATATCCTCGAACTAAAGCCCGGCATGGCACGTTTCTGCGCGTTATTGACACCGCAGGGCAAAATCATCGCCGACTTTCTCGCGGTCGAAGCGCCGGCAGCTGACGGCGGCGGATTTTTTCTCGACGTTTCGCGTGACCTTGCGGCGCCCCTCGTCAACAGACTCAATCTGTACAAATTGCGCGCCAAACTCGTCGCCGAAGATTTGTCCGACACGCTCGGCGTGCTCGCGGCCTGGCAGGGCGCCGGCACGACCCGGTACGGCCTCTCCTATGCCGATCCGCGCCTGCCGGCGCTCGGGCTGCGGACGATGCTGCCGCCGCATCTTGCCGCCGCTGCCGCCGCCGAATTCGGAGCGGATCTCGTCGGCCCCGGTGAATACGAAGCCCACCGCGTTGCGCTTGGGGTGCCGCGCGGCGGCGCCGATTACGCCTATGGCGACGCCTTTCCGCACGAGGCCGATATGGACCAGCTCGGCGGCGTCGATTTCACCAAGGGCTGTTATGTCGGCCAGGAAGTAGTGTCGCGGATGGAGCACAGGGGCATCGCCCGCACCCGCGCTGTGCCGGTTGCCTATGAGGGTGCCGCCCCGGAATCGGGTGTCGCGGTCACGGCGGGCGGCCATACGCTTGGCACCATGGGCTCGGCCGCGAGCGGACGTGGGATCGCGCTTCTTCGCCTCGACCGCGTCGCCGAAGCTTTGGCGCGCGGCGAGTCGATCTTGGCCGGCGAACGGCCGATCCGGCTGGTCAAGCCGGACTGGGCGCGCTTTACCTTTCCGGGCGAGAACAAGGCCGCCGAATGACCGATCATGTTCACTCAGACGGCCTCACCCGCTGCCCGTGGCCCAAACAGGATCCGCTCTACCTCGCCTATCACGACGAAGAATGGGGCGTGCCGGAATATGACGACCGCGCGCTTTACGAAAAGCTCGTGCTCGACGGCTTCCAGGCCGGCCTGTCGTGGATCACCATCCTGCGCAAGCGCGAGAATTTCCGCCGCGCCTTCGACGATTTTGCGCCGGAGAAAATCGCGCGCTACCGCAAGGGGAAGATCGAGCGCCTGATGGGCGATGCCGGTATCGTGCGCAATCGCTCAAAGATCGAAGGCGCGGTGCTTTCGGCGCGCGCCTGGCTCGACGTGATGGAGAAAGGCCCGGGCTTCTCGAAACTATTATGGGATTTCGTCGACGGGCAGCCGAAGCTCAACAATTTTCGCACCAGCAAACAAGTGCCGGCCGAAACCGCGGTCTCGCGCGCCATGTCGAAGGAATTGGCCGAGCGCGGTTTTAAATTCTGCGGGCCGACCATCGTCTACGCCTTCATGCAGGCCGTCGGCATGGTCAACGATCATCTGACGACCTGCCACCGCCATGAAGCCGTCCAGAAACTCGGCAAATAAAACTTCGGCGACGGATCGGCGCGCCTGGCAGCGCATGCTGTCGGGCCGCCGGCTCGATCTGCTCGACCCCTCCCCGCTCGATATCGAGATCGAGGATATCGCGCATGGGCTCGCGCGCGTGGCGCGTTGGAACGGGCAGACCGCGGGCACGCATATTTTTTCGGTGGCGCAGCATTGCCTGTTGGTCGAGGCTCTGGCGCGGGCGCGCGTGCCGCGGCTGGACGCCGGCCGCCGCCTTGCGGTGTTGCTGCACGACGCGCCCGAATATGTCATCGGCGACATGATCTCGCCCTTCAAGGTCGTGATTGGGGACGCCTATAAGGCGGTCGAGCGACGGCTGCTCGCCGCGATCCATTTGCGCTTCGGCCTGCCGCCGCAGTCGCCGCCTGAACTCGAGCAATTGATCAAAGCCGCCGATCGGCAAGCCGCCTATCTCGAAGCCACCCGGCTCGCCGGCTTCGAAGCCGCCGAGGCGCGGCGGTTCTTCGGCGCGCCACCGAAATTCTCGGCCGCGCTGGAACGGGATTATCTCAAGCCATGGCCCGCCGAGACGGCGCAGACGCGCTACGCCGAAAGGTTCGTCAAGCTTCTGGGCAGCTGAACGAACGCGGTGGCACTTCTTCGTTTGGGCATGATCTTATCCGAACCGGATTCCACTTTTCGGGATCATGCCCTAGGTGTGGAGCCTCAACAGGTTATTCCCGGACAGACCGAGTCTACTGATGGGTGTTTTAGCACCGATTCCGGTGTGCGGCCTGTGCCAATTGTAGCGGTGTAGCCAATACGGCAGCTGTTCGGTTCTCTGTCGTGAGTGGTGATAGGCCTGCGCGTAAGCCCACTCTCGCAGACAGGTCTGGATGAAGCGCTCGGCCTTGCCGTTGGTTTTTGGGGTGTAAGGCTTGGTGCGGATGTGCTTGAGGCCGAGCCGCTTGCAGAGCCTGCGGAAGGCAAAGGATTTGTAACAGGAGCCGTTGTCGGTCATGACGCGCTCGACCGTGATGCCGAGGCTGTCGTAGTAGGCGAGCGCGGCTTTGAGGAAGGCTGTAGCACTGCGTTTTCTCTCGCTGCTCATCACCTTGGCGAAGGCGATGCGGGAGTTGTCGTCGATGGCGACGTGGACGAACTCCCAGCCCAGTCCCTCGCCGCGTGAGCGCCGATTGCTTTGGCCTCTGCGGTCGCCTGTGATGCGATGGCCGATACCGTCGATCCTGCCGAGCTTCTTGATGTCGATGTGGATCATCTCGCCAGGACGTTCCCGCTCATAGCGGCGCACTGGCTCTGCTGGCTCCAGAGCCGAGAGTCTGTTGAGCCCGAGCCGGCGCAGGATGCGGCTGACCGTGGCCGGCGACACACCGACTTGCGCCGCGATCTGCTTGCCGGTGCAGCGCTGACGTCGCAGCACAGCGACCTCATCGACAATGGCCTGCGGCGTCGGCCGATACAGGCGATGCGGCCGGGAACTGCGATCACGCAATCCCGCCAGGCCTTCGCGGCGATACCGGTCAACCCATTTGCGAGCGGTCCGCGGGCAGACGCCTGCGGCTTCGCTGACGGCCTTCGGCGTCTGCCCGCTAGCGACCTGCCGTGCAATTCGCTCTCGACCGCGCGGCGTCAGACGGGCATTCTTGTGCACGTTCATCCGGTTCTCCCTTGGAATACTGAAGTCTCAGCAACCTCAGTCTCCTCGGTCAGAACCGGATGGACAACCTATTGAAAGCTCACA
>Ga0182016_10007292_pt1 | contig 11401 bp, 1 predicted proteins | sample 712S2MmetaG_FD_120491 | JGI IMG/M metagenome (GOLD analysis project Ga0182016, IMG submission 120491) | Permafrost microbial communities from Stordalen Mire, Sweden - 712S2M metaG | ecosystem: Environmental > Terrestrial > Soil > Wetlands > Permafrost | place: Sweden: Stordalen | collected...
ATTAAAGTACATCTCCACGGTGGGATAATTTGTCCCGCTCGCCGCCCCAGTAATTCTAACCTGGCGTCTTGCGTCAATCGTATTCTGATTCCCAGCTGGCACATTGTAATAGTCGATGCCCCCTTCCGGCCGCCACACAAAGGCCTGATATCCACGGCTGTAAGGAGGGTAGCCGGGGGGAGTAATGACAGGGTTGCCCAAGGGGCCGGTGCCCAAGTTCCAAGAATTCTCCCAGGCGGGGTCCCAAATGGTGATACTCTGGTTCCAGTTGAGCCACCAGGAAGCATTGGTGCCACACGTGGAACCAGAAAAGCCGGGGTAAATTTCATTATAAACTGCCGTTGGCAGCCCGACTTGATCTGAACCCGGTAGTTGGGTGCGTTGGCGATAGTAGAACTGGAATGCCATCTCTTGTCCGGACGACATGGTGTAACTGAGCGGCTCGTCTTTCATACAGAGATCGACATAGGGCTCACTCACCCACCATCGCGGCATCGCTTTGGTTTGTTTTTTGCACGGACACGGGCCGTTTTGTTCCGGCGCGCCGGAACCCCCATTATTCTGGTTGCACCCCATATCATTCCAGAAATTGAAGCGGGCCGAGGTGCAGGCCCCGCCTGCCGCAGCCTCGCGGTTCGTCAGGCTGATGGTGAGAATTCCAAGCCAACCCAAAATGCGGGTCGCGGCCTTAAGGTTAAGTTTCATGCGTTTTCCTATTGGTCAGAGGCGATAATTCAAAAGTTCAAGGAAGAACAGTTTTGCCGCTGGGCTGGGTGATGATGATGTTCAACGGCTGGGCAACCCCGTTGGGAGTCAATCCGTACAGGTATTCCTGCAAGACAGTCCAGCCACTGCCATCGGCGTCGGCGTTGAGATTCACGTTGGTCGTGCCGAGATTGGCCAGTTCCCAGGCGGTCAGGTTGGTTGAATTTAGCACCGTTAACGCTGCAGCGGCACTGGCCGCAGTGCCAAAGCTGTTGGCTACCACCACAAAGTAGCTGTCCGAATTATTGGTTTGCAGGTTGGACAGCGTCAGGTTCGCCGTGGTGGCTCCGGGCAGGAGACCGGCCTGGAAGCCGTACCATTGATAGCTTAACGGGGCCGTGCCGCCGGCGGACAAGCTGAAGTTGGCGGTGTTGCCGACAAAAAGGAGCTGGTTAGTGGGTTGGGTGATGAGGTATGGGGCGGAGGAAAGTTTGCCCGCACCAGCCGCGTTGTAAATGGACTGGATTTCCGAGGCTTGCAGGCTCCGATTATAAAAGGAAAGTTCGTCCAGATCCCCGGCGTAGTTGGTCGTCAGACCGCCATCGCTCCCGACACAGGGACTGGTGCCCGCCGTCAAAGCGACGGACGTGCCGATACTGACCAGTCCGGTGCTGGAACCGCTGGTCTCAAAAGAGCCGTCCAGATACAGGGTCAAATTGGTGGTTTGCCGCACCAAGGCCACATGATGGAAGAAGCCGTCGTTGACCACGCGGGCCGATTGTAGCCGGACATAATTCCCGGCGGCCTGACCCAAATCCGCCACCAAGGTTCCGGGCAGCGGGTTGTTGGCGCCCTGGCCTTCCAGCCGGATGGTAAAGCCATTGGAGGAATTGCAGGCCGTGGATTTGACGAGCACCGGATATTCGCTGAAAATATCGGTCGTATTAGTCACCAGGTTGGCCACATAGGTGCCGTATGGGTTGGGGGTAAACAGCGAAGGCAAGCCGTCAACCACCTGGAGCGTCACCGGCTGATTGTAGGCTAGACTGTCAAACCACTGCCCAAACGGGTTGTTGTTTATGGTGCTATAGGGAGCTTGTTGTCCCGCGTCCGGGTAGTTGTTCCCCAGTATCCAGACCGGCTGTGCAGGTGAGGAGCCGATCGTGCTGTTTCTCCAACCTGGATCATTATAAGTGAGATAGGCATTATGCGATCCGAGATTCAGGGTGTAAACCAAGGCTCCATTGGTGGACCGGATGGAATCGTACAAATACAGCCCGGTGAAGCTCACGTTGGTCACCCACAAGCCGGCCACGTATTGGCTGAAATAATCCACGAAAATATTTGCCGGCCACCCATTATAGTTGGTGGGCAGAATGAATGGTCCGGTGCCGTTGGTGATGGCGACCGTGGCGGCACTGCGCATCCAGAATTCAATCGTAAAATTGTTCGTTCCAAAACCGCCGGCGGCATTCCCGAAGGAAACAGAGCTGTTCGTGCCGCTAAAATGAAACGCCTGGCCGACTTCACCCGGGACATAGGTGACCCCGCTACCTGACAAAGTGCCGTTCAGGCCGCCGACCACGTCCACGGCATTGTTTTCCGCCTGCCACCAGTCGATGAGATTGGCCGGAGCCGGCACTGCGACCGCCGGATTAACGGTCAGGCTGGCGGCGGCACTGGCCACCGTGCCGACAGTATTGGCCACGATGACAAAATAATTCCCCGCTGCGCTTAACGCCACATTGGTTAGGAGCAGGGATGAGTTGGTCGCCCCGGCAATCGGTTCCAGATTGAAATACCATTGATAGGTCGCGGTCCCTCCCGCCGTCACACTGAAACTGGCGTTGTTGCCCACGGTCACGCTGGTGGGTGAAGGCTGGCTGGTAATGATTGGCGCCACCACCGTCAACGGAACATACGCGCTGGTGACCACTCCGATGCTGTTACCCACCACCACATAATAATTGTCGTCATTGGCGGATTGAACATTATTCAGCACCAGACTGGCGCTGGTGGCCCCGGCCAGCAAACCGGAATTAACCCCGTACCACTGGTAGCTCAATGGCGATGAGCCGACGACCCCGACGTTAAAGGTGGCTGTCGAACCCGCCGACAGGATCAACCCCGCAGGCTGAGAATAGACGACGGGCGGAAACAGCACGGTCAGGATGGCGGTGGCGCTGGTGACGCTCCCCACTGCATTGGCCACGGTCACATAATAGCTGGCGCTAACGTTGGTCTGTGGGTTGTTGAACGTCAGGGTGGCATTGGTTGTATTGAGGAGGGGGAGACTGTTGGAATACCACTGGTAACTCATGGGCATGGTGCCGGTGACGGAAACCTCCAAAGCGACGCTCTGGCCAACGTTGGCGGTCAGACTGGATGGCTGAGTCACGATGATGGGGGCCGCGAAGTAGGTCAACGGGGTGCCCGGTTGCCCGATGACGGGTGTGGAACTAAATCCACCCATGCCGTAGTTGGTACAACCCCAGATCACGACCGTGCCGTTGGATTCCAGTGCAACGCTGTGTTCACTGCCTGCGGCGATGGCCACCACATTGCTTAAATTGGTTACCAGCACGGGGGTCAGACGATATTGGTTGGTGGTGCCATCCCCCAACTGACCGAAATTATTGGTGCCCCAAGCCATCACGGTGCCGTTTGACAGCAGCGCCAGGCTGTGGGAGGTGCCGGCCGCGATTGCCACGACGGAGGTCAAATTGGTCACCAGCACGTTGGTGCTGCGGTTGATCGTGGTGCCATCTCCCAATTGGCCGCCATTGTTCAATCCCCAGGCGCGCACCACGCCATTGCTCAACAACGCCAGACTATGCGAACCGCCGGCGGCGATGGCCGCAACCGAGGTCAGATTGGTTGCCAGCACGTTGGTCGTGCGAGTGGTCGTCGTTCCATCCCCCAACTGGCCGCTGCCGTTGTAGCCCCACGCCCGGACATACCCATTTGAGAGCGCCAAACTGTGCATGCCTCCGGCAGCGATGGCCACAACCGAGGTCAGATTGGTCACCAGCACGTTGGTGGTGCGAGTGGTCGTCGTGCCGTCCCCCAACTGGCCGCTGCCATTGTAGCCCCACGCCCGCACCACGCCGTTGCTCAACAACGCCAGACTGTGCGAACCCCCGGCGGCGATGGCCGCAACCGACGTCAGATTGGTCACCAGCACGTTCGTCGTGCGAGTGGTTGTAGTACCATCCCCCAGCTGGCCGCTGGCATTGTAGCCCCACGCCCGCACGGTGCCGTTCGTCGTCAATGCCAAACTGAAATTGGTTCCGGCACTGATCGCCGTCACCCCGGATGTCAAATTACTCACGGTCACCCAAGCCAACCGGTTGCTCAAGGTGCCATCGCCCAACTGGCCGGTGTAATTCGTTCCCGCCGCCAAGACGCCGCCGTTATAGCGCAAGCCCAAGGTGAATTTGTCGCCAGCGGCAATCGCGCCGGTAATAGTGAAGGCGGCCGAGTTGACGCCACTCGGGGCCGACCCAGCGGCAAAGGCATCCACATTCAGGGTTGCCGTGCCATAAACCACGAGGGTTTGACCGTTGGTTGCGACTGGATCGGCCTGGGTGGGCACGTTCCCGTTCAAAGTGTAATACATGAGCGCTCCAGGCGTGCTACAATTGAGGGTCACGGTTTGCTGGGTCCTAAAAGTGCCACCGCTGGGAGTAATGACCGGGATTGCCGCCGATGGATCCACCGCCAGGCTGACGATAGGACTGGCGACCACGCCGGCCGCATTGGAAACAATCACTTGGTAGTTCCCGGCCATGCAAGCTTGGGCGTCGAAAATTGTCAAGGTGCCATTGCTGCCAACGCTGACGGTAGGCCCGGTGACTTCGCGAATGACACTGTTGCCGGTATCCGCTATGTACAGATTGCCAAAGGGACCGCCCACGGCAAGACCCTGCGCCGTACTCAAGTTGGCACTAGTGGCGGGACCGCCGTCACCCGAATAGCCTGCAACACCGCCCTCATTGGAGGGGATGCCAGCCACCGTGTTAATGATACCGTTGGTTGCCACCATGCGAATGACATTGTCGCCCACGTCAGCAATGTAAAGATTGCCCAAACTATCCACGGCAACGCCAGTCGGAGTATTCAAGTACGCGTTGGTGGCTGGATTGCCATCACCCAAACCATCGTTGCCTGACGAACCATTGCGGTTAAAACCGCCCGCCACCGTCGTGATGATCCCGTTGGTACTTACCTTGCGAACGGCTCCGTAAGCATTACCATTAGCTGCCTGACTCCCATCCGTAATGTAAAGATTTCCAATCGCGTCCACAGTGATCCCAGCAGGGCTGGAAAATTCGGCGGCAGTGGCCACGCCGCCGTCACCAATGTAGCCAGCAACGCCATTGCCGGCCACGGTCGTGAGGACGCCGTTGGTCGCCAATTTGCGAACCACGTAGTGGCCCGTATCCGTAATGTAGAGATTGCCAAAACCGTCAACAGCCACCCCATAGGGCGAGGCCAGAACCGTATTGCCAACCACGGTCGTGAGGACGCCATTGGTTGCCCACTTGCGAACGACATTATTAACCGTATCCGCGATGAAAACATTGCCAAAACTGTCCACCGCGACACCCTTCGGCTGAACCAATCCAGTCAGAGTCGTAATAACGCCGTTGGTGGCCACCTTGTGAACGGAATTGTTGGCAGTGTCAGCAATGTAAAGATTGCCGGAACCATCCACGGCGACTCCTGTTGGATTCTTCAGGTTGTTGCTGACCACGGTCATGATGATGTCGCAGGCGACCGTCACCCCGTTACTGCCATTAACCAAAGGAACCCCATTAAAATACCATTGGTAGCTCAACGGTTGCGTACCCGTCGCGGTCACGAAAAGGGTCGCGTTGCTACCCAGCGCCGCCAATCCGTTCAGTGGCGGCACCGTGATCGCCGGTGGCACGAGCACCGTCAGCGCCGCGACCGAACTGGTCACGCTGCCGACCTGATTGGATGCCACGACGAAGAAATTCCCGGCGTTGTTCGTCTGAATGGGGTTGAAAATCAGGGAGGCGTTGGTTTGATTCGCCAGCGGTATAGAATTAAAATACCATTGATAACCCAATGGGGACGCCCCACCCGCCACTACACTGAGTACGGCGGTTTGACCGGCATCGGCGACTTCGCTCACCGGTTGGGAGAAGATGGTCGGCGGATCCAACACGGTCAATGTCACCACACTGCTGGCCGCACTGCCATAAGGACTGCTCACCACCACTTGGTAAAAAGTCGCATTGCCATCCTGCGCGTTGGTCACGACTAGATTTGTGCCGGTCACGGAGTTCAATGGGGCGCCATTTGTCAACCATTGATAGGTTAACGGCCCGGTGCCAATGGCGCTGACGGCAAAACTCGCCGTGGCTCCGCTGACGACCGTTTGGCTGACGGGTTCGGTGGTTATGGTTGGCGGCACCAGCACCGCCAAGGTCGCGGTCGAACTGGTTGCGCTGCCGGCCGGGTTGGCAAGGGTCACCGCATAATTTCCCGCATTTGTCGGTTGGACGTTCGCGATGACCATGGTGGAATTCGTCGCCCCGGCCAGTTGATTGTTGTTAAAGTACCATTGATAGGTAAATGGGGCTGTGCCGGCTGCGGATACGGTGAAGGTGGCATTGCTTCCTTGGAGCACCAACTGGCTGGCCGGCTGGTTGGTAATGGAGGGAGGCAAAACCAGCACGGTCAAGGTGGTGGCCGAGCTGGTCAGGCTGCCGCAAGGACCAGATACGATGACTTGGTAGGTCCCAGCGGCGGCAGTTGTCAAATTCGACAAGGTGAGGGTTCCTCCCGAGATGTTCAAGATGGTCGATGCAATTGCCTCACGGATGACGCTATTTTCATAGTCGGCGATATAAAGATTACCAGTTGGGCCCAGGGTTACGTCGAAGGGAAAAGCAAGCCTCGCACTCGTTGCAAGGTTGCCATCGCCAGAATACCCATAACCCAAATTATAATTGCCAGCCACTGTTGTGATAATCCCATTGATAGTTACTTCGCGAATGACATTGTTTTCACTGTCGGCGATGTATAGATTGCCAGTGGCGTCGACGGCAACAGCCAATGGAAATGCAAGACCGGCATTTGTCGCCATCCCACCATCACCCGAATCGCTTCCGGCCAGTGGAAATTTTCCGGCTATCGTTGTGATGATGCCGTTGGTAGCCACTTTGCGAATGACACCATTTCCAGCATCGGCTATATAAAGATTGCCAGGGCCGTCGACCACAACCCCATTCGGATATTTCAAACCGGCATTTGTCGCTGCCCCGCCATCGCCTGAGTAGTTCCCAGCCAATGTAGAACTACCGGCCACTGTCGTAATGATGCCGTTGGTCGCCACCTTGCGAATGACACTATTTCCAATGTCCGCAATGTAAAGATTGCCCGTCCCATCCAAGGCCACCTGGCTAGGACTACTAAGGGTAGCATTTGTCGCTGCCCCGCCATCACCCGAATAATTGCTCCCAAGAGCATTACTGCCAGCCACCGTGGTAATGATGCCGTTGGTATCCACTTTGCGAATGACATTATTTCCAGTGTCGGCTATGAAAAGATTACCTGTGGCATCCACAACCACCCCATTGGGATATGCGAGACTGGCATTCGTCGCCATGCCGCCATCGCCAGAATAAAGGAAGCTACTTTCGTTGATGCCCGCTACAGTCGTGATTATGCCATTGGTATTCACCTTGCGTATGACATTATTTTCCGTATCGGCGATATATAGGTTGCCTGTAACGTCCACCGCAACCCCGGAAGCAAAGGCAAGATAGGCATTCGTTGCTGGTCCGCCATCGCCCGAATCGATTCCCAGAGTATTGTAGACGCCAGCCACGGTAGTAATTATGTTGCCAATATTTGTCCCGTCGTGCTGCCATTGGTAGGTGAATGGACCAGAGCAGGAACCCGCGGCGCTGACGGAAATCGCATAAACCGCCGTGCCACCGGAAATGTTTGTCGGCGTGGTGGTAGTCCAGTTCACTACCGTTAAGCCAGCCAAACTGCTCGTGACGCCTCCAAAGTTGTTGGTCACTACCACCGAATAGTTGCCCGCCTCATTCGTTTGAACGTTCTGGATTGTCAGAGCGGAATTAGTTGCCCCAGCCAAAACGTTTGTGCCGTTGAAATACCATTGATAGGTCGGGGTGGGAGTTCCGACCGCGACTGCATCGAAAGCCACGGTTCCCGACACCATAGCCATTTGACTCACCGGTTGAGTCAAAATGGCAGGGGCCAGACTCCAGTTCGTTTCTCCGTCATCCACAATTCCATCACCATTGGCATCCTCCAGGTAATCCGGGATGCCGTCGCCGTTGCTGTCAAGCGGATTGCCATAAGCATCCGTGGCGACGTAATGGTAGCCGATGTCCACAGTGCTGTCCCCTTCTGGCACTTGGTTCGTCTGCGTGGTAAAATGATAGAGGCCTACCTGATCGGCTGTGATGCTGCCGGCGTTGATGAGCGCACTGTTTGGCGGCAGGTAAAAATTGCCAAACCAGCTGCTCTGCCAGCCAAGAGTGGTCAGGTTGGTCTGGTCGTGCGCGCCGATAGTTTCCAGCGTGCCAACGCCGGGTATACCCCAAACCAAGACGCAATTCGTCCAGCTATGGTTCGCGGAATTATAGGCGTTGCAATCGAAGTGCGTGTTATTTGGATTTCCGTTGAGGCCGTCCTGCCCCGAGAGGGCGGTCCCATCAAACGCACAATTCAGGATGCTCCAGGACGAAGAAGACTGGCCGGCGCTCCGAGCAAGGTTTAGCGCGCCATTGTAAAACGTGCAGTTTTGATAGGTGGCGCTCTCCCCGCTGTTCACGCCCAGCCAGGAGCGCCAAAGCAAACAATTGGTAAACGAAAAGGTGCTGCCGTACGACGCGAGGCCATTGACATACAGTTCGCAGTTGACAAACTGGCCATTGCCGGAATCCGAATTGTCGCGCAGGGGGCTGTAGGCCATCGTAGAGCTCCATTTGGTGAAATTGGCGGATAATTGCGGCAGCGGCAAATTGCCACTGCCGTTCAGGACAAAGCCAGCCATCCAACCATACGTGGTCCAATTTCCGTTGCCTTCCTGCACCAAATTATACAATGCCACGTGGCAGGGTTGGGTGGCAGTGCCGGAGAAGGCCAAATGGCCGCCGTCATCGATGGCAATGCCGTAGGGTTGGCCACCAAAATAGCCGTTGCCGGGCTGGCTGGTATTATCACTGTTGCCATACCCCTCATACCAGCCCACGGCGGTGCCAGTCGCGAAGGTGAGGCTGCTGGTTAAATCGACCCCTCCAACCACATAATCGAGCGGGTCATAGTGGTAGCCCAGATCGGGGGTGCCGACATTGTCGCGCGAGGCCTGGGGACCCAGAGAGGTGGCAGAGGAAATGAACGTGTTTGAGTAAACCACCGGCGGATAGGTGGTCCGGACGGCGATGTCCGCCAGCACGGCTGGATTGATGTTGGTGGTGCCAACATTGTGGAACGGACTGCCAGTTGCGAGATAATAGCTGCCTGCCCCGACGCTCTGAAATGGGTAGCTGGTATTGGTGATGGCGTTGTCACCAAATTCAGGACAGTTGTAGAAACCGTTGTGGCTGCCAAAGGAATTTGCGGGAACGCTGGCCATGTCACAAAAAAGGCTGTTTGTAGTATAAATTGTACCAAGGAATATACCGTTGTTGACGGTCAGCTGCTCTCCCTCCGTGGTGGTATTTTTAAAATCACTTCGCGCCACAACGATCGTGCTTTGGTTGCCCGTGACAAGAACATTATGTAAGGAGGCGCGACCGTTTGCAGTAAGGTCGTTCACCGCCACTGCCCAAAAGCAGTTGAGGAATTGACAGTTCGTCAGACATGGATCATAGTCCAAGAAAGCTCGTGTGGCGTAGCAAAAGCGAAAATTGCTGATGGGGGAATTAGTTCCAGTTTCTTGAAATTGCAAATAATCGGAGCCATAACTGGGGCTTCCAGAACTGCCTGAAATTCCATCACCCACCGTATTGTCATTCATGGAAGTCAGGATGGCCGGGCGGTAGGGACTGGTTTGACAAATGATGTTGCTGTTAAGAGTTATGCCGGCCGCATTGGTCGCGAATTTTAGCACCGTGCCCCCCTCAAACGTCACGGTTCCGCTGAAGTTGTTGCCTCCGGATATGAAATATGTGGTGTCACCCTGAAAAACCATGTTGGTTTGGCTGGAATTAATTTGCAGATAATCCAAAACATATCCCTGGTTGGGAGGGGTGAATGATGCCAGCTTCATCGATTGGTCCTGCAATCGTGCCATCGGCGTTTTGGGAATGTTTGGCAGTTTGGATGCCGTCTTGGGCAGCTTGGCCTGACGGCTCGTGTGCAGTGGCAAATTTTCCAGGTGGGAAGCGATTTTGGACAACGGAACCGCTTCGACCAGAATATGCCGACCCTTGATCGTTGCATACTGGCGGCGCACCCTCACTTGAGCCACTGGCCCGGAGGATTCCGCTTCCTCACCCAAGGCGAATGCCCGGCCCTGCCCGATCCACGACCTTCCCCAACTAATCTCATGATCCGGCAGCGAGTGCTCCGTTTCCCGATGCTCCACCACCCTCGCTTCCGGGGGATTTATAAACTCCGTGAGCACTTCAATTTCAGTAGTTTGGGAATCAAATCCCAAGGATTCCGGGGTCGGCGGCTGTTCGCGCAAAATGACGTCCTGCTCAAATTGGCCACGCAGGTAAGTATACCGTACATCTGCCTTTATGCCGGAGAAGGCGTTGGGATAGAGCACCTGATTGGACGAAATCAATTCGCCCTGCGAATCCTGAATCTGACCAATGAGCACGCTGTTGCCCGTGGCACTGTCGTAATAGGCCAAACCCAGGATGTTGCTGCGAAATCGCTTCCCTTCCTGCGTCTTCAGATCAATGGCTCCTTCGGAATTCAGATTATTGGCCCAAATAACTTGATATGAACCAGTTTGCGCCACCGCCCCGCCCGGATAGGATTCAATTTCTTCCTTGGATTCGGTCCATTGGCCATTCTTTTGAAAATACAAACCAGAGGCTAACTCGGTATACTTAGTGATGTTGGTTACGACCTGGCCGTTAGGATAAGCCGCGTAGGTTTCCCGCTGCCAGATCCGATGGTTGGCACCTATTTCCACAATCCGATAGGGTGTTGGCGCGGGCACGGTCGGGGCGGTATTGGCGCTCCATACAGGTGTTGCCAACGCCACCAATGCCAGACTTAATATAAGCAGATAACGAGCCACGTGAGAAGTTTTCATATGGGAATAACTAATAAATTATCGCGCCAAACCAATAGTCGGACTGGATACAGCCCTCCTGTCACCCAGGTTGGTCTCCTTTGGCTGTACCCAATACTAAATGTCCACCCTTTATTCATAAACCGTTGCCTACCAAATCAATCAACCGTCGCAAGTGACGGGACCTGCGCACCAAAATGGCCGGTGACAATGCTAATATATCGCGGGGTTTATCCCCTCCGACTCAGGCTTGGTTGCGGATTAACAAACCGCGCTCCTTGGACGAAACCGACACGCCAATGGGCGTGTTAAATTTTTACATCGCTTGGAGTAAACCTTTTGTACGCCACCTTTTTATATCAATTCGAAAATATTTCAAGAAAATTTTCCAATTATTTTTAACAATTTCGCTAAAGCATGAAAATGTCCGTTGTG
>Ga0182016_10007295_pt1 | contig 11399 bp, 11 predicted proteins | sample 712S2MmetaG_FD_120491 | JGI IMG/M metagenome (GOLD analysis project Ga0182016, IMG submission 120491) | Permafrost microbial communities from Stordalen Mire, Sweden - 712S2M metaG | ecosystem: Environmental > Terrestrial > Soil > Wetlands > Permafrost | place: Sweden: Stordalen | collected...
ATTATTATAAGTGCTATACCTACACCTAATGAAAAGTATAAATGTGATAATAAAACATGGTATAGGTTGAATGCCAGTAATTATTTACTTCGAGAAGAACGAATGGTTCCTTATGCTAATGTTCAAGCTATGATATGTCAAGAAGTTAAAAAGACTAACGATGAATTTAAGCCTTTAATTGATGCTCAAAATTCACATATAAAAAAAATCGAAGAAGACCTTAAACGAGCTCATAGGAAGATGAAATATAATTCAGAAGAAAGTGAACGGAGAATTAAACAATTGATATACGATACAGAAAAAAGTAAAAAACATATAGAAGAAAACAAAGTAACTATGAAATCTCTTGAAATCGAATATTCTAATATGATCGATCTAGTTCATCAAAATATTTTAATAAATAAAAATAATATGGAACGAAAATTATATAAAGAAAAATCTGAATCTGTATTCAATATATTTTGTTGAAAAATTGAATTTAATATTATTAATTATAATAATATTAACATATGATACCAGAATGGATTAATATTATTAAATAATAATAATATTATAATTACACTAGATTAAATTGTTTAATAAGTTTTGTACCTTTAATATTTAGATATTTGTTGAAACCGTTCAATAATGTCTGCTGCCATTTCTCAGGCCATGCTATTTTACTTCCATATATAGAATGGGAAATTTCACTGCTCAGATTGATACAATCCCCAGCTTGATTAGATAATAGATTGGTATTATTTTTATATATATGATGCATCATTGTAAAGATATAGTTAGACATTTCAGTTGTCCATACAAGTTCAGGATTTGTACTAAGTAATGTATCAATTAAAATACAAGTTAGTTCTTTATCACTATAAGGATGCAAAATTACTTGATGAGGAAATCTACGACTCATTCCTTCATTAGCCCCCAAAAACCTGTCTTTCATCTCTTTCTCATATCCTCCAGCTATAATAATATGTAGACCAATCATTTTATCCATATCATTAACTATTTGAGTGATAGCTTCATGCCCATGGTCTCTATGCATCCCTTCACCCATTATAGATTTTGGAGGAACGAAATCATAAGCTTCATCGAAGAATACCAGATTTTCTAATGTACTAAGCATAAATGAATGAGTTTTATGAGATGTCTCGTTTACATAAGGGCTAATTACTCCTGCTTTGGTAGTAATAATAGGCGTATCATCAACTAATATACCAGATTGAGCGAATACATGAGCGATTACAGTCGCTATTCGTGTTTTACCCGATCCTGGACCTGCCATAAGTACCATATTTTGGAAACTTTTGAAAAATATCCTTGGATTTTTAGCAAATGTATACAATCTAAGAGCTATGAAATTTTTAATATCATCTCTTCCTACTATACTATCTAATCCAACCTCTTTTTTATATAAAGCAGATTTCAATCGATTGTATGTATCTTCAGGAGAACATTTATTAATTTTTTCAGATATTTTAGATTGTATCTTTACAATTCTATCTATATATTCTTTAACAGAATTAAACTGTTCATTCCTTAACTTATTATTAATCGCATCAAAAAATCCATCACCATTTGATGATTTGTCGAATGTAGCTAATTCTTTAACTGCTTGTACTTTCAATTTAGCATACTTAGTTTTTTTTAGATCTAAACAAATCTTAATAGCAGATGTAAATTCATTAATGAATGCAGGCTGATCTATCATTTTTTTAAAATCCTCATAAGTTATCTCATCTGATAATGATGTTGACGACGACATTAGAGATATATCATCTTCATCGCCTGTATTTTTTATTTTAAAATCTTGGAATTCTAATAGAGTCAAATTATCTAATGATACTGCAGCAGGAGGTTGTGATACCGATGTATTATTATTAGGAGCATTAACATCTTTCCAATTATTTTCTGAAGATATACCACTATCTTTCTCTTTCATGAAGTCATTCTCATCTTCCTCAGTTTCTATACCATCGTTATAATGATAATAGTAATAATATAGAGCTAAACCTGTCATTATCAATAGCAGTGCACCTATCACTATCCACGTTGATAATCCTATTGAAGATACAACTTTGTACATCTCTAATAAATAACTACCCGCTATAAATATAATATATAAAATAGCTACAATACCAAATACACTCATTTTTAATTAAATATTGAAACATTTAAAAATTAATTAATATTGTGAATAAATTAGAGTCTAAATACACTCATATATGTATTACATTGATTAATAATTATAAAAAATAATTATTATTAATATTATTGTGTTTTCATCAAATCATTGAGCTTATTTTGAATATCAATAAGTTGTTTTTGAAGTGCTTCAATTTCTTTAGATTTGAGTTCTTTTTTCTCATTTTCAATATAATTTTCCAAATATTTGACAACTGCTAAATGGCCATTACGAGATGCACGACCAAGAGCTATACCTTTACCAACATGAACATCAGCTCCATGTTCAATGAGATATTTAACAACATCTAAATGACCATTCAAAGATGCATCAGATAATGCAGAATCATAGGTACGAATATCTGCTCCATTCTTAATAAGACATTCAACAACGGCTAAATGACCATTACATGATGCCCAACCAAGTGCACTATCATTCTGGTATGGCTATGCCAAGACCCGACGTAGTCGGTGAGCATGAACATCTGCTCCTAATTTGATAAAGGCTTCAACTAATTCCACATGACCGTCTTTCACTAATTTGATAAAAATCTCATCATTATTTTGACGAAGATTAATATATTTCGAAAGAATGGTCAAAGCGCTAAAAAGATCGTTGTTGGACGCCATTATTTATTGATTAATATAGTGAAATATTTACTTTTATTTAATTAAAAATTCAATTAGACTTACATTTAAAAATTAATTAATATTGTTAATAATATTAATTACACATACATATATTATTTATTTAATAGGACATAGTCTTCATAGTTTTTCCGGTGACAAGCATGTAGCCTTTGACAAGCCAAAGAGAGAATGAAATGAACACGGCTGCGATGGCGATAGCGCCAATAATGACTTGGAGTAGCGATGTAAGGTCTGTGATCGCTGTTAGATTTTGGAGCTGGAAGACGATACCTGTAAGTAGTAAAGCTGTGATAGCTGTAAGGATTACAAATTTGATAAGAATTCGTTCTGAGAATACTCCAATGACACAGGCAAGACCAAGCGATGTAGCAATCATCGCAAGCGTGATTTTGTTACTTTCGATAGTTTCATTTGAAGCAAATTGGTAGGCTGATAGAACGATACCAAGAATAAGAAGAGTCACGAGTTGTGCGTGATGATGCATAGTTATTTTTTATATTCATAGTAAAAAAATTTTTTATTTTTTGGTAATATTATTTTCGTTTTCCACGAATATTTATAAAATGTGATCTTCTTCGAAATAATGCTTTGATATCATTATTTTTTTTTTCTTCATCTTCCTCTTCTGAAGACGATAATTCATTATCATTATTCTCATCTGATGATGATTCTATCACTGGTTCAGTAGTAATGTTAACACGTTCCGGTTCAGACTGATCCATTACAGTAGGCTGACTGACATTAACTATATCACTCAATTCGTTCACATCATTATCCTCATCATCAGTTGTTAATTCATCATCACTCAATTCACTTGATGATAATGTGGACACATCACTTAACGATAATTCGCTTGATTCAGTCGATGTTGATAATAATGCGTTATCGGTTATAACTGATTCATCAAATACAATAGGTTCAGATGAAATAGAGATTATCTCAATACTATCTGGAATTATCTCTATATCTAGTTCGGAATCTGTACTATCTTCCTCTTGTTGTTTAAGAGCTAATAAAGAAGGCATTATCCAGCTTTTTTCCATTCTTTTATTATAGATATAATTTTTTATTAAGAATTTATTGACTCTTAGGCTGAATTATATGGTGATCGGTTTTTAATTTTTCAATAGTAGTTCGTTCTACAACACGTTCAGGTGAATAATAGCTTACCCAAGATGGAATAAGATCATATGGGACCCAATATGGAACAGTGATTTGATAAATATTATGTTTGATACTTAAATCATACTTATATTTATCTCTTCGTAATTGATTCTGGAACTCTTTATCGGTTTTATGAAATGAATTGGGATATATATAATGTTGTTCTCCATTATGTTCAGCTGATATCTTCAATTCTTCATTATAACAATCATATTCCATACGTTCATTAGTTTCTGGATTTAATAAAAATGAAGGTCTTGTAGTTGGAAAAGGTTTATTATAAATTTTTTCTAATGTTTGACAAACATGCTGCTCTCTCAACCATCCTCTCGGTTTATAATAACCTTCTTTAACATTAGCGCTACTATTAGTAATAACCTGTTTGATATCCCCTTCATTATCAACTAATTCGATGTTAGAACTAATATCCTCATGTAATTCGGACGGAGCCTGTGAGTGGACTGTTATAGGCAGCTGTGTTGATGATGATGTTGGGATTGTTATTAATGATAATTTAGTAAATGCTATACCAATTAATGTAATAATAACTATTAGTAATAATATAATAATACCCAATTGTAATTCTAAATACATCCTTTATTTTTGAATAATAAATTGAATAAAATATAAATAAAAAGAATTATAATACTATCAAAGAATGGGAATACCAGATTTTTTCAGACATTTTATATTAAAAATAGGAAAATATTATGAATGTAATGATATTATAGTATATGAACTTCCAAAATATGTACATACATTATCAATAGATATGGGAGGTATTCTACATAATTGCGCACAAAAATGTTATTCTTACGCAGATCAAGCAAATCCTGAAAGGTCATTATACGTTTCATCGACTTCTCCAGAAATATTAGAAAAAGAATATTTTACAATTGTAACCGATAAATTATTATCATTAGTAAGTGAAGTAAGACCATCTGAAGTATTTATAATCGCTGTTGATGGGACATGTCCATTAGCGAAAATTAAACAACAACGATCGAGGAGATATCAAGCAGCTCAATCAAAAGATCCATTGAGAAAATTCGATAGCAATTGTTTAACTACTGGAACCGAATTCATGGCTCGCTTAGATATGCATATTACTAAATGGTTGAAAGATAATTCGTCTTTTATGCCTCCTATGGTTATCTATAGTAGTCATCTAGTTCCCGGAGAAGGTGAACATAAAATAATGGATATTTATAGAGAAAGAAAAGATTTCCAAAAACCTGAAAAATATCATGTATTATATGGAAAAGATGCCGATCTTATTATTTTATCATCATTAGCTCCTATTTCAAATATATATTTATATAGAGAGGACGATGCTGAAACACTTAATATACAATCTCTAAAAAATTGTTTGAAGTATAAATTTATGGGAGGAAGGCCAAGTGCATTACAAGATTTTTCTATCATCATGTGTTTCATAGGTAATGATTTTTTACCGAGAATGATCCCTATGTTGGATGTACGCTATTCCCTATTTGAAGTATTGAAAGTATATAAATCGCTCAGAAAACCATTAGTGAAAAGAGTAGGGCATAATAAATATAGAGTTGATTTTAAAAATTTCTCTGAATTTTTGAAATTACTTGGTGATTTTGAAGCATCACTTATAACTGGTTTATCATATAAGAAAGATTATTATCCCCTATCTCTTTGGAAGACTTGCTTAGTTCAATCTAAAACTGATAATAAGATATTAATGGATAAATTTAGAGTTGAGTGGTACAATCTTATCCTATCTCCTCCACCTAATGCAGATACAGAAGTTTTTCAGCATTTATTAAATACTAAGACTCCATTCGGATTAACAGAGGATTCATTCAACGATATGTTATATCAATATTTGCTTGGAGTTGAATGGGTATTACGATATTATACTGAAGGTCCAATGAATGTCACACAAGGTTGGTATTATCCTTATAATCATGCTCCTTTATTCAAGGAATTGAGCGAAATGGCAGATACTATTGAAGATAATGAAGCAGAGGAAGAATTAAATTCATTGAATGCTCTTAAATTTGATATTCCTCATCAACTTCTATCTGTTCTCCCTCCTCAATCAAAAGAACTTCTTCCAAAGTTATTATTACAATTTATCGATGACGAATTTAGTCCTATTAAATATATGTTTCCCAAAGGATTTTTAATGGACTATGAAGGCAGTAGTAGAGGACATCCTATTATTCCATTTGTTGATCCTAAAGTAATTATCGACACTGTTAATACAATTAAATGGAATCCTTCTCAATATAGCTATTATTTCAAATCTTCTAAAAATATGGTATTATTGAGAACTCCTATTGAGAATGTAGTTAATCCTATTACATTCAATGAAAAACGAAAAAGTCCTATTAAATTAGCATCTGCACCAGTTGGAAGTCCAGAGCATGTTTGGAAAAAAGTGTATAAGTAATATAAAAACATAAATATAAAATGAGTAAACGATTAATATTATCATCAGAAAATAATCATGGTATACAACAGGTAAGTGGATTTTTCAATTATGAATATGATATCTTATCATTGGATAAAAATGTTTGTGCTTACTTAGAAAATATAAAAATTATTAATATAAAAAAATATAATGAAGATATTATAATTTTTAAATCCAAATTAGATAATACCCAATCGACACCTCTTCAAAAGAAATATTACAATAAACAAATCAATCATCTAAAAAATGAAATAGATAAATATAACAATAATCATTATATTATATCATATAAAGAAGAATCTAAAAAATGGCTAGAACTATTTGAAAAACTAGGAGGAGGCATCAAAACGATTGTTATCGGCACCCCATCCTCTCAATCATCATCATCAACTGTATCAGCTACAAACGATCCTCAATTAGTTTCAATTAAACTGAAAATTATTAGGTCTTATATAAGCATTGTTCAAAAATATATGCCTATTAACCTCATAGAATCAATCCCGTATAATACTACATGCCCAGCTTGTGATGAAGATATGAAAGATGTAGAAACAGATGAATCAGGACTTCAAAAATGCCCCAAATGCCAATTCGAACGATGCCTACCAACTAAAGGATACTGCAGTTCTACTAACGCAAGTTTGGAACTACCTCCTCCCAAAGTAAATAGATATGATAATGAGGAAAAGGATAATTTCATGAAAGCACGAATGAGATATGAAGGACGTCAAAAGGATAAATTCCCTTCTGATATTTTCAATAAATTAGATGATTACTTTAGAATGCATAATCTTCCAATAGGAAGTGATATCAAACAAAATAAAAATCTCTCTCTATCAAGAGATGTAATGTTTCATGCTTTATCATATATAGGATATCCACTATATGAACATATTTATTTAATTATGCATAAATATTGCGGATCATCATTACCAGATATTAGTCATTTAGATCATATTTTAGATCTTCATTTTGACATTACACATAAAATCGGACAAGAGATGGGATTAGAACCAATTAGCACTCAATTTAGATTATTCAAACAATTAGAAATGATAGGATTGAATGTTAATATAAACGATTTCAGAGTTCCAAAAACAAGAGAAATATTAGAAATGAATCAAGACAATTGGAAAAAGATATGTGAGGGCACAGGAGAATACGGAAAATCTATAGGTATAAAATATATTACAACTATATAATTGTAATAATAAATAATATATAAAATATTATTTATATATTGGTAAGATATTCAACAACTTCTGTATGACCATTAATAGATGCATCGCGAAGTGCTTTATCATTATTAGCATGAACATCGGCTCCATGGGATACGAGATATTTAACAATAGCTAAATGACCATTCTCAGATGCATGTCGAAATGCATAACTATTGTTAGCATTAATATTGGTGGCTCTAATTGATAGAAGAAGCTCAACAACAGCCAAATGACCATTTTGAGATGCATAACGAAGTCCATACTCATTCTGAGTATGAATATTGGATCCGTGGGATATAAGACATTTAACAATGTCTATATGACCATTATGAGATGCTGCTCGAAGTGCTCCACTATCTTTAGCATTAACATTTGTTCCGTGAGATATAAGACATTTAACAATGTCTATATAACCATTACATGATGCCAATCTAAGTGCTTCGTTCTTTGCATGAATATCTGCACCACCACAAGATAGAAGATATTCAACAATATCCAAATGACCGCACCCAGATGCATGGAGAAGTGTATGATCATTGTTAACATGAACATCTGCACCATATTTTATCATATTTTCAATAATAGTTAAACGACCATTCTTAGATGCCAACTCAAGCACCTTATTACTACTAGCATGAATATCTCCGTCATTTTTGATGATATTATTAACAATTTTAATTAAATCTTTATCTGTATTCTCTATATCATTTGATACAAATTCTGATATAGTAATAATATTATTTAATAATTTATTTTTTCTTTTTATTATTTGAGAAATTGGTAAATCATTAATAGATTTATTAAAATTGTAAATATGACTAATATCAATTAAAATCGTATCTATTATATCATCTATTTTTTTTATAATTGATTTATAATCATTCATAATTTCTATTATACATTTTAATCCTTTAATTTTATTATTTAATTTATTTAAAAGTTCTTTCATTTGCATTAATACTTGTTTCTTGAAATATCCTAGAGGATGTATATGATGTGACTTGTCGCATATAGAGTCACATTTTTTACAATAAACGCTATCACATTCACATATACTGGTATATTCCTCATTATGAATAGGACATATATCTATTGAATGTGTATTATAATCATTGGTAGTTGTAAATAACATTACTTCTTCACGTTCAAATGAAGTATCACATTGTGGATAATTACATACTAATTTATAGTCGTTAGTATTCATTATATCATTTAGACAAATATCACATATCTTATGATAGCATGGTAGCACATGCTCAGCATTATTGGAACACACACATTTATCCATAGTTGATTATAATTTATAATTAATAAATTATATTAAATTCAATTTTAATTAGAAATGTCCATGAGGAATCAAAATGCATGTGATATATCCAAAACTATTAACTTTTTTTAAAAATGAATGAATTGACCCTACATCTCCGGGAAAATCATGCTCTGCTATAATTTGTTTTTTTTCTTTACTAGATTTAGCCTTATATTTTTTAGATGATTCGGACGGACAATGAATATAATACATGCCTTCTAACGATAACACAAAATGTTCGCGAAGATCATTTTCTAGAATAGTTTTGAAATCAGTACCACTTGGAAATCCATACTTAACGTCATTTTTAATATAACAACTTTTGGGATGAGTATGCATCATTAATTGTTTAATTTCGATATTACTAGGTCTACATGATTGTGAGCTTCTATTATCATCTGATAATATATTAGCTATCTCATATTGACCTTGTTTATTTTTCTTCAATTCAACAACAACCTCATTATTATATTCGAACAGCCATTCGTATATAATACCTTTCGAATGTTCCGTAAATTCAAACATTTTATATAATATTTTTATTTATTTTATGTATATTAATACATAAATCGCGAATATTATACAACTGCTACTGACGATGACGGCACTTCTGATAATTCTGGGATAGCTTCTGTAGATAACAACGATGAATTGGGTTTTGGTACCTTACTTAATATCACCAATAAATAAATAACTAATACAGAAATTCCAATTACACTTGCGATACCAAATACTTTATTTAGATCAATTGTACCCGTAGGATTGCCTATCTCATTTATCTGTTGAACTACTGTAGGGTTTACAGCTGCCAAAGTACCAGCAGTGATCCCGAATGCTAATAAAAATACAACTACTGCTAAAATCCATACCTTACGTGCACTCCAAACTTTCTTAGCCATAGTTGGAACAACCACAATTTCCTTATCATCTGATAACGATGATGTTGTTAACGTTCTACGAGGTGATGTGAGTACTTCTACTTCAATAATATCCCCATCGATACCTTTGATGTTAGATGGGCTTAATGTTTCAATAGATTTACCTACAAATGCTTCTTTAGCTTTTTTTGCCATTTTATAAGTAATCCTATCTTTATTTTAATAGAAAAGAGTCAAAAATTTTTTTCATAAATAATAAGATTATTTAAGATAACGGATAAAGAGAATGTAAAAGAAATGAGCGGGGCATCTGATTTAAGGAAACCTCCTATTGCATATAAAGGAAGAAGAAAGAATATCATCATACCTCCTCTACCATCATTCGATAATTCTGCTAACGAAAATCATCTATCTTTCGTAAATAGACCTATGTCTCCAAAAGATGATACACCAATTGTTATGAATGGTACACTTATCGACAGTGTTCCAATTCCTTCTATATATAAACCAAAATCACCTCTTATGAACAATACAATCATAGCATCTTCAAAAGATTCTGATGATGATGATGATTCTGATGATGATACCACTGTTATTACTAATAAGATTGCCATTGTTGACGATGATTCTGATTCTGATGTAGATATTCATACATTCACACAACCGTCGACAGCATTATATGAGGAATCAGATAATGATTCAGATGATGATGTGGATGTATCTATTGTTCCAACTCCAATTAATAATGTACAACAGATTCCAGTAACTGTTCAACCTGTTCCTATTATTCAACCGTCTCCAGTTGAAAATGTTGCTCCAAAAAAAGTAAATACACCAATCATCAATTCAACGTATACAATACCCAAAACAATCTCAACATCTTCTCAAGTTAGATTATATAGACCAACTGATATTCCTGAATATGAATTTTACAATGAAGAAACTGCACTATCACAATTGGATTCAAAGGATTACTATGAATCTTCAAGTCATTGGAAAATGAAATGCGATCGATTATATGCAAGAACTCCAAAGTTACCTCCTCCAATTTTCAAAGAAAAAGAATCACCAAAAATGGCAAGATTCAAGTATACTGAGTATTATAAGAGATGTACTGCAAAACATAGTGCTATACAAGCTGGTATATTAGCATACTTAGTAATTGGAGGTATAGAATTATTATTGACTTGGTTTGGAGTAAAAGCTAGTGGCTTATTCTCAACTATATTCAAAAATAAAGATGAATATGAAGATGCTATGTTAGAAATGGGCGAATCAACACTTGGATGGTTCAATTCTGGATCAACAAATCCTATGTATAAAATGGGTATTAGTATTCTTATAAGTGTTGTAATTCTAGCTATAACAAATTATGCTATCGCGTATTTCTCAATTTCTCCTGCACTCAAAGTATTCATTGATAAGCACAAGGATGGTACGGTCAAATGGATACAAGATTTAACAGAGACTTTCTTGGGAACAAAATCGCTTGATATTGAGAACCCAAATGATACCGGTAGCAATTTGCTAAACATGCTTACAACGTTTATGGG
>Ga0182016_10007296_pt1 | contig 11399 bp, 8 predicted proteins | sample 712S2MmetaG_FD_120491 | JGI IMG/M metagenome (GOLD analysis project Ga0182016, IMG submission 120491) | Permafrost microbial communities from Stordalen Mire, Sweden - 712S2M metaG | ecosystem: Environmental > Terrestrial > Soil > Wetlands > Permafrost | place: Sweden: Stordalen | collected...
GGCTGGAACGCCGTGCAGCAGTACATTTTCGAGGAGGAATCGGCGGAGGCGGGTGCGCCGCGCCTGATCCCGTTCGGCTTGAAGATGGTCGCGCCGGTGCTCATGGCTTTCGGAACACCGGAACAGCAACAACGATTCCTGCCGCCCATTCTGTCGAGCGAGACCTGGTGGTGTCAGGGGTATTCCGAGCCCGGCGCGGGATCGGACCTCGCGTCGCTGCGGACCCGCGCGGTGCGCGACGGCGACCACTTCGTGGTGAACGGCCAGAAGACCTGGAACACGCTGGGTCATTTCGCCGATTGGATGTTCTGCCTGGTGCGCACCGATCCCCATGCCAAACAGCAGTCCGGCATTTCGTTCCTGCTGATCGACATGAAGAGCCCCGGGGTGAGCGTGCGGCCGATCGCGCTGCTCGACGGCGGCGGCCGCGAGGTCAACGATATTTTCCTGGAGAACGTGCGCGTGCCCGTGGCGAATCTGGTCGGCGAGGAGAACCGCGGCTGGACCTACGCGAAGTTCCTGTTGGGACACGAGCGAACCAGCATCGCGGGCGTCGGCAGCGCCAAGCGCGAGCTCTCGCGCCTCAAGCGCGCCGCGCGCGAAGGGCGGCGCGACGGCCGATCGCTGCTCGATGACCCGCTGTTCGCCGCGCGCATCGCGAGAATCGAGATCGATCTGATGGCGCTCGAGATCACCAACCTGCGTGTCTTGTCCGAAGAGGGCGCATCGCGCGCGCCCGGCCCGGAGGCCTCCATCCTGAAGATCAAGGGCACCGAGATTCAGCAGGCGATCTCCGAGCTCATGATGCATGCCGCCGGGCTCTACGCGCTGCCGCTGCAAGTCGAGGCCATGGAGGCGGGGTGGCAGTCCGACCCGACAATGCCGCCGGTGGGACCATCTTTTGCGGCCACCGCGACCTCCGCCTATTTGAACCAGCGCAAGCTCTCGATATTCGGCGGCACCAATGAGATTCAGAAAAACATCGTCGCCAAGATGATGGGCCTTTAAGGAGCGGTACGGCATGGACTTCGAATTCAGCGACGAACAGCGGCAGCTTCGCGAGGCAGTCGAGGGGTTCGCGACGAAGGAATACACGTTCGATCGACTGCGCGCGATCAAGCGGTCCGGCGCGGGTTGGGATCCGGCGGTTTGGCGGGGATTGGCGGAGCTCGGTGTCACGGCGCTCAACGTACCCGCAGCGCTCGGAGGCCTGGGCTATGGGCCCACCGAGACGCTTGCGCTGATGGACGCGAGCGGGCCGAGCCTGCTGCTCGAGCCGATTCTCACCAGCGCGGTCATCGCCACCGCACTGCTGCGGCAATTCGACGGCGCGTCGGCTACCGAGCTGTTGCGCGCCCTGGCCGCGGGCGATCGGATCGCGGCGCTGGCTCACTTCGAACCCAGCTCGCGTTTCGAGACCCGCTGGGTCGAGTCGCGCGTGACCCCCGCGGGCCCGGGATTTCGGCTCGACGGCCACAAGGCGGTGGTGGCTCACGCGGGGCTCGCGCAGGTGCTCCTCGTGTCCGCCCGCTCGCGCGGCGAGGCAGGCGATGCCGAGGGGGTGTCGCTGTTCGTGGTGCCGCGCGACACGCCCGGACTCACGTTGACCGAGTATCTCACCGTCGACGGACAGCGCGCGGCCGACATCCGCCTGGACGGAGTTCGAGTGCCGGAGTCGAGCCGGCTGGGCGGCGAGGGCGAAGCGCTCGCGCCGATCGAGGCGGCCCTCGACGTGGGGCTCGCCGCCGTGTGCGCGGAGGCGGTGAGCATCATGCAGGCATTGGTTCGAGCGACCGTCGAGTACTTGAATACCCGGCAACAATTCGGGCAGCCGATCGGGCGCTTCCAGGCGCTGCAGCATCGCGTCGCCGACATGACCGTGCATTTGGAGCAGGCCCGCTCGATGAGTTATCTGGCGGCGATGCGCTGCGCCTCCACCGACCTCGAGGAGCGGCGGCGGGCCCTGTCGGCGGCCAAGGTCGTGATCGCCGAGGCGGCCCGTTTCGTCGGGCAGCAAGCGGTGCAACTGCATGGCGGCATGGGCATGACCGACGAGCTCAAGGTGAGTCATTGGTTCAAGCGGCTCACCGCCATCGAGATTCTGTTTGGCGACGGCGACTTTCATCTGCAACGCTTTGCGGCGGCCTAAGAACCAGGCGGAGGTCGTCATGTTCACGCGCGTACTGTTGTGCTACGACGGATCCGCCGCCGGGCGGCGGGCGTTGCGGCGCGGCGCGGACCTGTCCATCTGTCTCAAATCCCAGGTGTACGTGCTTTCCATCATTCCGGCCGGCGCGCTCGATCCCGTGCTCGCGGCGGGAGCCGCCGGCCACGCGTGCCTGGTCAACGAGGATCATGGCTATCGGCGCATGCTGGATGAGTCGGTGGAATGGCTCAAGGCGCGGGGCCTGGCCGCGGAGGGTTATTTGGCGAGCGGAGACACCGTCGAGCGGATACTCGAGTACGCGAACAAACTGGCGGTCGATCTCATCGTGCTCGGCTACTATCCGCGGCCGAGCGGAGGCTTCTGGTGGTCGAACGCCTCGCGCACCTCCCTCGCCGAGCGCGCTCGATGCTGCATTCTCGTTGCCATAGATCCCACGCCTTGACGCCGGCTTCCCTCTCGTTCGTCGCGCTCGAAGGGATGCCGGAAATCGAACCCGGCGATGCCCTGGGGCCGCTCATCGCGGCCGCGCTCGGGCGTCAATCGCTGCGCCTCGCCGATGAAGACGCGCTGCTCGTGTGCCAGAAAGTCGTGTCGAAGTTCGAAAACCGCTTCATCGATCTCGAGGGCGTGGAGGTGTCCGCGCAGGCCCGGGAGCTGGCGGCGCGGTGCGGGAAGGACCCGCGCCTGGTCGAAGTGATCCTGCGCGAATCGACCGGCGTGGTGCGCTGCGCTCCTCAAGTGCTCATCGTCAGGCATCGGCTCGGCCTGGTGATGGCGAATGCCGGGGTCGATCAGTCGAACGTGCCGGGCTCCGGCCGACGCGTGCTGCTCCTGCCGGAGGATCCCGATGCATCGGCCCGGCGGTTGCGCGAATGGTTCCGGGCGATGCTCGGCGTATCACCGGCGGTGGTGATCACCGACACGTTCGGCCGGGCCTGGAGGCGTGGCGTGTGCGGGACGGCGATCGGCGCGTCGGGACTGGTCACGCTGCTCGACCGGCGCGGCGACGAGGATCGTTGCGGGCGTACGCTCAAGATGACCCAGGTGGCGACGGCCGATGGTCTCGCCGCGGCGGCCGAGCTCGTCATGGGCGCGGGCGCGGAGGGGCGGCCCGTGGTGCTCGCGCGCGGCTTGCCGCCGGCGTGGCGCGACGACTCGGCGCGGGCCTCCGATCTGTTGCGGCCGCTGGCCGAAGACCTGTTCCAGTAGGCGCGAGCGATGCAGCACATCGTTGCATTATGCGGGGGCGTCGGCGGCGCGAAGCTGGCGGACGGACTGCAGCAAATTCTCGCACCCGATGCGCTTTCCGTCATCGTCAATACCGGCGACGATTTCGAGCATCGGGGGCTGCCGATCTGCCCGGACCTGGACACCGTGCTGTATACGCTCGCCGGCGTCGCCAACGCGGAGCAGGGATGGGGCCGGGCGGACGAAACCTGGCGGGTGCAGGCGCAGTGGCGTGAGCTCGAGCTCGATACCTGGTTCCAGTTGGGCGATCGCGACATCGCCCTGCACCTCTATCGGCGCGAGCTGCAATCGCAAGGCATGACGCTCACGGCGATCACCCGCGAGCTCGCGCGGCGCTTCGGCGTCGGGGCGGAGCTTTTGCCGATGTGCGATCAGCCGGCCCCCACCACGGTATTGACGGAGCTCGGCGAGTTGCCGTTCCAGGAGTACTTCGTGAAGCATCGCTGCGCCCCGGCCGTGCGCGGATTCCGTTACGGCGGCGAGCGCTCGGCGACCCTGTCGGACGAGGTGCGCGCGGCGCTCGAGCGGTCCGACTTGCAGGGCATCGTGCTGTGTCCGTCGAATCCCTACTTGAGCATCGCGCCGATTCTGGCGGTCCCGGGGCTGCAAGACCTCCTGGTGCGGGCCGCGGCGCCCGTGATCGCCGTGTCGCCGCTGATCGGGGGAGCGGCCGTCAAGGGTCCCGCTTCGAAAATCATGAACGAGCTCGCGCTGCCGGTGTCTCCTCTGGAAATCGCCCGCCACTACCGCGATTTTTTGGACCTCATGCTGGTCGATGAGGGTGACCGGGCCCTGATCGGCGCGCGCGAGGCGGGCGATCCCGAAATCGGGACGGCGGAGATTTTGATGAGGTCGCCGGCCGATCGGCGGAATCTCGCGCAGGCATGCCTCGCGGCGCTTGACCGCCGGCCGCATCGGGTGTCGGGCCAGTCAATCGAGGGTTCAGCATGATCAAACTCGGGTACAAGGCGTCCGCGGAACAATTCGGGCCCAACGAATTGCTGGACTTCGCGGTGCTGGCGGAGAAGCTCGGCTTGGATTCGGTGTGGATCAGCGATCATTTTCAGCCATGGAGGCATACCGGCGGCCACGCGCCGTTCTCCCTGGCCTGGCTGGGCGCGCTCGGCGCCCGCACCGAGCGCATCGTGATGGGAACGAGCGTGCTCACGCCGAGCTTTCGTTACCACCCCTCGATCGTGGCACAGGCTTTCGCCACCTTGGGCACGATGTTCCCCGGCCGGGTGGTGCTCGGCATGGGAACGGGGGAGTCCTTAAACGAGGTGCCCGCCACCGGCCTCGATTGGCCCGAGCAGAAGGAGCGCACCGCGCGCTTTCGCGAAGCGCTCAAGCTGATCCGCGCACTCTGGTCCGGGGAGCGGGTGAGCTTCGAGGGTCAATTTTACAAAACGCGATTGGCAACCCTGTACGACCGGCCCGCGCAATCGGTACCGCTGTTCGTGGCGGGCGCGGGCCCCTTCATGGCCAAGCTCGCGGGCCTGGAGGGCGACGGATTCATCTGCACCAGCGGCAAGAAGCGCGAGCTGTACACGGAGACCCTGCTGCCGAACGTGCAGGCGGGCCTCGACGCCTCGGGCCGCGGGCGGGACTTAGGCTTCGAGCGCATGATCGAGATGAAGGTGTCATTCGATACCGACCGCGAGCGTGCCGCGGCCGACACGCATTACTGGGGCGCGCTCGCCTTGAAGCCGGAAGAAAGAGATCACGTCGGGGATCCCAAGGAGATGGAGAAACTCGCGGACGCGCTGCCGGTCGAGCGCACCGTCTCGCGCTGGATCGTGTCGAGCGATCCGGACGAGGTGACGGAGAAGGTCGGCGCCTACATCGAGCTCGGATTCGACCATCTGGTCTTCCATGCGCCGGGGCCCGACCAGGCACGATTTCTCACCCTGTTCACGGAGCAGGTGGCGCCGCGGCTGAGGAAGCGTTATGGCGTGTAACATCGATTCCATGGACGAGCAGCGCGTATCGACCGGCAATGGCGGCGACCTGGAGGAGGCGCCGTGGACGGCGGGCGCGATCTGGGCGGTGGTGCCGGTCAAGCGGCTCGCGGCGGCCAAACGCCGGCTGTCGGCGGCGCTCGGCGGGGCGCGCGAGGAGTTTGCGTACCTGCTCGCATGCCGAACGTTGGACGTATTGCAAAGCACCGGTGTGTTCGCCGGCACCCTCGTGGTGACGCCCGATCCGCGCGTGGCCGCGGCAGCGCGTGCGCGCGGAGCGCTGGTCGTGGACGATGCGGATGGCTCGCTCAATGACGCCTGCGCGCTCGGGCTCGACGCCGCGGCGCGGCACGGCGCGAGCCTCGCGGTCCTGCTCCCTTCCGATCTCGCGACCCTCACCGCAGAGGCCTTGTCAGGGCTGGTGCGGGCCCATGCCCGTGTGCAGGGCCGGCAGCGCGCGGCGATCGGTCTCGTGCGCTGCAAAGAGGGAACGGGCACCAACCTCGTGCTGCTCGCGCCGCGAGCGTCGTTTCAGCCGTCGTTCGGTCCCGACAGCTTCTCGAGGCATCTGCATGCGGCGGGTGCGGATGCGCATGAGCTGTGCGAACCGGCGGTGTCGTTCGACGTCGACACGCCCGCGGACCTCGAGGCCTTGCGAGCGAGAGTCGGGGAACAGGACGAGCGGGGACCGTTGGCGTCGTTGCTGCGCGCGACGGTGCCTTCGACCGCGACGGCTGTATCGGCGAGCGCGCACGCTCTTGCGGCCGTGAGCGCGCACGCGCTGACGGCGGCGAGCGCGACCGAGCTCGCGCCGCGCGCGAGCGGGCTCCGGGACTTAGGGTTCGGCTCGCTGGTCAGCTACTCTCCGAAAGTGTTTCTGCCGCTCACGCAGTTGTGCCGCGACTCCTGTCACTACTGCACCTTTGCCCAGGCGCCGCGGCGGCTCAAGAGCCCCTACCTTTCCATCGAGGAGGCGGTCTCGACCGCGGCCCAGGGGGCGAAGTTGGGCTGCAAGGAGGGGCTGTTCACCTTGGGCGAACGCCCGGAACTGCGCTACCGCGCAGCGCGCGAGTGGCTGACCGCGCACGGGTTCGAGAGCACCCTTCATTATCTCGCAGCGGCCGCTGTCGCCGTGCGGGACCGGACGGGGCTCCTGCCGCACATCAACGCCGGCTGCATGACGGCAGACGAGATGGCCCTGCTGCGGCCGGTGTGCGCATCGATGGGTCTCATGCTGGAAACCGCGGCTGCGCGCCTCGGCGAGAAAGGCGGGCCGCATTACGGGTCGCCGGACAAGGAACCCGCCCGGCGGCTTGAAACCATCGCCGAGGCGGGCCGACAAAAGATTCCGTTCACGACCGGCATTCTGATCGGCATCGGCGAAACCCGCCTCGAGCGCATCGAGGCGCTCCTCGCCATTCGCGAGCTGCACGAGCGCTACGGGCACATCCAGGAAATCATCGTCCAAAATTTCGTGCCCAAGCCGGGCACCCTGATGGCCGATGCGCCGGCAGCCGACGCCGAGGAGCTGCTCTGGAGCATCGCGGCTGCGCGGGTGGTGTTCGGCTCCGCCATGAGCATCCAGGCGCCGCCCAATCTTTCGCCGGCGCCGCTCGCGCTCTTGGTGCAGGCGGGCATCAACGATTGGGGCGGCGTATCACCGCTCACGCCCGATTTCGTGAACCCGGAATCGCCGTGGCCGGAGCTCGAGCATCTGCGCGGGCAGACCGAGGCGGCGGGCAAGACGCTCGTCCAGCGCCTGACGGTGTATCCACCCTATGCGAAATCACCCGAGATCTGGCTCGATGCGGGCATGCGCCGCGCGGTGCTGGAACTCTCCGACGGCGATGCTCTCGCACGCGAGGATGCCTGGCGCACGGGCCGCAGCACCGATCTGCCGCCGGGCTTCGCGACGCGCCACCGGCGACAGGAGGGCACCCGCATCGGCGCGCTCCTGCGGGACATCGCCGATTTCGGCGCCGAGCACTTAAGCGCCGGTCAGGTTGCCGCGCTCTTCGGCGCGCGGGGAGGCGAGCTGCGCGAAGTGTGCGAGGCGGCGGATGGGCTGAGGGCGCGGGTCAACGGCGATGCGGCCACTTACGTCGTAAACCGCAACATCAACTACACCAACATCTGCGGATACCACTGCAGCTTTTGCGCGTTCTCCAAGGGTACGCGCAAACGCGAGGGCGCCGAACGCGGGTATCTCTTGGACATCCGCGAGATCGTCGACCGAACGCTCGAGGCGGGCGCGCGCGGCGCCACCGAGGTGTGCCTGCAGGGAGGCATTCACCCGAGCTTCACGGGCGACACGTATCTCGAGATATTGCGCGCGCTCAAGAAGGCGGATCCGGCCATGCACGTGCATGCTTTCTCGCCGCTCGAGGTCTGGCATGGCGCCGAGACGCTCGCCATGCCGCTGCGCGACTATCTGTCGCTGCTCAAATGCGAAGGCCTCGGGAGCCTTCCGGGCACGGCCGCGGAAATCCTCGTCGATGAGGTGCGCGACATACTTTGTCCCGACAAGCTGCGCACCGGGGAGTGGCTCGAAGTGATCGAGACGGCGCACGAGGTGGGTCTTCCAACGACTTCGACCATGATGTTCGGGCACGTCGACGGGTATGGCGATTGGGCGGCGCATCTGTTGCGGCTTCGCGACCTGCAACGACGGACGCGGGGGCTCACCGAGTTCGTGCCGTTGCCGTTCGTCGCGCACGAGGCGCCGCTCTACCGGCGCGGGCGGGCGCGGCCGGGTCCGACGTTGCGCGAGGCGATTCTCGTTCACGCCGTCGCGCGGCTCGTCCTGCATCCGCATGTCGAGAACATTCAGGCCTCCTGGGTCAAGATGGGTCGTGCGGGCATGCGCGAGGCGCTGCGCGCCGGTGCCAACGATCTCGGCGGCACGCTCATGAACGAAAGCATCACGCGCGCGGCGGGCGCGACGCACGGCCAGGAGATGACCCAGGGCGACATGCTGTCGCTGGCGGCCTCGCTCGGGCGTGCGGCCGTGCAGCGCACGACGCTCTATCGCCGGCTGCCGCAGTGCAGCGCCGAGGAGTCCGCCGGCCGCATCGCTACGGCTTCGTCCGGGTGTACTTGTTGATCCGCTGCGCTAAAGAAATCCTGCGCGCTCAGTCACGATGTCGCGCATCGCGTTCAGGAGCGCCCGGACGTGGGTATCCTCGATGGCCAGAGAAAGGGCGATCAGCCCTCTCGGCGCCGCATAGAAACCGCGCTCGAGCAAATCGAAGAACAGCAGTGCGCCGGCCGTAGGATTCGATGCAGGTGCGCCGCCGGCGTGCAGGGTCAGGAGCGAGCCGAGCCCCGACACGCGAAGTTCGGAAGCTGTTTCGACGAATAAACGCGAGAGCTTCTCGCGCAGCGCATCCCCGCGGCGATTCAGCCCATCGAGCGCCTCGGCCGTGGCCACCTCTGACAGCCCCGCGTAGCCTGCGGCCATCGACAGCACGTTGTTGTTGAACGTGCCCGCGTGCGACAGATGCCGGGGATTTCGCGGATCGTAGAGCGACATCACGTCGGCGCGGCCGCCGAACGCGCCGAACGACAGGCCGCCGCCGTGGTACTTGCCGAGTGTGGTGAGATCGGGCCGGATGCCGAGCAGCGCCTGGCGTCCGCCGGCGGAGAGCCTCGATGTCTGGATCTCATCGAATATCAGCAATGCCCCCGCAGCGCGGGATTCATCGGCCAGCATGGAGAGAAACGGCGGATCCCCGGGGATGCAGCCCGCGGAGCCCAGCATGGGCTCGACCAGCACGGCGGCGAGCTCGCCCGCATGCTCGCGCAGGAGCGTACGTGCGGTCTCGATGTCGTTGTAGGGAGCGATCAGAAAATCGTGCGGCACGTTGATGGGCGAGGGTGCCCCGCCGAACTTCAGCACGCTGCCGTGATAGGCGCCGGCGAACACCAGGATACGGCGGCGGCCGGTGAAGGCGATCGCAGTGGCAATGGCCATCAGATTGGCCTCGGTGCCGGAATTGGTGAAGCGCACGAGCTCCATCGAGGCGTAGCGTTCCCGGATCAGATTGGCGAGGCGGTTCTCGGCCGCATTGTGCGCGGACAGGCTGATGCCGCCATTCAACGCATCGACGATCGCCGCGCGGATGACGGGATGCGAGTGTCCGAAAATTCCCGCCGTGTACTCGCCGAGCAGATCCACATAGCGGTGCCCATCGGCGTCGAACAGGTGGCATCCCTCGCCGCGAAGCATGCAGAGCGGAAAGGGATCGAAGTACAGGATCGTTCGGGTGTTGCCGCCCGGCATCGCGCGAGCAGCCGATTCCCATTGCGCGCGGCTCGAGGGGTTGCGGGCGGCGTATCGCTCCTTGGCGGAACGCAGAGCATCGCTGAGCGCGGCGTCATTCACCGCAATTGGCTGTCTTTGCTCCCGCGACGGTTGTATCCGCTGAAGCGCGCGGCCTCTCGATCCTGCGCATCCTGACAGCTGACGCACATGCGCACCCCGTGAAATGCCTGCCTGCGCGCCTCCGGGATTTCGTTGCCGCATTCGACGCAATGGGTGGCAGAAGGCCCTTGGGGCAGACGGCTTTGCGCGCGCTTGATTCCGTCGCGCACCGTCGCATCGATTTGATCCTGCACCGCACCGTCGCCGGCCCAACCTGTCGCCATGATCCACCTCGCAGCCTGCGCACATCCGAACCCGCGCGCTCCAATGCTCTTTATGGGTGTTGGCTCGTCAAGTTGCAACATCCGACGAAATAAAACGATAAATATCAATTAGTTGTGATTTAGGTGTCGAGCCAGGTTGCGCCGACGGGGGTGAGTTCCAATTCCAGCCGATCCAATTCGTCCTCCAGACGGTGATAGACATCGTCCGGAATTCGACCCTGTTGCCGCCGCTCGATCAGCAGGGTGCGCTCTGCCTTCAGCGCGCTGCGGCGCATCCCGTCCTGCGGCGTTTCCGGTCGACTCCGGTCGACACTGGCGCCGCGCGCCGTGATCAACTCGGCGCGCACCGGGTCGGCCACGGCTCCGGGTTCCTGGCTCAAGGCGTCGAGCCCCGCGGTGATCATCTCACGGCGCATCGCCGCGATTTCCCGGTCCAGTGAGTCGTCCTTCGGAATGCGCAGCCAGCCGATCAGGGGACGAATGGTGAAGCCCTGCAGCACCAGCGTGCCCAAGACCACGGTAAATGCGCTCAGCACGATCTCGTCGCGATGCGGGAAATCGGCCGGCAGCGCCAGGGCGGTGGCGAGCGTCACCAATCCGCGCATGCCGCACCAGGAGACCAGCAGGCCGACGCGCGCGGCCGGCACCGCGCCGCCCACGGTGCGCTTCTCGAAGTAGGAGCGAAAGCGGCGAATGACCCAGCCGTAGGTCATGACCCAGGCGAAACGCACCAGGATCACGGCCGCGAGCACCAGCCCGGCGAATGCGAAGGCGTGCGACAGCGCCTCGTCGCGCATCTCGGTGACGATGGTCCGTGCCTGCAGCCCCATGAGCAGAAACGCCAACACGTTGAGCACGAAGGTCACGGTCGCCCAGACGGCGTTCGAATTGATCCGATCGCGCGCACTGGTGCGCTTCGGCATCTCGTGCCCTGCCACCGCGGCGAGTGCGACCACGGCAAGGATGGGCGAAAAGTCCAGATGGGCGGCGAGTATCCACGTGCCGAAGGTCAACAGAAACTGCGCGATGATCGCGGATAAGGTGCCTGCCACGGTTTGCATGAGGCGCGTGCCGAGGACGCCTACGATCACACCCACCAAGATACCGCCCGGCACCGCGATCAAGAGCGGCGGAACCAGCGGGGCCAGCGATGTGCCGGGCGTGGTCGCGGCCGATACGGCGATGCCGAACGCCAGCAGCGCCACCGCATCGTTCAGCAGGCTTTCCCCCTGCAACACGGACATCGCGCGGCGCGGCAGGTCGAATTCACCGAGCACGGCGGCCGCCGCGGCCGCGTCGGGCGGGGCGACGATGGCGCCGAGCGCGATCGCCGCTGCCACGGTGAGTCCGCCGAAGCTCACGCCCACCCAGGCGACCAC
>Ga0182016_10007300_pt1 | contig 11395 bp, 11 predicted proteins | sample 712S2MmetaG_FD_120491 | JGI IMG/M metagenome (GOLD analysis project Ga0182016, IMG submission 120491) | Permafrost microbial communities from Stordalen Mire, Sweden - 712S2M metaG | ecosystem: Environmental > Terrestrial > Soil > Wetlands > Permafrost | place: Sweden: Stordalen | collected...
CACCAAGTTTCTGGGTGGGCACGGGACCACGATCGGCGGCGTGATTGTGGATGCGGGCAAGTTCGACTGGGCTGCGTCGGGGCGGTTCGCGGAGTTTACCGAGCCTGATCCCTCGTATCACGGGCTCTCGTACACGCAGGCGTTCGGGCCGCTTTCATTCATCCTCAAGGCGCGCATTCAGGGGCTACGCGATACTGGCGCGGCGCTCTCGCCATTCAACGCGTTCCTTATTCTGCAGGGGATAGAAACGCTGCACCTGCGCATGGAGCGGCACTCGCAGAACGCCCTTGCCGTGGCCAAACATCTGGCCGGGCATCCGGGCGTGGAGTGGGTCAACTATCCGGGCCTTGAATCCAGCGCATACCACGAGCGCGCGAAGAAGTATCTCCCCAACGGCGCGGGCGCGTTGGTCACTTTTGGCATCAAGGGCGGATTTGACGCGGGCAAGAAGCTCATCAACACGCTCAAGCTGTTTTCGCTGCTGGCCAACATCGGCGACGCCAAGTCGCTGGTGATTCATCCAGCTTCGACCACGCATCAGCAGTTGACGGTAGAAGAGCAGGCATCGACAGGCGTGACTCCGGGCCTGGTGCGCCTCTCGGTGGGCATTGAAGATATTCGCGACATCATTGCCGACCTCGACCAGGGACTGAAGGGCTAAAGAACAGGGAACAGGGACTAGGGGCTAACAGACTAGGGACTGGGAAAACCTTCCCCGGGAGAGTTTTTGCTAACTCCGCTAACCCCGCCAGCCCCGCTAACTCCGCTAGTAAACTGTTAACTTAGGAAAGATATGACGTCAGACTCATTTAATCGCAGCGGCGCTTCGCCGCCACTCAAGACAATCGCGCCCACCTACGAAGGCGACTTTGTGCTCAAGCAGTCGTTGGCGCTTGAATGCGGGCGCTCGCTGGACTGTCCTACGCTGCATTATGCCGTTTACGGCCGGCTGAATGCAGCGCGCGATAACGCCGTACTGGTTTGCCACGCGCTGTCGGGTTCGGCGCTGGTCGGCAGCTGGTGGCCTGAGATCTTTGCCCCGGGCGCAGTGCTCTCTTTGGAGCACGATTTTGTTATCTGCATTAATATGCTGGGCTCCTGTTACGGGTCCACCGGGCCCGGCTCGGTGAATCCTGAGACGGGCGAGCCGTATGGCCCTGACTTTCCCCTCGTATCCATCCGCGACAACGTGCGCGCGCAGGCGCAGCTGCTCGATTCGCTCGGCATTCGCAAGCTGCGGCTCACGCTGGGCGGCTCCATCGGCGGCATGCAGGCGCTGGAGTGGTCAGTGCTTTTCCCCGAACGCGTCGAGCGTGCGCTCGTTATCGGCGTGGCGCCGCTGGGCGCAATGGGACTGGCGCTCAACCACCTGCAGCGCGCGGCCATCGAGCAGGACCCCGAGTGGGAAGGCGGCCGCTACCTGCCGCAAAAGCCTCCGCGGCGGGGACTCTCGCTGGCTCGCCAGATTGGCATGATCAGTTACAAGTCCGCGCCGTTGCTCGAAGAGCGCTACGGGCGCAACCCCAACCGCAATGGCGAAGACCCGTGGCTTGAGGATCGCTGCGGCGGCCTCATCGGCGGCCGGTTCGACGTTGCCGGCTATCTCGACGAACAGGGAAGGCGGTTCGTGGATCGGTTCGAGGCCAACTCCTATCTTGCGATTATGAGGATGATGGACACGTGGGATCCGCTGCGCGGCTTTGCGTCAGCCGAGGAGTCATTCGGGCAGATCAAGGCCAAGCTGAGCTTTGTAGGCATCAGCACAGATTGGCTGTTCCCGGCTGAAGATGTGCGGCAGTTCGCCGCCTCGGTGCGGGCCGCAGGCGCAAACGCCGATTACCGCGAGATGGAGAGCGCGCACGGCCACGATGCGTTTCTGGCCGAGCAGACAGAGCTGGTGCGGTTGCTACAGTAGTGGAAAGCCCCAGGCGCCGGATTGGCATCTCTTCAATAGGGAAGTACCAGGCTGCGGAACGGAGTCGGGGGGACAGCCCCAAAATCGAGGAGACCAGTCGCAGCGGCGGCTGTAATATGCTTTATCGAAGTGTTTGCTTGTCAGGTGAAGCTGGGGTTTTTATAATCCTTCCAATACTGCCTCGGATGCCGTGGTATGGTAGTAACCGTCGCCGCGGCGCCTAACCGCCGCTCAGAGCGGGTCTAATTTCCAAGAGAGAACCAGTATTCTTGATCGCCATTTCAGCAATTCCCAGGAGCACAGAATGAAGAAGTTAGTCTTTGCATCTGCGATGGCATTGGCAGTTATTTGCCTTGCTCGCGCGCCCCAATTGCCAGCGCAGGCACCTGCACAGGACGCCGGCCAGGTCAGCCTTCCCGCGGATCAATATAATGCCTATCAAAATGCCACGACACAAACCGACCCCAAGGCAAAAGCTGCGGCGCTCGCAAGCTTCCTGCAGACTTATCCCCAAACTCCGATCAAGAAGACCATCCTGGACCAGCTGATCGATGCTTACCAGCAAGCGAGGATGGTTCCCGAGGCTCTGGACGCCGCCAGCCAGATGCTGAAAGTTGATCCGAACAATCTGAAGGCGATCTTCATCTCGGTCTATATCGAAACTTCGCAATGCAAGAGCGCCGTCGATCCCCAGACAGGCGACCTGAAAGACCCCCAGCCCTGCGACAATGCCTCCATTCTGGCGCAGAAAGGCCTGGCCGCAACCAAGCCGTCCGATACCGACGATGCGACATGGAAGAACATTACCGGCGCAGCTTTCCCGGTCTTCCATTCCGCAATCGCGCTCGACGACGTTCTTGTAAAAAAGGACTATGCTGCCGCCGTAGACGAATACACCAAGGAACTGATGTTGTATCCTCCCGATGCGTGCGCAAAGCCCGGCCCCTGCCTGGTGGACACGTTGAACCTGGCAGAGGCGCTGGCCAAGCCGGGACCGCAGAAGGACGTGGTGAAGGCCATCTGGTTCTACGCGCGCGCCTGGGACTTTGCCCCGGCCCAATTCAAGCCCCAGATCGAGCCCAAGCTCGATTACTGGTACAAGCGTTTTCACGGCACGCTCGACGGCGACCCCGCTATCACGCAGCAAATCAATGCCATCAAGACCCAGGCCCAGTCTTCACTGTTTCCGCCCGCCGGCTTTACCATCGCCCCCGCGCCGACGCCGGCTGATCTTGCCCATCATGCTTACGTCAGCGGCGACCCGAAATTGCTGAGCCTCGAAGATAAGGAGTACATCCTGGCCAACGGCTCAGACGCTGACGCCAATGGCTTGTGGGCTCTGCTCAAGGGCCAGCAGTCTCCGGTGCCGGGCGCCGTCATCACAGCACAAGCGACCGTGCTCAAAGTGACAGTGACCACGACCGCTGCAGCCAAGCCCAAGGATTACCTGGTGAAGCTGACAACCCCGGCCGATTGCGACAAGGTACCCGAAGCGCCGAGCGAACTGCACGTGAAAGAGGCGCAGGCTTATATTCTGGCCAACGGCGCAAAGACCGATACGGACGCGATTGATGCGCTGACCGACTCGCCTGCCAAGATCCACAAGATCGAAGTGGTGCCGGCCGTGGCAGCCATCGATGTTGCCGTGACGCAAGACGCCAAGGACAACAAGACGGCCGACTTCATCGTGAACTTGAAGGAACCGGCATCGTGCAAAGATGTTCCCGCTGCAGGATCGACTCTCGGGCTGCAGCCGGCCACCGAGCTTGATGCCACCTACAGCAACTTCACCAAGGTTCCCGCAGCCAACGGCAGAGACGCTTCCGCTCAGATTGTGTTGAGCGACGGCTTCCTGCAGCTGGAAAAGAAGGCTGCTCCACACAAGCCCAGCCCGGCGCACCACGCCGCGGCGCACCCCGGCCTGTAACAAACGCGTAACTCCTGGGATAGACGAAGGGCGGCCGATGAGCCGCCCTTCTTTTTCGCCGAGTGGGCCGATCAACCGTTCGCCCCGGCGTATTCGCTGATTTCAGAACCTATGTCTAAAACATCTCTCCTAACGGTGTGAGGTCGGGGTGCCCCATGTCCCTCGCACTTGGGGACATGGGAGGGATACACCCAACAACAACCCGGGTGGCCCCACCCTCGCCGCGTCTTCGTTTTTGCGGCTAAGGTGGGATCCCTTCACAGCAAAAGGAGAAATTCTATACGTCGCAGTAATCTCCAGGCGTCCGTCTTCCGGCCGGGGAAGTGGTAGTCTAAACCCAGAATGGCGCGATCAAGCTTCCTCCCCTTTTTGGCGTTGATGGCGATAGCCCTGCCGCTTTGTCCCGCGCAGCAGAACCAGGGCGGCGCATTGCCTCCCAATGCAAAACCGGTTCCTCCATTAAAAGAGCCGGCTCCCTTTCCCGTTGATAACTCGCCGCTTGCCGGCAGCTTCACCATCGAGGTCCGCACTCCGGACCAGATGACGGAGAAGGATCGGCTGCTTGAGGCGGACGCTGAATCGTCGATCGCCGAGCGCGCCGGGTTTGCCGACCTTGAGTTCAACGCCGGCAAATGGAGCTACCGGCAACTGGTTTGCCCAGGCTTTCCCAACCACCTGTTCCTGCGCTTTACGCGCGATAACGGCGTGGGCGACCAGAGCGTGTTCTCAGTTTCAATTCCGCGCAATGGACAAGGCCACGTCCGCATTATTCCAATCCTGAGGCGCAGCTATTCGCTGTTCTCGCCCGCGCCCATCAATCAGATCACCATTGAGTCGTTCAATCGCATCCGCAACGAGGAGAAGGCAGAAACCACGCCTTCGTGGGTGGATACGGCACTGTGCTATGCGGCTCTGGCCGGCGCCAATCCGGTGGCTGTGCCGGATGCGGACGCATCGCCTCCGAACGGTTTACCCAGGGCCTCTGCGCCCATCCTTGAAGTGCCGCTTCAAGATAGCGGGATCATCCATCTATCGGAAGAGGACGAGGTCATTCGTCTTGCCGATGCGTCCGCCAAACCCAGGCCAGTGGTGTGGACGATGACCTTCAACAAGAAAGGTCGGCTGCTGAAGGTGAAACGCACGGGTGATGACCTAATCAAGATGAGACCGATTCCCACCGGCCCGCCACCGCAGGAAACACCGGTTCCGCAAACGGTCGCGGCAAACTGACGTAAGTTGAGAACGGGCCTCGCAGGCTCCGCAGCGCAGGTCCCAAATAATTATTCCCCCAGCATGATGCGCTGAATCAGGCTGGCGCGGCCAGTCTCCGGATCGCAAGTGATGAGCGCCGCGCACATCTTCGGGTTACCCTTGGCGGCTTCGAATTTTCCCGGCATCCCAGTCAAAAACCTGTGCAGCACCAGATCCTTGTCGACGCCGATCACGCTGTCGTAAGGGCCGCTCATGCCCACGTCGGTCTGGTAGGCCGTTCCGCCCCCTAGAATGCGCTCGTCCGCGGTGGGTATGTGAGTATGCGTGCCCAGCACGGCAGTAGCGCGGCCATTCAGATGCCAGCCCATTGCGACCTTCTCGCTCGTAGCCTCAGCGTGGAAATCGACCAGGATCACCTTGGCCTTGATGCCGGCAAGCAGTTCGTTCGCGGCGTTGAACGGGTCGTTGGTGCCGGACATAAATACACGGCCCTGCAGATTAAGAACCGCGTAAGCGACGCCGCTATGGGTCACGCCTTCATACTTGCCGTAGCCGGGCAGCCCGGGCTGAAAATTGGCGGGGCGCAGCACGCGCCGAGGGCGCTCGGAGCTGCCTGCGGGTACTGAATTGAGGTAGTCGATCAGCTCGCGCTTGTCCCAAACGTGGTTGCCGGTGGTCAGCACGTCGGCGCCCCAGTCGAAGACCTCTTCGGCAATCTGCGGCGTAACGCCAAAGCCGCCGGCAGCGTTCTCAACGTTGATCACCGTGAGCTCGACTTCGTGCGCCTCGCGCACGTGCCCAATGTGTTCGCGCACGATCCTGCGACCCGCGCTGCCGAAAATGTCGCCGACGAAAAGGATATTCAATGGGCGCTCTCGTTCCCTTTTTCCATTGTTCCCTCGTTCCCCGGCTTCCTCATCAGCGGAAAAAGTATGACGTCGCGAATCGATTTCGACCCCGTCAGCAGCATTACCAGCCGATCGATGCCGACTCCTTCACCGCCGGTAGGCGGCAGGCCGTAGGACAGCGCGCGAACGTAGTCCTCGTCCATCTGGTGGGCCTCGTCGTCGCCGCGGGCGCGCTCGGCTAGCTGATCTTCGAAGCGCTTCTTCTGCTCGACCGGGTCGTTCAGCTCGCTGAAGGCGTTGCCCAGTTCGAAGCCGCCGGCGAAGATTTCAAACCGCTCCACGTGGTCGGGATCGTCGGGTTTCTGCTTTGACAGCGGCGAAACGACCGTCGGGTAGTCGTAGATGAAGGTGGGGTGGATTAGGTTGGGTTCGACCAGGACTTCAAAAAGAGCGTAGACAGCGCGTCCCGCGGACTCGAACTTTTTGAACTCTTCAATAAGCCCCAGGAACTTGGCCCTTAGAATGCCTAACCGGAGATTGCGTTGTCCGTACTCAGCATTTGGAACGTCGTGTTTAATCGACTCCTGCCCAATCCCAAGATGCTTGTATGCATCATTCGCGCGGCCAAACAGGCGATCAAAGCTGGAGAAATCCGCCGGCGAAGGTGCTTCGGCTTCCGGCGGCCACCATTGGATGATCGCTTCCTCCATCGTCAGCCGTTCCCACTTGCCCAAATCAATCTCCACGCCATTGAACGTAGTCAGCGTCGTCCCGTTCACCTCCTGCGCAACAAATGCAAACAGCTCTTCAGTCAGCTGCATCAGGTCGTGGTAGTTCGCATACGCCTGGTAAAACTCCAGCATCGTGAACTCGGGGTTATGCTGCGTGCTCACGCCTTCGTTGCGAAAGTTGCGATTGATCTCGTAAACGCGGTCGAGGCCGCCCACCACCAGCCGCTTCAAATAAAGCTCGGGCGCAATGCGCAGGTAGAGGTCCATATCGAGCGCGTTGTGGTGCGTAGTAAACGGACGCGCTGCGGCGCCGCCCGCAATCTGCTGCATCATCGGCGTTTCCACTTCAAGATAGCCTCGACTGTCAAAAAACGTCCGCAATGCGCGCAGCGTTTTGGCGCGCTTCACGAAAACTTCCCGGGCATCGAGATTCGTAAACAGATCGACGTAGCGCTGGCGATAGCGCAGCTCAACGTCGGCCAGGCCGTGAAATTTTTCAGGCAGCGCGAGCATGGCCTTGGCCAGGAAGGTGAGCCGCTCGACGTGCACAGAAAGTTCACCAGTCCGCGTGCGGAAAAGATAACCGCTCACGCCGATATGGTCGCCAAGGTCGAGCAACTTATACAGCGCCCATCCCTGCTCGCCCACAGCATCGAGCCGCACGTAGACCTGCAGCTTCTTGCCATCCTGAAGCAGGGTGGCAAAACCCGCCTTGCCCATCAGGCGGATGGCGATGATGCGACCGGCCACGGCAACCGTGACACGGCTGGCGTCGAGCTCCTCTCCAGTGGCCGAGTCCCACTTGGCACGCACCTGCGGAAGGGTATGCGTGAAAGGGAACTGGTTGGGGTAAGCGGCCTGCCCCAGCTTCTCGATCTCCAACAGCTTTTCTTTGCGCAGCTTGAAGAGATCCTGCTCAAAATCCGAGTCGAACACAGGTTATTCCTTTGTGTGTGAACTGCATCCCAAGTGTAATAGCCAGTGTATCGTTCCCGGCGGGGAAGATGATTGAGGGGTTGCCGGGAGAAGTTACACATTGTCCGTGGCGCAAACACAAATTCGTTGACCCCGCTGTCGCTCTCCGGTTTAGGATGGTTGCCATGCATCCAAGACATTTTGCATTGCTCTTCTGTGCGTTGCTGCTCACAGCGGCGCAAGCCAAGGCCAAAACCGTCCTGCCGGACTCTTGTGGCGACGACAGCGTCAAATTCGATGTCAAAGCTGAGAAGAACCATCCTGCGCCTGCCGGGCCAGCAGACGGCAAGGCGCAGATCGTCTTCATCGATACCGTTCCGCAAGAGGGACCGTTCATGCCATCGGTCCGCTATGGCGTAGATGGAAACTGGGCAGGCGCGAACAAAGGCAATTCTTATTTCACAATCGATGTGGACCCGGGCGTGCGTCATCTCTGCGTCAGTGCGCAAGGGGTTCGAAGCTCGGTGGCGAAGGATTTTGTCGATATGGCGACCGTGACTGTCGAAGCAGGCAAGGTCTATTACTTCGAGTCTGCGTTCAATGTGATTGGAGGCCACGCAGGCGGCGGCATTCTCAGCTTCGGATTCGCTCCCGTGGACGAGGACCAGGGTAAGTACCGGGTCAAGGCCTGGAAACTCGCCACCTGGAAGACCAACAAGTAGTTTCGCCCTGCGCTTTCGAGGGCTATTCGTCCCGGGTCATGCGCTCCGGGCCGCGTGACCGCTGTCACTCACGCGTGTGACTATACGTTGGGCAAGCGAATGGGACGCATCGAACCAGCCAAGGAGATACCCCATGAAGCAAGCTTTTGGCGTGTTCCTGTTCTGCGTTTCGTTTGCCATCGCGACTCAGGCCCGCTGCACAACGCTGCCCGACGCCTGCGGCGACGACAAGACCCAATTCGACGTCAAAACAGCAAAAAACCAGCCCGCACCTGCGCCAGCCGACCTGGCAAAGGCGCGGATCATTTTTGTTGAATTTGTGGACAAGAGCAATGCGGGCCTGTGCATTGGCTGCAACTTCACCTCGCGCGTGGGCGTCGATGGCGCGTGGGCGGGGGCGAATAAGGGTAACTCCTACTTCGTGCTTGACGTTGCACCGGGCGCGCATCACCTGTGCACCGACTGGCAGACGACAAACGGGGAACTCAGAACCGACATCGGAGTCGCCGCCCTCAATGCCGAGGCCGGAAAAACGTACTACTACCAGATCACGTTCAAGCAGAACCCGGGAGTCACGAACCTGCCAAATGGAAGGGTGATGTCCTCGTCGGCCTGGTCGCTCGATCTGGCGCTGGTCAGCGAAGACGAAGGCAAGTTCGCGATGAAAACCTCGGCTGTTGCCACTGCAAAGGCAACGGAGTAAGCGCCGCCGTTTCGTTGATGGGCGTCCATCGTGGATAATCACGAGGTATGCCCTACCAACGCCCCATTCCGGATTCGAACCCGCGCGGCAAAGCCTCCGGGCTCATGGGCTCGATCGTCCAGGCCGAAAAAATGATCCAGGTTGCCCTCATCCTCCCTTGCGCCGCGTTTATCTGCTGGCTGGGCGGAGCGCTGCTCGATCACATGTTTCACACCACGTGGATCGCGATGGCGGGCGTGGTTTTCGGAATCCTCGCCGGGCTCATCGGCGCAATCCAGCTCACCATCAAGATCGCCGGCGGCCCGGGGTCTGGAAAAAACGGCCCCGGGAGCGACGACAAGCAATGACCGAAGAAACCGAACAGGCTATCCAGGGCGCAATGGCAGATCCTGAAGCAATGCTGCGGCGGGCGTACCGGAACATTCTCATTCTGGGAACAGTTGTCTCAATTGTTCTTTGGATTGCTTCAGGGTGGAGAAACGCGGCCATGCTTGCGGCCGGCGCCGCGGTTTCAGCCGCCAGCACGTACGAGTGGCGGCGGCTGGTGCGGGTCATTAACGCCACTCTCGACAACCAGCAGGCCCCAAAAGGGACAGCGATTGCGCTCGTCTTCTTTGCGGTCAGGCTCATCGTTTTTGGAGCGGTCATTTATGTTAGCCTGAAGTATATTCAGGGCTCGGCAATCGCTCTTCTTTGCGGCCTTGGTCTTGCGCTTCTGGCCATGGTCTGGGAAGGAATTCGTCTGATCCGGGGTTGAAAGACCCAGGCCGGCGGTCGCGATTCCACTTCAAGAACGAACAGCTCAGGAACCGAGAGCTAAGAAACGAAAAGAATCGATTCAAAATGTTCATTGAAAACCTGTTTGCTCATTATCTGAATCTGATCTTTGGCGGCGCTGCCCTCTGGCTCATGCACCTGGTCGGGTATCATCCTGCCAATGCCTCCGCGCCCATCGACGGTACGTTTGCGCTGGAAATGCTGATTACCGGCCTGCTCATCTGCGCATTCATTGTTGTCAGGCTGACGCTCTCAGTAGAAAAGCCGAATCCGGCGCAGCAGATTGCCGAGATGGTCCACGGGTTTACGGGTGGGCAGGCGGAACAGGTCATCGGCCACGGCTATGAGCGATTCCAGGCCTTCATTACCTGCATTCTGCTCTTCATCCTGCTCAATAATCTGCTCGGCCTGGTGCCCGGGGTTGTGACTCCCACCAGCAAGCCGGTTGTACCCCTCGGAATTGCGGTGCTGGCGTTTCTTTATTACAACTACCACGGCATTCGGGCGAACGGGCCGGTGGGCTACCTCAAGAGTTTTGCAGGGCCGGTGTGGTGGATGTCGTGGCTGCTGTTCCCCGTGGAGATCATTTCGCACCTGGCGCGCATGATGTCGCTCACCATCCGTCTGTACGCCAACATGCTGGCCAGCGATCTGCTCACGTTGATTTTCTTTTCGTTTGCCCCTCTCGCGGTGCCAGTGGCCTTTCTTGGCCTGCACGCCATCGTAGCGGTGATTCAGGCTTACGTTTTCATGCTGCTTTCGACAATTTACGTCGGCATGGCAGTTGCACACGAGCACTAAGGGCAGCTTTTAGCTGTCAGCTCTCAGCTTTTATGCGCGGATACTCAGGATCGTCGGCCAGCGCCGAGTCAGTCGGTTGACCGATAGAAAAGCTGAGACCTGACGGCTGAGAGCTGACAGCTGAACAAAGATTCCGCCGGAGAGCGCTTCCGCTCCGGGTAAAACGGATAGGTTGCGAGTGTGAGGGGGCCAGCACGGTGAGCCTCAACCACCCACTGGCGGCTAATTCTTAGAGAAGCTGGAGAACTATGAGGAAACTTCAATATGTGTTTATGGCCTTGGCGGTATTGTGCTTTGCCGTTCCGGCCTTTGCAGATGGCGGCTCAGCAGTGATGAACCTGGCTCCGATCGGTGTGGGGCTCGGCATGGGACTGGCGGCCGGTCTTTGCGGCCTTGGCCAGGGACGTGCCGTTGGCTCAACCACCGAGGCTTTGGCGCGCAACCCCGGAACTCGGCCCGCGCTAATGACATTCATGATCATCGGTCTGGCGTTCATCGAGTCCCTTACACTGTTCACCTTCGCCATGATCATCCTGAAGATTAAGTAACCGGCGTATCATGCAAGATCAAGAGCGGCGGCATCCTCAGGATGCCGCCGCTCTTCTTTAGTGCGTGAGCCAGGTTGCGATCAAGGTCTTTCGCTCGCCAACGCGGGCTGAGACCAAGTTGGGCGATTCTCGACCCCAGGCTTGCGCATGGGCCTACTTCCTTTTTGCCTGCGAGCGCGCATTTCTCACAATCCTGCCCAAGCCGCAGTTTTTTCGCCCGCCCGTTGCAGTTAATTACCAGCCATGAGCGCAGACTGGAAACATGCATACTGCGGAAGACATCTGCCGTCGGGCTC
>Ga0182016_10007303_pt1 | contig 11395 bp, 12 predicted proteins | sample 712S2MmetaG_FD_120491 | JGI IMG/M metagenome (GOLD analysis project Ga0182016, IMG submission 120491) | Permafrost microbial communities from Stordalen Mire, Sweden - 712S2M metaG | ecosystem: Environmental > Terrestrial > Soil > Wetlands > Permafrost | place: Sweden: Stordalen | collected...
CCAGGCGTAGAGCGAATAGAAGAGCACCTGAAAAATCGAGTTGAACGCGACCAGTCCGGCGGCGTATTGCGTGTCGCCATGGGCCAATTCGTTCCACACAATGACCATGGCAATGCAGCGGGCAAGGCCAATCATGATGAGTCCGGCCATGTATTCCGGGTAGCCATGCAGAAAGACGACGGCCAAGACGAACATGAGGATTGGGCCGATGACCCAGTTCTGCACCAGCGAGAGAGCGAGCACGCGCTTATCGCGGAAGACCTCGTGCAGCTCCTCATAGCGAACCCGGGTGAAGGGCGGATACATCATCAGGATCAGTCCGACGGCGAGCGGAACCGAGGTGGTGCCGACGCTGAAGCGGTTCAGCAAGGGCACGATGCCGGGCAAGGCCCAGCCGGCGCCAACCCCAAGCAGCATGGCGGCAAAGATCCATCCAGTCAGGTAGCGGTCGAGAAAACCGAGGCGGTGGTTGCTCATGGGCGGCGGGCTTTCTTCTTGCTCGCGATGCGCTTGGCGGGCGCGGCGCAGCAGATGGCAGTGGGCCGGGGAGCACCCTTGAGGTTGGTGAAGGCCTTCGGCGAGCAGCAGGCGCGGACGAGTTGCGCGCGCTCACGGCGCATTGCCGCGTCAGCGGCCAGCCCGTGGAGCACGACCGGGAGCAACTGGGCGGCCAAGGGGGTTGCCTGCGGCGCGATGCGATAGTGCATCCACTTGCCCTGGCGGCGGGAGGTGACCAGTCCGCTGCGGCGCAGGTAGGCCAGGTGGCGGGAGATGACCGGCTGCGAAAGGCCAAGAATCTCCACAAAGTAGCAGACGCAGACCTCCTGATCGGCCATGAGGTTCAGCAGGCGCAGGCGGGTGCGATCCGCCAGGCCCTGGAAAAGCTGCTCGATGGGAGGTGCCGTTAGTGTAGCCATGAAGGAAGACTAACACATATGGATAGGCATATGTGTTAAGGGGGGATGAAAGTAGCGGGACGAAGAAGTATATGCGGCAGCTGCGCTTACGCCGTTACGCTTGCCGGAATTTTGAAGATTCTGGCGGCGTTGTCGAACAGGTAGGCGCGGCGGGCGGCCGGGCTGAGTGGCACCTTCTGCGCCGCGGGGACGGCTACGCCCCATTCCTGCGGATGGGCGCGGAACACTGTGCGCTCGCGCCCCTGAAGTTCGGCGAATTCGCACAGTGCCGGGTCGGCCTCCAGATCGCGTGGGTTCAGCAGCACCAGCAGTTGGTGGAAGCGCTCCATGAGGCGCAGGATGGTGGCGCCTTCCGTGCCGGGCGGCGGCGCAAGCAGAATCTGCAGAGTGGGAAAGTCGGCGGCGACGACCTCAACCTGGGGACGGTGGCGGAGCCAGCGCTCCTGGCTGTTGAAGTCAATGACGATGGGGACGCGGAGTTTGTCGCAGTTGCCATACAGGGGATACATGCGGGGCGCGTTGAGTCCGCTGACGCAGCACTCGGCTTGGGCATAGGCGCCGGAGAGGCTGCGGTCGGCGATGGCATCGTCAATCCAGCGCAGGCTGTCGGCCATGCGAAGAGGATCGTAGCTGGAAAGCCCAAACAGTTGACGCGGATTGCGCGCTACCACCTGGCGCACCTCCTCGGTACGCTGGTCGGCGCAGTTCCACTGGTGGGGGCACTGATGGCAAAGGCACGGGGCGACGATGGCGGCGGCCACGCCATGCGCGCTCATCGCAGGAGCGAGATCCTGGGTGAAGGCAACGCAGCGGCCAGGTTGGAAGCTGCCCACGTTCTTAGGAATGCAGTACAGCGCGTCAATGACATTCGGCACGGCCACGACACACCTCGATCATTCAGAAAACTCCACAGCGTAGCCCGGGTTGCAAGGCTGCGCTGTGACCGGGGTCACCGGGCAGCTTGCTATGGCTACGAGTGAATTGTGCTGAAAGAACGCAAGCCCATTACCGGAAAGGCAATGGGCTTGCGGACGAAAAATGCTGACAGGGTTACTTGTCGTAGTGCAGGAGGGAAAAGATGTCATAGGGCGCGAGGCGCTTGCGTCCGTTGAGGAAGTCGAGTTCGACTACGAAGCTCATGCCGCAGATGTTGGCGCCGAGCTTGTTGGCCAGCTTGGCGGCCGCCTCGGCCGTGCCTCCGGTGGCGAGCAGATCGTCCACGATGAGGACGCGCTGGCCGGGCTGGATGGCATCCTTGTGAATCTCCAGGGTGTCGGTGCCGTACTCGAGCTCGTAGGTGTAGCTGACGGTCTCTCCGGGGAGCTTTTTGGGCTTGCGCACGGGGATGAATCCGGCGTTGAGGCGATAGGCCATGGCGGGTCCAAAGATGAAGCCGCGCGCCTCCATGCCAAGGACGAGATCAATGTTCAGGCCAAGGTAGGGCGAGGTCATGAAGTCCACGACACGGGCGAAGCCGACGCGATCCTTGATGAGGGTGGTGATGTCATAGAAGAGAATGCCCGGCTTGGGGTAGTCGGGGATCTCGCGAATGAGCTTCTTGAGGTCTTCGGCAACGACGATCTTTTGGGTGTCAGGCGTTTGAATTTCAGGCAAGAGAGTCACCGTGTTTCTTCAATTTGGAATGTCTTGTAGCCGGTAAAGGGAGCAGTTTCTTCCACCTCGATGCCATCCACGCGGGCGGCGCGGGGGCCTTCAGCCAGGCGGTCATAGAGGGCGCTGTGCTGCTGGTGGGTGCCCATGACGAGCACCTCGACGGAGCCGTCATCGCAGTTGCGCACCCATCCGCCGACGGCGAGCAGTTGCGCCTCGCGCTCCACAAACCAGCGGAAGCCGACACCCTGCACGCGGCCCTTGACGACGTAACGGCGATAAGCGGTCAACTGCGTCATGTGGAGACTCCGATGGAGCCGCGGGCGGAGCGGATTGAGCCCACCCGGGCCGGCTGGTTATGCGCGCGAGAGGTAAACGCCCTCGGCGGTATCCACCTTGATCTTTTCGCCTTCGTTGACGAAGGGCGGCACCTGCACGACGAGTCCGGTTTCGGTTTTGGCCGGCTTGGTGACCGAGCTGGCAGTGGCCGACTTGAGGCCGGGTTCGACCTCGACGATCATGAGCTCGACGGTCTGGGGAAGGTCAATGCCGACGGCCTTGCCGTCATAGAACTCGACGGTGACGTGAAGGTTGGGCGTGAGGTAGTCAACGCTGTCGCCCAGGACGTCGTGGTTCAGGGCCGTCTGCTCGTAGTTGTTTAGGTCCATGAAGTAATAGGTGTCGCCGTCGTTGTAGAGATACTCCATCTTGATTTCGTCCACGACGATCTTGTCAATGGCGTCGCCGGAGCGGAAGCGGTGCTCAAACATGGCTCCGGTGCGGATGTTGCGCAGCTTGGCCTGGATGAAGGCGCGCAGATTGCCCGGGGTGCGATGCTCCACGGTAAACACCGAGTGCAGCTCGTTGTTGTGCTTGATGATCATGCCGGGACGCATTTGGGTGGCATTGATTGCCATGACGGATGATGCTCCAATCTTTCAACTTGTTTGAAAATTTCGCGGCCGCGGGCGGTCAAACCGGCCCGGCAGGCGGGTCAGGCCCCGGAGGGAGAACTCCACTGGGGCGAACCCTTTCATTTTACCTTGGGGCGGCGGGGGATGGGAACCCGGGAGGGGGATAGGTTGTCCTAGACCGGCTGGGGCGCAGGTGCTAGCATTGCGGCCCGCGGAGGGAAGACCATGCGGAAAGCACTCCTACTTGCAGTGACCTGCGCGCTGTTTGCGCTGCCGTTATCATCCGTGGCCGGCGAACGCTTTGACGGAAAGTGGCTTACAAAAATGGCCTGCCCGGCCAAGGGCAACACCCAGGGCTACACCTGGACGTTCGTCAGCACCATCCAGGCGGGCACCCTGCACGGCGAGCGCGGTACGGCCGGCGAGGGCGGCTACTTTACGCTGGACGGAAAGATCAAGGACGACGGCAGCAGTAAGCTGGATGCCAACGGCATTGTGGCCAGCCGCCAATATGCCCGCGGAGTGTTCGCCAGCAAGGGCGAAGAGTACGGCTACAAGGTGAAGGCGCAGTTTACGGAGACGACAGGCACAGGCACTCGCGACGTGGGCATGGGCATTGTGGGCCGCCCCTGCACGTTTGAGTTCACCAAGCAGTAGCCGTCGCAGTTTCCCGGGAAAAGTTGTTGGATGAAACGTCGAGCGGAGGCCGTGGGCCTCCGCTGTGGGTGGGGTGCGCGCGCTTTCGGGTGAGAACGGGCGCGAAGTGTCTTGGCGCTTATTTTCTCCCGCTGGAGCCGAAGCCGCCATCGGCGCGTTGGCTGTCGCTGAGCTCGGCTACCACTTCGACGGGGGTGGTGAGCACGGGGTAGGGGATGAGGTTGACGAGCTTGTCGCCCTGGTGAATCTCCTGCGGCTGGTCGCCGAGGTTTTCGATGAGCACGCGGATTTCGCCGCGATAGCCTGAGTCAATGACGCCTCCGGTGCAGGTGAGGCGGCGGGCGGCCATGCTGCTTTTATCGCGCAACAGGGCTCCCAGGGGATGGCCGTCGGCGGTGGTGAGCTCGATGGCCACTCCGGTGCTGACCACGGCGTTGCCGCGCGCGGCGATGGTGGCCGCCGCAGAGGCGAAGAGGTCGTAGCCCAGGTCCTCTCCGGGATGAGCGATGGTGGGAGCCTTGGCCGTGGGAGTGAGAAGTTTTACTTTCAGCATGAGGAAAAGTGTAGCAGGGGAGCGGGGTGTTGCACGCTCAGGGCTGGGAGCGGGCCAGCTCTGAGCCAGCGGGCATGGATGGGGGCGAGGTGCGCTCGTAGAGCCACCAGTGGCCGTCGTGGGCACGGAGTTGGACCTCCGGGTGGGAGTCGAAGAGAGTGGTCGCGGTGGGCGAGTGCACGACGAAGTATCTGTACCGCCAGCCATCGTGAAGCTGCCACTGGAATTGCTCGGGGTGGTACTCAAAGCTGGAGACGCGGACGCGCGGCAGGGCCTGCGGGCGGTAGAGAACAAGATCAACATTGCCGCAGGCGAAGCTGGGATCCACCACTCCGCCGCGAAGGGCCGCATACCAGGCGGGAAAGTGCAGGAAGACGCGGGCCTCAAAGACCGGGGAGCGCGTCTCGTAGTTGAGGGAAAGGGCGCGCTGGTTGGGTTCCATGTGGGCGAGCACGGTGGCGAATCCGCGCGATTCGCGCTCGAAAACCTGCATGCGCCAGGCATACCCCGCGGTCCAGGCCAGGGAGAAGAGGACAAGGAAAGCCAGGGCCAGCGGGCCGCGGCGCCCGCGAGCCTGCGCGGGAGGAACCAGGATGAGGGCGAAGCAGGGCAGGAAGAAGATGGCAAAACGCTGGTAGAGCTCCTGGACTCCCAGGATGCCACGCGGAGCGAGCATGGCAAGGGCGAAGCAGAGGCCGACCAGAACGTAGTAACGGCGCTGGCGGCGCACTCCGAGCAGGAGGGAGACGGGAACGAGCAGAGCCAGGACGGCGAAGCTGGCAGAAAGCGCGCCCGGCAGACCGGTGATGTCCTGAAAGAGATTGGGCAGACGGTCGAGTTCGAGATCCCAGTCGAGAGGGGCATGGGCCAGGGTGTGGGGGTTGGAGGCGACTGAAGCAATCCACCAGATGCCGGCCACCAGAATGGCGAAGAGGAGCGGCATCCAGAGACGAAGATCGCGGCGGGAGGGGCGCAGCGCGAGGTGATAGGCAAAAGCCAGCGCGACGGTAAAGGCAGCAATCAGGGCATGGCAGAAGAAGAGGACCAAGAAGGCCAGAACGAGCAGGATCACCCGCGAGGCGGTGGGGCGGCGAAGAGTGGGCACGGCTACAAAGAGGAAAAAGAGAATGCCGAGGGGCGCGGCCGCGAGAAAACCGAGGAAGCCCCACTGGAAAGGGTATCCGTAGAAGGCGGGAATGACGAGAAGGGCAAGACGCGGATCGCTGTGGAACTCCTCCAGCAGGCGGGCGGAGGCCAACAGTATGGCAAGCAGGGCCGCGGAGGCGATGAGTTTGGTGGCAGCCAGCGCTCCGATAAAAGGCGACAGGAGCAGTAACAACGCGTAGCCAAGCAGGTTAGGAATCAGAGAATGACGCTGGAATTGGAGCGCGTAAGGCGAGGCGGGATCGGCGAGAGCGGAAAACAGAGCCGTCTGGGAGGCGTGCTGAGGCGCATCGCACATCGCCGGGAAAGTGGGAATCCAAAGAGGAATGAGCGCGATGAGGCCGAGCAGAGCCACCAAGGCGTAGGAACGGGCACGCCGGGCAGTCGAGACAGATGGGGGAAGCTCTGCCAAAGGGTCCATTGGGTTCTGTACAGCCTCATAACCGCTGAGCGGGGATTGAAGATTTCGGTTTGATGGACCGGGCTGTAGGCCATCCACTTAAGTGGTATCAATATACGACAGAAACCCGCCTTGGAGGGTGCCGCATATCTGTGGAAAGAGGGCAGATGTAAGGCGCCCGATTTACCTGCACACGCTCCTTCACCTTATAATCAATGGGTTATGGCATCTTTTCTCCCTATTGACGAGCAAATGGCCTACCTGCGCAAAGGGTCGGTCGAGATTATTCGCGAGAGCGATCTGCGTGAGCGCCTGGAAAAGTCGCTGAAAAGCGGCAAAGCGCTGCGCATCAAGGCCGGCTTTGACCCCACGGCGCCTGATCTCCACCTGGGCCACACCGTACTGATCCGCAAGCTGAAGCACTTTCAGGATATGGGCCACACGGTCATATTTCTGATCGGCGACGGCACGGGTTTGATTGGCGACCCGACGGGACGCAATGCGACGCGGCCTCCGCTGACGCGCGAGCAGTTGGACGCCAACGCCGAGACCTACAAGGCGCAGGTGTTTAAGATTCTTGACCCGGCCAAGACCGAGGTGCGCTACAACACCGAGTGGCTGATGAAGCTGACTTACGAGAGCTTTGTGCGTTTGACCGCCAAGTTCACGGTGAGCCAGATGCTGGAGCGCGAAGACTTCAGCAAGCGCTTCCAGGAAGAAAAGCCGATCAGCGTGCACGAGCTTCTGTATCCGATGATGCAGGGCTACGACTCGGTGGCGCTGGAATGCGACGTGGAGCTGGGCGGCACGGACCAGAAGTTCAACCTGCTGATGGGACGCAAGCTGCAGGCCGACTACGGACAGCAGCCGCAGATTGTGCTGACCATGCCGCTGCTGGAAGGGCTGGACGGCGAGAAGAAGATGTCGAAGTCCTACGGCAACTACGTGGGCATCACGGAGACCGCGCAGGAGATGTTCGGCAAGCTGATGAGCGTGAGCGATCCGCTGATGTGGCGCTACTACGAGCTGCTGACCGACCTGACCATCGCCGAGATTGAAAAGCTGAAGGCGGATGTCAGCGCGGGCGCGCTGCATCCGATGCGGGCAAAGAAGGACCTGGCGAAGAGGATTATCGCCGACTTCCATTCGGCGGCAGAGGCCGAGGCGGCGGAAGAGAACTGGGCACGGCAGTTCCAGAAAGATGAAGTGCCGGAGAATTTGGAAGAGATTGCGCTGGTGGCCGCTGAGGTGGGAACGGTAGAAGGCGCGAAGGCGAAGGTAAACCTGGGCAAGCTGCTGGCGCAGGCCGGGCTGGCGGAGAGCAACAGCGACGCGCAGAGGAAGATCAAGGCGGGCTCGCTGAAAATTGACGGCGAGGCGTGCAAGGAACTGTTTCTGGAAATTGAGATTGGGGCGGCAAAGGTCTTTCGCGTGGGGCGGAAGATGAAGAAGGTCGTGGTGCGGTAAGGAGCGGTCTGCCATGTTTGCCCGCAGGATTCGCGTTGAGTACGACGAGGCTGGCGTCGCCACTCCGGCGCCGCTGAAGTGGCTGGATAACTTTGCCATGCGCAGCTTTACCAACGATTCGGTGTTTGACGACACGCTGCCGGTGGCCGACGGATTGATCGAAATTGGCACGCGCGTGCCACTGGCGTTGCTGGACGAGCGCATGACCGACTGGTTCCGTCGCAAGGGGTATTTGAAGGCCGGTGATGGGCTGCGGCTGCGTGAGTTGTAGCGCGGGGTTTGCGCTGGGGGTAGGGATCCTTCGACTGCGGCGCCGCGCTGGCGCGCGTCGCCTTCGCTCAGGATGACACCGCAGGAACAAGAGCAGAAGCAAGATCAACGATAAGGTCAACTGCATGATCAACTACCCCACCCTAGCAACTATGGCTAGGATGGGGCACCCGGCAAAAGCAACATCAAAAGCAACATCAAAAGCAACATCAAAAGCAACTACCCCACCCTCCGCCAACAGAGGGCGGAAGGGTAGGGCACCCGGCAACCGCGCATTCATTCAGTACACGAGACTCCATACGTATAATCAGAAGCCTCTGCCATGGCACAGGAATGCGAGGACGATCGTCGCGCTGTGAGGCCCGCGCTTTGCGTTGGGCTGATTGTGCTGGTGTGGCTGGCGCTGTATGTGCCGGGGCTGTTTCGGCCTGCGCTATTGGACGATGCCGACAGCGTGCATGCCGAGGCTGCGCGCGAAATGATGCAGCGGGGCGACTGGAGCACGCTGTATGTGAACGGGCTGCGGTATCTGGAGAAGGCTCCGCTGCTGTACTGGGGCATGGCCGCCAGCTATAAGGCGTTTGGCGTGACGGACTGGGCGGCGCGGCTGCCACTTTGTTTGAGTGTGCTGTGGCTGCTGCTGGCGTGCTGGAGGGTGGGGCGGCATTACTTTGATTCTGCAGCCGGACTCTACGCGGCGATGGCCATGGGACTGTCATTTGGGCCCTACATCTACACGCGCATTCTGATTCCCGACATATTGGTGGCCTTGTGGCTGCTGCTGGGCGTGCACTGTTTTCTGCTGACGTTTGAAGGCGAGCGTCCATCGCGCGCGGCGTGCTGGGGACTGGCCCTGACGACGGCCTTGGACGTGCTGACCAAGGGGCTGATCGGCGTGGTGTTTCCGGCGGCGATCATCGTTGGCTATCTGCTCATCACGCGCAACCTGCGGCACCTGCTGCGGATGCGTCTGTGGTCGAGCGCGGCGATATTTTTTCTGGTGGCTGCTCCGTGGCACGTGGTGGCCTCGCTGAGGAATCCCGCGGCGGGCGAGGCAAAGGGATTTTTCTGGTTCTACTTCATCAACGAACATTTTCTGCGCTATCTGGATAAGCGGTTTCCACGCGACTATGACACGGTGCCACTGCTTCTTTTCTGGGCGCTGGCCGTGCTGTTTCTGCTGCCGTGGACGGCTTTTCTGTGGCGCGCACTGCGGGCTGTGCCATGGCGCAGGCGTGAGGCTGCCACTCCGGCTGGCCGCGCGCTGGTGGTGATGGCTCTGGCCGTGGTGGTGGTGATGGGCTTTTTCAGCTTCAGCACGCGGCAGGAGTATTACGTGCTGCCGGCGCTGCCGATGCTGGCGCTGATTGTGGGCGCGTGGATGAGCCGCGAAGAGAGGTCGGCGATCATGTCTCCGGAGCGGCGCAGCGGCCGGCGCGTTGCCGCAGGCGTGGCCGTGGCGTGTTGCGCGTTGGGAGCGTCCATGTGGGGGCTGCTGTGGTGGGCGCAATGGGTGCCACCGGAGAGCGAACTGGCCGAACTGCTGACGCGCAATCCGCAGGAGTATGCGCTGAGCTTTGGCCACATCTTCGACCTGACGCCACGGGCGATGGGGTTGTTTCGTCCGGAGCTGATGGCGCTTGGAGTGGCGTTGCCGCTGGGCGGAGTGTTGTGCTGGTGGTGGCGGAGGAATGGGCGGGTGGCCGCATCCAACGCGGCGCTGGCGGTGATGATGCTGGTGTCACTGGGGACGGTGCATTCTGCGCTGGTGAAGTTCTCGCCCATACTTAGTTCGCGGGCGCTGAGTGATGCGCTGGTGTCGCGCTGGCAGAAGGGCGACGCGGTGGTGGTGAACGGCGCGTATGAAGATGCCTCGACGCTCAGTTTTTATGGACACCTGCCGCTGCGGTTGCTGAACTCGCGCGAGAACGGCAACCTGTATTACGGATCGCTGTTTCCGGATGCTCCGCAGGTGTTTGAGGATGATGTCAGCTTTGCGCGGCTATGGAATGGCGGCGGGCGCGTCTACGTTTTCAGTCAGGAGAGTGAACTGCCCGCGATGCTGCGCAAGGGTGGGTACAAGCTGGTGGCACGCAGCGGAGGAAAGATGATCGTGGTGAATCAGCGTTGAGCGCGAACATGAACTCAATACTCGAGGGGATGGGCTGGCTGCACAGTGTCGCCTCAACGGCGATGCTGGCCGCGCCGTTACGGTTGCCGCAGGTGCCGATGATTGTGTGGATATTGGGATTGGGCGTGGCCGTTGGGGGGACGGTAGCTTCGACGATCTCACTGGCGTTGGCGCTGGTGTCGGCCAGGGACTTCCGCAAGAGGATTGAGCAGGATGATGCGGCGCAGGCGATGGCGCAGAGCGGTGCGCAGAATGTGCAGAGCGAGCCGCGGGTGACCGTGCTGAAGCCTCTGCATGGTGGCGAGCCGCGGCTGGAAGAAAACCTGGAGAGCTTCTTTCGCCAGCAGTATGCGAACTTCGAGATCATCTTCGGCTGCCGAAGCCAGGACGATCCGGCGGTGGAGGTGGTGAGGCGGCTGCGCGAGCGCTATCCGCTGGTTTCGGCGACGCTGGTCTTCAGCGGCGAGCCGAGGTGGCCGAGCGCCAAGGTGTGGTCGCTGGAGAAGATGATCTCGCGCGCTACGGGCGAGGTGCTGGTCATCAGCGACAGCGACATTCTGGTGGAAGAGAATTTTCTGCGGCGCATCATTACTTCATTTGCAGATCCGAAAGTTGGGCTGGTGACGTGCCTCTACCGTGGCATTCCCGCGCCGGGGTTGTGGTCGTCGCTTGAGGCTCTTGGCATGAGCGTGGAGATGCCGAGCGGGGTATTGACGGCCAAGATGCTGGAGGGGATGCGCTTTTCCCTGGGCGCGGTGATGGCCGTGCGGCGCGAGGCCCTGGTGAAGATTGGCGGAATACGCTGCGCCGCAGAATATTACTCCGATGATTTTGTGCTGGGTGCGCGCGTGGCCGATGAAGGCTACGAGGTGGTGTTGAGCACGGTGCGGGTGGGTCATGTGCTGGCCGAGAGCGGCATGACGCGCTCGCTGGGCGGGCAACTGCGCTGGATGCAGAGCACGAGATATTCGCGTCCGTGGGGACATCTTGGCACGGGGCTGACCTTTGGTACGCCATTCGGGCTGCTGGGGCTGGCGATGGGATTTGGCATGGGCTGGGGATGGTTCGGCGCGGCGTTGTTTGCGTGGAGCTGGTTGAGCCGCATGTGGCAGTCGGCGTACGTGGGCGGGCGGGTGATTGGAGATGCCCGGGCACTGCAACTCTGCTGGCTGTATCCCGTGCGCGATCTTTTGGGATTCTGCCTGTGGGTGGCGAGCTATGCGGGCGGCAGCGCGTTTTACTGGCGCGGAGAGCGGTATCTTTTTACTCCCGGTGGAAGGATTGTGGCCGTGGGTCGGAGTAAAGTCTAGG
>Ga0182016_10007304_pt1 | contig 11394 bp, 5 predicted proteins | sample 712S2MmetaG_FD_120491 | JGI IMG/M metagenome (GOLD analysis project Ga0182016, IMG submission 120491) | Permafrost microbial communities from Stordalen Mire, Sweden - 712S2M metaG | ecosystem: Environmental > Terrestrial > Soil > Wetlands > Permafrost | place: Sweden: Stordalen | collected...
AGCTGCGATCGGCACGATCCGAAATACCTCGCTGATGTTTTCCGCCAACTCGCGAAACCTCTCCTCGCTCCTCTGCAACCCTTGTTCGGCATGTTTGCGTACGGTAATATCCTCCGCGAGTCCGACCACTCGGATCAGTTTTCCGTCCCGATCGTGAACATGAAAAGATCGGTTGCGAATCCACTTCTCCCGCCCGTCCGGAGTTCGTATGCGGAACTCAGAATCGCTGGGTTTTCCCCTCGCTCTTCGCACCTCCAGTGATTGGGCAGCCCGGTCTTCGGGATGGATCGCTTCATACCACACCGCCTGACTCTCATAGAGGCTTTCGCAGCTCTGTCCCCAAATCGCCTCAAACGCCGTGTTGACATAGAGAATCTCGCCTGTTGCCGGAGCGATAACCCAAAATATCTGATCTATGTTTTCCGCTAACTGGCGAAATTTCTCTTCACTAACCTGCAAGGCATGCTCAGCCTGCACGCGGTCCGTGACATCTCTGCTGGTGCCGACCATCCCCAGGAATTCACCAGCCTGCGAAAGACGCGGCGCAGCATACGACTCTTTCCAGCGCCATTCTCCGTCGGCTCGGCGGAAGCGCGACTCCTGCTTGAAAGGCGCATGGTTTTGTAACGCATCGTCGAATGCTTTGAGAAACACGGGCGCATCCTCAGGATGAATCGCCGACTTCCATCTGAACGGATCAACCCGGTCAGAGATCCACCCCGCAAACTCGCGGTATGCCCGGTTGGCGAACCGGGTCCCTCCCTGCACGTCGGTTACCCATATCCCGATCGGGCAACAGTCAGCCATGATGCGGAACCGGTTCTCGCTCTCAGTCAACGTTAGCCCCGCTTGCCTGCGCTCAGTGATGTCTTCCACCGGCGCCACAAAAAAGAGCGGACTGCCCCCGGCGTCTCGCACCACCGAGACCCTGACATGTACCCATACCACCCTTCCAGAGCGGTGAATGTTGCGATGCTCCTCATCGACGTATCGTCCCGGTTCTGTTCTCAGCCAGTTCATTTTTTCCACTGAGGATTTGAGGTCGTCGCTATGGGTAACGGCCATCCATGTGGTCTGAAGCAGCTCCTCTTTGGAATACCCCAGCATTGTGCAGAGTGCTTCATTCACCTGCAAAAAGCGGCCGTCGAGACTCGTGATGCATACGCCGCCCGGCGCATGTTCAAATGTTCCGCGGAACAGCGCTTCACTCTCCCGGAGCTGCCGTTCCACCTCACGGCGACGGCTGATGTCATGCACGATGGCGGATGTCCCCACCGTTTCACCGGCCGGGTTCCGAACTGCGGAGAGAGTGAGTACCACCTCGATTTCGCGACCGCTCTTGGCGAGAAGAACGGTTTCAAAAGGAGGAACACTGCCACCGCTCAGGAGTATCTCGGCGCACTTGCGTGCCTCTACGAGAGAATCCTGTGGAACCAGGAGCGCGAAGTTTTTCCCGATGGCTTCCATGCTCGAATAGCCAAACAGCGCTTCGGATCCCTGGTTCCAGCTAACGATTGTTCCATCCCGCGCGAGGGAGTGAATCGCATCGGGAGTGGATTCCACGATAGCCGCCAGCAGAGCTTGCGTGTGCTCCGCTTCCCGGTGCCTTGTGATGTCGCGAATCACCGCGCACACCGTGACTACCTTGCCGGAGCGGCTCTTTACCGGTGACCCCGTTGCGGATACAGGAAACCTCGTCCCGTCTTTCCGAATACACACGCTTTCGTACTGGGAGACGTTGTTGCCCTGCAAGATCAGGCCGATAAAATGCTCCTGGTCGCCCAGCCCCTCGGGCGCCATCAGCATCGCCCGATGTTTCCCGATCGCCTCGGAAGCGGAATATCCGAACATGCGTTCCGCGCCGGGGTTCCAGGCCACGATCACGCCCGCCGGCGTACTCGCGAGCATTGCATCGTCCGAACTCTCCACGATCGCCGCGAGAAGTCCCTGGGCCTGCTGGTGAGCCCGCTCTTGTGTTACTTCGTGCTTGATGGCAATGTACCCGGTGGTCTCGCCATCCGAGCCCCTGACCGGAGCGATCCGCATCTCCTCTTCGTAAAGGGTGCCGTCCTTGCGTCGGTTGATTACATCCCCTTGCCAGACCCTGCAGCTAGAAATGGTGCTCCAGAGTTCTTCATAGAATGCAACGGATTGGCGTCCGGACTTCAGGAACCGGGGGTTCTGCCCAACAGCTTCATCCCCGGAGTATCCTGTCAATGCGGTGAATGCAGGATTGACATATTGAATCGTCCCGTTCTTATCTGCAATGACGACGGCATCCGCCGCCTGCTCCACGGCTTCAAGCAACCCCGCATATTCACACTTGCACCCTGTCTCAAGCACGCTTCACCTCGATCGGAAACCCACCTCAAACCTATCGGCCCCCTTTGGCAAGCAATAACATCGCTTGTCGGCTGCGGCAGTGTGCGACGCGCCAGCATCTTTCGAACTACCGCTCTAGGCCGGTTCCACGATTGGCGTACCCAGAACTCCGTGCCCCGTTCTTGCGATTTTTTCCTATCGCAAAGGCGGGAGACTGCAATCGCTGGGCACAGCTTCAGTGGATCCGCTCTAGAATTCACAGCAACGTTAACCCGGATTACAAACGCAGATGTCCAGAAATGACACAGCATAGATTTGCTTTGTCTCATCTTGCTTCAGCCATTCATGTGAATCGGAGTTCAACCGATATTCATATCGAGTACCCGATAGTTAAGAGGAACTCACCCGGGCCAAGCTGCAAAAATTCAAGTGACCGTTCCGCGGTCGCCGAGCCGGGCGACCTCGCCGGTGCGCCGTTAAAGGATCACTTATCGGGAAAAAGGAGAACAAATTGAAAAGCCTGGTCGCGGAAGACGACGCAACGAGTCGAAAACTGCTATGCACTTTTCTTGCCCGTTACGGCAGCTGCGACATAGCTGTCGATGGATTAGAAGCAATAAACGCTGTCCATACCGCCCGTCAGGGTCATCAAGCCTACGATCTCGTCTGCATGGACCTCAGTATGCCCGGGACGGACGGGCAGGAAGCGATTCGAGAAATTCGCAAACAGGAAGCCGCGGCCGGAGCTCAGAGGCCTGCCAAGATTATCGTAACAACCATCCACACCGACATGAAAGACATCACCACAGCTCTGCTTGGCCGATGCAATTCGTACATGGTAAAGCCCATCGATACTGCGAAACTGAAGAAGGAACTCAAAACCCTTGGTCTGATTCAATAATTGCCCCCTGAGGAACGACCGGTCGTCAAAGAGATTTGGGGGCTCGGGCCATCTTGCAGAGCGGACGCCTATAACACCGCCTTCAGCCTTTCGCTAGTCGATGAAGTAGCCAATTTTGGCGAGAGCACTATCACTCAAATCCACGCCCAATAGCCTCGCACCCAGGCGGGCACGCAGGTTTTGCTCGAACCTCCGGATGACGTAAGCAGGCAGCTCCGTTTGCTCCCGAAGCATGAGCAGCAATGCAGCGCTATCGGTTCGGTACTCGTAGTCGCCGGGCAATCCACACGCAGGACGAATTGTCAGCGAGATCGCAATCGACCCCTTGCCGGATACTGAGTGATCGGAATTCCGTGTAATGAGATTGACTCGCATGAGGGAATCCTGACACCTGCCTGAAAATTTGTAAACGAGCACTTCTTTAATTTCCATTCAAGATTTAAATTCAGGTCGCGCTGCCGGCGCCCTTTGGGGTGGCCGATAGGATTTCAAGCCCCGAAGACTACCGTAGATCCCTTGAATGGTCTCAACTTGATAAATTACCCACTTGCCACCCAAACCTGGGCTGGTGAATAATTCTCCAACGGCGTTGTTTCCATTTCTATATCTTCCATGAACTGTGTTTTTCGGTGGGCTTACCCGCCAAGAATCCACTGTTGCGCAAATGTTAACAATCCCCGTCACGTTCCTGTAGGACCATCGGAGTCAAGGAAGTTAGCCCGGCCGTTTTGCTTCGTAGTTTCCGGATTTAAGAATTCAGAGGTGGCTGCAAATGAGGACGATCCAGTCGTTTTTCCCCCGCATCCTTTCATCGCTTTCACAGAGTTCCTTTGCCATGCGCATCCGCATAGCCGGAACCTTGATCGTTGCAGGTGGAATGTGCTTCGCCCCAGCCCTGTCAGCTCAGTTCGAGGGCACCTATACCGTAGTCGAGAGCGCCGCTGGCGTTGCGCCTACCGGGGTCGCGGTGGATCGAAACGGTAACGTCTATTTCAGCGACACAGCTAATAACCAGGTGCTCAAAGAGACGCTGTCCGGAGGAAGCTATACGCAAAGCGTAGTGGCTAACTCGACCAGCAACGGCCTGCTCCGACCCTGGGGAGTCGCGGTCGACAAAAGCGGGAACGTCTACATTGCCGACGTTTCAAACAGCAGGATTCTCAAGGAGACGCTATCCGGCAGCACTTACACACAGAGCGTGGTGGCCGATGCGACTACCAACGGTATCTCCGGGGCAGTCGGTGTCGCGGTGGATGCCAGCGGCAACGTCTACATCGCGAATACTGCCGCCTCCAATGTGTTAAAAGAGGCGCTGTCAGGCGGCGTCTACACGCAGAGCGTGGTCGCCAATTCAACAAATGGGCTGCTTGGACCCGGCTCCGTCGCGGTGGACCCCAGCGGCAATGTCTATATCGCCGACATCAACAATAGCCTGGTCGTCAAGGAGACCCTTTCCAGCGGCGCCTATACACAGAGCGTGGTGGCCAACGCGGCATCGAACGGCCTGAACGAGGCCTATGGCATTGCAGTGGATGGCAACGGAAACGTCTTCATCTGCGACTTCCTGAATTTGCGGTTGTTGGAGGAAGTTTCCAATGCTGGCACTTACACCCAGAGGACCATTGTCGGTTTGCTCAATGAACCAACCGATGTGGCAATAGGCCCGGACGGCGGCGTCTACGTCACAGGGAGCGCCCTTTTTGCAAATGCCTCAACGGAACAGGTACTGAAGCTGGGGTTAAACGCGGCGCTCGGGCCGGTGAATGTGGGCGGCCCCGGCACCACACCGACCGAGGTGTTTTTCACAGCTTCCTCGGCAGGCACAATCGGGTCGGTGGCTGTGCTCACGGATGGCGTTTCCGGGCTGGACTTCACCAATGCGGGAACAGGCACCTGCAAGGCCGGATTGAACTACACTGCGGGACAAAGCTGCTCGGTGAGTGTGACGTTCACTCCAAAAGTCCCAGGTCCACGGAAGGGCGCCGTCGAAGTTCTGGACCCCTCGGGGAATGTGCTGGGCACCGTCTATATCCATGGGAGGGGTGTGGGCCCGCAAGCCGCTTTCCGATATCTGTACGGCAGCGGCGTGCCAACCCCGGTTATCTCCAGTCCCGATATAACTGCCGGGGACTACCTGGCGGTCGACGGCGCAGGCGATGTTTTTGTTGCAAACAATGAAGCCCCCTTGAGTGCCCACGTCGCGAATGGATCGATTGTCGAATTCCCGGTTTCGGGGTCCGGCTTTGGGACTCCAATTGTGTTGGCATCCTCCCTCCCATTTCCTCAAGGGGTTGCTGTGGATGGAGCAGGCAACCTCTACGTCTTGTTCGATGCGGACAAAAATTACACCCCCAGCACCGGAAGCATCGTAAGCTATGAAAAGACCCCGACCGGTTACGCCCCCGCTGTCATAATTGCGAGCGGCTTGAGTTATCCCAACGGCCTTGCGATAGATGGGGAAGGAAACTTATTCTTTGCCCAATACAGCGATCCCCTCAATAGCCCCAACAGCGGTGGAGTGTTTGGAATTGTCCAGGGAGGAGGCTCACCGGTTACCCTCGCCGACGGATTGAGTTATCCCGCCGATGTGGCCCTGGATGCCGACGATGATGTTTTTGTAACACTGATCAGCAACTCAACGAACGGGGCAAACAGCGGCAGCGTGGTGGAGCTGAAGAATACAAGTACCGGTTATAGCTCGCCGGTCACCATTGCCAGTGGACTGAGTTATGCCTCGGGAGTTTCCGTCGATCCCAGCGGAGCTCTGCTTGTGACCACCTCGGCGAATTCCGCGTCAGCCGCCAATTCTGGATCGTTGATCGAGTATCCCTATACGTCTTCCGGCTTTGGCGCACCGGTCACTTTGTCTGATGGTTTCAATATTCCCAGCGACGTCAAGACCGATAGCGCGGGAAATATCCTGGTGCTCGATTACGGGACGGATTTGTACCGGATACCGCGGACCAGCGCGCCCTCGATCACCTATGCCGCAACCGCGGTGGGTTCGACGAGCAGCGACAGCCCGATGACCGTGACGCTTGAAAACATCGGCAACGGCTCGCTGACCTTCCCAATCCCGGCTACAGGAGAAAACCCGAGCATCTCGTCAAACTTTACACTCAACAGCAGCGTGACTTCGGCGTGCCCGTTGCTCAGTTCCAGCTCATCTTTGCCGGGAACTTTGGCTGCGGGCGCATCCTGCCTGCTTCCCATCAGCTTCTCACCCACAACTACAGGCTCGCTCAATGGATCGCTTGTCTTGACAGACAATTCCCTCAATGTCAGCGGCGCCACGCAGAGCATCGCCTTGAGTGGGACTGGCACCACTGCGCTCGCGCAGCTCACATCTCCTGCTCCAGGAAGCATGTTGTCTAGTTCCAGCGTGACCTTCACGTGGTCGGCAGGAGTCGGAGCGACGGATTACGAACTCTGGGTGGGCTCGACCGGCGCGGGATCGAGCAACCTGTTTTACCCGGGCCTGACGACAAGTACTTCTGAATCGGTGACGGGGCTGCCAACAAATGGAGAGACTTTATACGTACGGCTCTACTCCAAGATTTCCGGGGCGTGGAAGTATAACGACTACACGTACAAAGCAGAAGGGGAGCCCGCCGTTCTCACCTCTCCCACGCCCGACAGCACCCTGACCGGTTCCAGCACCACCTTCACATGGTCGGCCGGAACCGGGGCGACAGATTACGAACTCTGGGTGGGCACCACTGGCGTCGGCTCCAGTAACGTCTTCTACCCAGGTCTAACTACAAGTAACTCAGAAGCGGTCACTGGCCTGCCGACAGACGCAGTAACGTTGTATGTGCGCCTCTACTCCAAAATCGGCGGAACATGGCAATATCGTGACTATACTTACACCGCAGCCGGGGGAACTGCCGCTGTCCTCACAACTCCCACGCCGGGCGGCGCGCTTACAAGCTCTAGCGTGGCCTTCTCGTGGTCGGGTGGGGAGGGTGTAACCGATTACGAACTTTGGGTGGGCACCACTGGCGTCGGCTCCAGTAACTTGAATTACCCCGGTCTTACCACCGCGACAACGGAAACAGTGACCGGCTTGCCGACAAGTGGCGTGACCCTGTACGTCCGCCTCTATTCAAAAGTCAGCGGAGCCTGGCAATACCACGACTATACCTACTTGGCAGGCGCAGAGCCGGCTACACTTTCCTCTCCCGCCCCGGGGAGTACTCTGACCAGCTCCAGCGTGGACTTCACATGGTCGGGCGGCATTGGAGTTACTGAGTACGAGCTATGGGTGGGAACTACTGGAGTTGGTTCGAGTAACATCAACTATCCCGGTGCAACAACCACCACATCGGAAACAGTAAGCGGTCTTCCGTCGAGCGGCGGAGGGACTGTGTACGTCAGGCTCTACTCGAAGATTAATGGAGCCTGGCAGTATCACGACTATACGTATACGGCAGAGTAACCCAATACTGAGGTAGATTGTTCCGTAGCTGGGCAAGCCTGCCGCCATTACGGCGCAGGAATGTTCGTCCTACTGCGCTGGCGCCTTGGGCGCTGTGCCGTCACTCGCGGCGGGTGCGGAAGGGGCCTTTTGCGGAGGTGCATCCGCTGGCCTGATAGGCGTTGGCGAATCTCCGGATTTCCCTCGCCTTTCGACAGCTTTCTGCTTCTCCTCGTCCTGCTTGGCTTTTTCCGCCGCCGCCTCAGCGTCACTGACGTATTGGAACACCTGCAGGCGTCCTGGGTACTGCTCGGTGGTGAAGACGCGACCCTTCTTATCGATGCTCACTCCCACCAGAGCTTTGAACTGGCCAGGCAGTTCTCCGTGGCCCTGCCCAATGTACGTCAGCAACTGCCCTTCTCGATTGAAGACCTGCAGCCGGTCTTCCATTTCGTCGGCTACCCATATGTGCCCGTCGCTATCAACCGCAATGCCCTTGGGCCTCGCAAAGTATCCCGGACCATCCCCATGTTTGCCGAAGAGGCTTATGAATGCGCCGTCGGCATCGAATATCTCCACACGATTGTTGAGTGTGTCGGTTACATAAACATTGCCGTCGGCATCCAGCGCAACGCCTTGCGGTGCCCCAAAATCGCCGGGCGTGGTGAGGAAATGATTCTTCCCGCCGGTACCGATGCGGCGCAACAGCTTAAGCGTATCCGCATCGTAGACGATGACCTGGTCCTGCTGGGTATCGACAACATAAAGAAACCGGTTGGCCGTATCGAGTGCGATGCCAACAGGATCCACCAGTCCTTCCGTGATCTGGCTTTCGACTTCGTGCTTGGTATTGAAAATCATCACGCGGTGCAACTTCCCGTCGGACACGAAGAGGCGATCGTCGTCATCGATAGCGAGGCCGTTGATCCACCCGAAGTGCGCTTCGTAGCCATTGCGGATGAGCTGAGTATCCCGTGTCTCCGTGTTGAAAATGAAGACCGCGCCCACTTTTTGATCGGCTACGTACACCAGCCCCTTCGAGTCGACTGCGATGCCGGCGGGCCCGATCAGTTGAAACGGAAAGGTCTTGAGATTGACTCTCTCGGTATCGGATTGCCCGCCCGCCAGGCGATCCATCCAGGTTGCCTTCGGCTTGTCGTTCGCTGCTGCAGTGTAGTCAATCTTGGAGCCGGCAAAATAATCTAGCCAGCGCACGCGCGCGACGCTTGGAGGGCTTGGCCATACCAGCGTCTTGGGATCGAAGGAGAACTTGCGCGGGCCGGCCACTGGTGCGGGGGTTGTATCGGCCTTCTTTTTCTTGTCTGCATTGGCGGAGTGCGGGGCAACAACACCCAGCGCAACAACGAGGATCGCGGCAAGTGACCTGCGGATGCGGATCGGATTGAAAAGGGAGTGAAGCATCTTGATCTCCATTTACTTACCCTGCGGAACGGTCTGCTTCATATTGAGCCTGTTCTTGTGGCAGTCATCGCAGAATGCCATGTTATTTGCCTGGTCTTTGACCAGCAGGCCGGCCTGAGCAGAAGCGTGCGGCTGATGACAGGAAAGACAACTGAGCGGGGTTAGTACCTTGCTCTGGTTTGTCGGATCCATCACATCGGAGACGGGATGATACTCCACCGGATGACCCAGGCCAAAGCGAAGTGGCAGAATAGCAACCTTGTTCTTCTTGTAATAGTCGTCAGGCAGCTTGACCGTACCGTTGAAGATGGTGAGGAGTTTCTCACCTTCCACCGGCTGCGCGACAGAATCCGGCCCGTGGCATTCCAGGCAAAGCGCATTACCCTTGGCGCGAAGCAGATGATCGTTGTCCCCACCGTGCGGAGTGTGGCAGGTGGCGCAACCCTGCACGAATGCCGGCTGGTGATGAACCGACTTTTTGCGCAGATCGTCGAGGTCGGTGTGGCATCCCAGGCAGATACTTACTGAGTCTGTCTTCGGCAGCCCGGCCTGATTGCTGGCATGAGGGCTGTGGCAGTCGGTGCAGTCGCCGGCGGCTCCAGGATGCGGCACTTTTGCATTGTCGATCAGCTTGGCCTTGTCGTCGTGGCAGATCACGCACAGGCTCTTGGCGTCGGGCTGCGTAAGCACCACCTTCCCATCCTTCATCGGGGCGTGGCAGGTATCGCAGCTCTTGGCCTCGAAGGGAGCATGCATGAACTTGGCCATTAGTTTAGGGGACGCCGACTGATGCGGGTCGTGGCACTCGACACAGTTGGCTGTGGCGAATGGCTGGTTCTGATGTGCCTTTTGAAGGTCTGCATCCTTGGCATCATGGCAATCGAGGCATAATGCCGGGGCTGCCTTGGTCAGATGGAACAAATTGTCCATCGACGGCTCTGCGCCAGTCTTGTGGGTGACGTGGCATGCATCGCAGCCCAAATCCAGCGCGGCGTGCCGGCTGCCCTTCGCAGGCATATTCAACCCGGTCTGATGGCAACTGAGGCACACGTTTTCCTTCTCCCCGCCCGACGCAGGCTTGAGAAGTTGATTCTTGTTGTCGCTGGCGTGCGGATCGTGGCAGGTGAGGCAGTCGCGAACGGCCGGGGGATGGACAGTGCCCTTGATGTCGGACGCTTTCTTGTCTGCGTGGCAGGTGATGCAAAGCGCGGAGGGAGACGCGGTGATCAACTTCACGCGCGTGACGTCTTTCGTGACACGAATCTCATGGCAGGTGGTACAGCCCATGGCCATGGCGGAATGAACAGATTTGCCTTTGGTCTTCTCTTCGTGGCATTCGAGGCACTTGGCCGAGTCAGTATTCTTGTCCAGCGGCACGGGATGAACCGCGGCAGAAGCGCGCGTAGCCAGCAATGCAAACAATGCGATGGATATCCATAAATATCGAACATTGTTAGAGCCGCTGCGGTGAGCAACCGCTTGGCGGAACCAGGCGCGATGGGAGACCAGCTTCATACAGACTCCGAGGAAAGTGCGTTGCACGAATGTAGCTCGAACACTTGAAATCGGCAGCGAGAATCAACCTGCGCGCAAACGCCGGAACAAAAGCAACTTCCAGAAAGATTAGATATGGCCAACCAAGTTGTTGACGGTGATTTAGATCACACACTTCGGCCCGGTGCAATGTGCCCGGTGACCTGTCTCAGGAGACCGGAACAAATATTGCAACGATCCTGAACATCCTATAAATACTCATGAATCTCTTAAACACGAAACGAAATAACGCCTTTGCATTCGGCGCTATTTTCCGCATGAGCGACTTGGGCGATGGCTCCTCGCCATTGACCGAAAACGCTGAGTGGCGCGGACCAACTTTTCCCGGCAATTCGGCTTTGAGGACTGAATTAAACGACCCAATGCGCCGATGGAAACTCTGCAAATGATTCCGGCTTCTGCTCTTTCGACCGCGAGCATGGCATAACGTTCCCCGGGATTGCAAAAGATACGGTCGCGTCAGTGAATAGCACCAACCCTAACAGGCAAGACGTAATTTCTTGTCCAGGATTTCTGCGCTGGAAATGCATCGAACGCACCAAAACGTAAAGCCGCCCGTCTCTCGTTAACTGTCCACTTCCCTTCCTATCGAACTTCTGCTTCTAGTTACTACTGCGTTGGCAAGTCAACGCTTTCGCTCTTGATTAATGAACGCTCAGCCGATTGAGCAGAAGTGTGCCCAAGGAGATTCATTCGATGAAAAATCTAATATTTGTCGCGCTAGTGTTCCTCGCGGGCGGCAGCGTGGCGGCAGCCCAGACGACCTCGCCATCGACAG
>Ga0182016_10007315_pt1 | contig 11384 bp, 8 predicted proteins | sample 712S2MmetaG_FD_120491 | JGI IMG/M metagenome (GOLD analysis project Ga0182016, IMG submission 120491) | Permafrost microbial communities from Stordalen Mire, Sweden - 712S2M metaG | ecosystem: Environmental > Terrestrial > Soil > Wetlands > Permafrost | place: Sweden: Stordalen | collected...
AAAGCGCGCCTTCCTCGATTTGCTCAAGCAGGAGGGCGTCACGGTGATGTTCGGCAATCCGGGCACCACCGAATTGCCGCTGATGGACGCCTTCGCGGGGGAGCATGACATCCGCTACATCCTCGGTCTCCAGGAAGCCGCCCTGATGGCGATGGCCGACGGCTATGCGCAGGCCTCCGGCGGGCTTGCGGTGCTCAATCTCCATGTCGCGCCGGGCCTCGGCAATGCCATGGGCATGCTCTACGACGCCATGAAGGCCAACGCCCCGGTGCTGGTCACCGCCGGCCAGCAGGACCTCGAATATATCGTCACCGAGCCGGTGCTGACGGCCGATCTGCCGACCCTGGCGCGGCCCTTTGTCAAATGGGCGGCCGAGGTGCATCGCCTCGAGGACCTGCCGCGTTACGTTCACCGCGCGGTGAAGACGGCGCTGGCGCCGCCGACCGGACCGGTGTTCCTCGCATTGCCGGGCGATATTCTTAAGACCGACGCCGATATCGATCTGCTTGAACCGACCCGTGTCGCGCCGCGCGTTCGCGGCGACGCCGATGCAATTGCGAGCGCCGCCGAACTCCTCGCCAAGGCCGAGCGGCCCGTCATCATCGCCGGCGATGCTGTAGCGCAGAGCCGGGCGCACAAAGAACTCATCGCGCTTGCGGAGGCCATCGGCGCGCCCGTCTATGTCGAGTTCATCCCCAACACGGCTTCGTTCCCCGCATCGCATCCGCTCTATCGTGGCATGATGACCCGCTCGCAGGCGGGTGTGCGCGAAGTGCTCGACCAGCATGACCTTCTGTTCTCGGTCGGCGGCGACCTGTTCACCTGGTCGCTGCCGTCGCCCGTCGATCCGTGGCCGCCGGGTCTGCCGCTCATTCATCTCGACACTGATCCGTGGCAGATCGGCAAGAACTATCCGGCGCAGGTCGCGATCCTCGGCGATCCGAAGGCGACGTTGCCGGAGATCACTTCAAGCGTCGGCGCGCGGATGACCGCGAGCGCCAAGACCGCCGCGGCGGCGCGGCTCACGTCGCTGACCAACAGCATCAAAAAAGACCGCGAGGCGTTCCGCGCCAAGGCCCGCGCGCTCGCCGGCAAGACGCCGGTGCAGCCGCTCGCGCTTCTGGAAGCGATCGGCGCCGTGCTGCCGAAGGACGCCGTGGTGATCGAAGAAATTTTATCGTCGGCGCCGGGCGCGCGCTCGCTGATCAATTCGGATGACGAGCAGAGCTTCTTTGGCCTGCGCGGCGGCGGCATCGGCTGGGGCCTGCCGGCGGCGATCGGCGCAAAACTCGCGCTGCCGGACCGGCCGGTGGTGGCGCTCGTCGGTGACGGCAGCGCCATGTACACGGTGCAGGCCTTGTGGACCGCGGCGCGCTACCGGCTGCCGATCGTCTGGGTGATCTTCAACAATACGAGCTACCGCATCCTCAAGCAGCGCCTTGTCATGCTGCGCGGGCTTGCCGAACAGGCCGATACCTTCGTCGGCATGGAGCTCAACGATCCGGCGATCGATTTCGTCGGGCTTGCCCGTTCGCTCGGCATCGACGGCGCGCGCGCCTCAAATGTGAAGGACGCGACGGACTTGATCGGCAAGGCGCTGAAAGACGGCAAAGCGATGTTGATCGATGTCGATATGGAACGCGGTTACAAGCCGATGTGACGGCTAGCTCAGCGGCATATCGGCAAAAATCTTATAGCTCTGCGACTTCGGCTTGGCCATGTCTTCCTCGTTCAAATATTCGACCGAGCTTTTGCCCAGATAGGACGCCGGCAGGATCATGACGCGGATGAAGCGCGTCGGCCGGTCGGCGGCTTGGGCGAAGACGCCGTCCGGGCCGGTCTCGTACCAGGCGCCGCCGGGGCCATAGGACGTGGAGCGGCCGTGGGTGTCGATGCGAATGCCGCCTTCGAGCAGGCAGCGGATGCCCGGCCCCTGATGCCGATGCAGATAGGCGCAGCCGCCGGGCGGGAAGGCGACGCTGTCTCCGCGGAGGATCAGCGCGCCTTGCGGCAGGGTTTCCAGTCGCGCACTAAGTTTCTCGCGCGAGACTACGCTGGGCCCCGAGAGCGGGGCGCCGGTTTCCACTGCGGTCAGTTCGAAGCGCCACACCGTTGCGCCGGCGATTCCAGCCTTGAGCGCAATGGCGGCCTCGCCATGGAAGGTCTCACCGTCGCCAAGATTGCGGTCAGCGATGGCCACCGAGCCGTGCACCACAAAGATCATGCGCGGCTGCGCCGGCAATGTTGCCTCGGCGCCGTTCGCCAGGACATCCTCATAAAGCCGAAGTGTGGGCCGCATCCCCGTCCTCCTCTGGAGCATGATCCCGAAAAGTGGAACCGGTTTTCGGGAAAGGTCATGCTAATTAGGTGTCATGCGCGCGGCGAGTGTCTGTGCCAATGGTCCCGCGCGCAACGGCATTTACACCCAAGCGCGGCCGTTGCTAAATCCCCCGCGAACTCAGCCGGAATAAGCGAGTTTGGGAGGCGAGGAATCCATGCCTGCGATCGACACCGAACGATTCCGGCTGCGCAATTTTGTGCGTGAGCTCACCGATGCGGGCGAGTGCGAGGTGCACGAGGCGCCGATCGACCTCCTCGATGTCGCCGCCGTCCTCGACGGCAATCCGCGCGCGGTGCATTTCAAATCCGTCGGTCCGGAACGCGCCGAACTGGTCGGCAATGTGATGGGGTCGCGCAAGCGCGTCGCCCGCGCGCTCGACACCGACGAGCGCGGGCTTTTGGCCACGCTCAGTAAGCGCCTCAACAAACTGCACCCGCCGGTCACGGTTTCGTCGCAACAGGCCCCGGTGCAGCAGGTCGTGCTCAAGGGCGACGAGGCCGATCTCTGCGCGCTCCCGGTGCACCTGCAGCACGGCGCCGACGGCGCGCCGTATATTTCCGCCGGTATCGATTTCGCGCGATTCCCGGGCACCGGATTCACCAATGTGGGCTGCCGCCGCATCATGCTGCGCGGACCCCGGCAGGCCGGCGTCGACCTGATCGCGCCGAGCGACATGCGCGCCATCTATCTCGAAGCAGCCTCCCGCAAAGAGCCGGTGCCGGTCGCCTATGCGGTCGGCTCGCACCCGGCCGATTTCCTCGCCGCCATGGTGGCGCTGCCGGGCGTCGACGAGCTCGATATTCTCGGTGCCGTGCGCGGGCAGCCGGCGCCGATGGTGAAATGCGTGACCAACGACATCCATGTGCCAGCCGACGCCGAATACGTCATCGAGGGCTATCTCGATCCCGCCGGCCACGTCGAGCCGGAAGGGCCCTATGGCGAATATGTCGGCTATTACGGCGTGGTGAAGCACAATCCGGTGCTGCACATCACCGCGATCACCCATCGCGAGGACGCGCTGTTCCAGACCTTGACCATCGGCGGGCGGCATCTCGCCTCGACCGACACCGCGCAACTCACCACCGTGAAAACTGAGTCCGCGGCCTGGGCGGCGCTCATGGCGTCGGTGCGCGAGCCGCTCGCGATCTTTGCGACGCCGTCGAGCGGCGGCATGTACAATGTTCGCGTCTCGCTGCGCCAGCGCGTGCCGGGCGATGCGCGGAACGCCATCGCCGCCATCTTCGGCTCCCATGCCGAAGCCAAGCACGTGTTCGCCTTCGATCCCGATATCGACGTGTTCTCCGACGAGGAGACCGACTGGGCGCTGGGCACACGTTTTCAGGCCGATCGCGATCTCATCGTCGGCTCGGGCTTCCGCGTCGTGCCGCTCGATCCGTCGCTTGGCGGCGCGCGCACGGGAGCGAAACTTGGCTTCGACTGCACTATCCCGTTCGGCAAGACGAATGCGTTCGAGTTCTCGGTGCCGGCGCCGCCTGTGGCCAAGCCGGCCGCGCCGCATAGAACAGTCGCCGAGGCGCTCGTCGCCGGACCTGCGAGCTTCCTCGACTTGATGGCCGCGCTCGGCAGCAAGGACGGCCGCGAAATCGTCCGCCAGCTCGACACGCTTTACGCCGCAAGAAACCTCGGCCGTCTCGACGATGGCCGTTACGTGCTCAAGGACGCCGCCAAGTAGCCATCCGCCGCGTCGTCACTGAGCACAAACAAAAGAAACCGGGAGGAATTCATGCAACGGACAACACCGCCATTTCGCGCCGATCATGTCGGCAGCCTGCTGCGGCCCGCAGCCATCAAGGAAGCGCGCACCAAACACGAGCGCAGCGAGATCACCGCCGAGGCGCTACGTGCGGTCGAAGATCGCGAGATCGATAAGATCATCAAGAAGCAGGAAGAGATCGGGCTGAAGCTCGCCACCGACGGCGAGTTCCGCCGCGCCTGGTGGCATTTCGATTTCTTCCGCGGTCTCGACGGCGTCACCTTCTACGAAACCGACCACGGCATTCAGTTTCACGGCGTCCAGACCAAGCACCACGCGCTGAAGATCGAAGGCAAGCTCGGCTTTTCCGGCCACCCGATGCTGGAGCATTTCAAGTTTCTCAAAGCCCATACCCGGGTCACGCCGAAGATGACCATTCCGGCGCCATCGACGCTGCATTTCCGCCAGGGCCGCGCCGCGATCAGCAAGGAGGTCTATCCGGACCTCGATCCGTTTTTCGACGATCTCGCCAAGGCCTATCGGGGCGCGATCCGCGCCTTCCACGATGCCGGCTGCCGCTATCTGCAGCTCGACGACACCGCCTGGTCGATGATGTGCGACCCGAACGAGCGCGCGCAGTCGAAAGCCCGCGGCGACGATCCCGACGCATTGCCGAAACGCTACGCCGAGGTCACCCGGGCGGCGCTCGAGGGCAAGCCCGACGACATGGCGATCACCATGCATTCCTGCCGCGGCAATTTCCGCTCGACCTTCATCGCGTCCGGCGGCTACGAATTCGTCGCCGAGCAACTGCTCGGCCACACCAATCTCGACGGCTATTTCCTCGAATACGATAGCGACCGCGCCGGCGGCTTCGAGCCGCTGCGTTATTTTCCGAAGGGCAAACAGCAGTTCGTGCTCGGTCTCGTCACCTCGAAAAGCGGCGCGCTGGAAAAGAAGGACGACATCAAGCGCCGCATCGACGAGGCGACGAAATATGTCGCGCTGGATCAGCTTTGCCTGTCGCCGCAATGCGGCTTCGCTTCCACCGAGGAAGGCAATGTACTCGCCGAAGACGAGCAATGGGCGAAGCTGCGCATGATTGTGGAAATCGCCAACGAAGTATGGGGTTAAGGATGCAGCGTACCAAGCCGCCGTTCCGCGCCGATCATGTCGGCAGCCTGTTGCGGACTGCCGCGCTCAAAGAGGCGCGCGGCAAGCGGGAGCGCGGCGAGATCACCTCGGAAGCGCTGAAACCGATCGAGGATCGCGAGATCGAAGGCGTCATCGAAAAGCAGGAAGCGGTCGGACTGAAATCGATCACCGACGGCGAATACCGGCGGCTGTCGTGGAATCTGGATTTTCTCGAGCGGCTGCATAACGTCGAGTCTTACGCCGGCATACGCAAGGTCAAGTTCAACACGACCGGGCCGCAGCCGCGGCCGATCCTTCTACGCCTCACCGGCAAGCTCGGCGGCTATAGCCCGCACCCGATGATCGAGCATTTCAAGTTCCTCGCGGCGCACACCCAACAGACGCCGAAGATGACCATCCCGTCGCCGTCGTCTCTTCATTTCCGCTACGGCCGCGACGCGGTGCCGGAATCGATCTATCCCGACATGGGCGAGTTTTATCGCGATCTCGGCGAGTCTTACCGAAAGGTGGTGCACGCTTTCGCCGATGCCGGCTGCCGCTACCTGCAGCTCGACGAGGTCAATCTCACTTACCTGTGCGATCCGTCGCTCCGTAAAGTGATCAGCGATCGCGGCGAGGATCCGGCGACACTGCCGCAGACCTACGCCGCCATGATCAATGCGGCGATCGCGGATATTCCGCCCGACATGACCATCACCATGCATCTGTGCCGCGGCAATTTCCGCTCGAATTTCGTCGCCAGCGGCGGCTACGAGCCGGTCGCCGAATTGCTGTTCAACGCCATCAATGTGCACGGCTACTTCATGGAATACGATTCGGACCGCGCCGGCGGTTTTGAGCCGCTGCGCTTCGTGCCAAAGGGCAAGAGCGTCGTGCTCGGGCTTGTCACCTCGAAGACCGGCACGCTCGAAAGCAAAGACGACATCAAGCGCCGCATCGACCAGGCGACGAAGTTCATCCCGCTCGATCAGCTTTGCCTGTCGCCGCAATGCGGCTTCGCCTCGACCGAGGAGGGCAACATCCTGGCCGAGGACGAACAATGGGCGAAGCTGCGCATGATCGTCGAATTGGCCGATGAAGTGTGGGGATAAAGGGAGCGTCACAATGCAACGGACCAAACCGCCGTTTCGCGCCGACCATGTCGGCAGCCTGTTGCGGCCGGCGGCGCTGAAACAAGCGCGCGAGCGCCGCGCCAAAGGCGAAATCGGCGCCGCCGAACTCACAGCGGTCGAGGACCGCGCCATCGAGGACGTCATCAAGAAGCAGGAGGCGGCCGGCCTGCAATCGATCACCGACGGCGAATTCCGCCGCTCGTGGTGGCATCTCGATTTTCTGTGGGGGCTCGACGGCGTCGAACGCCATGTCATGGATACCGGCATCGCCTTCGCGGCCGTCACGACGCGCAACGAAGGCATCCGCGTCACCGGCAAGATCGGATTTTCCAATCATCCGATGATCGAGCACTTCAAGTTTCTCAAGGCGCACACCACGCGCACGCCGAAAATGACGATTCCTTCGCCGTCGGCGCTGTACGGGAGGCCGGTGCCGACCCCGATCGACAGAAAGGTTTACCCAAACATCGACAACATGTTCGCCGATCTCGGGCAGGCCTACAAAAAGGCGGTGCGCGCCTTCGCGGATGCCGGCTGCCGCTATCTACAGCTCGACGAAGTGTTCATCGCCATGCTGTGCGATCCGAAGTACCGCCAGCAGATGAAGGACCGCGGCGACGATCCGGAGGCGCTCGGCACGCTCTACGGCGACCTCATCAACACGGCGATCTCCGACATCCCTTCCGACATGACGGTGACGATGCATTTGTGCCGCGGCAATTACAAATCGACCTTTATGGGCTCGGGCGGCTACGATGCCATGCAGGAAGTGCTGTTCGACCGCATCAAGGTGCACGGCTATTTCATGGAATACGACACCGCGCGCGCCGGCGGCTTCGAGCCGCTCAAGCGCCTGCAAAAAGGCCGCCTTGCCGTGCTCGGCTTGGTGACGACCAAGACCGGAACGCTCGAATCCAAGGACGCCATCAAGCGCCGCATCGAGGAAGCCGCCACCTTCACCGATCTAGAGCAGCTGTGTCTGTCGCCGCAATGCGGCTTTGCCTCGACCGAGGAAGGCAATACGCTTGCCGAGGACGAGCAATGGGCGAAGCTGCGCATGATCGGTGAGGTCGCGCGCGAGGTCTGGGGGAACTGAACGATGCCGAACGTCGTCGCCGGGAAAGTCGCCATCGTCACCGGTGCCGGACGCGGCATCGGCCGCGGCATTGCGCTTCTGATGGCGCAAGAGGGCGCACGCGTCGTCGTCTGTGATATAGGCGCGAGCCTCGACGGCGCCGGGACCGACACCGGCCCGGCGCAGGCCGTGGTCGATGAAATCAAGAAATCGGGCGGCGAAGCGATCGCCTCGACGCTGTCGATCAGCGAGCCGGGCAATGCCGATAAGATCGTGCAAGCGGCGATCGACGCCTTCGGCCGCGTCGATATCCTGGTCAATAATGCGGGCATTTTGCGCGACCGCATCTTCCACCGCATGAGCTGGTCGGATTGGTCGGACGTGATCACCGTGCATCTTCATGGCAGCTTCGCGATGAGCCGGGCCTGCGCCACGCATTTCCGCGAACAGAACTCCGGCAGCTTCATCCACATGACTTCGACCTCGGGGCTGGTCGGCAACTTCGGCCAGGCCAACTACATGGCGGCCAAGATGGGCATCGTCGGGCTGTCGCGCGGCATCGCGCTCGACATGGCGCGCTTCAACGTGCGTTCGAATTGCGTCGCGCCCTTTGCCTGGACGCGGATGATCGATTCGATCCCGGCCGAGACCGAGGAGGAAAAGGCGCGCGTCGCCGCCTTCCACGACATGACGCCGGAGAAAATCGCCCCGCTCGTCGTCTATCTCGGCTCCGATCACGCCTCGGGCATCAGCGGTCAGATTTTTTCCGTACGCAACAACGAGATTTATTTGTTCAATCAGACCCGCCCGATCCGCACCTTGCACCGTTCGGACGGCTGGACGCCGGAAAAACTCGTGACCCAGCTCAAGGGGGCATTCGCGCACTCGTTCACGCCGCTCGACCGATCGAGCGACGTATTCTCCTGGGATCCAGTGTGATGGATCCGCTGTGATGGCCATCGTCTACGACAAGCTGATGGCGCTCGAAGTGCCGCCCAAAGAGCAAACCTACGGCGCCAAGGACTGCATCCTCTACGCGCTCGGCATCGGGCTCGGGCACGATCCGATGAATGAGGATGAGCTGCCTTTCGTCTATGAAAAGAACCTCAAAGTGCTGCCGACCATGGGGACGGTGCTCGGCCATCCGGGCTTCTGGATGCGCGACCGCGAGACCGGCATCGATTGGGTGCGGATCGTCAATGGCGAACAGGGCATCGTCCTGCACCGTCCGCTCGCCGGGGCGGGAACGGTCGTCGGCCGCATGCGCATCGTGGAAATCATCGATAAGGGCACCGGAAAGGGTGCGCTCATCCTCACCGAACGCAAAGTCACCGATAAGAAAAGTGGCGAACTCATTGCGACCGTGACGCAAACCACGTTCTGCCGCGCCGACGGCGGCTTCGGCGGTCCGCAGCGCTTGGCGCCAACGCCACACCCTATCCCGGAGCGTGCGCCGGACATTTTCTGCGATCTCGGAACGCGCCCCGAAGCGGCGCTCATCTACCGCTTGAGCGGCGACGATAATCCACTGCATGCCGAACCGGCCGTGGCGCGGCAGGCGGGCTTCGAGCGGCCGATCATGCACGGGCTCGCCAATTTCGGCGTCGCCGGGCACGCGCTCTTGAAAACCATATGCGGCTACGATCCGGCGAGACTCGTCTCCTTCGCCTGCCGCTTTTCGGCGCCGGTCTTCCCCGGCGAGACGCTGCGCACCGAGATGTGGCGAGACGGCGATGTGGTGAGCTTCCGCTCGCGCGTCGTCGGGCGCGACGTGATCGCCATCAACAATGGCCACGCCGAGGTGCGGCCATGACGGAAGCCGCTGAGCTCACGCCGATCCGCGAGGCGGTACGGGAGCTGTGCGCCGATTTTCCCGGCGAATATTGGCGTGAACTCGATCGCGAACGCGCTTATCCCGACAAATTCGTCGCGGCGCTCACCAAGGCCGGATTTCTTGCCGCCCTCATTCCCGAACAATATGGCGGCAGCGGGCTTACCATGACGGCCGCCGCCGCCATCATGGAAGAGATCCAGGCGTCGGGCTGCAACGGCGCCGCCTGCCACGCTCAGATGTACACGATGGGCACGTTGCTCCGGCATGGCAGTCCCGAACAGAAACAGCGCTACCTTCCGGGGATCGCGCGCGGCGAATTGCGGTTGCAGGCGTTCGGCGTCACCGAGCCGACATCGGGGACCGACACCCTCGGTCTGCGCACCACCGCGGTGCGCGATGGCAACGAGAGCTACGTCGTCAACGGCCAGAAAATCTGGACCTCACGCGCCGAACATTCCGATCTGATGCTGCTGCTCGCCCGCACCACGCCGCGTGAGCAGACGAAGAAGCGCACAGAGGGCCTCTCCGTTTTTCTCGTCGACATGCGCGAGGTCAAGGGCAAGGGCCTCACCATCAGGCCCATCCGCACCATGATGAACCACGCTACCACCGAAGTATTCTTCGAGAACATGCGGGTGCCGGCGGATGCGCTCATCGGCGACGAAGGCTCGGGCTTTCGCTACATCCTCTCCGGCATGAACGCCGAGCGCATTCTCATCGGCGCTGAATGCATCGGCGACGCCAAGTGGTTCATCGAGAAGGCCACGGCTTATGCGGGCGAGCGCGTGGTATTCGGCCGCCCGATCGGCCAGAACCAGGGCGTCCAGTTTCCGATCGCGCGCGCCTACATCAATATGCGCGCCGCCGAACTGATGGTGCGCGAGGCGGCAGCCCTCTACGAAGCCGGCAAGGACTGCGGCGCCGAAGCCAATATGGCAAAGCATCTCGCCGCCGAAGCCTCATGGGCCGCGGCCGACATGTGCGTGCAGACCCATGGCGGATTCGGCTTCGCCGAGGAATTCGATATCGAGCGGAAATTCCGCGAGACCCGGCTCTACACAGTGGCGCCGATTTCGACCAATTTGGTGCTGTCCTATATCGCGGAGCATGTGCTCGGATTGCCGAGGTCGTATTGAGCAATCCGCCTCCCCTCTCCGGCCTCCTCGTCGTCGCGATCGAGCAAGCCGTGGCGGCACCGATGTGCAGCTGCCGGCTGGCGGATGCCGGCGCCCGCGTCATCAAGATCGAGCGGCCCGAGGGCGACTTCGCGCGCGGCTATGACGATCTCGTGCATGGCGAGTGCAGCTATTTCGTCTGGCTCAATCGCGGCAAGGAATCGGTCGTGCTCGATCTCGCCAAGGGTGACGACAAGGCTTTGCTCGAAGGCCTGTTGGCGCGCGCTGACGTGTTCGTGCAGAATCTGAAACCCGGCGCTGTGGAAAAGCTCGGCTTCCCCATCGCAAAATTACGCCGCGAATATCCGCGGCTTATCTGCTGCTCGATTTCCGGGTTCGGCGACTCCGGGCCCTATGCCACGCGCAAAGCCTACGACATGCTGATCCAGGCCGAGTCCGGTCTCGCCTCGATCACCGGCACGGTCGAGCCGGCCCGCGTCGGCGTTTCGGTGGTCGACATCGCGTCCGGCATGAATGCCTATGAGGCGATCCTCGAAGCGTTGATCGCGCGCCAGCGCACCGGCATGGGTGCGGACCTTAAAATCTCGATGTTCGACGCCATGGCCGACTGGATGACGGTGCCGCTGCTGCAAGAAGAAGCGGGCACTCCGCCGCAGCGCATGGGTCTTGCCCACACGTCGATCTCGCCTTACGGCGCATTCAACAGCCGCGACGGCGTCGCTATTCTGATTTCCATCCAGAGCGACCGCGAGTGGCGCGTGCTTGCCGAACGGGTCTTGGGCGACGAGGTGCTCGCAGCCGACCCCGACTTTGCGACCAATGTCGAGCGCGTAAAGCGCCGGACGCAGACCGATGGTCGGGTCGCCGCCGTATTTGCCACCCTCAATGCCGACGTGCTCGAGCAAAAGCTCGCCGCCGCCGATATCGCCTATGCGCGGGTCAACAGTCCGGCCGATCTCGGCCGCCACCCGCATCTGCGCCGGATAACGGTCGGCACGCCGTCGGGCCCGGTGTCCT
>Ga0182016_10007317_pt1 | contig 11383 bp, 6 predicted proteins | sample 712S2MmetaG_FD_120491 | JGI IMG/M metagenome (GOLD analysis project Ga0182016, IMG submission 120491) | Permafrost microbial communities from Stordalen Mire, Sweden - 712S2M metaG | ecosystem: Environmental > Terrestrial > Soil > Wetlands > Permafrost | place: Sweden: Stordalen | collected...
CGCCGCATCGCCGGAAAGGCTCTGGTGCGCGTCGCGAATGTCGCCGGCGACCTTCTCGCCCTGCATCATCCGCTGACGCCGCTCCGCGAGCGCGTCTTCCTCGCCCGGCTCGACGGCGAGGCGCGTCAATTCCTCATGGGCGTGGCGGGCGAAATCCGCCGCCGCCTCGGCTTCGGCGACGCGCGCGCGCTCGGCGGCGAGTTCGGCCTCCAGCGAGCGCAGGGAATGGAAAGCCGCCCGCGTCGCCTTGGCGGAGGCTTGCAGGCCGCCATAGGCGTCGACCAGCGAGCGATGGGTCGAGGAATCCATCAGCGCGCGCTCGTCGTGCTGGCCGTGAATCTCGACAAGATCGGCGGCGAGCCCGCGCAGGGTCTGGGCGCTGACGCTCTGATCGTTGACGAAGGCGCGGGTCCGCCCGTCCGCGAGCTGGACCCGGCGCAGGATCAGTTCGCCCTCGAAGGGGATTTCCTGCGTCTCCAGCGCCTTCCGCGAGGGATGACCGGCGGGCAGCTCGAAGACGGCGGTGACCTGGCCCTGAGGCTGGCCCTGCCGCACAAGGGCGCCATCGCCGCGCGCGCCAAGCGCAAGCGAAAGCGCGTCGAGCAGGATCGATTTGCCGGCGCCCGTCTCGCCGGTGAGGATCGTCAGCCCGCGCGCAAACTCCAGATCCAACTGATCGATCAGCACGATGTCGCGGATCGCCAGTCGGGCAAGCATGATGCCGCGCGCGCCTCGTCAGGAGGGAATGATGGTGTGGTAGATCTTGGTCATCCAGGAGTCCGGATGCTCTTGAGGCGCGTGGCCGCCGCTCTTCAACAGGGAATAAGCGTCCTTATACCACTCGCTGTCGGGAAAGTTATGCCCGAGCACCGCCGCGGCGGTCTCCGCCTCGTCGGTCAGTCCGAGGCCCAGATAGGCCTCGGTCAGCCGGTATAGCGCTTCAGGCGCATGCCGGGTGGTCTGGTACGTTGCCAGCACGATCCGAAACCGGTTGATCGCGGCGGTGTAGTTTCGCCGATTGAGATAGAAGCGCCCGATCGACATCTCCTTGCCGGCGAGCTGATCGCCGGTGACCTGGATCTTGAACTTGGAATCCTCGACATATTCGGACTTCGGATAGTCGTGAACGACCTTTTCGTAGAGCTGCAGCGCCTTGAGCGCATAATCCTGGTCGCGCGAAATATCGAGAATTTGCGCGTAATAGCTGCTCGCCTCGAGATAGAGGACATAGGCCGCCTCGTCCGACTTCGGATATTCCTTGATGTAGCGCTCCGCCGAGGTCTCCGCGTCGGCGTATTCGCCGGCGGTGTAATCGGCGTAGGTCGTCATCAGCAGGCCTTTGCGGGCCCAATCGGAGCTTGGGTATTGCTTGCCGAGGTCGGTGAACTTTTCCGCCGCCTCCTTGGGCGCGCCGTTGGCGATTTTCGCCAGGCCCTGATCGTAGATCTTGCTCGGCGGCACGTCGGCCACGATTTCCGTGTGGTATTTCTCGCCCTGGAACGGGTTGAATTGTTCGAACGTCGAGCAACCCGTCAGCGCGCCGGCAAGGCAAAGCAGGATCGCGGCGCCCTTCACGCCAAGGGATCGGCGGGCGTTGAGTCTTTCAGGCGCGACAAGTTTCATGCAAAGGGCTCAAAAGTTCGCCGCGGCGGGGGGGCTCTGACAGGGAGGGCTCGATAACCTAATCCGGGCCCGCGCGCTACCCGGCTCAGCCGCTTCGCGCGCCCGCGCTCACTAGAGCGGCCGATTGTGGCGCCAAAGCGCCCAATGCGCCGAACGGCGCCCGCAATTTGAAACGAAGGTGAAGAAATTGCTTGCAAATCTTGCGACCCGCCTGCGAGGGGGCGCGCCGCCAATCAATCGGCGTTCGGCGCGAAGGCGGTGGCAAGCCGGCCCACCGGCGCCGAGGCGCCCGAATAAAACCGCCGGGGCGCCCCCTCAATGACTTCGTAAGCCTGACGATCGGCGAACAGCGAGGCCAGCACAGCGGCGTTGATCGTATGGCCGGGACGGTAGGCATGGTAGGCGCCGATGATCGGCGCGCCCGCCAGCGACAAGTCGCCAAGAGCGTCGAGCGCCTTGTGCCGGACGAATTCGTCGCGATAGCGCAGGCCCTCGGGGTTCAATATCGATTCGCCGTCCAACGCGACGGAATTCTCGAGCGAGGACCCGAGCGCGAACCCGGCCTGCCAGAGTTTCTTAACGTCCGATACGAAACCGAACGTGCGCGCCCGCGAGATTTCCCGGCGGAACACTGTCGGCTCGACGTCGAAAGCGCGGCGTTGGCGCCCGATCGCGGCGGAATCGAAATCGATCTCGACGTCCAGATGAAAGCCCTGCCGCGCAGGCCGCAGTTCGGAATGCGAGTGGCCTTGCTCGACCCGAACCGGCTTCAACACCTTTATATAGCGGCGCCGACGCGACTGGGTGGCGACGCCGACCGAATCGATCGCATCGACGAACTGGGCGGCGGACCCGTCCATGATCGGGACCTCGGCTCCGTCAATCTCGATGATCGCATTGTCGATCTGCAGGCCCATGAGAGCGGCGAGCAAGTGTTCGACCGTCGCGACGGAGGCGCCCGAGGCATCCCCCAGCACGGTGCAAAGCGAGGTATGCGTGACGTTGGACCATTTGGCTTCGATCAGCCGCTCACGGCCACCCGGCAGCCCGGTGCGAAGGATGGAGATTCCAGAATCGGTTTCGGCGGGATGTAGAACGAGGCGCGCCGGCTTCGCCGAATGCACCCCCAGGCCACAAATTTCTATGGGATCGGCTAGAGTCGTCTGGTAGCCAAATTTCATCAGCCTCGGGTCTCCACCTCTCTCGCGCTCACCCCGAAAGGCTCGCCGAGTTTCAGATCCGCCAGGTAGGGGCCGTTTACTCCCCGTCCCGCCCGGACCCTGCCGCCGCCCCATGTTGGAAACTTTGAGGCGTCTAGGGGGCGAGGAATAGGCGTCGCGCCCAGCCCGGCCAAATCACCTTTGATGAATAAACGTTACAATTTTATCCGACGCCATTTCATGCATATAGATCATAGGCTTATTATGACCCCATCGGTCCGCGGAGCGCGCCAAAATGAAAGCCCCGGCCCAAGGGCCGGGGCTGGAACGCCGTGTTTTCGCCGCGAATCAGGAGCGGAAACGCCCAGCTTTTGCCGGGAATCAGGGACTGGCCTGGCGGCGCAGGAACGCCGGAATTTCCAGCTGGTCGTCTTCGGAGGTAACAGCACGGGGCGCGACGCGGCCCTGCGGGTCCAGCTGGCCCTGGGCGGCGCGCGGCAGCGTCGTCGAACCTTTCGGACGGCCGTATTCAGCGTGAAGGGCCGCGCTGCTCCGCTTGAGTTGCGGGGCCGCGGGCTGCGCCAAGCGCGGCGTCGGCGCGGGCTCGGCCTCCTCCGCGCGACTGATGCCGAAGGCGGCGAGCTTCTCAAGGAGAGTCTTGCGGCGCGCCTCGGAGGGCGCAGGAGCAGGCGCGGCTTCGTTGCGGTGCGCGCGCAGCTGCGCCTGCCCCACTGGCGGCAGGTCTTCCAACTGCGGCATGCGAGTGGGTCGCAGGTACGTGGGCTGCTCGGGCGCCGGCGGCAGGAATTCCTCCTCCTCCGGCTCCTCCTGGCGGGCAGGCTCCGGCTGGCTGACAAGCGCAGGCTTCTGCGCGACCGGACGCACCTCGACTTCGCTGGCGAAAATGTCGGAGGGGAAGACCGCGCTTGCGATCGGCGCCGCGACCTCGTTTGCGACCGGGGCGCTCGCCGCCGCGGGGACCGGGCGAGAAGCGACGGCGCGGGGGTATCCGCTGGTTTCGACGCGGGGCATCGCCGCGACCGGATCGCCGCGCTCGATCGCCGCCTGATCGATGCCGGTCGCAACGACCGAGACGCGCACGACCCCGTCGAGCGCCGAATCGAAGGTCGCGCCGAGGATGATGTTGGCTTCCTCGTCGACTTCCTGGCGGATGCGGCTCGCGGCCTCGTCGACTTCATACAGCGTGAGGTCGTTGCCGCCGGTGATCGAGATCAGCAGACCGCGCGCGCCCTTCATCGAGACTTCGTCCAGCAGCGGATTGGCGATCGCTGCCTCCGCCGCCTGAACCGCGCGGCGCTCGCCGGTCGCCTCGCCCGTGCCCATCATCGCCTTGCCCATTTCGCTCATGATCGAGCGCACGTCGGCGAAATCGAGGTTGATCAACCCCTCCTTGACCATCAGATCCGTGATGCAGGCGACGCCCGAGTAGAGCACTTGGTCGGCCATCGCGAAGGCGTCGGCGAAGGTGGTCTTCTCGTTGGCGACGCGGAACAGATTCTGGTTCGGGATGATGATCAGCGTATCGACCGAGCGATGCAGTTCTGCGATGCCGCTTTCCGCCAGCCGCATGCGCCGGCCGCCCTCGAAGTGGAACGGTTTGGTGACGACGCCAACCGTCAGGATCCCCATCTCGCGCGCGACCCGCGCGATCACAGGCGCCGCGCCCGTTCCCGTGCCGCCGCCCATGCCGGCGGTGACGAAAACCATATGCGCGCCGGCGAGATGATCGCGAATTTCCTCGATCGCCTCTTCGGCGGCCGCGCGTCCGACTTCCGGCTTAGACCCGGCGCCAAGGCCCTCGGTCACTTGCAGGCCCATCTGAATGATTCGCTCGGCGCGTGAGGAGGTCAGCGCCTGCGCGTCGGTGTTGGCGACGACGAAATCGACGCCGATGAGGCCGGAGACGATCATGTTGTTGACCGCGTTGCCGCCGGCCCCGCCGACCCCGCAGACCATGATACGGGGCTTCAATTCCCTGAGTTCGGGAGCCTTAAGATTGATCGACATTGCTAGCCTCATCTCTCAGGACGCCCGCCGGCGTCGGTTGACCCTGGTGAATTTTCCTTAGCGCGCGCCGCGTCGCCCGCGCCCTGCTCCCTCGTCAAAAGCTCTGTTTCAACCACCGTCCGACCCGCGCAACATAGCCGTCGTCCTCGCCGCCCTGCCGCGCGATCGACCGTCCCGGCTCGAAATGTTCGAGGCCCGAAACCTGCGGGTAGACGAGAAGGCCAACTGACGCCGCGAAGGCGGGGTTCTTCGCCGATTCCGGCAGCCCGTCGACGCCGAGCGGGCGCCCGATTCGCGACTGGTTCGAGATGATCGTGCGCGCAAGTTCGGGCAGTCCCGTCAACTGGCAGGCGCCGCCCGTCATCACCAGCCGGCGCCCGGCATGGCTCCCGTAACCCGCCGCCTTCAGCCGATCGCGCACCAGTTCGAGAATTTCCTCGACGCGCGGGCGCGCGATGCGGACGAGCTCGGACTTCGGCAAGTGGCTGGGGTGGTCCATATCGTCGCCGGTGCGATGGACAGTCAGCGTCTCGCGGTCGTCCGACGGAGAGGCAATGCAGGCGCCGTGCAGCGTCTTCAGCCGCTCGGCGTCGGAAAGGCTCACGGAGAGGCCGCGCGCGATATCCATTGTCACATGATGGCCGCCGACCGCGACCGCGTCGACATGGACGAGCCGGCCTTCGACGAAGACGCCGACCGTCGTTGACCCCGCGCCGAAATCGACGAGCGCCGAGCCGAGTTCGACTTCGTCATCCTCGAGCGAGGAGAGCCCCGCCGCATAGGGCGTCGCGACGACCGCCGCGACGCGGAGATGGCAACGCTCGATCGCGAGCATCAGATTGCGCGCCGGCGCAGCGTCGCATGAAGCGACATTCAATTCGGCGCCGAGTTCCTCGCCGACCATCCCCTTGGGATCGCGCACGCCGCGCTGTCCGTCGAGCGAAAAGCCGGTCGGCAACGCATGAAGAATGGCGCGCCCGGGCCGTGCGCTCGCGGCCGAAGCCGCCTCGAGCACCCGATGCACCTCGTAGTCGCGCACCGCCTTGCCATGAATGCCGATCTTGGCGGCGTAAAGCTGCGAGGAAAGCCGCCCGCCGGAAAGATTGACGATGACGCTCTCGAGTTCGACCCCGGCCATCCGTTCCGCCGCGTCGATGGCGAGCCGGATCGCGCTCTCGGCGGCGTCGAGATCGACGATGGCCCCGGCCTTGACGCCGCGCGAGCGCTGATGACCGACGCCCAGCACCTTGCAGCGATGGGTGCGGCCGCGCAGCGACTCCGAGCGCTCCATCGGCGTCAGCCGCGCGATCAGGCAGACGATCTTCGAGGCGCCGACGTCGAGCACGGCGAGGACCGCGGATTTGCGCGCCGGTATGGGCCGCAGGCGCGGCGTGAGCGGTCTGAACGTCATTGCGCGGCGCCTTTCTTGGCGTGCGCGTCGAGGCGCTCCTGCCGCGCCGCGGCCGCATCCACGGAGAGACGCGCGAACACACGGCCCGGAGTGCGCAAATCGAGCCACAAAAGGTCGCGGTCAAGGATGCGCGACTCGCGCTGAAGCTTGACCAGCGTCGCCATGGCTGCGGCCGGGCCGGTCTCGGGCAATTTCACGTCGAGGCCCGATTTCATTTTCAGATTCCAGCGACGCTCGCCGATCAGAACCCCGGCGGCGATCTTGGCCCTGAGTTCCTGCGAGGCGTCGAGCAAGCCGAGAAATTCGCCCAATCGTTCGTTGGCGCCAGCGCCGACGACGAAGGGCAGGTCGCTCGGGCCGTGGCCCTCAAGTTCGTCGATCACGGCGCCGTCGGCCGCCACGGTCTTGACCTCGCCATCGCGCTGCCAAAGCCCGGCCGGCGTTCGCTCTTCGATCTCGATGACGATTTGATCGGGATAGAGTTTTCGCACGCTTGCATGACTGACGAGCGGCGCCGCCTCAAGGCGCGCGCGCGCCGCCTCGACGTCGAAAAACGGCACCGAAATTTTCGGCGTGATGCCGGCAAGCGCAAGGACGTCGGGCTCACTCAGGCGCGATTGCCCGGAAATCTTCACCGCCTTGACCCCGAACCCGAGGCCCCGCGCCACGAAATCGCCAATGGCGCCTTTCTCAGCCACGAACTCCTGGTACTTCCCGCCCCGGACCGCGCCGATCGCGGCGACGGCGATCAGCAGCGCCGCCGCGAGAAAGAGGCCGAGGCCCCGCGGCGCCGGGCGATTGAAACGGAGTAGACGCCAGAAGGCGCCGCGGCGCGAGCGTTCCCCCCGCAGCAGGACGCGCTGCGGCGGGGCCGTCGCCAGCGCGCCTCCCCCGCTCGCGAGCGCCAGCGAAGTCGGCCTGCGCCAACCCAGGTGCTCACTCAGCGATCGCAACTCGCGTCCTCCACCATCCACTCCACAAGCTCACCAAACGTAAGGCCGGCATAAGCCGCCATTTCCGGCACCAGCGAGGTTTCGGTCATCCCGGGCTGGGTATTGACCTCCAGACAGACCAGGTCTCCGTCGTCGCCTATTGTTTCGTCGAAGCGGAAATCGGCCCGACTCACCCCGCGACATCCGAGGGCGCGATGCGCTCTCAACGCCAAGTCTTGGACTTCATGGTAAATTTTCGGTTTAATTTTAGCGGGTAGTACGTGAACGGAGCCGCCTTTTGCGTATTTTGCGTCATATCCGTAGAAATCTTCGGACACGGGCTGGATTTCGATGATGTCCAGCGCCTTGTCCCCCATCACCGCGCAGGTCAGTTCCTTGCCCGCGACGAAGCGCTCTGCGAGCAAGCGATCGCCATATGGCCAATCCTCGCGGCCGACTTCTTGAGGCGGATGGGCGCGGCCCTCCTTGACGATGACGACGCCGAACGACGATCCCTCGTTGATCGGCTTGAGCACATAGGGAGGCTTGAGGACGTGCCGGCGGGCGGCCTCGTGACGATCGACGGTGAGGCCGTGCGCAACGGGGACGCCGGCCGCATGCAAAAGCACCTTGGCAAGGTCCTTTTGCATCGCCAGCGCGGAGGCGAGCACGCCGGAATGGGTGTAGGGAATGCGCAGGATTTCCAAAACGCCCTGGATCGCGCCATCCTCACCGACCCGGCCATGCAGGGCGTTGAAGGCGACGTCGGGTTTAAGCCTCGCCAGCGTATCGGCGATCGAGCGGTCGACGTCGATGCGGGTCACGCGATAACCGCGCGTCTCCAGCGCGTCGGCGCAACCGCGGCCCGAATTCAGCGAAACCGGCCGCTCGGCGGACCATCCGCCCATCAAAACCGCTACGTGCTTCATCGCCCGATCAGGTCTCGCCCCGCCGCGAAGCGGCCGTTAAGCCAGAATTAAGACGAGGGGCGTTAACGAGGCCTTAACCCTGGGGCAGCGCCGCCAGAAAATCCGCGAATCGGGGATAAAACGCGGCCGCGCCGCGTCTTCGGCAAGGCTCTGCCGGGGACTTCGCGGGAATTGGCTTGCCAAGCCGGCGATAGGCGCCTATGTACGTTGGTGTTTCGCATCTGGGTCGCAGAGGCCCGTCGCGTTGGCGCTGAAAGCCATTTGTCCGCCTTCTTTACGTACGCGCGCACAAGCAGACGTATCGAGTTCGCGGCCGAAATCGAAAAAGCGCCTCGCCGAGCCCCAGTTCGGCCATCGCGAGCGTTGCGGAGCAAAGGCGCCGTCACGGCGCAGCTCGTAGGGCGGCGAGGGTTTTTTCCGCCGGATTTCAAGGTCGCTATGCCGGGGTCCCTGCAGAAAATCCGCAACGCCGCGTTATCAAGCGCGCGGGCGGACGTCTGTAGGGATTACGCGGCGTTCTCCGGGCGTCGGCGCGCGCGCCTGGCTCCGGGCGGACATCCGCTCCTGAATTTGCGGTCCTCGCCTCAAGCCTTTCGTTCCTTAATCCACAACACCGGCGCGCCGCGCCAGGACTTCGAACGCACGCTTTGCGCGTTTGAGGCCGCCCGAGCGCGCCTCAAGAGAGTTACACATGCCCAACAAGATGATTATCGACGCGTCCCATCCGGAGGAAACCCGGGTCGTCGTTCTACGAGGTAGCCGCGTCGAGGAGTTTGACTTCGAATCGGCCAGCAAGAAGCCGCTGCGCGGAAACATTTACCTGGCCAAGGTGACCCGCGTGGAGCCCTCGCTGCAGGCCGCCTTTGTCGACTACGGCGGCAACCGCCACGGGTTTCTCGCCTTCTCCGAAATCCACCCAGACTATTACCAGATCCCCGTCGCCGACCGTCAGGCGCTGCTCGAAGAGGAAGCGCGCTCTCACCGCGAGGACGAGGACGAGCCCAACGGCGAACGCCGCAGCCGCCGACATCGCCCGAGAGCCGCGCCCGAAGCGGAAATGCGCTCTAGCGACGAGGAAACGGTCTCCGAACCGGCGCCGGCCCCGATCAGCCCGTTCGAGGACGAGCTGATGCTCATCCCTGTCGAGACCGAGGCGAACGAGACGCCGGCGGCTTCCGGTGAAGCCCATGAGGCCGCCCCGGCTTCGTCAAGCCTCGATGAAGAAGGCCCGGGGCATGACCTGGCCGCGGAAGCGCGCGAAGAAAGCCACCCTCACGAGGAAGCCGCGGCGCCGCCCGCCGACGAAGGTGATCGCCACTCCGCCGCGCACGAGCCGCACGCGGATCACGAGCCGCATGGGGACGAGGAGGACGAACCCGAAGTCACCACGCTGGGCGGAGCCGGCTCCGAGGAGCAATCGGTCCGCGCGCCGCGGGCGCGCCGCGAGGATGAGGGCGAGCCGGTCGAGGTAATCGGCGGCGACGCGATGGACGAAACTCCGCGCCGCGCGCCGCGCCTGCGGCGTCACTATAAGATCCAGGAAGTCATCAAGCGCCGTCAGGTGTTGCTGGTTCAGGTCGTCAAGGAGGAGCGCGGCAACAAGGGCGCTGCCCTCACGACATATCTCTCGCTCGCCGGACGTTATTCCGTGCTGATGCCCAACACCGCGCGCGGCGGCGGCATTTCGCGCAAGATCACCAATGCGCAGGACCGCAGCCGCCTGAAGGGAATCGCGGAGGAACTCGAGGTTCCCGACGGTATGGGCGTGATCCTGCGCACCGCCGGAGCCTCGCGCACCAAGCCGGAGGTCAAGCGCGACTTCGAATATCTGTTGCGGATGTGGGAGACGGTGCGCGAGACGACGCTCGCTTCCAGCGCGCCGTCTCTCGTCTATGAAGAAGGTTCGCTCATCAAGCGCGCGATCCGCGATCTCTATGGCAAGGACGTGGAAGAAATCATCGTCGCGGGCGAAGGCGGGTACAAGGAGGCCAAGGCCTTCATGCGCCTGCTGATGCCCAATCACGTCAAGGCGGTTGTGCCCTATCGCGACACCCAGCCGGTGTTCGCCAAGGCCGGCGTCGAGGCGCAGCTCGATGCCATGTTCTCCAACCAGGTCACGCTGAAGTCCGGCGGCTATATCGTCATCAACCAGACCGAGGCGCTGGTGGCGATCGACGTCAATTCCGGCCGCTCGACCCGCGAACACAACATCGAGGACACGGCGCTTCGCACCAATGTCGAAGCGGCGGACGAAATCGCGCGTCAGCTTCGCCTGCGCGACCTCGCGGGCCTTATTGTCGTCGACTTCATCGACATGGAGGAATCCCGCAACAATCGCGCCGTCGAGCGGCGCATGAAAGATGCGCTGAAGAACGATCGCGCGCGAATCCAGGTCGGGCGCATCTCGCACTTCGGCCTTTTGGAAATGTCGCGCCAGCGCATCCGCACCGGGGTTCTCGAAGGCTCCACTGTCGTTTGCCAGCATTGCCAGGGCGCGGGCGTCGTCCGCTCGACGTCCTCGGTGGCGCTGCATGTGCTGCGCGTGCTCGAGGACGCTCTCATCAAGAGCGCCACGCACGACATGACCGTGCGCGCGCGAACGCCGGTCGCGCTCTACATCCTCAATCAGAAGCGCGCGCATCTGCGCGACATCGAGCGCCGGTTCGGCGTGACGATCCTCGTCGAAGCCGACGATGCGCTGACGGGGTCGAACTATCACGCCCTGGAGCGCGGCGAACCCGCCTCGGGCGTCAAAGCGCCGGAATCGGAGCTGGAAAACCGCCCCGCCGGCTATGGCGCGCCCTCGCCCGAAGAGGACGAATTTGCAATCGAGGAAACGCCCGAAGCCGAGGAAGAGGAAGACATCGAGGCCGTCGAGGCGGAGGCGGTCGAGGACGAATTGGAAGGCGCCGAGGGCGGGAGCGAGTCCGAGGGTCCGCGCGGCGAAGGTGACGAAGACGGCGAACGCACGCGTCGCAGGCGTCGGCGCCGTCGCCGTCGCGGCGGCGAGCGGCCTCCCGGCGAAGGTATATTGGCCGATGGGCCGCAGCCGACCGACGACGGTCTTGCAGTCGTCGCGGAAATCGGCGGCGACTTCGCAACGCCCGCCCCCGGCCGGCCCGACGAAGAGGGCGAGGAGACGCGGGCCAACGGCTCGCGCCGCCGCCGCTCGCGCCGCGGCCGCCGGGGCGAACGCGATCGTTTCGCCCCGCTTGAACCCGAAGGCGCGCAGCCCGAGTTCGAGCCTGAGGCGGGCGCGTTCGACCCGGAGACGCAGCCGCCGTTGGAGGCGGAGCCGGC
>Ga0182016_10007321_pt1 | contig 11379 bp, 8 predicted proteins | sample 712S2MmetaG_FD_120491 | JGI IMG/M metagenome (GOLD analysis project Ga0182016, IMG submission 120491) | Permafrost microbial communities from Stordalen Mire, Sweden - 712S2M metaG | ecosystem: Environmental > Terrestrial > Soil > Wetlands > Permafrost | place: Sweden: Stordalen | collected...
CCAATCCTGCGGCCGACGTCCACGTCGGCCTTCGTGCGCCGATGGGCCTGAAGGCCCGCCTCCCGCACCAATAACGGTTGTTAATGTGGCCGATTGTAATTTTCTTGGCGCATCGCGCACTTATATGTGGTACAAGATGGAACAGAGTCCGCTATTTTGCGTCGATAAGTACAGAGGGTGGTTCCCAATATGAGGACCGGCCGAGAGTACGTCAATATTCCGGGCAACAAGATGCACGAGCTTCCGCCGCTGCTGGTGCGGAGGGTTTCCGGCGCGCCGCAGGTGGATCTAGCCTCGGCCATTCTGGAGGCGGAGGAAATGCTGCCTGAGGTGGATGTCGAGGAGACCCTGCTGGAGCGGCGCAAGATGGACTTGGCCCTGACGCTGGCGCAGCAGTATCGCGGCCTGATCGCGCACTGGCAATGGGGCGAATCCATTGTAGAGTGGATCCGGCAATGCGAAATCACCTTTCAGTCGGAATCGGCGCTGCGCGATCTGCTGCATCCGGATGTGTGGCCGCATGCCAGCCGCAGCAGTTTTGTGATCCTGCTGGCGGATAAGCACGTGACCACTCCCGGCGTGGCTCTGGAAACGGCGGTGGGCTTGCGGTTGACCTTCCGGCAGCCTCCGCCCATCGACTGCTGTAGCAGCGAGTTTCTGTTCTGCCTGAACTCCTCGATCGCAGGTTCGGCCTATAAGGCCTGGGCCCGCATGAATGCCAGCGGGCCCGCGCTGCTGCCTCCCGATCGATTTCACTTCGATGTGCTCGATTCGGATCTTCCATCCGTTCTGCAATAGGTGGCACAGGCTTCAGCCGGTGGAGGCCTTTTTCGCAACCGCTGTATCCCTCAGGGAGTGGTAGCCGGCACATGCTACCGTGAGGGTTGGCCGGCGGTTACTACCATTACCTGCTTGATTGCTTATCGATCGTCGTCATCGATCTGCTGTTGGCCGGCGACAATGCTTTAGTCATCGCCCTGGCCGTACGCGCGCTGCCCAAACAGCAACAGCGTGTCGCGCTAATCGCCGGCGCGTGGATGGCGGTGCTGATCCGCGTGGCGGTCACATTCCTCGCCGCCAAGCTGCTCCAGGTGGAATACGTTCAATTCGCCGGCGGAGCGTTCGTTGTCTGGATTGCGGTAAAGGTCTTGAGAGACGCCAGGGCGCACGAAAGCGCGGCCGCCACTCCCAGCGAATTATGGCGCGCCATCGGTTCCATCGCACTAGCGGATCTGACCATGTCCACGGACAACATCCTGGCGGTGGCGGGGGCGTCCAGGGGCAATATCTGGCTGATCGTGTTCGGCCTGGCGTTGAGCATCCCGCTGGTGATTTCCTCAAGCACGTTTCTGGCATTGATCATGGACAGATATCCGGTGACCATGTACTTGGGAGTGGCCATTCTCGGCCGGGTGGCCGGAGAGATGATGCTCGGTGACCCGTTTGTGCGGCGGTTGCTCAGTCCTTCCGATGCACTGCGCTACGGCGTGGAACTGGCGCTGATGGCAGCGATCGTCGTCGCCGGCCGCCTGCTGAGCCGCCGTTGACAATCATTTACAAGCTTCGTTTCCCCGTCGGCGTCGAATGAAGTGGAGGATGAAAAAGATGTTCAAGAAAATCGGACTTCCCGCAATCGCGCTGCTGGGCATGCTGGCACTGGCCCCGCATCAGGCAAAGGCTGCCGTCAGATTCAGCGTTGTCGTGGGCCGGCCGGCTTACGCGTATCCCGTGTATCCGGTTTGCCCTCCCGCGGTCATTGTGACTCGCCACTGGGCGCCTGAGATCCGGTGGGACCGTCGTCACGATTTCCGCTTCCGGCGGTAACTTGCCGGGCGTGACATTTCAGACCGGCGCGGAGACGGCCGCCTTCGCGCCGGTCGTTTTCGTCGATTGCCAGCCGTCCCACAATTGTTGGACGCGCCGGCTGAAGTGGCCGGGCTTCTCTTCGTAGATGTGCGCGCCTAGATCCAGAGCGTTGTCGCGCAGTTCTTTTTGATACTTACGGATCAGGCGGGGGAGTTGACCGATTTCCGGCTCGACCAGGACCTTCCCGTGCAGCACCACCAGGTTGTGATCCTCGCCCAGAGCGGTCTCCAGATCCTTCAGCCTCTTCTCATAGATCCGCATGCCCGGGCTCCAAAGACTCTCCAGCAGGCGGATATGATACCAGTGCGCCTTCACGCGCTTGCGCCATTCGTGATAATTCTCCGGCAGTGGATGTTTGCGCGCCCGCGACATGGCTTTTTGCCCGGCGCGGAAAGTGGCTTCCAGGCCCGGCGCGATGGCCGGAAAACTGTCTTTCGCAAGGGGCCACGCACTTACTCCTGGCGCCGCCTCGCGCAGGGCGGCAGCCATGCCGTCCAGCACCGCGGCGAGGTTGGCCTGTAGTTCCGCCTGTTTCTTGCGCGCCTTCAAGCGGCGGCGGATGGACGCCAGCGTGCGCCCGTCCATCTCGCCGCGGTACCGCTTGCGCAGCGCATCGAAGGTTTCGATGCTCGCTCCGGCATCGCGGAACTGGGAGAGCTGACGGCCGATGTCGCGGAAGCGGGCGTTCTCCACGCGATAGATATCGCCCAGTTCCTGCCGTACCAGACGCAGCACGCCGCGGATCTTCTTGATGCTCTTGCGCGCTTCGTGGACGGCTTCATCGCGATCGGTTTCCCCCTGGCCGCTCAAATGGCGGGCCGCCGCTTCGATTTCTTCGCGGACGATGCGCTTGATTCCCTCGGGAACCGGCTCGCCCAATTTGAAACGATATGCCACAGCCTTGTTACGGTCTTGTTACAGGTTAGCAGTTGCGCGGCTTGAGCGGACCGTCTCCTGCTATCATCGAATTCTCTCGATGCGGTTTGTGTTCCGAGTTGCGGCCTGGTGTATCGCCGCGCTGTGGATTGCCATGCCATCCCATTCCCAGGAACGTACCCAGGCGCGATCCATGGTGATTTCCAAGCACGGGATAGCCGCCACCAGCCAGACACTCGCCTCCCAGGCCGCCGCCCAGGTGCTTGCGCGCGGCGGATCGGCCGTTGATGCCGCCATCGCCGCCAATGCCCTGCTGGGCTTGGTGGAGCCTATGAGCTGCGGCATCGGCGGCGACCTTTTCGTCATCTACTGGGAAGCGAAGACCGGCAAGCTTACCGGCCTCAACGCCAGCGGATGGTCGCCCCGCGGTCTGACCATCGAGTTGATGAAATCGCTCGGGCGCGACGCGATGCCGCAGGAGGGCATCCACTCGGTGACCGTGCCGGGTTGCGTGGATGGGTGGGAGAGACTCCACAAGCGCTTCGGCCGCCTGAGCTGGCGCGAGTTGTTTCAGCCCGCGATCTACTACGCCGAAGAGGGCTTCCCGGTCACCGAGATCATTCAGGACGCCTGGAAGTCGGCAACGGCCAAGCTGTGGGGCGATGAGGCCGGGCGCCAGGTCTTCCTGCCGGAAGACAAGCCTCCCGCGGTCGGGCAGATATTCCGCAACCGGCGTCTGGCCGCGGCTTACAAGCTGATTGCCGCGCAGGGCGCCGCGGCGTTTTATAAGGGCGACATCGCGCGCGCCATGCTGAAGACCTCGGCTCGCCTGGGTGGCAAGATGTCGGCCGACGACCTGGCGGAGTTCCAATCCGAATGGGTCGAGCCGGTCTCGACCGACTATCGCGGATGGAAGGTGTATGAGCTGCCGCCCAACAGCCAGGGCATCGCCGCGCTGGAGATGCTCAACATCCTGGAGATCTTTCCGCTGTTCAACTACGCGCCCGCCAGCCTGGAAGATCTGCACCTCAAGATCGAAGCGCAGAAGCTGGCGTACCAGGATCTGCGCCGCTACGTAGCCGACCCGCGTTTCGCGAAGCTGCCCACCTCCGGGCTGATTTCGAAGAGCTACGCGCGCGAGCGCGCCGCGCTGATCCATCGCGACGAGGCCAACTGCGCGCCGGCGCCGGGCAAGCCCACGGCGACTGCCGGCGACACCATCTATCTGTCGGTGGTCGATCGCGACGGCAATATCGCGTCTCTGATCCAAAGCGTCTACCTGAGCTTCGGATCGGGCGTAGTGGTGGACGAATACGGGTTCCACCTGCAGAATCGCGGCGCGCTGTTTGAGCTGGATGCAGAGCATCCCAACGCGCTCGAGCCGCGCAAACGGCCGTTGCACACCATCATCCCGGCCTTCATGGAGAAGGACAACATCCACATTGGCTTTGGCATCATGGGCGGTTACAACCAGGCGCAGGCGCACGCGCAATTCGTTTCCAACCTTGTTGACCACAACATGAACATCCAGGCGGCATTGGAGGCTCCGCGCTTCACCAAGCTGACGTTTGGCGGGTGCGACGTGATGATCGAGAACCGCGTGCCGGCGGGCGTGCGCGAGAGGCTTGCGGCGCGCGGGCATAATCTGGAAGTGCTGGCTGATTTCTCGGGCTGGATGGGCGGCGGCCAGGCGGTCCTGCACATGTCGGATACGGGTGTGAATTACGGCGCGTCCTCGCCGCGCAAGGATGGCGCTGCCGTGCCGGAAGCGCCGCCGTATTTCGGGCCGCATGCCCGGTAGTCGAGGGAAAGGCCGATTGACAATCGGCCTGCAGGTTGCCAACCTGCCTCACCGCTGGGTTCTGCCCCCACCATTGATATCTGCGCGCTAATACGGCGGCGCGAGACGCGTGAACTCGAACCGCATCGGGTCCAACCCGCGCCCCGCCAGTTGCCGCGCGCATTCCGGCACGCTATCGCCGATGGCCTCGATGCGCCGCAGCGGAAGATCTTCCGGCGTGTAAATCTCGAGCGCGATGTACTTGCCCGTGAGGGCGCGGCGCTCGTAGAGGTCCAGACGATCGGGCGAACGGCCGATGGCCCGTTGCGGTTCTTTAACGGCGGATGCGATCACGGCTGGGTCCTAGAACATCAAGTGTAACGCGACTTGCAGAATGCGCGGCGCCGCTGTCGTCGAGATTTGGCCGAAGGTCAGGTCCGATATGCTCGTATCGGGATTCGAGAACTGCGTGTGATTGAAAACGTTGAACGCGTCACCGCGCAATTCGAGTGTGGCCCGCTCCCGGATCTTGAATTTCTTGGCCAGCGCGAGATCCACATTCGTCGCGCCCGGTCCCCGGAAGGAGTTGCGCCCCAACGTACCGTAGGTATAGCCCGGAAGCTGCGAAGCGTCCTGCTGCGCGATGGAATCCAGGTTTAGCAGGCGGGTGTTGGAGAAATTGCCGGGATTGAAATAGTAGTTTCCCGCGTTGCCATTGATAGTCTGAAACGACTTCGGGTTCAGGATGCCCACCGAGCTGCCCGCCAGGTCGGCCCTGACATAGCCCGCATCGCCCGCGCCGGAGGGTCCCGGGTCGCTGGGCGTGGTGTTCAGGCCCGCGTAAACGTCCAACGGAAACCCAGTGTGCCAGGTCACGATGGGATACAGGCTCCATCCCGAGGTGAGCGCCTTGGGCCCGCTTTGCCACAGACGATCGAAGGGCAGATCCCAGCCTCCCGACAGCACCAGCGCATTGCGGACGTCGGTGTCGCCCGAAGCGTAAAACTCGTTCGGGTTGTAATACGGCACGTTGCTGTTGCGCTGGCGGAACCCGGAAACGTTGTCCAGTTCGTGAGACCAGGTGTAGGCCAAGGTGAAGAAACTGGTACCCCAGCCATGCATGTTGCTGAGGGTCTTCCGCAGGTTGACCGTCATCCCATTATAGTTGGCGTGGGTGATGTTCTGGAATTCATCCAGGTAGCTGAAATTGCTGTAAAGCCGCGAATTCGTGCCCAGAGGAAACGGGTTCGCGTCCACCAGGCCGGTGAGCCCGTGTGCCTGGTAGCCAAGGTAGGAAAGCTCTACCACCATGTTTCCAGCCAACTGTTGCTGCAGCGAAAGATTGTACTGGTAAACATAGGGCGTACGCAGGTGCGGATCCACGAAGAACACGCCGCCGCCACCGAACGGGATAAACCCGGCGTCGGCAAAATTAAGGTCGCTGGCCGGCGCTTTGGATGGAAACGGATTGATAGCGCCGGCTGCCCCGTAGGGGTCCGACAGTCCCGCCGAGGCGCCGCCGCTGCTCCCCGCCGGGAAGATGTCGGCAAAACCGAAGAAGGGCGCCTGTCCGTTGAATTGCAGGTTGTCTTCGCCTTTCAGAATGTCGTAGAACACGCCAAAGCCGCCGCGCAGGCTGGTTTTGGAGTTGCCGAAAACGTCCCAGGCAAAACCGGCTCGGGGCGCCCAATCCTTGCGGTCGGGGAAATTGGAGCCTCGGGGTGCGCCGGGATCGCCGGGAAATACCAGATCCTCCGGAGCATTCGGGAAGCGCGTCGACTGCAAGCCGGGAATGAATGAGAACGTCCGCCCCTGCTCGTCGTATTTCGGCTGGGCGTACTCGTAGCGCAGGCCCAGCGTCAGGGTAAGGCGAGGGGAAACCTTCCAGGTGTCCTGCCCGTATCCCGCATACTGATCCGAGCGAATGTTGGAAGGCGCTTTGCCGAACTCGAGAAACTCATCCGGCAAACCCATCAGGAAATCCGCCAGATCGAAACCGGAGCCGACGCCCGTGCTGGGGCCGTAGAAGAAATACTCCCCATCCACATAAAAGTCGTACACCGTGTTGTTTTGATAGGGCGAAAAATAGAAGCCGAATTTCAAGCTGTGCCGGCCCTTGGTCCACGAAACATTGTCGTACAAAGCATAGGTATTATCGACTTCCCGCGTAGGGCCCTGCGGGCTGAAGCCCACCTGCATCCCGGTGCCAAGGAAGCCTATAATGGGTGGTCCGGTATTCTGGTCGGGAGTTATGTTGATGCCCAGCGCACTGGCATCGGGCTGCTTCGTCGCGGGGATAGCCTGGGTGTGATCCAGCCGTTGCGCGGTCACCCGCAGTTCGTTCAATAAGGCGGGCGTGAAGGTGTGCGTATAGTTCAGCGTCCCGGAAAAGATGTCGTTCCCGCTGGTGACCGGGAAGCCGGGTACGTCGGCGGCCGAGAACGGAGTGTACTGCGGATAAAGCTGGTGGGTGAAAGTGAAACCGATAGTGTCCCGGGTAGACGCGTTGTAGTCTAACTTGCCGAGGTATTCATTGTAGTTGGCAACGGCCGCAGCTTGCGGAAACAGGTATCCGGAGGCCGTGATGGGGATCAGGTTGTTGGCGAAATAAGCCTTGGCCACCGGATCGATGCGGTTCGGATCGATGATGCCCTGCGCGGCCAGGTTGGGATCGGACTGGAAGTACGGATTGTTCGCCAGGAAAGCCGCTACCTGAGCCTGTCCCGCGCTCCCCGAAAAATTGCCCTGCGCTTCCTGCGGCGTATAGACCGTGGTCTCGGACAACGCTTCCAGAGAGGTTTGCCGCTGGCCTTCGTACGAAAAGAAGAAGAAAACCTTGTTGCGGCCATTCACGATCTTGGGGATCACGATGGGGCCGCCGATGGTGCCCCCGAACTGGTTGCGCTTCAGCACTCCAACCGGCAGGCCCTGTTGGTTATTGAAGAAGCTATTGGCGTCGAAGTCCGTATTGCGCACGTAGTCGTATGCCGTGCCATGCAGGGTATTGGTGCCGCTCTTGGTGACGATGCTCACGATACCGCCCGCATTGCGCCCGTATTCCGCCCCATAGTTGTTTTCCAGTACTTTGAACTCCGCCACGGCGTCCGGATTCGGGTTGGCCACCACTTCGTTTCCCAGCAGGCTGTTGTTGTTCCCGCCATCGAGCAAATAGGTGACCGAGTCCGTGCGCTGACCGCCAATACTATAGGATCCCGCCGCGCCCGAGTCGGGGTTGGTGGGCGTAACGCCGGGTTGCGTCTTGAGCAGGTCCAGGGTGTTGCGCCCGTTTAGCGGCAATTCGAAGATTGCCTCACCGGTCACGACCGCACCCACGGTGGCGTTCTCCGTCTCCACCTGGCTGCCCGTGCTTTCCACTACCACCGTATCGGTCAACTTGCCGACGGGAAGCTGGATATCTACGCGCATGTTCTGGTTGATCTCCAGGGCATTCTGGGGCACCATCGTGACCCTCTCAAATCCGCTGGCGCTGGCGGTAACTTTATACTTGCCGATCGGCAGCGGCAGTGCTTGGTAGAAGCCCGAGGAGTCGGTGTGGATGTCCTTGCGGGAATTGGTTTCCAGGTTGGTTACGGTCACGCTGGCATTCGCCAGGACCGCGCCGGAGGGGTCGGTGACCACCCCCGTAATCTTGCCGGTGGCGTCTTGCGCCAGCAGGCAGGCCGGAAGCAGAAGCGCCCCCAGAATAAATGCACGTATAGCGCGAGAGTCGCTAATCATACCCTACCCCCTTGAAAAACTCCGTCTTGTGAGAATTTCAAGTAGATTAGCACGGGCAGGGGCCAACTAGCAAGTCTCCAGCGGCGTGAGCCGGCCCGCGCCGCCCGCAGGCTGAAGCCTGTCCTACACAGGCTAAAGCCTGTGCTACCCTTTCAACTCCGCCACGATCTCGGCGGCCACCGCGCGGGCCTTCTCCAGCGCGCCCGGCTCGAAGCTGATGGCGCCCACGCGGGCATGTCCGCCGCCGCCGTAGCGTTCGCAGATGCTGGCCAGATTGTGCTTGGGCACCTCGGGCGCCCAGGGGTTCGATCCCACCGAAATCTTCGTGCGAAAGCTGGAAGGGCTTACCGACACCGTGTAGGTGCAATTCGGGAACAGGTAATAGGGGATGAACTTGTTGTAGCCTTCCAGGTCGTAGCCCGTGAGATCGAAGAACACCACGCCGTCGTCCTCGGTGGCGCGCCCGCCGATCATGCCCATCGAATCGAGGTGCCGCTGGTACAACGGCTCGAACAGCGCCTGGATCTCCGGCTCCGCGGCGATGTCCTCCAGCTTGCGGTGCTGCATCCAGCCGATGATCTTGTGGATCATCGCGGACCCTTTCGCACCCTCGATCACCAGCGTGAGCTTCATGGCCGGCGCGCCCAGTTCCACGGCGGTCTTGGCGTCGGGATATTGCGCGCCATCGATGATGTTGGCCCATTCGACGAGCTGATCCAGATCGGGGGCGGCGAAACCGAAGCGCTCCCTGGCGGTGGCGTAGATATACGAGGTACACGACTTGTACGTGGGGTCGTAGAGCTTGCGGCCGCTGTGGTCCTGGCGGTAGTTCTCGGCGTCTTCCGGGGTGAGGAAGGCGCTCTGATGGTGGTCGAACCACCAGGTCAGGCGCGGATCGCTCGAGTATTTGAAATCCACGATGGCGTTGACGTCGCCATCGAAAAGGCTGGGCTCAAACAGTTGGGATGCCTTGTGGGCCATCCCGGTGTAGACATATTCCGCTTCAGGGTAAAAAACGCCCTGCATGAAACGGGTGAAATATGCGGCGGAAGCAGCGCCGTCGAAGCAATGGTCGTGATAGAGAACGCGTACCCGCATGAACTTGTAGGAAACGTACCAGCTTGCCTGAATGGGCAGACAAATGCAAGTGCGTAGATTAATTAATAGAGTAGCGCGTTGAAGAACAGTTTAAACGTTTGGTAGCTTTGCGCGCGATATTGGGGCCGCATTCCGAACAGAATGATGTGGCCGGAGCCCAGCCGGGCATCCACCAGGGCGGCCTTGCCAGCCAGGTATTTCTCGCCCAGCAGCCAGCCCGAAGCGAGCAGATTCGCATCCGGATAGCGCACCGGGGCGGTTTCCTGCGCGTTCCCCTGGATGTCCCAAGCGGGGCTCAGTTCGGACCAGATGGCCAGATCATCGGGCAAGCCCGCCGCCAGAGGATGGTGCGTATCGAGGCGCGCGTTCAGCAGCGAGCCGGGCGAATAGTATTCGGTATTGGAAACGCCGTGCACCACGTTGCGGGCCGCCACGCCAAGGTGGCTCGTGGCATATTCGGAGGCGCGGTTCAGGAAGATCAGGGTACCGCCCGCGGAGGCGAATTCGCGCAGCGCATCCGCGCCTTTGGTTTCCAGACCGCCCGTGAATTCCGGCGGCATGGTCCCTGGACGGTAGCCGTCTTCCATGGACCCCGGACTCGCATCGGGGAACACGATGACATCGAAATGTTTCCGCAGACCGCCCGCCTGGATTTCCTTGTTCTCGAGCCGGGTGTAGGCGAAGCCGAACTCTTCGAGCAACCAGCGCGTCCAGCCTTCATCGTTATTTGGGATGAAGCTGCGGTACATTCCGATACGCGGCCGCTGGACGTGCTTAAATCCGGCTCCCTCGCTCGCAAGGGCGAAATCGCCGGTAGCGGTATTCCGCCACACGGCGCTTCCCGCAGCCCAAAGTCCATTGACCATCTTCCAGGTTTGGCAGTCGGAAGCAGGCAGGCCGCGGGTAAGCGCCGGGACTGCGCCTGGCGAACTGGCAACCGGCGATTCGGCCGCCTCCACCCGCACACCCATTAGCAGCGGGAGCGTATGCGCCGTCACGTCATAGGGGCGCTGCGGCGGTCCGCCTGGATAGAGCCGCATGTCGGGATAATGCTGCCGCTCGAGCAGCGCCTTGGCCCAGCCGCTGTAAGGCTGCGCCATCCGGATGATGTGGTCTCCGGCGGCATTGTGCTCGATCTCCACCTGGCCGAAGGCCAGCGTCTCCAGCAGCTTTCGCGTGGCACCCGGATCGCGCTGCACCGCTGGAATCACGAAGCCCCAGGGCGATTTGCGCGCCACCTGCCGCTGTCCGATCTTATAGAAATTCCGCAGCAGCTCTTCGCGATGCAAGGCCGCCTGGTAGAGGCACGACTCCATGGCGATCAGTTGGTCGTCCACGATGTCGCGCAAGCGCCAGACGCCGCCCGGCCACGGTTCCAGGAAATTCCAGCTTCGTTCGCGCGCGTTGTAGCCCAGCGCATCGCGTTCGAGCTGGCCGGGTTCCACCGTGATGGGGCTGGCCAGTTTGGCGCTGGCCGATTCGGTGAGGATGCGCATGCCGCCGTGGAACGCCTGGTAGTGCCGCGACGGCGTCCAGAAATCATACATGGCGTGGATGGCGACGCCCTGCTGGCCGGCGGCGGTCAGGTCCGACGCCATGGCCGTTCCGATCATGTTGGATTCCTGCATCAGGATGGCGTCGATATTGGGTTCGATGGGGTCCAGCCACGGCGGCACGAAGATGCGCGCCGCGTTGGAACCCATCTGGTGTACGTCGTAGACGATCTGCGGATGCCAGACGTTGTGCAACTTGGCGACGGTCAGTTGCGTTTCCTTCTGCGTGAACATGTACCAGTCGCGATTGTTGTCGTGGCCGACGTATTTCTGGTAAAGCTCGGGCGGACCGGTGCCCTCGAAGGGCGTGCCAAGGGTGCGGCGGTACCAGCGCGTTACGATGTCCACGCCATCCGGATTGAGCGACGGCACCAGCAGGAAGATCGTGTTTTGCAGAATGGCGCGGACGCGGGGCGTGTCTTGGGTGAGCAGGCGATAGGCGAACTCGACGGCGGTTTGGGTGGATGC
>Ga0182016_10007325_pt1 | contig 11375 bp, 7 predicted proteins | sample 712S2MmetaG_FD_120491 | JGI IMG/M metagenome (GOLD analysis project Ga0182016, IMG submission 120491) | Permafrost microbial communities from Stordalen Mire, Sweden - 712S2M metaG | ecosystem: Environmental > Terrestrial > Soil > Wetlands > Permafrost | place: Sweden: Stordalen | collected...
AGAGCCTATCAATTTTGTGGTGATTGGGGGAGGACCGACGGGAGTTGAACTAGCGGGCGCCCTGGCAGAGATCGCGCAGCAGGTTCTGGCATCGGACTTTCGTGCCATAGACCCACGTAGCACCCGTGTCCTCTTGGTCGAGGCCGGCCCGCGAATTCTGCCCGCCTTCGATGAGAGTTTGTCGGCCAGCGCCGTGCGCCAGTTGCAGAAGGCCGGCGTCGAAGTGCTGACCGGATCGCCCGTGACCAGCGTTGACGCCACCCATGTTCGCATTGGAGAAGACAAAGTGGTGCCCGCCTCGGTCGTCATCTGGGCCGCCGGCGTTGCCGCATCGCCGATGGGCAAACTTCTCGGAGTGCCGACCGACCGCGCCGGCCGCGTCAAGGTTGAGCCCGATCTCTCCATCCCCGGCCATCCGGAGGTTTTTGTGTTGGGCGATCTTGCCAGCGTCATGCAGCCCAATGGACGCCCCGTGCCGGGCGTCGCTCCGGCGGCCATCCAGATGGGCGAATTCGCCGCCGACGCCATTGAAGCCGACCGCAAGGGGCAGCCGCGCGGAGTGTTCCACTACCACGACAAGGGCAGCATGGCCACCATCGGCCGCAGCTCGGCCGTAGCCCAGTTCCACGGACTGAAGCTGAGTGGGATGCCGGCCTGGCTGGCCTGGCTCTTCGTCCACCTCATGTTTCTCATCGGCTTTCGCAGCCGGGCACAGGTGCTGTGGGAATGGTTCTGGGCCTACCTGCACTTCCAGCGCGGGGCGCGGCTTATCACCGGCATCAGCCGCAGCATTGTGCCGCCCGTGGTTCCGAACGCGGCAACGGGCGCCCCGCCGCCGGAAGCTCCAAAGTAGCGCGGCAATTCGCAGCTCACGGCAAAAGCAAAATGCGCCCCAATCGCGGGGCGCATTTCTTATTCCTGAAGCTTCAGGTGTTACTTAAAGCTTCTCGTAGAACTCACAGGCAGAGCAGGAGATAAACACGCCGCCCGGCACGTTGCGCTCGCGATCCTTGACGCGCTTGACGATGCGGGTCGGCTTGCCGCACTTGGGGCAATCCGTGCTCTTGCTGGTGTCCATTACCTTTTTGCGGTCGGCTGTCTTTGCAATCTTTGCCATGGGGAATAACTCCTTGTTCGGGGCCGGCGCGAAGCTCGGCGAAATTGCTCTGGCAGGGCATGGGAACACCGCGCAGATTGGCGCGGGCTTCTGCCCGGAAACCACCCAGGAAGCTTACGCTTGCACCGGAACCCCTCTCCGGGCGGCCCTGTCCGCGCGCTGGCGGCGGCCCTCCCGCAAGGGTAGCTCTATGATTGTATATCAACACGTTGTATCCTGCTCAGGCATCCTGCGGAGGACGAAAGCGATGGCAGAACCGGCATTAGAAGAACTGCGTTACCCCATTGGCAAGTTTGACCTCAACCGCGCCCCTGCCACGGCCGACGAGCGCAAGAAGTTCATTGATGAGCTGGCCAACCTGCCCGAGCGGCTGCGCCAAGCCCTGAACGGACTGAACGGCAAGCAGTTGGAAACTCCTTACCGCGAGGGCGGCTGGACGGTCCGGCAGCTGGTGCACCACATCGCCGACAGCCACATGAACGCCTACATCCGCTTCAAGCTGGCGCTCACCGAAGACGCGCCCACCATCAAACCCTATAAAGAAGCTGCCTGGGCGGAGCTGGCCGACAGCCGCCTGACCCCGGTGGACGTCAGCCTGGCCCTGGTGGAGAGCCTGCACTCGCGCTGGGTGGTGCTGTTGCGCACCCTCCAGCCCGCCGATTGGGCGCGTACCATGATTCACCCCGAGCGCGGCACCATGACCTTGGATCTGACGCTGGCCATGTATGCCTGGCACGGCGCGCACCACGTGGCGCACATCACCGAGTTGCGCAAGCGCAACGGCTGGTAGCGCAGGGCTTCCCCCCGGCAGAATGCGGCGCTTTGCGTGAAATAAGCGCCGCAGCGGTCACAAATCATTGACCGCCGGAATCCGCCTTTGATACTTTCAAACGTTCTCCCTGGGTCCGCTCCAAAGGACCCGGCAGCGTTTCGGCGTATTCCTATGGCCCTAAAATTCCGCGGCGTTGACTTCATGGAGTTCGACTCCCTGCTGACCGAAGACGAGCGCATGGTGCGCTCTACCGCCCGCCAGTTTGTGGAAGACAACCTCGTCCCCATCATCGAGGAGTGCAACCGCGAGGGCCGTTTCCCGCGCCAGGTCGTCGCTCCCATGGGCGAGCTTGGCTTCTTCGGACCCACCATCGAGGGCTACGGCTGCGCCGGGATGAACAGCGTCGAGTACGGACTGATCATGCAGGAGCTGGAGCGTGGCGACAGCGGCCTGCGCAGCTTTGCCAGCGTGCAGAGCAGCCTGGTGATGTATCCCATTTATGCCTTTGGCAGCGACGCCCAGCGAGATCGCTGGCTGCCGGCGATGGCCAAGGGTGAAAAGCTCGGATGCTTTGGCCTCACCGAGCCCGATGCCGGATCGAATCCCGGGGCGATGCGCACTCGCGCCGCCTCCACCGCAGATGGCTACGTGCTGAACGGCGAGAAGATGTGGATCACCTCCGGCTCCATTGCCGACGTGGCCGTGGTGTGGGCAAGGAGCGAGGAGCACGGCGGTAAGGTGCGCGGCTTCCTGGTGGAGACCGACCGGCCGGGCTTCCGCGCCGAGGATGTGCATGGAAAATGGTCATTGCGCGCCAGTGTGACCAGCTCCCTGTCGCTGCAGGATGTAAAGATTCCCAAGGAAAACCTGCTGCCCGGCACCGAGGGCCTGAAGAGCGCGCTGATGTGCCTGAACCAGGCGCGTTTTGGCATTGCCTGGGGCGTGATCGGTGCGGCCATGGCCTGCTATGACTGCGCCCTGCAATACTCACAGTTTCGCAAGCAGTTCCGAGACCAGCCCATTGCCAGCCATCAGCTGGTGCAGCAGAAGTTGGCATGGATGATCACCGAGATCACCAAGGCGCAGCTACTGGCCCTGCAGGTGGGCCGGCTCAAGGACGAAGGCCGCGTTCAGCACTTCCATATTTCCATGGCAAAGCGCAACAATGTATGGATGGCCCTGGAGTGCGCGCGGATGGCGCGGGACATTCTTGGCGCCAACGGCATCGCCGACGAGTATCCGGTCTTCCGCCACATGGCGAACCTGGAGTCGGTCAAAACGTATGAAGGAACCCATGACGTGCACACGCTCATCATCGGCGCGGCCGTCACGGGTATTGACGCATTCTAACAACACATAGCAAAATGCTCCCGCCAGTCCAGCGGATGGGGCATTACCCGGGGGAAGGCACTTTGAAAGCACACGGCACAAGGCCAAATGCAGGAAAGAAACAGAAGCCAAGGCCGCAGGACTCAGGAGCAATCATGGCGACTCAGACTCAGAATAAGCCGGTTCATCTGGAAGACAACATCCTGACGAACCTTGAAAGCGACCTCGCGCTGGAACTGCTGCGCGTGGTGGAAGCAGCGGCCATCGCCAGCGCACGGGAGATGGGCACCGGTGACCGCAAGAAGGCCGATCACGTGGCCACAGAGACCATGCGCCGCGTGATGGACACGGTTCCCATGCGCGGCACCATCGTCATTGGCGAAGGCGAGCGCGACGAGGCCCCGATGCTCTACATCGGCGAGAAGGTCGGCCGCGCCCCCCTCGAGGGCGTCGTCTATCCTGAGGTGGACATTGCCGTTGATCCGCTGGAGGGCACGAACCTCTGCGCCACCGGCGCCCCCGGCTCCATCTGCGTACTGGCGGCCAGCGAGCACGGCGGCCTGCTGCACGCTCCCGATTGCTACATGGAGAAGATCGTCGTTGGTCCGGCCTGCAAAGGCGCAGTGGACCTGGACGCTCCGACGGCCGTGAACCTCAAGATGATTGCCAAGGCTCTGCGCCGAGACGTGGAAGATCTGGTCATCATCGTCCTGGACCGCCCGCGCCATGAGACCCTGATCAACGACATTCGCCGCGCCGGAGCCCGCATCAAGCTGATCGGCGACGGCGACCTTGCGCCGGGAATCGCCGCGGCCGTCAACGGAACCGGTGTGCACGCCGTCATGGGCACGGGTGGCGCGCCGGAAGGCGTCATCACCGCGGCCGCCATGCGCTGCCTGAACGGATACATGGTCGGCCGCCTCACCGGCTACACCGAGGAGCAGCGCGAACGCATGACGCAGTACGGCATCAGCGACGTGAAGAAGACCTACACGGCCGAAGAGTTGGCCCCGGGCAAGAACATCATCTTCGCCGCCACCGGCGTCACCGAAGGCTCGCTGCTGCAGGGCGTGCGCTTCTTCGGCGAAGGCGTCCGCACCTCGTCCATCGTGATGAAGATGGCCTCGCGCAAGATCCGCTTCGTCGAGGGCATTCACCTGGAGCAGAACAAGGACTTCGCCGTCCGCTTCTAGCATCGGCGCAGAACAAAAAGGGCGCGGCTTCGGCCGTGCCCCTTTTTTATGCAGAGATGTTCTTATGTGCGTGATGCTGCAACGCGGTTGACGCTGCCTTATAGCCCTCTACTGGGGCGGGCTGATGACGTTCAACAGTGCCAGTCCGTTGATGACGAACTGCACGGCGATGGCCGTCAGCATCAGTCCCATGATGCGCATCATGATGCGGATGCCGGTGTCTCCCATGCGGCGGCGCACCCGGTCGGCCGAGGCCAGGATGTGAAAGCTGATAAAGGCCGTCACGGCGATGGCGGCAAACACCGGAATGGCGTGCCGCCAACTGTGCGATGCTCCCATCAGCACCATGACCGTGCTTATGGCGCCAGGACCGGCCAGCAGCGGGATGCCGAGCGGCGTGATGCTGATGTCTTCCTTCTGCGAGCCCTCTTCGGTTTCGCTGTTGTCTCCCTGCGTGCTGCGCCGCGCCTGCAACATCTCCAGGCCAATGAGCAGAAGAATCAGTCCGCCGGCGATCTCAAAGGCCGGCAGGGTGATGCCGAACAGCTTGAAGATGAACGAGCCGGAAGCGGCAAACAGGCTGAGCACGATGAAGCAGGTAATGGCCGCCCGCTTGGCCATCTTGCGCCGCGCATCGGGCGTGGCATGGGCCGTCATGGCCAGAAATGGCGGAGTGGCGGCAAAGGGATCCACCAGGAAAAAGATCGAGCTGAAGGCCACGAATGAAAACTCGGTCAGCGAGCTGAGGAAGGTGTGGATGCGGGCGGCTTCGGCGGGCAGATACATGCGTTCTTAAAGGGCTCCAGCTACTAGCCTACACCGTGCCGCGCGCTTCAGAGAAATGCCACGCACGCCGCAGATGATGCCGCGCCGCATCCGCTGCGTCGCCTTCGCCGCTGACGGCGAGCGCCTGGCGATAGCGCGCGACGGCCAGGTCGCGTTGGCCCACGGTGTCATACATCTCTCCGCTGGACACAAGCGCACGCTGCACCAGCAATGGGTCGGCATCCTTTACCGTCGCCACCTGGTCAAAGGCCTCCGCCGCCTGGGCGAACTCATGCTGCCCGCGCAAACTTACGCCCAGGCCCCAGGCTGCGGTCTCTAAGTGAAAGAACGTGTACTTCCCTTCGCGCCCGTTTTGCAGCACGGTGCGGTATTGCGCAATCGCCTCGCGCCCATGACCGGCGGCGTTCAGAAGGTGCGCGTACTCCACCGCCAACAGGAAGTTGCGCGGATACTGGCGGCTGATGCCACCGACCAGCGCAAGCGCCTCGGGATACATTTGCTCTCGCCGAAGAAAGAGGCTCAACGCCATGGCCGCGTCGTTGGCGGAGGTGCTGCCCGAGCGGCTCACCTCGCGCAGATAGTCGAGCCCCTTCTGCTTGTTGCCCGTCACGCCCACCAGTGCCACCGCGGCGCGCCCAGCCCAGTTCAGTGAGCCGATGATGTAGTTGTGGATGCCCACGGTCATCTTGGCATCCACGTAGTGCGGATCAATCTCCAGAGCTTTCTCGTGATCGCGCCGCGCTGCCAGGGCCGCGCGAACCGCCTGCAGCCAGTGTTTCTCCGCCATGCCCATGTAGGTGGAGCGGAAGCCCAGCGCCACGCCGCGCGCATACAGAGCATCCACGTCCCGGGGATTGCGCTCCAACCGCTGATTGCACTGCCGCACTATGTCGTCAATCAGGGCGTGAATCCGCCGCTGCGCCGCAGGGTCGAGCGGACGAACCGGCTTGGTGTCCAGAAAGCTGTCGCCGGAGTAAACCTCCGTGTCGAGGGCTCCAATGCGGTTTAGCTCCTGGAAGATTTCAGCGGCCAGCAGATAATTTTCAGGAAAGGGATCGCCCGGATGTTCGGCGTGCAGGCGGCCGAAGTCGCGCAGTGCCGCCGCGTACTCCATGTTGTAGAGCTCGTCGAAGCCGCGCGCCGCAACCGGGTTGTTGCCCGGACGCACCGCAGGCGCCTGCGCCACGGCCCGCACCGGCCGCACGACGGCGGCACCGAGCAGGACGGCCAACAGCAGACAGATTTTCCGGCGAAGCCCACACATAACCATCAGTGATTCAGTGTAAACCCGGCGGCCGCGCCAAGGTTTCACTCCGGTGAATCTCAATCTCCGCCGAGCACAACCTCACGGAAGGCTCCCAGAAGTGGGAAGAACAACGCGCAACGCAGCGGACGCTCATCCCACTGGCGCAGTACGCGCTGGTAGCGCTGCATGTCAGGGCGGTACTTTTCCTCCTGTAATCGCAGGAAGCTCTCCGGGTCGCCGCCCTCGCGCCCGGTGATCTTGTAGTCCACCACCCAGCGCGTGCCGTCCTCGATGAAGGTCCGATCCAGGCGAATGCGCTCGATGCGGCCATCCACCTCGGCGCTCAGGTCCAACTCGCAGCGACCACCTTCGTGCGGAGAGAGTATCCATCGTCCGCGCTCGCTGGTTATCGCGTAGCGCAATGCCGCCGCAATCTCATCCGCACCGCGCTCCAACTCCTCGCCGAGCGTACCCTCGGCATCAAGCGCCCGGATGATCTCCGCCCGCAGGCCGTGCACGCGTGCCTCGTCCCAGGTTTCCATCTCAGCCCAGTCTTTCATCCCATCATTGGCGATGCGCTGGAGGTAGGCGTGCGTCACCACTCCGACCTGGCGGCGCAGATCGCTGGCCCAGGCAAAAGTGTGCGCCACGGCGGCTGCTTCGCGCGGCGGATGAGTCCACTCAAGCGGCGCTGGCAGCGCAGGCGCTTGATACTCCTCCGGCAACCGGCGCAGTAGCGTGGGCGTGCGCGTTGCAACGCTCTCCTCTGCAATCTCTGCCGCGGCGATCTCCGTCCAGGCATCGGCCGTCGCATCCTCCGGTGGAGCGAAAGCCTCGCTCATCCCCGGCACATCCCACAGCAGGCGCAGCATGGAACCCGCGCTGGGATTATTCTTCGGCATAACGGCTGAAAGGTACAACCGCTGGCGCGCACGTGTGGCCGCCACGTAGAAGAGACGCTTCAACTCCTCCTGGCTGCCGTCGCCGGCCAGCCGCCGCAGATATTTTTCGAGCGATGCCTCGTCCTTCTTTGCCGTGCCGGCGGCCTCCATCGGCCCCAGTAACAGCTCTTCCGTGCTGCCGCGGCGCTGGCGCCAGTACAACAGGCTCTTCGCATCCTGCCGCGGACGCCGCTCCAGGGCGGGCAAAAAGACCACATCCCACTCCAAGCCCTTGGCCTGGTGGATGGGCATCACCTCGACGCGAATGGCAGGGTCGGTGTCCGCCGGAGAGTACAACTCGTCCAGCTTGCGCGCAAAGCTCTCCTCGTCGGCCACGCCACCCGCCAGGCCTTCGGCATCGAGCAGCGCAAAGTAGGACTCGGCATCGCGCGCAGCCTGGCGGCGAAGGCGCTCGGCTTCCACGTTGTCCCGGGCATCCAACGCCACACAGGCCGCGCCGCCCAGCCGCAGCCAGCAACGCTCCACCACCTCTCGCAACGCCACCTTCCCGAACTCCGCCAGCGCCGCATCCAGCACGGGCAGCACACGATGCAGCCGCGCGCGCCCGCCAGCACTCAACTCACTCTCGCGCTCGCGGAGTAACTCACGCACATTCTTCTCGCGCTCCTGCCTTGCGCTGGCACCCACTCCCCGGCACAACAGCCACAGGTCACTCAACTGCAATCCGAACCACGGAGCACGCAGCACGCTAAGCCACGCCGTGCGATCTGCCGGATCGCACAATGCCCTTCGCAGGCTCTCCAGGTCGCGCACCAGCCAGCGCCGGATGAGACGGTCGGTCTTCACCGCGCGGAAGCGCACCCCCGCCGCACGCAGAGCCTCCGCCAACTGCGGTAAATGAGAACGCGCCCTCACCAGCACGGCTACCAGCGCAGATTTTTCCTTGACTACTTTGCCTTCAGCGCGCACCTCACTCTTTTCCTCCTCCAGCCGCGCGACCTCGTCACGCACTTGCTCGGCCAGCCACTGCGCCTCGGATTCCTGTTCGCCGTTGGCAAAGCCGCGAATGGTCACGGCCTCGCCCTCTGCGGCTTCGCGCGAGGCCACCGCGCCCTCGTCCGGATAGGCGACGGCGTTCGTCAGTGAGCTTTCGTTGTTCAAAATGTGCGGGAAGGTCTGGTTGAACCACTCCACCAGCCGAGCCTGCGAGCGGAAGTTCTGCCGCAGTTGTTCGAAGTGGTGCGTGCGTTCGCCCAATTGCTTTTCGCTCCTCAGGCGCTGAAAGATGCTGACGTCGGCGCGGCGGAAGGCGTAGATGGACTGCATGGGATCGCCCACGTAAAAGGTCGAGCAGGCCTCGTCCGCCTCCCAGGTCTTCAGCAGCCGCTTCAGCAATTCAATCTGCGTCTCGTTCGTGTCCTGGAACTCATCCACCAGCACGTGGCGGATGCGGTAGCCGAGTTGCAGAGCCAGCTCCGTAGGCTCGCCGTCCGCGCCAATGGCATCGAGCGCGCGCTGCGCGTACTCCGCAAAGTCCATGCGGCCCTCGCGGGCAAACACCAGCTTCAGGTGCGCCGCCGCCAGGGGTAACAACTGCAACGCAGCCAGCATGAACTCCCACTGATCTTCGCTGTAACGCGCCTCCGGTAGCCAGCGCACGCGAGCCAGCGCAGAGAACAATGCGTCCGCAATTCCCTCACCCGCGCTGCCCTCACCAGTGCTCGCCACCGCCAGCACTTCCATGTAGCGGCGCTTCCACGCGCGCTGCTCGTCGTCATCCACCGGGAAGCCTTGGCGCTTGTCCACCCTTTTGCGCCAGCCCTTGCCATCGCCGGTCAGCAGAAGCCCGGCAATGCTTCGCCAGGCCTTCAGCTCGGCCGCATCCGGAGCAGGCCAGGCACCAGCCGCCGCACCGCCGCGCCGGGGCATCTCCACAACACCGGCTGCAAGGTCGTCTACCACTAAGGCTTCGGGCTCCAGAGCCTCGCCGCGCATGGACGCCGCATAGCGCACCAAGGTCATCAGTTCCTGGCGCCGCTCCGGGTTCAAGCGCCGCCGCGCCGCCGCATCCACCTGCGTCAACTCCTCGCCCACGGCTCGCGCCAGTGAGCCTTCCAGCCGCGCGCGCAGTTCACTCTGCTGCGCCGTGTTGAAGGCATCCGAGCGTCCCAAAAACTCCAGCCACTGTTCGCGCCGTTCCAACATCGTAGAGAGCAGCGTTCGGGCCGTCAGCGCGCTGTTGTCCACATGCTTCAGCAGCCGCTCCACGGCCTGCCGGCGTGCGGGATTGCTCCCGCCCAGTTCTTCGAGCGTCTGCTGCGCCGCCGCCTCATACAACGAACGCGCGTCCTCGCTCACCTCGGCCGCGCCACCCAACCGCCCTTTGAACGGCGCCCGCTGCGCCACCGCCTCGCAGAAGGAATCGAGCGTGCGCACCTGCAATCGCGAAGGATGCTCCAGCAGATGCCAGCCCTGCCGCTCACCATTGGCCAGCGCCGCCCCCGCCTGCTCCAACGTTTGACGCTCGTGCTCTTTCAGCTCTCCCGGCTCCGGCTGCCGCGCGCGCTCCAATGCAGCAAGAATGCGATCGCGCATCTCAGCCGCCGCCTTGCGCGTAAACGTGATGGCCAGCACCGCCTCGGGCTGCTCCACCTGCGCCAGGCAGGAGAGAAAGCGCTGCATCAGCAGCTCGGTTTTGCCGCTGCCCGCCGGAGCCTGCAACATCCAGGACTCCGCAGGCGCCAGCACGCTGCGGCGCAGCTCGGCATCGGCCACGGAGTTATTCATTTCCGTTTTGCGCGGATTCATTGGCCACTGCTTACTCATCGGAGGCCTCCGCCAACTCGTCGTCATCGTCCATCAAGATGTTGTCTTCCACGCGGCACAATCCGCCCAGGTGGCAGCGCTCGCAAGGCGAGCCCTTCTTCCCCGGCGGAACCTTGGGATCCACCGCCGCATCGCCCGTCACAAATTGCGTGGCCAGCCGCTCCATCTCGGCCTTCCAGCGCGGCATGTATTCGTCAAATCCAAGGCCTTCAAAAACCTTGCCGCCAGGATTCCTGCCACCCAGCAGCTTGCCATCGCGCAGATAGCTTTTGAACTCCGCCTCGCCGGGCCGCACCACGGCAAACGCAACGCCCGCCACATCGCGTCCCTCTTCGCTGAGGGCCAGCGCGTACAGCGGCAGTTGCGGAAGCTGCGGGCGGGGAGTCTCCCAGCGCTTCGGCTCGGTCTCTCGGCCGGTCTTGTAGTCAATCACCACCTGCTCTTCGCCGACACGGTCAACCCGATCCACCTTGCCGCGAAGCTCGAGCCCTGCGAGCGTTATCCGCACCTGACGCTGATGCTCCAGCACCGTGAACGCTGGCCGCGTGGCCTCCAACCGCAGCCACTCCAACATCACACGCTCGTTGCGCTCGGCTTCAATTTGACGGTAGCGCTCGCTCCATACATCGTGGCGGGGAGCGAGTTTCTGCCGCATCGCCTCGGCCACACACTCCTTCACCAGCCCGTCCAACTCCGCACCCGCCAGCGCAGCGCTGTTGCCCAACTTGTGCCACACCAGCTCCAGCGCCAGCTCCACCACCTGGCCGCGCTCGGTGGCCTGCATCGGCTCATTAGGACCCTGCGTCTCTGCGGCTCCCAGACGGCGGATGGCGAAGGCGCGGAATGGGCATTCCGACTGCTCCTTGATCAGCCATGTGCCGCCATCAATCGCTTCGTTTACGCCGCGCGCGGGGGCCTGCACGTCCACCAGTGCTTCTATTTTGGCCGGGGCTACCGTCAGCGAAACCGCCGCGGGCTGCTCCATCTCTGCTTCCACCAGCGGCACGGCGGTAAACGCGGGACTCCACCTTTGCGTGCGCTCGTCAGCCGTGCGCAGGGCCAGGCTCAGCTCCACCCGCGGCGCAGAGTGCAACAGCCGCAAGGTCGTCCTCCGGACGGCATAGGCTTCCGCCTCCGAACCGACCAGTGGGTAGCCGGTCCTTTCCAGTAGTTCCAGCGGCAGCAGCGGAGAGGGCTTCTGCGC
>Ga0182016_10007326_pt1 | contig 11374 bp, 7 predicted proteins | sample 712S2MmetaG_FD_120491 | JGI IMG/M metagenome (GOLD analysis project Ga0182016, IMG submission 120491) | Permafrost microbial communities from Stordalen Mire, Sweden - 712S2M metaG | ecosystem: Environmental > Terrestrial > Soil > Wetlands > Permafrost | place: Sweden: Stordalen | collected...
GACGGCGACGACAAGAAGCTCCCCCAAGCCCGCCAGCAGCAACACTTCCCAACGGGTTACATCATGGATAATACGCTAGTCGTGCGCAAGACAAATGTGCCTGATTTCGCAACTGCCTACTTTTTGCTCGAAGGCCTCAACGAAATAGGCATCGACTATTTGTTCTGTAATTTCGGCACTGACCACGCGCCGATCATTGACGAGATGGCGCATCGCCGCAAACGCGGCGAGGCCATGCCTGCCGTCATCCGCTGCCCGCACGAAAACACGGCCGCGCACATGGCGGCGGGCTATGCGTTGGTCACGGGCCGCGGCCAGGGCGTGCTCGTGCATGTCGACGTCGGCACCGCCAATACTGCAAACGGCATGCATAATCTGTTCCGCAGCCGGCTGCCGGTGCTGCTGATGGCCGGCAAGGCGCCCTATACCGTCAACAACGAACTGGTCGGCTCGCGCGACACCTATGTGCATTTCATTCAGGAGCCGTTCGATCAGGCAAGCCTGGTGCGGCCCTATCTGAAATGGGAATGGACGTTGCCGTCCGGCGTCGTCGTCAAAGAAGCGCTGCGGCGCGCTTGGTCGATCATGCAAAGTGAACCGCGCGGCCCGGTCTATCTGATGATGCAGCGCGAAACCCTGACGCAGCATTGGCAGGCCGACGAAATCCGGCGTTACCCCGCGGATCAGTTCGCGGCGACTTCGGGTGGCGGCGCTGATCCGAAACTCGTGGCGGCACTGGTCGATAGGATTTTGACGGCGGAAAATCCGATCCTGATTACCGGCTATGCGGGACGCCACGCCCACGCTTCGCGCGCCATCGATGCGCTGGCACAATTCGCCGGCATCGCCGTCTTCGAAGCCTACGCGACCAACAATATTTCGCACGACTGCCCCTGCTTCGTCGGTTTTGCGTCGGACAAAGCGGTCCCCCAGGCGGACGTCGGGCTCCTGGTAGACGTCGACGTGCCGTGGTTTCCGAACCAAGTGCAGGCGGCTCAAAACTCGTTCTGGGCGCATGTCGACATGGATACGCTCAAGCCCGGCTCGCCGATGTGGAGCTTCCCGGGTAATCTGCGCATGCAGGGCGATAGCGGGCGCATTCTCGACCAGGTGTTCGAGGAATTGACGGCCAAAGCGACGCCGCGTTTCAAGGCGGCCGTGGCCGAGCGGTTGCCGCGTATCAAGGCGGCGCGCGAAGAGCGTATCGCCGCTGCCGCCAAGCTCGCAGCCGACAAGGGCACACCTGGCGCGATCAATCCGCATTATCTCACGGCGGAGCTCGGTAAATTGCTCGACGACGAGGACATGATCTTCAACGAAGGCATCACCAACGGACCCGCGGTGTTTCTCCAGATCCCGCGCCGGGTGCCCAACACGACCGTGGTCGCCGGCGGCGGCGGGCTCGGCTGGTCCGGCGGCATGGCGCTGGGCGCCAAGCTCGCCGCGCCCGACCGGCTGATGGTGCAGATCTGCGGCGACGGCGGCTTCTATTTCGGCAACCCGACTTCGGTGTTCGCCATTGCGCAACAATACAAATTGCCGATTTTCACCATCGTACTCGACAATTCCGGTTGGAACGCAGTTAAGCAATCGACGCTGCGGGTCTATCCGGAAGGCGAGGCCAAGACCGCCAACGAATACGAGTCGGAACTCGCGCTCAACGCCGATTTCGCCAAAGTCGGCGAAGCGTTCGGCGCCTACGCAGAGAAGCTCAGCGATCCGGCCGAGGTACCGGCGGCGCTCGCCCGCTGCGTCAAGGCGGCCCGCGCCGGCCGCGCGGCGCTGCTGCACGCGCGGGTGACGCACTTGTAAGAACGCGTATGCCGCCGGTCACGGGCTGGCGTGATTGATGAACTTTTCCGGCGGCCGCTCGCCCCACTGCGACACCAGCGCTTCGTGCGCCGGCACGAGGTTCGAGCCGTTGGCGAGATTGAGGCGGTCGCTGTCCGCCCAATGCTCGTGCACGCGGCCCCAAGGGTCGGCCCAATAGTCGTAGACCTGACTGCCAAGCACGTGGCGGCCGATGCCCCACATATGTTCGTATCTGCCGGACTGCTTGAGGTGCTCGTGGCCCATGCAAACATCGTCGATATCAGGCACCTCGAACGACAGATGGTTCAAGCCGGTCTTCACGCTCCGCAGGCAGAAGAAGACGTGGTGATCGACATAGGCGTCGCCGCGGTCGCAGCGATTGAATGATCCGATCAGATTATCCTTGCTCTCGGCGTAGACGTCGTCCGAGCAGACGAATCCCAGTATTTCGCGGAACCAGGCGACGGTTTCGCCAAAACGCGGCGTCATCAACACACCGTGGCCGATTCGCTTGACGTGCGCCGGCCCCTTCGGCAGACGCATCAGCTCGCCGGCGCGCGACAATGGCGCCTCGCCGGAATTAAGCTTTTGCCGGCGAACCGGGATGGCCTCCACCGGCGCGATGCCGCAGACCACCTCAATCTGGTAGCCGTTCGGCTCGGTCAGGCGCACGCGCTTGCCGCCACCGGGCTCATCGATATTTTCGATCGCCGAAGCGCCCGGCGCCTTGGTGAGCCGCTTCAGATCGTCTTCGCTATCGACGTAATAGGCCAGCCCTACGAATTTCGGATCGCCTTTTTCGGTCACGTGGATGTGGTGGCTGGGATCGGTGCCGCGCATATAGAGCGCGGTGGCGGTCCGCTCGGTCCGGCGCAGACCGAACCTGGTCAAGAATTCTTCGGCGACATCGAGGTCGGGAGACCTCAGCCGTCCATAAGCGATATCCGTCGCCTTGACCCAGGACATATTACACTCGCTCGATTTTGCGCTCGCCCGATTGTCTTTCGTCGCGCGTCATCGGTCGCGCGCATCAAACGTGATAGTCGGACGCCACCGTATCGTCGATCGGCTTACCGCTCATCGCATTGAATAACGGTGTCAACACGATGGCGATGGCCAGATTGAAGATCACGGTGTAGAGCGCCGTGTAACCCGGGAAGGTGTAGCCCGCGAACGGCAGCGGATAGTTCGGGGTTAGGTTCGCTGCGACGAACATCCAGATGCCGGTGGCGGTTCCGCAGGCCCAGCCGACGAGCAACGCCCAATCGTTGAACCAGCGGGTATAGACTCCGATCAGCACCGACGGCAGCGTCTGGATGATCAGGATGCCGCCCAGGAGCTGCAGATAGATGGCAAATTGCGTCGGCACCAACAGGATGAAGATAAGAGCGCCGAGCTTGACCACCAGCGAAACCCACTTCGCCATCTGGGCTTCTTCTTTGTCGGTCGGATTCTTGTTAATGAACTCGCGGTGGATATTGCGGGTGTAGAGATTGGCCGCGGCGATCGACATGATCGCGGCCGGCACCAAGGCGCCGATGCCGATGGCCGCGAAGGCGATGCCGACGAACCACGACGGGAAACTGTGCAGGAACAGCGCCGGCACCGCAAAATTGTTGCCGAACTGCTTGAAGCCTGCGGCGTATTCCGGCGCCGTGCCGACGCCGACCGCAATTGCGAAGAAACCGACCAGCGCCAACAGTCCGAGCATGAAGGAATAGCCCGGCAGCATCGCGGCATTGCGGCGGATAGCGTGGCCGCTTGAGGCGCTCAAGATGCCAGTGATGGAATGCGGATAAAGGAACAGCGCCAGCGCCGATCCGAGCGCGAGCGTCGCATAGACGCTGTAGGACCCGGTCGTGTTGGCGCCGGGAACCGCCAGCAACAGCTTCGCCGGCGGCACAGCGGCGAAAATCTTGCCGAAGCCGCCCAGCTCGATCGGCACCACGATCACGGCGGCAAAGGCCGTAATATAGATCAGGATATCCTTGACGATGGCGATCGACGCCGGCGCCCGCAGTCCGCTCGAATAGGTGAACGCGGCGAGGATGACGAAGGCGATAATCAGCGGCAGATCGGCGGCCCAGCCGCTGCCCGATATGCCCATGGCGCCGATGACGACCTGAATGCCGACCAGTTGCAGCGCGATATAGGGCATCGTCGCAACGATGCCTGTTATCGTCACCGCCAGCGCCAACCAGCGGTTGCCGAAGCGGCCGCGCACGAAATCCGCCGGCGTGATGTAATTATGCTTGTGGCAGACGTACCAGAGCCGCGGGAACACCAGGAACAGAATCGGGTAGATGATGATCGTATAAGGCACCGCGAAGAAGGCGATGGCGCCGGCGCCGAAGGCAAGCGCGGGAACGGCGATGAAAGTGTAGGCGGTGTACAGATCGCCGCCGATCAGAAACCAGGTGACAACAGTGCCGAACCGCCGGCCGCCGAGCCCCCACTCATGCAGCAGGTCGAGATCGCCCTTGCGCCAATGCGCGGCGGCGAAGCCCAGATAGGTTATCAAGCCGAACAACAGCACGAAAATGATAAGCGCGGTCCAGTTAATCTCCGCCACGGCGCGTCTCCCCCACCCTTAGTCGTTATCTCTTTGGCTCTGCGATCGCGATCGACGGCGGCCGTCAATTGTGATGATGGTCGGTCGCGAAGTACACGACCGCCGTGAGCACGGCGCCGACGATCACCCACAACATCTGATACCAATAGAAGAACGGCACACCGAACCAGGACGGCTCAAGCTTGTTGTAGAACGGCGGCCAGATCACCGCGATAAATTGGATCGCGAAGAGCAGGTACCACCAGCTCCAGCCGCCTTGTTGCACGCTTCGTGTGGTGTTTTGCTCGTTCATAGCCGCCCTCGACGTTTCGTCCCCAGAACAAGATGAGCTTATGGCGCTCCTCTCAAGGCACCATAGCCAGCGGCCGCCGCTAAATCAAAACGAAATTATATCGCGCTGCAGCGACGGCCCGCGTCGTGGGCCCGGTATGGCCGGGAGCGCCCTACTGCAGGCACCGCACTCGCTCCACCACCGGAGAATACCCGCGGCCGAAGGCGTCCTCGACCAGCGAGATTGCATCAAAGGCGGCCTGACCAGTGACGATCGATCGCAGCTCACACATCAACCTTCAGCGCCGCGATAAACGCCTCCTGCGGGATGTCGACCTTGCCGAACTGGCGCATGCGCTTTTTGCCTTCCTTCTGCTTTTCCAGAAGCTTGCGCTTGCGCGACACGTCGCCGCCGTAGCATTTCGCGGTGACGTCCTTGCGGAAAGCGCGCACGGTTTCGCGGGCCACGATCTTGCCGCCGATGGCGGCCTGGATCGGCACCTGGAACATGTGTGGCGGTATCAATTCTTTCAGCTTCTCGGCCATGGCGCGGCCGCGGCTTTCGGCGCGGGTGCGATGCACCAGCATGGCGAGCGCATCGACCGGATCGCCGTTGACCAGCATCTGCAGCTTGACGAGGTCGGCCGGCCGGTAATCGGTGAGGTGATAGTCGAACGAGGCGTAGCCGCGCGACACCGATTTGAGCCGGTCGTAAAAGTCGAACACCACTTCGTTGAGCGGCAGATTGTATTTCACCAGCGCCCGGTTGCCGACATAAGTGAGTTCCTTTTGCTCGCCGCGGCGGTCCTGGCACAGCTTGAGCACGGCGCCGAGATATTCGTCGGGCGTGAGGATCGTCGCTTCGATCCAAGGCTCCTGCATTTCCTCGATGTGATTGGGGTCCGGCATATCGACCGGATTGTGAATCTCCAATTGCTGGCCGTTGCGCAGCTTGATCTTGTAGATCACCGACGGCGCGGTCGCGATCAGATTGAGATTGAATTCGCGCTCAAGCCGTTCCTGGATGATTTCAAGATGGAGCAATCCGAGAAAGCCGCAGCGGAAACCAAAGCCGAGCGCGGCCGAGGTCTCCATCTCGTAGGAAAAGCTTGCGTCGTTGAGCCGCAGCCGGCCCATGGCGGCGCGTAACGCCTCGAAGTCCGCGGCATCGACCGGGAACAAGCCGCAGAACACCACCGGGATCGCGGGGCGGAAACCGGGCAGCGGCTCGGCTACCGGCCTCTTTTCGTCGGTGATGGTGTCACCGACGCGGGTGTCGGCCACATCCTTGATCGAGGCGGTGAGAAAGCCGATTTCGCCGGGGCCGAGCTCGTCGAGCTCGACACGCTTGGGCGTGAACACGCCGACGCGATCGACCTCATAGGCGGCGCCGGTGCCCATCATGAGGATGCGCTGGCCCTTCTTCATCACGCCGTCGACGACGCGGAACAGGACGACGACGCCTAGATAGGCGTCGTACCAGCTGTCGACCAGGAGCGCCTTGAGCGTTGCCGAGCGATCGCCCTTGGGCGGCGGCAGCCGCGTCACGATCGCTTCCAGCACCGCCGGTACGTTCAGCCCGGTCTTCGCCGAGATCAGGATCGCGTTCGAGGCGTCGAGCCCGATCACATCCTCGATCTGCTGCTTGACCTTGTCGGGTTCGGCGGCGGGCAGATCGACCTTGTTGAGGACCGGCACGATCTCGTGGTTGTTGTCGATCGCCTGATAGACATTAGCGAGCGTCTGCGCCTCGACGCCTTGCGAGGCGTCGACTACCAACAGCGAGCCCTCGCAGGCGGCCAACGAGCGGTTGACCTCATAGGCGAAATCGACGTGGCCCGGCGTGTCGATGAGATTGAGCACGTAAACTTTGCCATCGGCGGCGCGATAATTGAGGCGAACGGTCTGGGCCTTGATGGTGATGCCGCGCTCGCGCTCGATATCCATGGAATCGAGCACCTGCTCGACCATTTCACGCGCCTCCAGCCCGCCGGTCGACTGGATCAGCCGGTCGGCGAGCGTCGATTTGCCGTGGTCGATGTGGGCGATAATCGCGAAGTTGCGGATGTTTTCGATGGGTACCGCGGTCATCCGGCGCAGATAACACCCGCACCCGCAAGCGGCAAGCCGGGACGATGCGACGCCGACGATGCAGCATCAATGGCGGGGCATTAACGATGCGGCAGCATGGCTCGCGCCAGCGATGCCGTTTGGCATTGGCTCGGCCGTGCCTGCGGTGCTAATCACGTCGTTGGGGCGACGGTTACTAGTGATGAGTGCTGCTGATTCCGGCCGGCTCGCGCCCAGCGCGTTCGAGCGGTTGTTCGACGTTTTGACCGACCCGGCGCGCCGCGAGGGCGCCATGGCGCTCCTGCTTGCCGGCTATGCCGCGGTATGGACGCTCTACGCCGTGGTCGCCAAAGGCAGCCAGGACATCCATTTCGACATGGGCGAGATGCTGGCCTGGTCGCGCGAAGTCAGCCTCGGCACGCCCAAACATCCGCCCCTCGCGGCGTGGCTAGTGCGGGTCTGGTTCGACGTCATGCCGGCCGCGACCTGGTCTTACTATCTTTTCGCCGTGGTCCTGGCGACGCTGGCACTGTGGATCGCCTGGCACGTCGCCGGCCGCTATCTCGAGCCCGACAAGCGCGTCGTCGGTATCATGCTCCTGACCTTCGTGCCGTTCTACAATTTCCACGCCTTGAAATTCAACGCCAATACCGTGCTGATTCCGTTCTGGGCGGCGACGACGTGGTGGTTCCTGCGCTCGCTGGAAACGCACCGCGCCAAATGGGCGGTGCTGGCCGGCATCGGCGCCGCGGCGGCGATGCTCGGCAAATATTGGTCGATCTTTATGCTTGCGGGGCTTGGCGTTGCCGCGCTGACCGACCCGCGCTGCCGCGCCTACTTCCGTTCGCCGGCGCCGTGGCTGACGATCGGGGTCGGCGCCGTTCTCGTCGCTCCGCATCTGGTGTGGGTCGCGACCCACGATTTTGAGCCGTTCCGCTATGCCTTCGGGTCGCATCCGGTGAGTTACGCGGGAGCGGCCGGCTACGCGATTCTCTTTCTCGGCGGGATACTGGCTTATATCGCCGCGCCGCTGTTGCTCAATTTCGTCGTGACACGGCCCAGCGTGGCAGCCGTTCGGGACAGCCTGTGGGCTGCCGACACGCAGCGGCGCACCATCGCGATTGCATTGGCCGCGCCGATCTTCCTCGCGGCGCTCGGCGCGATGGCGCTCAAGATCAGAATCGGCGCGCTGTGGACGATGTCGGGACTGACCTTGCTGCCGATCGTGTTGCTGTCGTCGCCACTCGTGACGGTTTCGCGCCATGCTGCCATCCGTCTGCTGGCGGTGGCGATCGCCTATCCCACGTTCATGGCCGCGGCATCGCCGGTGATCGCACTCGTCATCCACCGCGAAGGCTTGCCGAATTATGCGACCCACTACCGGCTCATCGCGCAGGCGATCGAGCAGGCCTGGAGCAAACGCACCCGCGAACCGCTAAACATCGTCGGCAGCTATTCCATTATCGTCAACGGCATCGTGTTCTACTTCGAGAACCAACCGTCGACTTTGGATATCATCTCCCCCAAGCAGACGCCCTGGGTCGATGACGACCGCATCGCGCGCGAAGGCTTGGTGATTGTATGCCCGGTACCGGAGACCGCTTGCGTCGAAGCCATGAACAGCTATGCCAAGCGCTATCCCGATTCAGCGCTCGATGACTTCAATCTGGCGCGGCGCTATTTCGGCGCACTCGACCGGCCGGTGCACTACCAGATCCTGACGATTTTGCCGCAAGCGCAATGACGGGCAACTCAGCGCTGGCGCCAGACCAGCGCTGCCGAGACCACGAAATTCCACACCGTACCGATCAGCGCGCCGCCGAGGCCCGCGATCCACCACACGCGGTCGTAATCATAGATCCAGGTGGCGATGCCGACATTGGAGATGGCGCCGACCGCGCAGATGGCCTGGAAGCGAATGAGACCGCCGACGAAACGCCGGCCGGTGAGGCGCTGATCGCGGTAAGTGAAAAGATTGTTGAGAACGAAATTCCAGGCGATGGCGCCGATGGTGGCGAGCGTTTGCGCCGCGCCGAAGGGCAGCGCCGCCGCCAGCAGCACCGCCAACAGGCTCAGGTGAACGCCGAGCCCGGTCGCACCGACCAGGCAGAACAGCACGAAGCGCGCCGGGATCACCTCATCGGTGAGCTTTGCGGTCAATAGCGCGGCAAAATCGAGCGCAACCTTGCTGTCGAGCTTGCTGTCGCCGTGCTGACGCTCCCGAAAACGCGACGGCAGTTCGAGCGTTCGGAGCCGGCCGCGCGCGCAGGCCAACAGATCGAGCAGAATTTTGAAGCCTTGCGATGAGATCGCCGGCGCCAGCGTTTCGAAAGCGTCGGCGCGGATCATGAAATAGCCGCTCATCGGATCGGAAAGATCGATGCCGAGCACGAGGCGCGCCGCGGCATTCGACCAGCGGCTAACCCGCGAGCGCGCCGGCGAAAGTCCCGCGGCGGAACCGCCGTCGAGATAGCGGCTGGCGACCACGACGTCGGCTTGTCTCGCCCGCAGCCGTTCGAGCATGGCGACAAGCAGCTCCTCATCGTGCTGCAGGTCGGCGTCCATCACCGCGACATAGCGCGCCTGGCTCGCCAACATGCCTTCGAGGCAGGCGCCGGCGAGGCCGCGGCGGCCGATGCGGCGGATGCAGCGCACGCGGCTGTCCTTTTCGCCAAGCGCGCGCGCGACCACGGCGGTGCCATCGGGAGAATTATCGTCGACGAACACGACTTCCCAGTCGTAGCCGGCGAGCACGCGGGAAAGCCGCTCGACCAGGATCGGAACATTGGTCCGTTCGTTGAAGGTCGGCACTACGATGGCAAGTTCCGGCGCCGGCCGCACCGCCGCCGCATCGACGCGAGTTATGCTTGCAGCCAAACCCGCCGCCGCAGTGTCAATCATCGCCGGATCGGACAACGCCCTTCGCCCTCTGTTCGCGGGCGCACGTTAGAGCATGATCCGGAAAAGTGGAAACCGGTTTTACGAAAAGATCATGCTCAAACAAAACGCTAGAGCCCGATTCTGATTGTATCAGAACCGGGCTCCAGCCCGCCGCGGATAGCCGGCCGACGCGATCGAAGCGAGGACGAAGCCTCAGTAGCGGTACTGATCCGTCTTATACGGCCCACTCACCGGCACGCCGATATAGGTCGACTGCTTGTCGGTGAGCATGCTCAGCTTGACGCCGATCTTTTCGAGATGCAGCCGCGCCACTTTCTCGTCGAGCGTCTTCGGCAGCGTATAGACCTTGTTCTGGTATTTGCCCGGATTGGCCCACAGCTCGATCTGCGCCAGCGTCTGGTTAGTGAACGACGACGACATCACGAAGCTCGGATGGCCCATGGCGTTGCCGAGATTGACGAGGCGTCCCTCGGACAGAAGGATGATGCGCTTCTTGTCGGGGAATTCGATCTCGTCGACCTGCGGCTTGATGTTGTTCCACTTCAGGTTCTTGAGCGCATGAACCTGAATCTCCGAGTCGAAGTGGCCGATATTGCAGACCACGGCGCGGTCCTTCATCTTGCGCATGTGCTCGATGGTGATGACGTCGACGTTGCCGGTTGCCGTGACGAAAATGTCGGCGCGCGGCGCCGCCTCTTCCATGGTCACGACCTCGTAGCCCTCCATCGCCGCTTGCAGCGCGCAGATCGGATCGACCTCCGAGACCATGACCCGGCAGCCGGCCTGGCGCAGCGATGCGGCCGAGCCTTTGCCGACATCGCCGAAGCCGGCGACCATCGCTACTTTGCCGGCCATCATGACGTCGGTGCCGCGGCGGATGCCGTCGACCAGCGATTCGCGGCAGCCGTAGAGATTGTCGAATTTCGATTTGGTGACGCTGTCGTTGACGTTGATCGCCGGGAACAGCAGCGTGCCCTTCTTCTCCATCTCGTAGAGCCGGTGCACGCCCGTGGTGGTCTCTTCCGAGACGCCCTTGATGTTCTTCGCGATCTCCGCGAACCAGCCCTTCGGCTTTTCCTTCACGAGCTTCTTGATCAGCGCGAAGAACACTTCCTCTTCTTCCGATTCCGGCTTGTCCAGGAACTTGACGTCGCCCTGCTCGGCGCGCAGGCCGTGATGCACCAGCATGGTGGCGTCGCCGCCGTCATCGAGGATCAGGTTGGGCGTGCCGCCGCCGTGCCAGTCGAACAGCTTGGCGGTGTAGTCCCAGTATTCGGCGAGGCTTTCGCCCTTCACCGCGAACACCGGAATGCCGGCTGCCGCGATCGCGGCCGCGGCGTGATCCTGCGTCGAATAGATATTGCAGGAGACCCAGCGGATGTCGGCGCCCAGCGCTGCCAGCGTCTCGATCAGGACCGCGGTCTGGATCGTCATGTGCAGGGAGCCGGCGATGCGCGCGCCCTTCAGCGGCTGCGAGGGGCCGTATTCCTCGCGCGTCGCCATCAGGCCGGGCATCTCGGTCTCGGCCAGCGAGATCTCCTTGCGGCCGAATTCGGCGAGCGAGATGTCCTTGACGATGTAGTCGGTGAAGGCGGGCTTGGTGGCGGTGGCGGTCATGTGATGTTTTTCCTGAACGGATGAATTCGGACGTATCGGATACGGAACGAAACTGAACACATTACGACGCGGTTTGCCCCCTCGCCCCGCCCTTCGCGGGGAGAGGGTTGGGGTGAGGGACCTCTATCAGCA
>Ga0182016_10007327_pt1 | contig 11372 bp, 10 predicted proteins | sample 712S2MmetaG_FD_120491 | JGI IMG/M metagenome (GOLD analysis project Ga0182016, IMG submission 120491) | Permafrost microbial communities from Stordalen Mire, Sweden - 712S2M metaG | ecosystem: Environmental > Terrestrial > Soil > Wetlands > Permafrost | place: Sweden: Stordalen | collected...
CACGGATCGGTTGGTGTCGCGCCCCGATTGGGAAATCGTGATGCAAAAGACCGGCTACATCGTCGAGGCGGGTCGCTGCTTGGTGATGAAAGCGATTATTGACGGGCGTGCCGTTGTGATCGTTCTCATGAACTCGACCGGAGCCCAAACGCGCCTCGCTGACGCCGAGCGAATCAAGACGTGGCTCGGTTCCCGAGCACTCACTGCCGGGCGCCTCTAGGCAAGAGGATTTGGTTGCGCCGGCTTACCCTCGCCGACGACTTGATATCTATTTCGCCGATACCCACGGTCAAACGCCGCGCAATCGTTACTGCTTATCGAGCGAGGCTGCGAAAGTGCAGTGGTCCCCCGCCGAGTCAGCCCGCTGTAAGGTAGGCGCTAGCCTCCCTTTCCGGTACGGGCCCGGCCGATCAAGCGTAGAAATCAACGCGATCGGAACTCATCGAGCCGCTATTGCTGCTCGAACTCTCTATAGACGGGGGCACTTAAACAACGGCACGACCCTGCCAGGGCAACACCTGCGCGAAACCCCCGCCAGAGCGCAAGACGATGAGCACGAAAGGGCACCGCTAAAGCAAATGGGCCCTCCTTGAGTCACAGGGAAGCACCGCCTGTTAAAAATCGCCAGCCCGAAGAGTGCGGCGAACCACTTTAAAGCCGCGCTCAACGGGCCGGCGAGTACCGCAAGCTCACGTTAGTGCTCACGCCTACCGGGGGCGAGTTCACCCGGCAGCCAATCATTTTGGAAGTGGTCGGTCAGCACGGCGGATTCCAGACCCGGCCACGCCCCAAGAGGCATGCGAAAGTAGAGCTCGTATACCACCTGCAGCATGGCAACGGTGATGGGAACTCCACATATCCGACCCACCTCTTCGTTCTCCAACGAGGTATTTCGGTATTGGGCGGCAAGTTCTGCCAACGGTTCAAGGGGCCGAGGGTCCCGTCGTACAAGATACATAGCCGTCATTCCTCTTCGTCGAATCCGAATTTGAGCAACCACGTCAAGAGCACGTTGAAAGAGACCCGCAGGTCTCAATGGGCCAACCAAGGCCAACCAACAGGCGCTCAAGCGAAGTCACGTAGAATAAAGCAGCCCCGGCGACCGAGTTCTCACTTGGCATCGACGCCTTGAAATGCAGGGTATCCCCTAGATGCAGCGGCGGCGCGAGTTCTGCTCACTGTCACCTTCTTCACGGTGCCATGAAAGTCGCCCCGGGAGGCTCGTAGAGGCCCCGGGTGCGGCGCGACTGAGTTTGAGGCAACCAGGGTGCTTTGTGCCCTTTGAAGAGCCCCTCAAGGCTCTCCTTGCGGCGGGTGCGAGAGTGACGCACTCACGTAACCTCGCCTGCCGGAAGGGGGGTCTATCCTCAGAAGCTTGTAACTCCTATGGAGCTTCTATGAGCTCTGCCGGTATTGAACAATGCGAACCGTTCAGGCATACTGGTTGTAGGCCTCGGGAGAGGGGCAAAAAGAAGATTTCGCTATAAAAATAACGAGCTTAAGTCCACTTAGGCCCCAAAGGTTGAACTTAAATGTCCTCTGTTTTCGCGCCTACCGATGCGATCTACTCGCTCTTTCGTACGTTGACTCATCAGGCGCTTGAGCAACACCCGGACGCTCCCGATTCGCTCGCCATCGGCTCGTACAACTATCGGCCCGTCGATGGGGGATTCGTCATTCGACTCTACCCCTCCAACGCAAACCATCCGTTCGAAGTGGGCTACCTGCCGAAACTGGCGCGCGAGAAGAAAGGGACCATCGCCCAGTTTGTCGCCGCCAACGCGCAGCAACCTCGGCTGTTTGAACCCTCGAGCCCGGACTCTACCCGTGAATATCTAAAGACGCTCCTGTGGGCCTGCGATCACGACCGAGAGGGACTCGTCGATGTCAAGCTGCCGGACGATGAAAGCGAGGGCGAAACTCTGGCCTTGCCAAATCAAGCAAGCGAAAGCTCCTTAGAAGCGGCTTCGCGGTCAGGCGAGTTCTCCCAAGACGCCCCCATCGTCGCCGTCTCCTTTGAGGCACTTGCAGAGGACATTCTATCTGGCAAACCGCACCCCCTTCATAGCGGCGAGAAGCTCGCCGACATGTATGAGGTGTGGGGCAGTCGGCAGGACGAAGTGGCTTGTGTGGTAGTGCGTCACTTTGACTTCGGTACCGCGCTCGCGGTCGCGGCATTGGTTCCTGGGACCATGAAAAACCAAATCGACTTTGACGAGGCAGCGTACCTGCTCATACAGTCGCTTATTGACCCGGCCGTCCAGGCGCCGGCGGCTCCCGTGTACAAAGCTCTGCGGCTGCTCGAGGGGGATGAGCCCCGAGTGCGGCTGCTCGCAGCGCTCGAGGTCTGCCGCGCCGAAACCGGTTACGCCTATGAGCCAGGGCTCACAGGATTCCCGTCGGCCGAAACGCTCGCTTACCTGAAGACCTTCGCCCATTTGCCGTCCGCGGCAGCTGATTCGGAGGAACTTGAGGACATCCCGGACTTTGAGCGCATGGCTCGTCTGCGGCTTCTCATCAAGAAAACCTACGAATGGTCCGCCGAGAGGGAGGCCTCCGAGGAACCCCGTATCGAATTACTGAATAATCGGCTCTTCGAGGGTGGACTCGTGCTGGTTCAAATCGAGCCCAAGACCGACGAGTTGTATCTGTCCGTATTTTGCCCGGCCGCATGGGACCACGCCCTTCATGCCGCCTTTCTCGAAGAGGTGCAGGAATTGGGAGTTGCCCGCCGATTCGACACCAGCAGCCCCCTGCCGCTCCCCAGTGCGAGTTCCTTCAAGCACGTAGCCGCGAGCGCCGCGGAATTAATTCTGCGAGCTTTTTCGGACGACGCGGAGGCCCAAGACGGCTGTTACCACGATTTCGACCCCATAGACTTTGCAGCTCCGGCGCCGCTTGCCGGAGAGCGCAGCCTCTCGGCACCTTCAACCTCGGAGGAGGATTTTGCCGCCATAACCCGCCCGAGGGGAGTGACTCTGCACTGACCCACCGAAGCTTGGGCCCTCAGGCGCGGCAGCGCCCGAGTACCTCGCTAGAGTGAGAGCCGTCATCCGAGAGCACAAACAATAATTCAGGGAGAAGCGAAATTGAAGACGGTGGCGGGCTTTATGTGTAAGGTAGATTTTGAGTGTGAGCTCGGGGCAGCGGCGGGCGGAATTCCTGTCTATGCCTCGGTCGAGGACTTGCAGAGGCATCGCGGCTGCGTCGCTGAGTGCGGAATCGTTGAGGTGCTGGTGCAATGTCGGGCAATTATACAAGAGCCCGACTATTCGAAGCTCACTTCATCGCGCACTTGAACCGATATTCGTTGTTTAAGGCCCAGGTGCTTCACCTCGAAACTAGCCGGTGATTATCATCGGCTCGATACCTCGCGAGCCTGAAACCTAAAATGCAAACGAAGCCCACGTTGTCCGTTGAAAACCGACTCCACACCCGTCACCGCACCAAAACGCGCGTGTCCATTACCGCACCCGGACTCACTCTTGCCCTGTACCGATCGGGAAATTTAAGCGCCAAAGGCGTCTACATCGTCACCCAAGGTCTCGGACTCTCGCCAGGCGCGGGCGTGACGCTCACGTTCGTCATTCAACTCGGAAACATCATGAAATTGCATCGTCGCCGTGCCCATGTCGTTCACTTACACAATGGCGGCACGGGCTTTGAAATGGAGCCAATGGCTTAAAGCTCGCCGCCGCGGCCGGCCTGTTCTTGGACCAGAGTTTACGCACCAACGACTCACGTCTCGAGCAGAAGTTCTCGCGGTTAAAGCGCGGCCTTCAACGCCACAATCGCCTGCTCGAGCGAGGCGGTACTTGGCTTCATGGCGCGACGAAAGATGTCGCAGTTGACAGAAGGCCAGGTGCTAAATGCAAACTGCCCAAAGGCAATCCCTTCCTTCTGCCAGCCATCAATCACCTCGGCATTGAGCCCCGACTTTAAGGCTAACGCAGAAGTTCGATCGGACACTTCGGTTAACAGATGAATTCCCGCATCGGGCATCGCGCAGCGGGCAGCAACTTCATTGAGCTTGGCGAGGCGCAGCACCTCGCGATGGAATGGTGATTTCTCTGCGGGAGACTCGACCCCCTCCTTGGGCGTCATAACCGTGAGGGCGAGCGCGGAGGTCGCTTGAACTCTCGACTCTTGCGCAAGACAGTCCGCTGCACCTGTGCGCAAGAGCTCTTGCGCTGCGCTTTTAAGCTCCGCTTCATGCGAAACCTTAAGCTCCCATCGAGACCGGTAGCCCGTAGCCACCAGCTCCGTGGCGCCCACATGCTCGGAGGCATTGCGTAGATTCGAAATATAATCGCCGGAGAAACTACACTTTTGTGCGAGCGCCTCTGTCTTTGCAAAATCGAATAGCGTACGCTCGGTCGCGATCATAGCCTCTACGGTCGCAGGCCACTCACCTTCCGCAGGATCCGCCACCGCACCATCCACCAGCACCGGCACGCCCTTGCCGTAGGTACCGAGCATCCTCTGATCCAGTACGTCGAGCGCTGAGTCGAGCGCGGTGAGCGTACGTGCAACCAGCGCTAGAGCCGCCGGGGACTTTGGGTCAGATGAGCCGCAGCCGCCGAGCAGCAGCCACGGCACGCTGACCGCAGCGAGAGCTGCTGCAATCGGCAATCGTCGGCGCTGATGGGAGGATGAGAACTGCGGCACGAGACGATCCTTCAAGAATTGGCGTAACTTAAGGTCTTTAAGACCGAAGCGAGAGGAGGGATGGTTGAGTTTTTAGGCCTATGTTTCCTCACAACCCCGTCTAGGGTAGCGCGTTTATAGGCGCTCTACTTTTAAGGATAAAACCCACGCAGCACGGGGGCATTCCGGTCAACTGCCAAGCGTTGGCGCTTTCCATAAACTCGCTCCCTATTCAAACCAAGGTTGTCACGTAGGCGAGAGCATCAGGACTCGCCATTGACGCAAGGCTCGCCGGGGTAATGGGCACCGGCATACGAACGGAAATTTATATGCCGGCATTCATCAAAGATGATGACGACTTTTATCAGCTCTTCGAACGCTTGGCACGCCAGGAATTGCGAGCCGTCGCAAACAACGCCCATCATAGACCCGCGATCGTATACGGCCTTAACGATGCCCCCAGCGCGCATTTCATTCGATTCTTCCCGCCGGAATTCGCGCCCCACCCCGTGCAAGTCGGCATTCTGCCGCTTATTGGCGAAGAGTCTCCCTACGTCGAAGCGTTTCAACGTGCCTATCAACGACCTGAACAATTCATTGAGGTTCTTACCCCAGAGGAGAGGCGGCGAACGCTGCAGGAACTTCTCGATACGATGCGGGGAAGCAAAGCGGCTCTTCACGAATTCATGGTACCAACTGCAAGCCTCAAGAACTCAACCCCAACCCCCGTAGATAAACTCACCGCCTATTGGAACGAGGTGGCAGAAGCTCCAACCGCAACGCGAGCCAGCAAAAGCGCCCCAGTCGAACCGGAACCTTTTGCGGCACCACCCGAGGACCCAGAATTGATCATAGACGAGGAGACCGTCGATAATCAGCCCGCCTCGTTCTGGGCGCTCGCCAGTGAGATCCTCACCGAGCAGCCGCCACCGGGCGTGTACGGTTTTGAATCTTTCGAGTCGTATCGCATCTGGGCCCACCGCAAGGACCCAAAAGCGACCCTCGTCGTGCGCTATTTCGACGGCGCACGAGCCTGGGCAATTGGCGCGGTCATCGATTGTGATCAGGACCAAAATGCGGAGCTCAATGGGGGTATCGCCTACTTGACCGAGACACGGGGGGACCTTATCAGCACCCGACCCGATGACTCTGCGTGGCATTACCAGTTCGAGCAGCTTCGCGGGAGCGCCGCGCACGAGCGCTTGCGCTCTGTTTTGTCCGCATATGCCGAGCAAGGAGGGCTCGTGTTTCAGAGCGGCATTTGCGGTGCCCCCTCGGACAACACACTGGCACATCTCACACAATTGCAAAGCACTTATCATCGCGCCGACCACGTAAGCGCCAACGGCGATACCCTCACCCCCTTTCAAATATTCGCCAATCTGTACCTGGATGATGATGTTGGCGAGGCTCAAGTCATCTGGACGGCCGAACGGGAGCGGGCCCAACTCGAACGCATCGAAATACTCGAGCATCGGGCGCATCCGAGCGCACTTCTCATCCTACATTTTGACCCCGCCGCTAATACGGTTCGCGCCAGCGCCTATGCGCCGCCCGATACTTCAAAAGCTACTGCCAAAAGCTTCTTCTTGGCGGCGAGCGCCATGTTGAATGGGCGGCAAATTAAGGGGTCTCGCGCGTTGCCGTTGCCCTACTCGAGCGATTTTGTCCGGGTGCCGCGCTCCGCCGCAGTGGCACAACTCGAGACGGCACTGCGGGCCATTGACGAGTCCAGCGGTACGATTTTTGAGATTCCCTGCGGTTGAAACCCGCGCATCGCGCCAAGGCCCGAGCTTCATTGTGATAAAGAAACTCGCCGCGCGGGCGACGAGTCGGTTGTGCAGCATAGAGCGCTTGGGGGTCGGCATTTTTGTCGGCGACCTATTCCAGTTCCGGTACCGGAAGAGGATTAAGAACCGAAATTCGCCTTTGCCACCACACGCTCCGCTGAAGGGGGTCAGAAGTGCTGCAAGCTTCGCGACGCGATCGCCGCTTACGCGTTGCAGAAGAGATCGAAAAAAGCCATCACCCGCGATGCTGGCTCACAGCTTTCCTTATCGATGACGCCGGTCATGCTCCGGCACGGAAAGCCCGCTGCAAGAAATACGTCGCCGCACGATATTGCGGTGCTCGCTTTAAAGTTCGAGCAAAGCGGTTCAAGCGCTCTTCTCGCATCTCTTAACAGTGGATCGCAACCCATGCCCTTTGTGATCAGTATCGCCTATGTATAGGTATATGATTCTTAAGGTATTAATCGAGGCGAAAATCTACCGCTTTTTTGGCGTTTCGAACACCCCGGAAAATCGTCCTGACTTTAGGCCCAAAAACGCAGCGAAGATTGAACACGACCTTCCCGCAAAAGCCTAGGATTACAGTGTTTTCGCATTTTTGTACCCATTCCCCATAAAGCCGCGGTTTGCCGCCTGGCCCGGCGTTGCCGAAGCGCTTAAATCGTTCACGAAATGCTCCCTCATCGAGCTTCCGCCGTGAGCCTGGGTTTCCTTGAGTTTCGTCTTCGTAAAAGTCTACTGCCCGTTGATTTTTACACTCCATGGGTGTATCATGAGAAGTACCCCAGCAATCCGCAACAGTAGACGAAGAAAAGCCAATGATGACGAAAGCAGCCGCCCTTGTCTCCCTAATCGCACTCGGATACGTGCTTTTAAGCCCCGGCGATTTTGCTGCTGCCGCGCGCACGCGAGTTGCCGACACCTTGAGCTCCGTCGCCGGATTTTTGAATCAGGGCCCCGTGCTGATTGCCTCCCCGCACGCGTCGAGCAAACATTGACCACCGAGGCGGACGTGGCCGCGACAGCGTGCCTTGGCTGCCGTTTTGCACCAGAGCGCTCCTAGCCCGCCAAAACCCCATGCTCCATGTTGCTCACAAATGGGCGCGGCTTCCGAGTACCGCTCTGGTCATCGACACCACGGCAAAAAGCGGCTTGTGGTCTCAACTGTCGCCGTTTTTGCTGCCGGGCGGAGAACTCTACGCCGGGCACACCAGCGTCAATATGGAGAATGCTTGGCAATTTGCCAAGCTCTACCCCCAGCACGCAACGGTTGGCGCTCCGACAGAAGCCTACTGGCTCTGGGCCACCAGGGGCTGGATTGACCCGAAGGCACACCGCTATCCCATGGGTAAGGGAGCCAAACCTCTTTGCAGTTGGTGGGACGGGCAGGCCCTGGGATACATCGAGGCGCGCAAATGCATCTACGCCCCCCTTTATCGACGTGCCGTCGTTAAGACCGAAGCCTATGCAACCCTTGAGGGCCTACTCCAAGCGGAGTCACGTGATATTTACTTGCGGGACTGGGACGGGTACGACCACCTGGCGAAGGGTCAAAGCATCAAAGAAGTCGCCAATAACCCTGCTAAAAAGATGGGACACGCTTTCGTTCTTTGGGCACTGCTCACGGAATCCTATGCGGAATTAATAGAACCCCGCCCGGCGCCCGCTATTCAGCCAGCGACCATCGATTGGCTGGACCCCAAGGAGTAGCGCCACACGGCGGTGAGCGCAGGCCTCGCCCTAACACGAGGCGCGGGCAGCCTATTGCGCCGGAAAGGCGCTTGCAATCAACTGATTGAAGTTCTCAGAAGCTCCTTCCCACCTGTCAAGCAGGTGCCAGGTGCTGTCATCGAAGGAGACCGACAGACCCAGCCGTCCATCTATTTTTAGAGCCCGCAAATCCGCCTCGCTCAACTCGTAGGTGTATTGCGAGCTTGGGTCAAGGTCGGTGGAGTAGGGGACAATACTCAACGGGGCGGCGCCGAGCGCATCCTTCGCAAGCCGCTCGAGCAGAACCCTATTTCCATCCAAAATTCGGACGCTGGGCGCTCGACGCTCACCGCGGTGATCCGCGCGCTCCGCACTCACCCACAACAGGTAGTAATACACGCCGGAACGGTTGACTTCCACCGGTCCGATTTGTGCGTCGATTCGTGCCGCAGGCTCCACGGTAAGTGTGTTGCTGGTGAACTCGAGCGCAGAGGGCAGCATGGTCGCGGTGACGGCTGTCGCGGGATCCAGCATCGTTCGAACCTCGCGCCCACCCACCGTGACGCAGCCGAAGAGTGAAAGCACAGCGAGCGTGAGAAAAACAGCCCGCGTACACTGCATTGATACCTTCAGCGACTGACCACCCATTGTTCGATCTCCCGTGCCCTTTTAGCGCCTGAACTCATTAACTATCGCCCGAGGTCTAGCGCCCGCGTTTATACCGATTCAATCTAACCTCGCCTCATCCAGCACAATCAGCGCTTCCTTCACCCGTTCTTGACGTCCAGCGGTTCAAGCGACGTGCCCTTCAATGAGAGCACGGGCGCTCGCGATGCTGCGGAGCGATTGATGCAGAAGAATCGAGACCGCCAGCATTTGCGACAACCCCTCGACGATGAAGACATTCGGGTGCCGGTTCTCTCGAACATGCGCTCTCACGAGAGAGCGCGCGCGCATCGACTCTTGAGCCGCCAGCGGATTTTCTTCCTTTAACACAGGGTCCAAGTCGGCGGCGATCCAGATGAGAATGTAGCGGTGGCTGTTGGCACGGATTGCACTCAGAATCGAGAAACCTGTCTCTGCCAGAGAACCGGTTGCGTAGCTTTCATTGGTCACGGGAAACAGAACGATGCCGTCGGCGACCAAGTGGACCGCTTCCTCTTGTGCGAATGCGCTATTCCAATTTTCAACCTGCGGATTGAAGTAGGGGATACCAAGCGACTCATAGCGCTCAATGAACGACTTGCGCCAGGAACTCTTGCCACACGTCCCAAAGAGCCCAATAGTTAAATCGAACGAGGCAGGCGTAGGTGGAGTCGGCCGAATCATGCCAGGCTATAGACACTGCCGCTTAAATAGCTGGATTGCGGAGGCCTCCTTTAAATGCAAATACCCATGGGCGGTAAGAGGGGCTTACGCTCCCGAATGTGCGCAAAAAAAGCACGTTCCTGCCAAAATTTGCCGCCCAGCGAGTCCGCTAGCCGGCTCCATTGGCGCTTCAACGCACACTACCAGTGTTCCTTTAATGGCTTTCTGGCATAAAGCGAGTTACAATAAGCAAGTTGGCTATAAAGCGGATGAACCGCATGGGGCGGTTCCTCGAAGGGGATTATCATGTTGACTCTCATGCAATCCAACACAGGCGCGGGCTCTCTTGAGCCAATCCGCGCGCTGCGACGTTCTTTCTCGGTCCTCCAGTCGAACGTGGAGGCTCTGCAGGAGTCGCTTTGAGTACGATGCCCGGCGGGAGCGACTCGATGAAGTGCTTCGGGAACTGCAAACGCAAGCCATTTGGAACGATCCGGAGCGAGCACGCAACCTAGGCCGCGAGCGAGCCTCCCTCGAGGCGTTGGTCCAGAAATTGAGCCATCTTCGGGGATCTTCGGAAGAAGCGCTGGCGTTGCTGGACCTTGCCGAATCTGACCGCGACCTCTCCTTGATACCTGAACTGCGGAACTCGCTGAGCGCTCTTTGCGCCGCCGCGAGGAGCCTTGAACGCGCGGAACAATTCACGGACCCCGAGGATTCGCTCGATGCCTATCTTGAAATCCAAGCGGGGACAGGTGGCTTGGAGGCGGAAAGTTGGGCGTCGGCGCTCCTGCGCATGTATCTACGTTGGGCCGCGAAGGCGGGTTTTGCGACCGAAATCTTAAGCTCGAGCGCCAACGAGAGCGGAGGCTTAAAGCAGGTGAGCGTAACGGTAGTCGGTGAGTTTGCCTACGGCTGGCTTCGACGCGAGTCCGGAATTCATCGGCTCACGCGTCAAAGTCCCTTCGATGCTGCGAACAAGGTGCACACCTCCTTTGCATCGGTGTTTCTCACGCCTGTGACCGACCATCAAATCAGCATCGTGCTTCACCCGAAGGATCTGGACGTGCAAACCTACAAGGCGAGCGGCCCTGGGGGTCAATACGTCAATAAAACCGAATCGGCCATCCGCATCCGCCACCTGCCCTCCGGGGTCGTCGTGGCATGCCAGAGCGAGCGCAGCCAAAATCACAATCGCGCGACCGCGATGAAGCTTTTGACCGCACGCCTGCATGACCTGGAGTTAAAGAAGCAGCGGGAAGCAAGTGCGGCGCTGGAGGAGTCCAAGAGCGCAGCGAGCTTCGGCTACGCCATCCGCTCGTATGTGCTTGGCCAATCCCGGGTTAAAGATTCACGAACAGGCGTTGAATCACGAGACGTCGCGCGAGTGCTCGACGGTGAAATCGATGAGTTCTTGCGCGCAAGCCTGCGGCTTCGCTGTTAATGAGGCGGGACGAATCGCGGAAGAAGTGTTGATTAAAAATGCCTCAAGTAGCAAGCTACTTGAGGCAAGAGAGAATGAGCTGTCATCAATCGGCTAGTGGCCGATCGACAGCGAATACTTGTTCGTCCTAGCCAATACCGCAAGTGCTTTGTGCTCCGCGGCAATGTCCAACTCGGCGCCGTTACCAGTGCGGTTCAGGAGCGCGAGGCGCTGCTGCGCCGATTCGAGTGCATCAACCAAGTCCCGGTACAAGTTGGCAGACTGCGTTATGAAGCCGGCGATTTGCGGCGTTCCCGCACTCGCAATAGTACTGTGATCGTCTCGCGACTCGATGATGCCACTCTGCCAATCTCGCGCCACCCAGGGCGTGGCAAAAAGGCTTGGTGAGGCACTCATGCCGACACTCCCGCAGAAACGTGCGCAGCGGGAGCTGACAGAATCCTCGTACAGTGCGTCCAAAACTTCGTCTGCCC
>Ga0182016_10007328_pt1 | contig 11372 bp, 7 predicted proteins | sample 712S2MmetaG_FD_120491 | JGI IMG/M metagenome (GOLD analysis project Ga0182016, IMG submission 120491) | Permafrost microbial communities from Stordalen Mire, Sweden - 712S2M metaG | ecosystem: Environmental > Terrestrial > Soil > Wetlands > Permafrost | place: Sweden: Stordalen | collected...
AAAATTAAATCCGCGCTTATCGATGGCGTGAAAGACACGAACATACGGGAAAGACTCTTTCAGAGCGCGCGCCACAGCGGCCTGCGTGACCGCGTCTCCGCGGGGAAGCCACTGATGCAGTATGCCTCCCGGACGCAACCGTTCTTTGACAATCGTGTAAAACTCTTTCGAGTAGAGCAGACTCGTGCCCGCCGCCTCCACCGGAGGAGGAGGGTCAAGAGTGATGACATCGTATTGCTCGGAAGTACTTTCCAGATAGCGACGGCCATCGTCTACCACGACATGTGCTTGCGGTGACTGCAAAATTTGCGGAGCATCGGCGTGATAGAACGAAAATAAACGAGGAACGCTCGGCACTAACTCGACACCCGTCACCGCGATATCCCATGACATCAAGGCGCGAAATGTAGTGCCCATCCCAAAACACACGACCAGAGCGTTCTGCGGAGGATGGTCGAGCGAGGCCAAGGGCAAATGCGCCATTACCTTTGTTAAAGGTGTCAGATAAGTGAGTCCGATGCCGTTGACGAGCAGACGCCGCTCCATGCCCTCTCCGGTCGCGATCACGGTTGCGGTGTTGTCGCGCAACACTTCACGCGTGGCAAACTGATCTTCGTAACCTTGCGCTTTTAACAGCAGGAGCACCGCAGCTGCCGTGAGTCCATAAGATAAGATACGTTGCCATCTCTGACGAATCGCCGATGGTGAGATCGCGAGCCATCCAGGATTCACGCCGAGCGCTAACCACGGCAACGCGAACACGAATAAGACCCAGCGCTCGCTGATCAGCGGAAGCAGGAGGAATCCAGCGACCAGAGGACCCAGGATGCAGCCCAGAATATTCACCGCATAGGCGCTTCCTGCGCGGTCCGAGTCGCCTCCGGACCAGCGATCGACGAGCATCGGCGTTACAAAACCGAGGATGAGAGAAAACGGCGCAATGCCCAGCACCAACCGCAGCAGGCTGTAGACATAAAAGCTCTGAGGATGGAATTGAGGGCTCGCGGTAAGCAAAGGCAAGAGAGTGCACAGGCCAAGCGCGCCCCACATCCACGTCACGGGTTCGGCATGTGTGCGCGCCCAATACCGGTAAATCTTTGAACCGATGAATGTAGATGCGAGATACACGCCGAGAATCGTCGCAAAGGCGTACACGACGGTGCTGAGGTACGGAGTGAATTGGCGGATCCACACCACCTCGGCGCCCATGCTGGTCAGGCCCGTGGCAAAGAGCAGGGTCAGAAGCCTCTTGCTGGCCGCCGGTTGGGCGCGAAGATCAAGATGGCTTGACGACTCGGCAGAACTGGAACCCTGTTCCGCAAGCGAACGTCCGAAACTGATCGTAAGTGCGGTCAGTGCAAGGATCCCGTTAAGAATCGCGCCGGCTTTTAAAGTGCCGCGGAATCCGAAGACTTCGATGATGAGAAGTGGAACACATGCGCCTGCCACGGCGCCCAGGACATTCGCCAGGTAAAGAAAGCTGAAGGATCGATGCGACTCGCTTTGAAATCTCCTCTTGATGGCCAGCATGCCGAGCGGAATCGTCGCTCCCATGAAAGCACACCATGGAACCAGAGTGAGGGCGATCCAAAAACCGGAAACGAGATAGTACGCCGCAGGAGAGGAGATCGAAAAACGCTCCAGAAAGTGCCGTCCCCAGAGCAATTGGAAAGGCACGATCAGCGCGCCGACGCCGATCATGAATTCGGCAACAGCATAGAGACGCAGCGGAGATCGAATTCTTTCGCCGTATCGGCGGATGATGCGGCCGCTGCCCCAGGAACCGAGCCCGAGTCCAGCCATAAACATTGACAGCACAATGGAAACGAGGCCGCTGGTGACTCCAAACTGAGCGATGGACAAGCGGAGCCAAACGATTTCGTACAGAATGCTGCAAAAACCGGAAACTAAAAAAAAGACGAAGTACCAGAGCATGAACCCTTCCCCCAAAATGTTCGGTGCAGGTAATTTTTCGGAAGAATGATTCTACAGTTCGATGCCCAATGATGATGTGCTAGCGCAGGTTTACGAGCCGAAGCGGGAACGCCGTTAGTATTTTTCGCGCTTCATCGGCGCGCGTGATCGACGTGTGATTGAAAAGATATGCGCTGTCAGTGAGAAGTTATTGTCGACGAGGCAATGCTGGCTCGGGCGGATTTCCGATCTTCGATCGAGCGACAAAAGGGCGAGTGACACCCCCGAAATCGAGTGCGATGGGATTCTTACTTGCCCGCCAATTTCTTTGCGATCTCTTCCACGATTCTCGGGCGCAGATCAGCCATTACGCTGTCTACGATGCTCGCGATGGTGCCTGCATCGGTAGTGGTCGACGTCGATGACGAGGCAGAGGACGAACCTTCGGCAGCCGCAGCAGCCATCGCCTTCGGAGTTTCTTCGGCCCCGCCTTGCGCTTGTTTCGCGGCTTCTACCACATCGGTGCCAGCCGCAGCACTCGGTGCTGGCGCTGTGCGGATTTGATGCCAGGTCGATTTTCCGGATTTTGATGCCATGTCTTCGCCCCCAACTTCTGAACTGGATTCCTGATTGCCCTGTAAAACTTTTGCTGCCGCGTCCGCCTCGGATGCCATGCCGAGAACTGGTTCGCTTGGCCGATCGCTTATTGCTTCCGGTGTTGCTTCCGGCTCGTTCGCCTCGTCCTGCGCGTTGCTGCCGATCGCGTCCGCGAAGGTGCCGCCCATCCGTTCGTCGTCCGCCTGCGCCTCTTCTGCAACTTGCGCCGATGCGGACACTGTTTCTTTTTCCGACACCTCAATATCCTGATGCTCATTTAGCTCGGGTTGTCGCTGCTCAGGTTCCGGAACCCGAGTTTCAGAGGCATCTCGATTCGCGTCAGGAACGCCGATCACTTCCCTCGAAGTTGTCGTGCTCTCGGTCGACGCGACTTCGGTTGCTGGCTCCGACGACGCGAGCACAGCCGTATGCGTCTCTTCAGTTCTCGCGGGCGCTATATTGTTCAAGAGGTCGAAGGTTGCCAGCCTGTGTTCAACTGCTGCCGTGATTGCCGACACTCCTGTGCTCGAGACTCCTGCGCTATGGACTGGCTCCGGGTTGACCGTGAGGGCATCCGGCGCTGCAGAGAAGGCGCGGAACATCTCTGCTTCTAACGAAAGTGCGGCCTCGTCGGCGGTGAGTGCAACGTGCTCAGCCATCCAGCGTGGTCCGGCGGAAGCGTGGCGCGCCACCTCTTCCGCCAGCAACTGGCCAGCGGCCACCAGAGTTCCATGCGAAGGGATGTTCGTAACCTCCGCGCTGCTGGTGGAAGGAGTCAATAGGCGTAAGGCCTCGGCTAATTCCTCGTCGCTCGGGGCTGGTTCGTCGGATTCGCACGCCTGTACTACGGTCGTCTCGGAGGCGGCCTGCGGGAGTTGCGCTACTTCGGATTGCTCGGGCTTAGCAGTTCCGCCCGGAGATTCGGCGAGCTTAGGCGTCTCAGGGCCGGGCTCGGCGAGCTTCGATTCGACCGGACTTGCGACTGCGGCTTCCACCGAACCGAGCGCTTCGCCCGCCGCGGTCTTCGAGGCCTCAACCACGACAGCGCTGGCCGCGGGAGTGGGAGCAGCCAGCTTCGATTCGTCCTTCGGTTCCACTTCGTTGCTGGGAAGATTTTCCGTCGCAGCCGCGACCGCGCCGATCGCACTTTCGAACGTCGTTTCGAACATCGGCTCATCACTGCGATCAATCGGAGCTGGAGGTTCTGCCAAGGCGGCCGCATTGACGGTAAGAGTGGGAGGCTCGACCTTAGTTGGGGACTTGTGCGTTTCGGCAGACACGGTCAGGGAGGCTGCTGCGATTTCTGAAGCCGGTTCTGTGTGCTCGACCGGAATCACGACCGAAGGTTTGTCTTCTGCTATTTCTTCTACGCCGGACTTAATCGATACAACGCGCGCTGGCTCGACGACGACTTTGGACGGTCCATTCACAATGGACGCAGGGCTCTCGATCTCCTCCGCTTCGCCCTTCATCGCTACATTTGATTTTGTCCCGGCGCTGGCAACCTCAACCTCAGGTTCGGGCAGTTCGGTCTGGGGTACTTCTTTATCTTTATCTTTATCTCTTTCTCTTTGGGCTACTTCCTTCTCCGCGACTGCCGGGATTTCTGCGGACGGCGCGTTTGCAGGGCCCATTTTCTCGGCGAGTGGCTCGACCTCTTCCGCTGCCGGAATCGGACCGTCCAGTTTGGCCGCCAGGGCGCTCAGCGCATCCAGTTCTTCGGGAGTAATATCGCGTGGGATATCGGGAACGAGCCCGGGTTCCTGTCCAGCAGGAGCAGGCTCTTTCACGGTAAATGCCAGGCTCGATCCGCTCTTACCCTTGGCCTTGGTCTTGCGAAAATCGCGGAATGTGGCCGCCGAGCCGAAGTCGTCGGGCTCTGGCTCAGGCTCTTCTTTCTTTTTCTTGGACGGGAAGCGCAGCCGACTCTTCCATCCTGTATCGGCGTCGTTACTGGTTTCCGGATCGCGGCCGATGCCGTCGCCGCCAAATCGCTCCACGCCCGAGACCGACGCACTGAAGTGGGAGCCATCCCCTTGTGGCGGAATGATGCGATCTTCGAGTCGCGTGATCGCGGTCAGTAATTCGCTGGCTTCGAAAGGCTTTACAATGTGCCCGTCCGCCCGCACCCGCCGCGATTCTTCCGGCTTGAATGGCTCAAGTTTCCCGACCGTCAACAAAACCGGGATGTGCGCTGTTTCAGCCGCATCCTTCAGCCGCTGGCACACTTCCAGACCGCTGTATCCCGGCATGTAGACGTCGAGCACAATCAGGTCGGGCTTGATTTCGGTGATCCGCTTGAGAGCGGCGGACCCGTTATTGACCGTGATGACTTCATACCCGGCGTCGGCCAGGATTTTCCGCCCCATGTTCTGGGCTGTCACACTGTCATCGGCAAGCAGTATTTTCCGCGCCAAGCGTCATTCCTTCGGCAATAAGGAGAGATAACGCGAAACTACCTTGTCCGCTAATCGAAGTCAACGATTCCTGCAGGGGTAACAGGTTACGTCCGTTCCGAGTCTCTTGGGGGAGATCGGATTTGGCAAAAATAGCGCGCTTTTCGGCGGAACGGCGAGCTAGAAATCTTAGTCCCATCCCCGAAGGCGGCTGTCCAAAGGTGAGCTTGACTTTAGAAAGGGTTAATCTTTGCGATCCCTTTTTTCTTTTTCTTTTTACTGGAAGAAATGTCGGCCATCTCTTCGGTTTTCGCCGCTGTAGTCGACGAAGCGGATGCCGTAGTGCCATTGCTGGTATCGATCTGATTACTCTGCTGCAAAGGCGGCAACGCATTTGGATCGGCATCCACGTTCGGTTTCAGCTCGTTCGGATCGGCGGCGGGCTTCAACTCGGCTGCCACCGGCGCTGTCGTGTCCGGGGTCGAGGCGGGCTGATCTGCCGCAGGTGTAGCGGTATCGTCGGTCGCAACTGCAGGTGTATCCGATCGCGGCGCGGCTTCATTGGGGGTCACCTTGCCGTTAATCGTTCGGACGCCGAGCTTATTATCGGCGCTCATTGAGGCGGTCACACTGCGAACCACGTCCGTCGCTGTCACGGGCGGAGGATCGATCATCGTTGGATCGCCCGAATGCGTGGCCTTGGCCACGTCGGGATGGCGGTCGAAGCCCCGCATCACGGTCGACATGAGGGTTGCTTCGTGACGACTCGCTACTTCCTTCTTATTCTGTTCCAGCATGGCGCGAGTGGGACGCGGCACGGGCTGATGCATCGCGATGAGCCGGTCTTTAGCATCGACCGCCGCATCCATCGCGGGATAGCGCTTGATGATCTGGCCATACGCATCGGCAGCTTCCTTCGTCAATCCGTCGATTGCCTTGCTCTTGGCGACTTCGTTCATGCGGCCATTCTTGCGCACCAGTTCGATTTCGGCTTCGTAGGATTGGCCAATCATAAATAAGGCCTGATCCGCGCCGCTGTACAGCGGATAGCGGTCGACCAGCGTTCTAAGGCGCGCGATCGCCGCTGGATAGGCTAAGCGCAAATAGTAGAAACGTCCGATACCGAACTCACGATCTGCCAGTACTTCCTGAACCTCTCGCAAGCGCTGCTTCGCTTCGGGCACTAACTTGCTGTCGGGATATTCCTGGATCAGCGAGCGATATTCCTCTTCGGCGCGCATGGCATGGGTGTAATCGCGATCGGGCTTCTCCATCTCCTGGTAGTGAATATTTGCGACTTTCAGCTGCGCCTCGGCGGCTTCGGGCATGTTGGGGAAAAACGTGCGGAAGTCTTTATATTCGATCTCGGCCTGTTGCATGGCCGTCGAACCGCCTTCTGCGTACCACGAGTCGGCCACAGCCAGCTTGGCGCGCGCAATGAACTCCGAATCGGGATAGGTGTTGATCAGGGTCTGCAAGGTCATGCGCGCGACGTCGAAGCGGTTGTGCTTCATGGCATCCATGGCGCGATCAAACAGCACCTTGTCGGGCTGTTTGGAGCCTACGTTGGCCAGCGGATTGACCGATTTCTTGTTGGTGCAGCCGACCGTCAATGCCAAGACCAACGCGAGAAGAACAAAGATAGAATTTCGACGCATAAACAACCTCAAAACCAAATTTGTGAATGGCGATTTGTAATTTGTAATTGGAAAGCCAGCCCCGGCCATCGCCGTCCAGGATTTTCAATTACAAACCATAATTCTCAAATTACCAATTCCCTTAAACTCTCTGTAAACTGGCGCTGCGCGCCGCTTCCAGCAATGCCTCGGCATTCGCTTTGGCATCGCCTTTACCGAACACTGCATTACCCGCCACCAAAATCTCTGCCCCGGCCTGTACTACTTGCGCTACCGTTTCCAGGGCAATGCCGCCATCCACTTCGATACGGTACTGGTAGCCGCGTTCCGATCGTATTTCAGACAGCCGGCGCATCTTATGCAGCGTTCCAGGAAGAAATTTCTGCCCGCCAAATCCTGGATTCACGCTCATGACGAGCACATAGTCGACAATATCGAGAACTTCGCACAACGTATCCACCGGCGTCGCCGGGTTGATCACCACTCCCGCGCGGCAATTATGCTGCTTGATCAGGTGCAGCGTGCGGTTCAAATGCGGGCAGGCTTCCTGATGCACCGAAATCCAGTCCGCGCCCGCGTCGGCGAATTCCGCTATGAACTGATCGGGGTTGTCTATCATCAGATGGCAGTCCAGTGGAAGCCGGGTTGCCTGCCGCAAAGATTTAACCAGCGGAGGCCCCATCGTCAGATTGGGCACAAAGTGTCCGTCCATGATGTCGACATGGATTACGCCTGCCCCCCCAGCCGTTGCGCGCTCGACCTGATCGGCAAGGTGCGCAAAATCCGACGCGAGGATCGAGGGTGCGAGTTCGATGAGTTGGCCGGTCAAAAAAGGGTCCAGGGAGTAGGGTCGAAAGCTGTGGAAATTCTAGCACGCCCATGGAGCGTCGGACGCATTCATCCGTCCCAGCCGGGCCAAGCCCATTAGCATAAATCACCCAGTCACGAATCAAAATATCATCCTCTGCAAAGACGAAGGATCCCCTATCCCACTAGAAGCTGTCGCCGGCGTACTGTCGACCTCATGCTGGGTACGAAGTACGTCCCAACGTACGAGCCAGTTATCTTGTGGGCCGCAGCGAATCCGCCGAGAATGAGAATCGATTCACAAAGACATCAGGTGAGACGGATCTCATGAGAATTCTGATTGTGGAAGACGACGCTGCACTTTCGAGTTTCATACGCAAAGGGCTCGAGGCCGAGCATCATGCAGTCGATGTGGCGAGCGAAGGGAATCAGGGCCGTTCGATGGCGATGGAGTTTGACTATGACCTGGTGGTGCTCGACTTAAATCTTCCGGGAATGGATGGGCTGTCGGTGCTGAAAAGTTTGCGGCTGCGCAAGGCGAACTTACCGGTGATGATCCTGAGCGCGCGCGGCCGGATCGAAGATCGAGTGGCGTGCCTGGATGCGGGAGCGGACGATTACGTTGTAAAGCCGTTCTCGTATCTCGAGCTTTCGGCGCGGGCCCGGGCGCTGTTGCGGCGCAGCCATTTGCCGTCGGAGTCCGTACTTACGGTGCGCGATCTTTGTCTCGATCGCGTGGAACGCAAGGTCGAGCGCGCCGGGCGTCACATTGAACTGACGACTAAAGAATTTGCCTTGCTCGAGTATCTGATGCGCAATGCTGGCCGCCGTCTGACGCGGGCGATGATCATCGAGCATGTTTGGAATTTAAGTTTCGATTCCACGACGAACGTGGTCGACGTTTACATCAACTATCTGCGGCGCAAGGTGGATGACGGATTCACTCCGTCGCTGATTCAGACGGTGCGCGGGGTGGGCTACCAGATCAGTCACGAGGGAGCGCAGGCATGAGTGCGGGTGCGCATTCTTTTTCAAACTCGGCTTGTAATGCGGCGTCCGGTCCTGAAGTTTTAGAAGACCTGCTGCACTCGTTGAGTCAGCCCCTGACGAGTTTGCGCTGTTCGTTGGAACAGGAGTTGGAATTCTCACTGGAAGGTTCGGTGGGCGGAGCAGAGCGAAAGTACGAGAGGGTTGTGACCGCATTGCAGCAAATGGAAGATGTAATCGAGATGGTCGAGTTGATGCGAGAGTACTTGGACGCGGACGATCGCAATCCAAAAAGTTCTGGTACGGCTCTCGCGCCCGTTTTGCGAAGTGTTTTCGAAGAACTCGAAACCGTCGCCGCGGTGAGAGGTGTAAGGTTTCGCTTGACCGGCACGTCTTCAGCCCAGTTGCCCATTCCGGAAGCGCGGCTGCGGACGGCCTTGCAGTATGTGATGGCCGCGGTGATTGACACGCAACCGGTGGGCGGCACGGTTACGATGCGGTTGGACGAAAGTCCGGCAGGGACGATGCTTTGGATAAAAGGGTCTGGTTCTTCCTCGAATGCAATCGCAACTCTCAGCAGAGTGAGGCTGGCAATTGCCAGCCGCGTATTCGAAAGTTACGGAGCGTCGCTGCGTTTCGAAAACAGCGATGCCCGTTCCACTGGCTACGTTCTTAGCATTCCGCAGTTCGCGCGTTTGTCCTAGCGATCGATTCTGCTTAACGGAAGATAAAGCCCCACCGTCGGATCAAGTGGGTCGTCTGCCACCGGCCGAGGAGTACAATCCAGCCTTTCTGGAGGTGGCTGTGAAGCGCGGGATTCTTTCGCTCGTAGTCGCGTTACTTTGCCTTATTTCTTTCACCCCGATGTCGGCGCAAAACGGAGCGCCTGGGACGGGGCCGATCACGATGATTCGTGCCGGCGTGCTGATTGATGGTGTAGCGAGCGCTCCGCGGCGCAACGTGGTGATCACGATTCACGGGAACCGAATCTCGGATGTGCAGGATAGCGGCGTCGTTATTCCCTCGAATCTCAGCAAAGATGTCACCTTCATCGATCTTTCGCAGGCGACGGTGCTGCCGGGATTAATCGATGCCCACACGCACATTTTCTTGCAGGGCGAAGTTCCAGCCGAAGGTGGATACGATGTGCAATTGCTGAAGTATCCGCTGGCATTTCGGGCGGCGCGGGCAACGGTTTCAGCGCGCCGGGCGCTGGAGCAGGGATTCACTACATTGCGCGATATGGAGACCGAAGGCGCCGGCTATGGCGACGTAGGCATTAAAGAGGCGATTAACGGAGGATACATTCCAGGTCCGCGAATGTTTGTTTCGACGAGGGCGATCTCGACGACTGGAGGCTATCCGCTGGAAGGGTATGCGCCGGAGATTGAAGTGCCGAAGGGAGTGCAGATTATTGACGGTCCGGTGGAGGCGCGGAAGGCAGCGCGCGAGCAACTCGATCATGGCGCGGATTGGATTAAGGTGTACATGACGCACCGGTCGTGGGTTGGCGCGAACGGCGAGTTGGTTTCGCAACCTACGCTGACGGTGGAAGAACTTCGTGCGATTGTGGATGAGACGCACGGCTGGGGGAAAAAAGTCGCGTGTCACGCCTACAGTGGAGAGGGCTTGCAGCGCGGGCTCGATGGCGGCTGCGATTCGATTGAGCATGGACTCGTGCTGACGGATGCGGAGGCGGCGCAGATGCTCCGGCAGGGAACGTGGCTGTGTCCGACGCTAAGCGTCTACTATGGCGATTGGGCTCCGGCGGATACACCGGAGGGAAAGCGCGACCGGCTGCGGGCTTCGGAGCACGAAGTGTCGTTCCGCAAGGCATTGCAGGCGGGGGTGAAAATTGCTTTTGGCACGGATATGGGCGGGATTCCGTGGACGGAGCCGATTGCGCAGGAGTTTTCGCGGATGGTGGAGTTTGGGATGACTCCGATGCAGGCGATCCAGAGCGCGACTTCGCGGGCGGCTGTGCTGCTGGATATGAAGGGTAAGTTGGGCGTGATCGCTCCCGGAGCGTATGCGGATGTGGTCGCCGTGAGTGGCGATCCAATCGCAAATATCAAGGTGCTGGAGAATGTCGGATTCGTGATGAAGGATGGGAAAGTTTTCAAGAACGAGTTGTCGTCGGCGAAATGATGATGACTAAACTTGATTGATGGAAGAATCAAAAGAACCACCCAAGCTGAGCTTGAACACGGCACCCTGGGGTTTAGAAATGAAGGGACGGGCATGAACATTTTGGAAATGTGCGATTCGGAAGCGGCGGTGGTTCCATTGGGGGCGACGGTCGAGTTGGCAATTCGAACCATGCTCGACCGGCATGTGGGAGCGGTTGCGGTGATCGACGAAAACCAGCGTGTGGCGGGGATTTTCACGGAACGCGATGTGCTGAGAAAATTGTCCCTGGGGGAAAAAGATCCGCGCAAAATCTCGGTGACGGAAATCATGACGACTCCGGTCGAAATGGCCACGCGGGCGACGACGGCGGGCGAGGCGCTGGCGACGATGGTTGAGCGGCATCATCGGCACTTGCCGATCGTGGATGATGATGGGCGTCTATTGGGGATGCTCTCGATTCGGAATGTGCTGGAGGCGAAGGTTGATACGCTGACGCGACAACTGGATCAGGCGCGCTCGGTCGTGCTGTAGTCTGTGGTGCTCAAGAGGGATGTCACAAGCAATAAATCGCTGGGCGGAGCCCCGCTACCACACGATAACGCATGCAGGTTCCCGAAGCAGTTATTGGTGGGCGTGCGGACTTTGGGCGGGATTACTGTGGGCGGCGGCAGGGGCCTTGGCGATCTTGACGTCAAAGCTGATGGGTAATTGCTTGGGCGGATAGCAGGCTGAGTTGTCGCAGGCCTGGTATTTCAGGGTTCCGCGAACAATGTATTTTCCGGGCTGCACGGAGCGCAGCACGCGGACCAACACGTCGACGTTGAAGTCTCCGGTATAAACGTTGAGTTTTTCGTCGGGGGCGAAGGGGAAACTCATGTCCTGCCCGTCGGGATAGGTGGTTCTT
>Ga0182016_10007331_pt1 | contig 11369 bp, 6 predicted proteins | sample 712S2MmetaG_FD_120491 | JGI IMG/M metagenome (GOLD analysis project Ga0182016, IMG submission 120491) | Permafrost microbial communities from Stordalen Mire, Sweden - 712S2M metaG | ecosystem: Environmental > Terrestrial > Soil > Wetlands > Permafrost | place: Sweden: Stordalen | collected...
AGGCCGTCGCTCTGTTGCAGCGGCTCAGGGCTGGTGCGCAGCCCGTGGGTTGTTTCTCCAGTCCCTCGGAAGAAGCCGTCCACTTCAAAGTCAATCAGCGCCTTGCCTTCCCCGCCAGCGAAATCCAGAGCCTGCAGGCCAAGGACGATGCCCCGCCAGAGATGACGGTCAACTTCATGGGACTTACCGGCCCCCTGGGTGTCCTTCCCTACACCTACAGCGAATTGATTCTGGAGCGTGCACGGGCCAAGGATCATAGCCTTGCCGCGTTCCTCGACATCTTCAACCATCGCGCCATTTCGCTCTTCTATCGGGCATGGCAAAGGTCCAATTTCCCGGTTACCTATCGAACTGGCGGCCGCGATCTCTTCACGCAGCACCTTCTCGACCTGATCGGGCTTGGGACCGCAGGACTGCGCGACCGCCAGGAAACTGAGGACGAAGCGTTGCTGCATTACGCCTCGCTGGTAGCGATGCAGTCGCCATCGGCAGTAGCCCTTGAGCAGCTCATCGCAGACTACTTTGAAGTGCCTGTAGAGATTCAGCAGTTCACCGGCGGCTGGTACGGTTTGGATGCGGCGACCCAATGTGCGATGAAAGAGTCGGAGTCTCCCTCCAGCCAGGTGGGCTCGGGAGCGGTCGTGGGCGATGCCGTCTGGGACCGCCAGGCCCGCGTGCGCATCAGGCTTGGCCCGCTGGGGGTTGAACGCTATTGCGATTTCCTTCCCGAAGGCAGCGCCCACAAGGCGTTACGCGCCATCACTCGCTTCTTCAGCAATGAATGCCTCGACTTTGAAGTGCAACTGGTGCTCGATCGGAACCAGGTGCCTGGTGTGGAACTCGATCCCGACTCAGCAAATCCGGCCCGGCTTGGCTGGGTCTCCTGGGCAAAGACCATGCCGCTTGATTTCGATCCGGACGACACAATCCTGACGATCTAAGGGGGAATCCATGGGACTGAATCTGAAAGCACTGATTTCAAAACTGAACGACCCCGCCCGCTCCGCCCTTGAAGGTGCCGCCGGACTCTGTCTTTCCCGCACTCACTACGACATCGAGATCGAGCACTATCTCACCAAGCTGCTCGATTCCACTTCAGGTGACTTTGCCGCCATCCTCAGGCATTTTGAGGTCGACAAGTCAAAGCTCGCTGGCGAGTTGTCGCGCAGCATGGACAAGCTGAAGTCCGGCAATGCCCGCACCCCGGCCATCAGTCCCACGGTGCTGAAGATGATCACTACCGCGTGGACCATTGGCTCCATCGACTTCAATGCGGGCCAGGTGCGCACCGGTTTCACCATACTCGCGCTCGTCTCTGATGAAGAGCTTTCCCGCCTGATCAACGACGTTAGCTGCGAGTTCCACAAGATCAATGCCGATGCGCTGCGCAAAGATATGCTGGGCATCGTTGCCCTCTCCAGCGAGACGACGACCGCCCCAGTCCCGGGCACGCCCGGCGATGGCGGCATAAACCCCGGTGGCGGCAAAACACCCAACCTCGACCAGTACACGGTGGACCTCACCGGCAACGCCCGCAAGGGCAAGATCGACCCGGTCCTCAGCCGCGATGCCGAGATTCGCCAGGTGGTCGACATCCTCACCCGGAGACGCCAGAACAACCCCATCCTCACCGGCGAAGCGGGTGTCGGCAAAACGGCGGTGGTTGAAGGCTTCGCTCTCCGTGTCGCGCAGGGCGATGTGCCGCCTCCGCTTAAAAACGTTCAGGTCCGCACCCTCGACCTGGCGCTGCTGCAGGCAGGCGCGGGCGTGAAGGGCGAATTTGAAAACCGGCTCAAAGGCCTGATTGAAGAGGTGAAGGCATCGGCAACACCGATCATTCTCTTCATCGACGAGGCCCACACCATGATTGGCGCGGGCGGCCAGAGCGGCCAGGGCGATGCCGCCAACCTGCTCAAGCCGGCTCTCGCCCGCGGAGAACTCCGCACCATCGCGGCCACCACGTGGTCGGAATACAAAAAGTATTTCGAAAAGGATGCCGCCCTCGCCCGGCGCTTCCAAATTGTCAAAGTCGAGGAACCCAGCGAGGTGCAGTGCCAGATTATGATGCGGGGGTTGGTGCCCTCTCTTGAAAAACACCATAAAGTACGCATTCTCGACGAGGCAGTCTATGCCAGTGTGCGTCTTTCGCACCGCTATCTCGCCGGGCGTCAGTTGCCCGACAAAGCGGTAAGCATCCTCGACACCGCCTGTGCGCGGCTTTCGCTTGCCCAGAACGCGACCCCGCCCGCCATTGAAGACCTGACACGCCAGATCGATGCCTTCGAAGTGCAGAAGCGAATCCTCGACCGCGAGGAGATTCTCGGCGCTGACCACCACGAGAAGCTGGCCGAGATTGATACGGAAAAGGCCGCTGCCGAAGGCAAGCTCCAGGCTCTGCGCGCGCGCTGGGACAAGGAACGTGAGTTGATCGGCAAGATTCGCGAGCTGCGCGACAGGATTGAAGCCACCCACGCCAAGGAGGCAAAGCCGGATGCGCCTGAAAAGGCGCCGGCGGAAGCTCCTGAAAAAGTTGAGACTGACACACAGGTGGACCCGGCCGCCCTTCGGACGGAGTTACAGGCACTGGAAGCGGATCTTGCTGCCGTGCAGGGCGAAACCGGCCTGATCCAGGTCTGCGTGGATGCGCAGATTGTGGGCGAGGTGCTTTCTGCGTGGACCGGTATTCCTGCCGGAAAAATGCTCAAGGACGAAATCGCGACCATTCTCACGCTTCAGGATCTTCTGGGAAAGCGCGTCATCGGGCAGGCGCATGCCATGGAGATCATCAGCCAGCGCGTTCAGACTTCGCGGGCGTCCCTGGACGATCCCAGCAAGCCGGTGGGCGTATTCATGCTGGTCGGCCCCAGCGGCGTGGGCAAAACCGAGACCGCGCTGGCGCTCTCTGACCTGCTCTACGGCGGCGAGCACAACCTGATCACCATCAATATGTCCGAGTTCCAGGAAGCCCATACCGTTTCCACGCTGAAGGGCTCGCCTCCGGGCTATGTGGGCTACGGCGAAGGCGGCGTTCTGACGGAAGCAGTTCGCCGCCGGCCTTACTCTGTGGTCCTTTTGGATGAAGTTGAAAAGGCTCATCCGGACGTGCTTGAGATTTTCTTCCAGGTCTTCGACAAGGGCAATATGGAAGACGGGGAAGGCCGCTCGATTGACTTCAAGAACAACATCATTATTCTTACCACGAATGCCTGCACCGACCAGATGATGAAGTTGGTGGCGGACGCGGAGACCGCGCCCAGCCCTCGTGCGCTGATCGAGGCCCTCAAGCCCGACTTGAACAAAATATTCAAACCCGCATTTTTGGGACGCCTGGTGCTCATCCCTTATTACCCGGTGAGGGACGAAGCATTGAAGCAGATTATCCGGCTGAAATTGGGCAAGATTCAGCGCCGCATTCTCGAAAACCACAAGGTGAAGCTCACCTACGACGATGCCTTCCTGAACGAAGTAGCAAACCGCTGCACCGAGGTTGAGAGCGGCGCAAGAAACGTGGATAATATCCTCACAAATTCGCTCCTTCCGGATATTTCACGGAAGATCCTAGGCAGTATGGCGGAAGGGGAGAAGTTGACCGCAATCAGTGTTGGGATCGGGGAAGACGGGTCGTTTGTTTACGGCGACCCGACGGCAACTCCATTGGTGAAGGCCGCCGAATAGTGCTCGGTTCGGGGGAACGCAGATGGCCGGCAAGGGAAAACCAGGCCCCCTCGGTGGGCAAACCAATTCGGGGAACGCGGACGGGGGGGACCGGGCCAAGGCGCCCAACAGCGGTTCGGGCCCTTCGGCCGCCGGCTCGTTCTTTGCCAAGGCTGCGGATTCGATGGCGTCCGCGGTCGATGCAGTATCGACTACGCTGCGGGTCAAGGGCGAAGACCTCGAACACGGCATTCGCAGCAATCTTGAGGGCGCGTATTGCATCTATGCGGCGGGCATCCAAGCCGAGAGCTATGCCCCCGACGCAATTCTGGAAGAAACAGGATGCCAGATCGCCACACTGATCTCCGGATTAAAGTCCAGCTTTATCCAGATGTTGGAGATCGTAGGCGCCACAAGCGTCCTGGGGGCAGGAATCGGGGGAGCAGTTGGGCTTTTTTGCGGGGGAGCAACCGCGGTCCCCGGCCTGGTGATCGGAGGAGAGCTCGGATACGATGTTGGAATGGCCGCCCTCACCTGGCTGGGGCTCGGCTTCCTTGTATATGCCATCACGGGGGGCTTTGCCGAGTTGTACAAAGCCCTCCACGAAGGAGTGGAATGGGCCTGGCAGGCCAGAGACCTGAAGGGCGCGGCGCAGAAAGAACAGTTGGACAAGGCAGCGCATAAAATAGCCGACGCTGCCGGCATCCTGATGCGGCTGGTTCTGCAAGGCATTGTGGCGGAACTTCTGCGGCGGGCCGCAATCAGTTCCGGGCGCGGCGCGTTGGCCAGGGGCAAGGCTTTGGGCAACGCCGCGGCGGAAGGCACGGATGCGGCATTTATCGCGCAACTGCGGGACAGCAGCTTTGGCAGGCCGTTCGCCGATTGGATCGAAAAGAACAAGGCGGACCTCGAAAAGAATCCGAAGCTGCAGGCCAAGGCAGATATGCCGCAGCCCTCGGCCGAGCTCGCGCCGGAGGGCGGAGGCGGCAAGGAAACTGCTTCAGGTGGAGGAGGGCGAAAAGGAGGTTCAAGCACTCCAAAACACAACGCCGAAGATGGGCCAGAGGCCGCCACTACACCTCCGCCAAAACCGCCCGCAAAGTTCGTCGGGAAGTTGGGATCCAAACAGGTCGAGATGGACGGTGTTTCAGCTAAGCGAATCGAATACCAAAAGAGGCCCCGCCCTGAATACTCTGAGTTGAGGAAACAATTCGACAGTGGAAAGCGCCAAGAATTTCTCGAGAATCTAGCCAGCGATCCACAGCAAGTAAAATTGCTTAAGGATGCTGGCATTAGTGAAACCGGTTTGCAGAAGATGCAAGATGGCAGGGTCCCGGACGGTTGGCAAGTACATCATAAGTTGCCTCTCGATGACGGTGGGACAAATGACCCTTCAAACCTTGTGCTGATCAAGAACGTCCCGGCCCACCAAGTGCTGACCAACGCACAGTCAGCCCTGGTCGGAGATCTCAAGGTAGGGCAAGGTCGTACAGTCGATTTTCCGGTGCCAGACGGGAAAGTATATCCGCCAGACCCTTCGATGGTTCGGGTCTCGCCATGAGGACAGAGATGAACTCGGAATACAATGAGATTCTTCAAGAAATAGCGGCCATAGCATCGAAGTACGGGCAAGGCTTACAACCACCTTGCAGCGAAAGCCAACTGGATCGGTTGCGAATGGAGTCTGTCAAGAATCTCGGTGACGATACGCCACCTGAGTATCTCGCATTCCTGCAGCAACATAACGGGCTCGACTGGAATGGACTGTCGGTTTATGCGACTGAGCGAATGTCGGTGGCGGGGTCGCCGAACGCAATAATCGGCGGATTTGTTGAGGAGAATCTAAATCGTCGTGACATCCCAAAGTGGAGTCGGTATCTTGTCTTCGCCGACACTGGCGATGACTGCTACTGTTTGCGGCTTTTGGACCGAAAGTATTGCCTTATTGATGCGGTGGCGCTCGAAGAGATTGAAGAATTCCAGTCATTCGATCAGATGGTCGCCGAAGCGCTTCAAAAACGGATTTGAAACTCGCTTCGTGAGCCCTTTCCGCTGATTTTGGGGGCCCTGATGAGTGGAAACGACATTTCCACAAACAATCGACTCGTTCGCGATGCACAAAGCAAGGTTGAAATCTATGCCACTCTATACACAAACCGGCCGTCTAATTTCCCTGACCACGCCCCTGGGCGAGGACAAGTTGCTGCTGACCGGCTTCACCGGCCACGAAGCGATTTCGCGCATGTTCAACTTCCACCTGACCACGCTGTCCGAGGAGGCGGCCATCGATTTCACGACAATCATTGGCCAGAGCGTGACTATCAACGTCCAGCAGGCGGACGATTCAAAACGCTACTTCAATGGCTTTGTCAGCGAATTTGCATGTACGGGCGTGGACGGCGACATGACGCGCTACGAGTTGCAGGTGGTACCGAAGCTCTGGACCCTGACCCGCTACGCCGATTGCCGCATCTTCCACAACAAGGATGTGACCCAGATCGTCAAGCAGATCCTGGGCGACCGGGGAATCGACTTCCAGGCCAACCTGACGGGGACTTACAAGCCGCTCGAGTATACCGTCCAGTACCGCGAAACCGATTTCAACTTCATCTCCCGGCTGATGGAGCAATTCGGAATCTTCTATTTCTTCCAGCACGGCGACGGGAAGCACACCATGATCTTGGGAGACTCGAGCAGCGCGCACCAGCCCTGCCCGGGACAGTCAAGCTTCGGTTACAACCTGGCGGAGGGCGGTCGTCTGGATGCGGGCGATGTGGTGAACGCCTGGAGCCTCGGCCAGGAACTGCGCAGCGGGAAGCACTCGATGACCGACTATAATTTCACTACCTCGACGAGCAATCTTCTTGCCACGGAGTCGACCATTTATACCGTTGGCGGCAACGATGGGATGGAGATCTTTGATTATCCCGGCCTTCACGGCACACAGTCGGACGGTACGGCGCTGGCCAAGCTGCGAATGCAGGAAGAGGAGGCCGTGCACAAAGTGGCGCACGGGGCGAGCGTGTGCCGGGCATTCACCACTGGCTACAAGTTCACGCTTAAGGACCACCCCGCCGCGGACATGAACGCCGATTATGTGCTGACCGAGATTCAGCATGTTGCATCGGTGGCTGGGACCTACCGTGACGAGGGCGGAACCGGCAAGGACAACTACACCAACCACTTCGCATGCATTTCCGCGGGTTTCCCGTTCCGGCCGGAGCGGCTGACGCCGAAGCCCTTTGTGCAGGGGCCGCAGACGGCGAAGGTGGTGGGCAAGAGCGCGGATCAGGACTCGAGCGACGATCAGGGCGCGGGTGGAGACGGCGAAGAGATCTGGGTAGACAAATGGGGCCGTGTATTGGTGCTGTTTCCCTGGGACCGGAAGAGTGCGACATCCTGCTGGATGCGGGTTTCGCAGGACTGGGCAGGCCAGGGCTGGGGAATGATCAATATTCCCCGTGTTGGGCAGGAAGTGGTAGTGAGCTTCCTGGAGGGGGACCCAGACCGGCCGATCATCACTGGACGCGTGTACAACGATGCCCAGACTGTACCGTATCCGCTTCCCGACAATGGAACCAGAACCACGTTCAGGACCTCGAGCTCAACGGGGGGCGGCACGGCGAAATACAACGAGCTCCGCTTCGAAGACAAATCTGGCAGCGAGCAGGTCTTCCTTCGTGGACAATATGACTTCGACACCAACATCCTCCACGACAGTCGCGAATCGATCGGCAACAATCGCAGCCTGATCATCACCACCGACCAGATGGAGAGTGTTGGCGGGGACCAGCACAGCGAGGTTACTGGGAATTCGAATCAGAAGGTCGGGCAAAACCTGTCCATCCAAGTCGGACAGAACTTGTACGAGAAATCCGGCACCAACTTCGCGCACGAGGCCGGGCAGGTGATTCACCTGAAAGCTGGCATGACAGTCGTGATCGAGGCCGGTACCGAGTTGACGTTGAAAGTCGGAGGCAATTTCATCGACATCAATCCCTCAGGGGTCTCCATTGTTGGAACCATGGTGATGATTAACAGCGGCGGCTCGGCCGGCTCCGGTTGCGGCTCCGGCCCTACCGACCCCAAGAAGCCGGACCAAGCAGACGATGGGACCAAGGGAACCAAAATGAACTGATCCAAGAAAATTCAGATCTTGCCCCTGCCGCGATGAGTTGCTATCTTTATCTTCGGTTATTGCCATGAAACAACTGCAGCCCGTGCTTTGGACCAAAGGAACCATCCTGACGCCGCAGCACCTTCAATTGCAGGAAAGGTTTCTGGAAGACAGTCTGAACTTTCGTCTGCAGGCGCTCAAGTTCTGCGCCTGGGGTTTCAGTGAAATCGTGCTCGACCAGGAGTTGCTAACGGAAGGCCAACTGGCCGTCTCCCGCGCCTCCGGCATCTTCCCCGATGGCTTGCTTTTTGAGATTCCCGGCTCCGATCAGCCCCCTCCTTCCAAGGCTCTTGCAGAGTTCTTCGATCCGGGAGTGCGCGCCCTGGATATCTACCTCACCGTTCCCGACTACAAGCAAAAGGGGCTCAACGTCGCCGGGCTGGGCCGCACTGCCGGTTCGCGCTTTCTTGCCGAAATCGCCAGTGTTCGCGACGACAACACCGGCTCCGGCGAAAGGCCGATCCAGATCGCCAGGAAGAACCTGCGTCTGTTGGCCGCTAATGAAACGCGTGAAGGCAGTTCCGCACTGCGTATCGCCAATGTAGAGCGAACCGAGGCCGGCGCCTTCCGCATCAATCCCCGCTTTGTCCCCCCGCTCCTCGAGGTTCGGGCCAGCGACTATCTGCGCGGCCTGGTCAGCGGGATTCTCGAGATTCTCTCCGCCAAAAGTTCCCAGCTCGCTGGCAGCCGCCGCCAGAAGAACCAGAGCCTGGCCGACTTTACTGCGTCGGACATCGCCAGCTTCTGGCTGCTTTATACCGTCAACTCGCATATCCCCGTGCTCAGCCACCTGCTGCAGGGCCAGCGCTGTCATCCTGAAGAGCTTTTCTCTGAACTGACCACACTTGGCGCTTCGCTTACTACCTTCTCCACCACCATTCGGCCGCGCGATCTGCCTCTCTACGACCACCTCAATCTCAGCAAGGTTTTTGCCGGCCTGGAAGAGAAGCTGCGCGAGTTACTTGAAACTGTCGTGCCAACCAACGTCGTTTCCCTTCCGCTCAAGCAGGTAAAGAACACCATCTACGCCACCGCAATCGACCAGGATAAGTACCTTGCCAATACGCGGATGTACCTGGCATTCTCGGCCGACTCCAGTGAAGACTCGATCATCCGCAAAGTGCCGCAGTTGGTAAAAGTCTGTTCTGCCTCCCAGATCGAACAACTTATCAATATGTCATTGCCCGGAATTACCTTAACCCACATAGCGACTCCGCCCAGCGCAATTCCCATCAAGATGAAGTTTCAATACTTCAGTCTCAGCCAGGCGGGACCGGCGTGGGAAGCGGTCACCCGCGCGCGCAATTTCGCCGCTCATGTTCCGGGAGATTTTCTCAACCCGCAGATGGAGTTGTTGATCCTGCTGCCACAGGCGGGCTAACACTTATGAGACAGCTCACCAAACCAATCTGGTCGGAAGGAATGTATCTCGGCCCGCACCACTTTCAGGCGCAGAGCCGCTATTTCGAAGACTCGCTCAACTTCGTCACTTCCAGCTTGTGGCGCGATGCGTTCGGCTTCGCCGGCCTTCAGATCGATAACGACGCGCTTCGCAATGGGACGATTTCTCTCGTTCATGCCCGAGGCCTCTTTGAAGACGGGCTGGCATTCGACTTGCCTGGGTCGGATGCGGTTGTGCTGCCACTCGATTTCGCCACGCTGTTTTCGCCCGTCGCCGATCACCTGACCTTGCATCTCGCAGTTCCCGTTAACCTTCGGGATGGCAGGAATACAAGTCTGGAAAACACCGCTGCCGCCGTTCGCTACCTGGGTACCGAGCAGATAATGCCCGATCAGAATACGGGCCGCGACGAGAAGCCGATCAGAATCGGGCGCAAGAATCTGCTCTTCCTGGCGGAGTCAGAAGTAACTGACCAATTTGCAAGCCTGCCCCTAGTACGCGTAACCCGCGACGGATCTGGACATTTCGAAGCCGATCCCACCTTCGTGCCGCCTTGTCTCAGCCTGAGTGCGAGTTCAACCTTGATCGGCATGCTGCGGCGCCTGATCGACATTCTCGATGAAAAAAGTGTGGTCATTTCCAGCGAGCAGCAAGAGCGAAAGGGCATCTTTCAGGCCGGCATGTCGGCTCGCCATGTCGCCCATTACTGGTTCCTGCACGCTCTGAACTCAACCGTTCCTGTACTTCGCCATTTTCTGCTCTCCAACCATGTCCATCCGCAGGAACTCTTCCGCGAGATGTCCCGGCTGGCCGGCGCCCTTTGCACCTTTGGACTCGAGGTGCATCCACGTTCGCTGCCCACCTACGATCACCACGACTTAGGAGTTATCTTCGCTGCTCTCGACGAACATATACGCCGCCATTTGGAAATCGTAATGCCCTCCAAGGCCATCAGGATTCCACTGCATCCCGTCGAGAGTTTCTTGTACAACGGCGAGATCAAAGACGAGCGCTGCATCGGTCCCGCGCGCTGGATTCTGGAAATCCACTCCCCCATCGGCGAGGTGGATCTGATTGAGCGCGTACCTAAACTCGTGAAGATATGTTCCGCCAGGTTTGTGCTGGAACTCATCAAGCGCTCCTTGCCAGGCCTCCCACTGAATCATCTCGCCGCTGTGCCGACTCAGATCGCCGCGAAAGTCGAGAGCCAGTATTTTTCCGTGAACCGTGCCGGGCCTTGCTGGGAACATCTCGTGCTGACCCGCCAGGTTGGCATCTACGTGCCAAAGGAGATTCCAACGCCGGAGCTGAGCCTGATTGTCCTGCTGGACGAATAAACCAGCAGCCTGACTTCTTTCACCAGATGGCGTGATAACTGCCACTTGGGTTCCCTTCTTGCACGGAATCAATTTTATGGTCGCGGATCGTTGACAGAGTCACTCGTTTGAGATTATCGGCTGTCTGAAGAATGAACGTGGTCTTACTGAGTCTCGCATAATAGGGTGACAGGATGGATCAAAAAAAGAGACCTGCGTGGTTCAGGAAAGAAAACGGCAGCATGGAATGTCGCACTCGATCCATGCCGCTGCAGACGCCGTCTTCGGCTTCGCCAAGTCCGGCAACACAGCGGTTGGCCAATTCCTGACCTTTGATGTTGCTCCATTAGTCCTCTACCGGATTCAGGTCAGGAGAATATCCCGGCAGCGTCTCTACTTGCAGCCAACTACGCTGGCTCTCCAGATACTGCTTCATCTTCCGGCTTTTGTGCGCAGGCAGTCCATCCCAGATCAGAATTGCCTTTTGTCCGCGCAACTGCCTTTTCAAATCGTGCAGGAAAACGATCAGGCGCTCGTCGTTGTAGCTGCCTGGCCGGGTCTGAAACCACAGCCTGCTTCGCTTGCCGTCCCAGCGATAGCCGAGTGCCGCGCTTATCGACAGTTTCTTCCAGTTGAAGGCATAAACCAGCACCGGAGTCTCCCCTTTCGGTGCCCAGGTTCGTCTTACCGGTGGCCGCTCCGAGACTCCACTTTCGTCCTGGAAGACAATCCAGGCACTTCGCCGCCGGGCGTTTTTTTTATTGCCGGCCACCGCTTCGCCATCCACTGTCGCCGCCCTTCGTCATTGCGTTCCCGCGCC
>Ga0182016_10007332_pt1 | contig 11368 bp, 6 predicted proteins | sample 712S2MmetaG_FD_120491 | JGI IMG/M metagenome (GOLD analysis project Ga0182016, IMG submission 120491) | Permafrost microbial communities from Stordalen Mire, Sweden - 712S2M metaG | ecosystem: Environmental > Terrestrial > Soil > Wetlands > Permafrost | place: Sweden: Stordalen | collected...
GAGCTTCATGACCCTTCTGAGAGAGGTCAGTCCCGACGCCAACTATGCCGCCTTCTGTGACCAGGACGATGTCTGGCTGCCGGAGAAACTTTCGTCCGCTGTGGATACGGTACAGGGCGTCGAAGGCCCCGGGTTGTACTGCTGCGCGGTGCGCTTGGTCAGCGAATCCCTCTCCGAGATCAAGGTCCACCGGCCTTGTGTGCGGGGGCCTTCGTTCGAGAACGCCCTGGTGGAAAACATCGCCACCGGGTGCACCATCGTGCTGAACCGCGCCGCCATCGAACTCCTCGCCTCTCGGGCCCCCCGAACGCTCCTCATGCACGATGCCTGGTGCTACCTCGTCGTAGCCGGCTGTGGGAGCGTCGTCTACGATCCCCACCCCCATGTCCTGTACCGCCTCCATGCCTCCAACGCCATCGGCGTCGGCCGGACCCTTTGGGCGGAGTGGTCGGGCCGGGCCGCGCGCCAGCTGAGGGAGGGGCGCGAACGCGTCTTGACAAGACAGGCTGAAGAGCTCAGGCGTCTCTACGGGCCTCAGCTGCCGACCGCCACCTCTCGCTGCCTGGAGGAGTTCCTTGGGGCCGAGTCGGCATTGCCACTGCGGCTCCGGTACGCTGCGCGAGGTTCTGCCCACCGCCAGCGCCCGCTCGACGACCTCATATTCCGCACCCTCTACGCACTACACCGTATCTAGGCGACCGTCCTACCCCTGTTCGACCAAGTCTGGTGACGTGGTGTGTTAACCTTTTGCCGTAAGTGCGAGCCCCGGAGTTACGTAAATGGAGTTTCACGCCTGTACGATCATTGCACGAAATTACCTCCCCGCTGCCCGGGTCCTGGCGCGTTCATTCCGTCAGCACAATCCCGGAGGCAACTTCACCACCCTCGTCGTCGACGACATCAACGCCGAGGTCGACGAAGGTACCGAGCCCTTCCGCGTACTCCGGCTCGACGACATCGGTATCGATCATGACGAAGCCCTGCGGATGGCAGCAATCTACGACGTAACCGAGCTATGTACGGCCGTTAAACCGTGGCTGCTCCAAACGCTCCTGGACGGAGGAGCTACGACCGTCACTTACCTCGACCCGGACATAAAAGTCTATGCGTCACTTGACCAGGTGGAGGCAGCAACAACGAGACACGGGATTGTCCTGACCCCACACGCTACTCGGCCCATGCCCCGTGACGGTCTGAGCAAATCAGAGACAGAGGTGCTGTTATCGGGAATCTATAACTTGGGCTTTGTCGCCGTATCTAAGAAGGCCCAGGAGTTTTTGTCGTTCTGGAAGATTCGCCTGAAGCGTGAGTGCATCGTCGATCCCCAAAACATGCGGTTCGTCGACCAGCGTTGGGTGGATTTCGTCCCCGGCTTCTATCCAGTCGATATCCTTCGTGACCCAAGCTATAATGTTGCTTATTGGAACCTCGACCACCGGGACCTTGTCTATCGCGACAGCGGCTACCTGGTCGATGGAATCCCTCTACATTTCTTTCACTTCAGCGGGTACAGCCCTGATGCCCCGTACCTCCTGAGCAAGCACCAAGGTCAACGGCCGCGCATCCTGCTCTCCGACCGGCCCAGTGTTGCACGCCTTTGTGACGAGTACAGCGCCGATCTCGTCGCCAATGGTTATGGGGAAGACGCCACCACTGAATATGGGTTCAAACGATTACCAAACGGAGTGGCCCTGGACCGCTTCATGAGGCGCCTCTACCGTTCCACCTTGCTCAACGCCGAGCGGACCGGCGCCACACTCCCGCCAAACCCGCTTGCACCGGGGAATGAGGCCGGTTTCCTTGCATGGCTACTCCAAACTCCCGATGAGCGACCCGATGCTCGGTTGAACCGCTACTTGGCCGCTGTCTACGCCGAACGCCCCGACCTTCAAAAGGCATTTCCCGACCCCGATGGCGCCAACTTCCAGAGCTTCGCCACCTGGGTCCGCCATGAAGTCCAGGAAGGGCGCCTTGACACCCGCTTCTCCGATCTGCCGCTGCCCCCGTCACCAACCCGCCTCAGGCTAAACGCCGCGATGCAACTGGCGCGCGTCGAACGCCGAGTCACGGCGGTCCCAGTGCCGGGCACCGGGAACCAGCGGGTCCGGCTCAATATGGCCGGCTCCTTACGACGCCTAGACCGCGTTGTCACAGCGGCACCGCTGCCAGCAAGCGCCGACCGAATGCAGGTGAACCTGAGCAGGTCGCTCGGGCGTTTGGAGCGGCGATTGGCGGCCGTGCCGGTACCCGGAACGGGTAACGAGCGCGTTCGCCTAAACCTGGCAAAATGGCTCGGCCGTGCACAACGGCGTCTTACAGTCGTCCCCAACGTCAAGATAGGAAGCCAACGTCCGTCCGCAGAAGGAACGGTGCGGGAAGAGCTGGCACCCGGCATCCGAGTCTCGGGATACCTGCGAACCGAGTCGGGAGTCGGCGAATTAGGACGCCTGGCATTGGCTACCGTCGAGAAGGCCGGGATAGCGACAGCGTCGTATGTCGACACAAACGCGCCGAGCCGCCAACGCCATCCCTTCGAGCCATCTGGGCTCGATCTCAACGTCAACTTGATCTGCGTGAACGCCGATGAGTTGCCGAACTTCGCACGCCGCGTTGGCCCAGCCTTCTTCACTGATCACTATACGATCGGGCTGTGGGCGTGGGAACTCGAGGAATTCCCTCACAAGTTTGCCGCCTCGTTCGATTACGTGGACGAGATTTGGTCAATCAGCGAATTCGCCCGGCAGGCCATTGCCACGATCTCAACCAAGCCGGTCTATGCTTTCCCTCTGCCAATCGTTGAGCCCCAAGTCGATATGACCGTTGGCAGATCGCAACTAGGGCTGCCAGACGGCTTCATGTTCCTGTTCTGCTTCGACCTTCTCAGCATCTTCGAGCGTAAGAACCCGCTCGGGCTGATCGAAGCGTATTCCAAAGCCTTTCGTCCCGGGGAAGGACCGTTACTCGTCATCAAGGCCGTTAATGGCCAATTTGAGGCTGGCTCTCTCGAACGACTGAAGTTAGCGGCATCTCGTAGACCAGATATTATCGTTCTGGACAAGTACCTCGATCCCGAAACAAATATGGCGCTTATGGTGGCTTCCGACTGCTACGTATCACTGCACCGCAGCGAAGGTTTTGGCCTGACGATGGCCGAGGCCATGGCCCTTGGGAAACCGGTCATAGCCACCGCTTATTCGGGAAACCTTGATTTCATGACAGCCGACACCTCCTACCTCGTCCCTTGGGCCCCCGGCAAAGTCCCAATTGGTTGCAGTCCTTACCGTGCAGGTGCACGCTGGGCAGAGCCGGATCTCGACGCAGCTGCTCAGATCATGCGGAAAGTTTATAATAACCCTTTACTAGCAGCGGAAATAGGTCGCCGAGCGAAGCCTCATGTCCTCGCGGACCACGGGCTCGATACGCGCGCCAGTTTCGTACTCGAGCGGTTTGACGCAGCCCAAGCCCAACTGCTTGAACGTAACCGATATAAGGGGCGCACCGAGAGCTCAGCTGCGGCTGTGACCACCTCACCCATAATGGACACCGCAAGGCGCCCACGAGACCTCGACGTTCCCAGCAACCACCCGCACGCAGCACGCGTATACCGCAGGCTGGTCTGGCGCGCCTTACGCTCCCACGACGACCACGACCGTGAGGTGCACGTCCAGCTAGCGGGAGCTATAGACGAGCTATCGACGGAGATGGCGGTCCTGCGGGCCGAGTCCGATCGGTTTGAAGCGCTAGGTACTAGGGCCCACACTGCCCTTCGGGCAGATATTGAAGGTCAACAAGAGCTACTTGACAGTCAGCAACCGCGGCTTGACGCTCAAGAGCAGCGGCTGGAACGGCTTGAGGCGCCGGAGCGGTGGCGCAAGCTCGGAGAGGCGATTGCCACCAGCGAGCAGCTTCACGCCATCCCGTTCATGACCAAGCCGGAGATGCTGCTAGCTACGAGTAGCGACGGGCGCCCCGCCATTGGGTACCGTGAGGGCAGCGAACTAAGCGATGGTTATGCATCATTCGAGGACGTCTTCCGTGGTCCCGAAGAGATGATCCGGGAGCGACTTCGACCCTACATCTCCCTTCTTATTCATCACAGTCCAGTGCTGGATGTCGGCTGCGGGCGCGGGGAGATGCTCGACCTTCTTTCGCGTAGCGGGATCGATGCTATGGGAGTGGACATCGACCCGGCGATGGTACAAAGAGCAAAGGGCAAAGGCCACCAGGTCATTCAGCAGGACGCGGTTGAGTACCTGGCGGCGCAGCCCAGTGCCTCTCTCGGCGCTGTTTTCGCTGCCCAGGTCATTGAACACCTGCAGCCGGACGCGCTATTGCGGCTACTTCTAGAAGCTCAGCGCGCTCTACGTCCCGGGGGTGTCCTCATACTGGAGACGGTAAACCCATATTCAATTCAAGCCTTCAAGGCGTTTTGGACTGATCTAACGCACCGGAACCCAATATATCCAGAGGCGTTGACTGTCTACTGCGCCGAGGCCGGCTTCCAGGAGGCACTGGTGATGTTCCCGAACGGGTCTGGCGACCTGGCGAGCGACCGCTGGACTGAGGGCGAATACGCCGTCGTTGCACGAAAGAAAACATGACTTATGTAGTCTTCAGACATCCAGTTTTACTCCTCAGCCGTCTGGTTTTACGGCTCCGAGCGGGGTGCGTCGCAGCTTCCCACGGTATGACCGCGTGTCGCAGCCCATCGTTCTCGCAGCGGTCGGACCAGAGTGACGTTCCGCTTGTTGGCGCACTCCGAATGGCTACGGAGCCTGGGTAACTGATTTAGGGTCCTTCAAAGCGGTCGCTACCGCACACACATAGAGGCTCGCAGCGACTCCAGAGTGGCGGCGGCAACGGGGTACGTTAGCAACTCGCTCCTCGCACTCCCGGCGAGTTTGAGGTGCTTATCTTCCTCCAGCTGGCTCACCAGCGCAACAGAGATCTGCGGGTCGAGCGAGCCGAGAGGCTCAGCATCAGCAATAACATGCCTGCCGTCGCCACAGCCACGAGCCACGATACTGGACACCTGTGCCACAAGTGTGTGCGTCTCCTGTTGCCAGCCCTCCAGAACGGAGCGGTACTTCGTGAATGGTGACAAGTTTAGCAAGAACACCACTATTAACAACAGGGCCAAGGTGGGAGCGAACCACCTGGTCCCCACCGCACCGCTACGCGAACGAGCGAGAAACCCTTCACAGGTTGCGACCAACGGCGGAAGAAGCGCAGCAAGGAAATAGACACCGACTAGTCCTATATATCTGTTGAAGTCCCAAAAGTCGTGACCTACTACTCCAGCACGTGTAACGGCCACGCTGCCCGCGAGCGCCACCGCTGCTAGAGAACCTGCGATTAGCAAATGCGAGGGCGTCCCCGATAGCATTCCCCTTAGGAAGCCCCAGACGAGCGCGGCAGCCGCTAGGACAATAGCAACGGCACCAGCCGCTTCTCCTCCGCCCACCAACGCCCCGACTGATCGCAGGATAAGGCGCAAGAAAAACACAATCTCGCGGCTCACGGATACCGACTGGCCGAGTGAGCCGCCACCTCGGAGCTGGAAGACGGCCGCCGCGAAGAGTGGCGGCCCGAGTGCCAGCAAAACCCATCGGTCTCGCCATCTTAGACCGACGAGGACGGCCACAAAAAGAAGCCCACCGTACGCACTCGCGCTGTCGAAGCCAATGGCAAGGACTAAGAGAGCAGCCACGGCGATCGCAGTGCGCGCGTGCTTCCCCTGCCGTCTTCGAATAGCTAGGTAGGCCGCAAAGAAGGAGAGGGCAATGGCGCCATCCCATGTAAAGAGGATTTCGAACGTAGAAAGTTGGGCTGCTGGTCCCAGATAAGTTACCACAGCCCCAGCTATCACGGCGACGAGCGGCTGCACACCTGATTTCCAAAGCACAAGAGCCACAGCCACATTACAGGCGAGCAAGGAAAGGCAGAATACCGCCCAAATTAAGGCGTGTCCATTTAGGCCGATATTAACCTGCAGCCGATAGACGAAATAGCAGACGGCATAAAGGTGACCGTTATAAGGCTCAAATGCGGCGCGCAGCAGGTCGGGCGTGTCTAAAATCCGAGTGATCATGGACCACTCGTCATAAAAGTACCAGGTACTTCCGTAGCTGGGCACCACGAACATCAGCGCGGCGACTGGCACAAGGGCAACAACGATGCGCACGACGAGTTGCGGCAATCGACCGGAGCTCTGAACTCCAGCCTTTCTCTTCGCTGTCGCGGAGGTCTTGCGTGCACCGGACGCCTTATGGGACGTAACTGGTCCTTTCACGGTCGATCGGAAGCAAGACCGGATTTGATGCCTCGGCGGGCAGACAGAGCCATCAGGGTCACGACGCGAAACGACTCCACCGCAATCTTGGCAGACATCTTTGAGCGCCCCTCTGCACGATTGATGAAGTTCACAGGCACTTCGACGAACTGAACGCCCGACTTTTCCAGTAAATACGCCATCTCAATGAGGAACCCGTAGCCATCGGCACGTAGATGGTCGAAATCAATCGTCCGGAGCGCCTCGGCCCGATAAGCCCGAAATGCCGAGGTGAGGTCGGAGATCTTGCTGACCAGGCACGTCGAAGCGTACCAGTTTCCCGCCCGGGACAGTGCCCGCCGGCTCAACGGCCAGTTGGTCGTCGACCCACCCTGGACGTAGCGTGAACCAATCGCGACGTCGGCCCCATGGGCAATAGCCTCTAGCAGCCTCGGCAGGGCTATCGGGTCATGCGACAGGTCAGCATCCATGCCTACGAGCACTCCGTACCCTCGGTCCAAGCCCCATGCGAACCCGGCCCGGTAGGCGCGAGCTAGACCCCCCTTACGGGGCTGTCGCAGTACCTCCACGCCACCGATCTCCCAACCCGTCTGCTCAGCTAAGTCCGCGGTGCCGTCGGAACCCTCATCGTCCACCACCAGCACAGTCGATGAAGGCTCGCTCGAGCGCACATCCCGAAGAACCTGCTGTATATTCGCCGCTTCCCGGTAGGTCGGCATGACGATCAACGGTCCGATAGGACTTTTCCCACTGTGGCCCTGAGGCTGTGATTCTTCCGAAACTCCATTAGCCATGGTTCGGGCTCAAATGACTCGCAGTGACCCACTGTTCTGATGGTGACGCTTCGATACCGCGAAATCCGCTCCTCCCGTCCGAGCAAAAAGCCCTACGCTCTGCTCCCTCCGTCAGCGACGGGCTGACGGCGCACCGAGGTGGGACGTCGGCCATCCACCGGACCTTTTCCCTGGCCAAAAAGGTAGGCCTTCCGGCCTCGGACCCGCCGGCGCGGATGATCTGGGCACCCAGTTCCCAGCCAACTTCACCACCGGCGCCAACGGGGAGAGGAGGCGTGCCAGGAGTTCCGGGCATCGGGAGGTGGTTCCGGTATGCCTTTTCTCCGGCCAGTACCAAAAAGAAGTGCCCAGCCCCACCGTCCAGCCGAGGCGCCCAACGTGGAGTAGTCATCTGCGGGCCACAAAAAGAGCTTCCGTATCATAGGAGGTCGTGGCCGACCGTGCCGACGGTGCCATGAGCGTTAGGCTCTGCTCGGTGACGATGTTGTGGTCCCCCGGTCTCTTGGTGATAGGTAGTGCGACAAGTGGAGTAGGCGATGGGAGGCGGGCCGACACTTTCCGGACAATGGTAACGGCTCCCTCAGTCGACGATCCCAAGCTGTCTCCCGACACTGTAGCGATTTTGCCACAGCCAGTCTCAGGGCGCCTGTCCGGGTACACCAGCGGTGGGAGGGTTCACGCCGGTGGTTGATGGTGCCGCGCGCTGTATGGATGGCTGTCGGTCACTGTAGACAGGCACGCGGGCCAGAGGTACGACAACGGCCGCGGCGGCCACCAGTAGGCCGACGACGCCGACAACACGGGCAGAAGAGCCGAGCTGCGACATCAGCAGCGCTGCCCCTCCCAGTACCAGCCCGGCGCCATAGATGGTCACGACGGCACCCCGGACCGAAAGTCCCATCCTCACGAGGCGATGGCTGGTGTGGTCCTGGCCGCCCGCGAAAGGACTGCGCCGGTGGGCCATCCTGGAGACGACAACGAGCGTGGTGTCGAAGAGAGCTACGCCGGGGACGGCCAGGATCACCGCCACGGGGACGCGAGTGGGCGCGGTGGCCCGCAGTTTTAGGAGGAGCACGGCCAGGACGAAGCCGAGGAAAAGGCTCCCCGCATCGCCCATGTAGATCTTCGCCGGGTGGAAGTTTGCCCGCAGGAAGCCGGTGGCACAGCCGGCCAGGGCTAGAGCAAGGGCCGCCACCAGGTACCGCTGCTGGAGCAAGGCGATCCCGAATATCGACAGAGCCGCGATGATGGCCGTCCCCGCCGACAGCCCGTCCATGTTGTCGAGCAGGTTGAAGGCGTTGGTGACCCCCACTATCCATACGACGCTTACGAGCGCGTCCACGGCGCTGGGCACACCCGCCAGGTGTGCGTCGCTGCCCATCGCCCAGACGGCGACCGCCGCCCCGGCTTCCAGGACCAGGCGGAGCAATGGGCTTAGCCCTCCCCGCAAGTCGTCCACCAGACCTACCAGGGCCAGCAGGACTCCCAGGCCCAAGAAGCCGGCCAGCTGAGGCAGCCCGCTCGGGGGAGGGTCCAGGGCGTTACCGACGAGCACCACGGCCGCGAAGGCAACCACAATGGCGGCGCCACCCAGGTAGGGAACAGCTTTGGTGTGGCCCTTGGCCGGTCCGGGATGGTCCAGTGCCCCGAACCTAACGGCCACGGCCAGAGCGACGGGGACCAGGACCAGGCTGAGCACGAGCGAGCCGACCAGGACCACGCCGTAACCCCACAGAGGTAGGGAGCTCATACTGGGCCCACCGACGTGGGCTGCCCGGTCTCGCTCACAGGTACTCCACGCTCTCCCCCCGGCAGCGATGGCGTGTGTCCAGTACGCACTTGGCGTGGGTGGCTACTAACTCGTAGTCCACGTCGTCGTGGTCGGTCAGCACGACGACCAGATCGGCCACGGACACTTCTTCCTCGGTCAACGCGGCGCGCCTGAGGCGAGCCTCAAAACTCTCGCCCTCGAGTGGGGGCACGTGGTCGTCGACGTACGCCACCTGGGCACCCAGGGAGACCAGGCGCTGCGCCACCCGGAGCGAGGGAGACTCCCGCATGTCCGCGGTGTTGCGTTTGTAGGCCAAGCCCAGCAGGAGGACCCGACTGCCGTTGAGGGCCCGCTGACGACGATTGAGGGCGAGATTGGCGCGCCCGACGACATAGTCGGGCATATGGTCGTTGACGTCGTTGGCTAACTCGACGAAGCGAAAGCTGCGGCCCACGCTGGTACGCATGTGCCACGAAAGGTAGCTCGGGTCGATGGGTAAGCAGTGGCCGCCCACGCCCGGGCCGGGAGTGAAACGCATGAAACCAAAGGGCTTGGTGGCGGCGGCATCGAGAGCTTCCCAGACGTCAAGTCCGGCGTCGGCGGCAAACATGGCGAGCTCGTTCACCAGGGCGATGTTGACATGGCGGAAGGTGTTTTCTATCAGTTTGGCCAGTTCGGCTTCCCGTGGTCGCGACACCGGGATCGTCTTGTGCACCATGGTGTCGTAGAAGGCTTGCACGGCAGCCAGGGACGCCGCGCTCACTCCGGAGACGACCTTGGGGATCTCTTCTAACCGAAAGTGAGCGTTGCCGGGGTCGATGCGCTCGGGACTGTACCCGAGGTGAAAATCTTCGCCTGCCCGAAGACCGCATTCTTTCGTCAAAAGGCCCGACAGCAGCTCCTCCGTGGTGCCGGGGTAGCTCGTCGACTCGAGTACGACGAGCGCCCCGGGTTTCAGGTACTCCGCCAGCGCTCGCCCTGCTTCTTCCACGAAGGTGAGGTCGGGGCCGCCTTCGCGCAGCGGCGTGGGCACTGTGATGAGAGCCACTTCGAAGGAGCCCAGTTCCGCTTGCTCGGTAGTCGGCAGGTAACGGCCGCTCGCCAGCGCGGACAACAACTGCGCCGAACTCACATCCTCCACATAAGAACTAGCCGCCGCCAGCCGCTCGACGCGATGAGGGTCCTTGTCGAAGCCGACGACCTGGTAGCCCACCTCGACGGCGCGCATGGCCAGTGGCAGCCCGACGTACCCCTGCCCTACGATCACCACTTTGCGCGGGAGCGACATCTGGCCCCGCTACCCGGCTAGCTGATAACGGGTTGTGGCCACTCACGAAAGGTTAGAACAATGCCACGCACCGGCACGGCAACCCACAGCCTCGCCAGCCCCCTGTTCTCCGCAAGGCCCAACCCGACCGGCTCGCGCCGCCCCACCTGTCAGAGCCAGTTCCCCTCCGCCGCCCGTAGGACCTTGATGCCAAAGGCGACGGTAAGTGAAATACTCGATCTCGAGATGCGCTCGTACCGATCGGCCCCGTGAGTAGGGCCAGCGGCGCCACCCGGCATCGCCGCGACCCGGGTGGCAACGGGCCCGGCGGGTCGGTCCTGCTTTTGACCACCCGCATGAACATCGGCGGTCCGGCCCGCCAGGTCCTGCTTCTGGCCAAGTCCCTGGGCCAGGAGCTCCCGGTGGTCCTGGCCACAGGTCGGCCCGGCCCGGACGAGGGCGAGCTATCCGATCCCTCCGTACCCGTTCGCCGAGTGCCGCTGGTGCGGCCTATCAGCCCGGGCGCGGACTTCCGCGCCTTGGTCTCCGTCCGGGCGTTGCTGCGTGAGACCGGCGCCGGTCTGTTGCATACCCACATGGCCAAGGCCGGCACCGTCGGGCGCCTGGCCGGCCTTAGTTCTCGCGACCGCCATGCCCGCCCCCGGCTTGTGCACACCTTCCACGGCCATGTCCTCGAGGGATATTTCGGCCGGCCGCAGCGTCGGGCCTTCTTGGAAATGGAACGCTTTCTGGCCAGGCAAACGGACCTGCTCATAGCGGTGAGCCCCGAGGTACGGGACGAGCTGCTCGACCTTGGCGTCGGCAAACCGGAGCAGTACCGTGTGATGCCGCTCGGTTTGGACCTCGGGCAACTGCTCGAGGTGGGGGCCCCGGGCGGGCCGGCCGGGAAGCTCCGTTCGGCGATCGGACTGCCCGCTGAAGTGGCTCTTATCGGGGCCCTGGGCCGGCTCGTGCCGATCAAGGACCATTCGACGCTGTTCCATGCCATGTTGGAGGTGCCGGAAGCTCACCTCGCCGTGTTGGGAGACGGCGAGCTGCGCTCCAGCCTCGAATCCTTAGCCCGAGCGCTTCATATCGCTGATCGTGTCCATTTCATGGGATGGTGGCTCGACGTCGCCACCGCATTGGCCGACGTCGATGTGGTCGCGCTCTCCAGCCGAAATGAGGGGACGCCGGTGGCGTTGATCGAGGCGCTCGCCGCCGGCCGGCCGGTGGTCGCCACC
>Ga0182016_10007333_pt1 | contig 11367 bp, 8 predicted proteins | sample 712S2MmetaG_FD_120491 | JGI IMG/M metagenome (GOLD analysis project Ga0182016, IMG submission 120491) | Permafrost microbial communities from Stordalen Mire, Sweden - 712S2M metaG | ecosystem: Environmental > Terrestrial > Soil > Wetlands > Permafrost | place: Sweden: Stordalen | collected...
AAAAACCGGTGAGAGCGTGTTGCTCTCACCGGCCCTGGAGTTCCAGTCAACTTATTCGCTTACTATTGCGGTGGCGCGGCCTGTTCGGCCGGTGCTGCCGCCTTCTTGTGGTGATGTGCCGGAGCCGCCTTCCGTGGTTTCGGATACGCGTTCTCGCTCGGCTTTACCACTGTCTCGTCGACTTGGGTCGTACCCTGCAGATCGGGAGAGGTGTTCTCGTCGGCTCCCTGCGGGCACCAGAAGATATCGGCTACCTTCTGCTGACCGGTACCCTGGCGGACATCGACCCGGCTGGGATCGATACCCTGCTGCTGCACCAGGTAAGCCTTGGCGTTCACTGCGCGTTGTCCAGCTAGATCCATCGGATGCCGCTTCTTGCCGCTACCGATCGTCGGCGCCTTCTCGCCATCGGCGTAGCCGACGATAGCGATCTTGGCGTTGGGATCAGCCTTCAGACGGCTGGCAACGTCGTCCAGGATGGCCTTGGCAGTGTTATCCACGCGCCACGGACGTTTCAAATCCGGGAACTGGATAGAGTTGATCTTGGTGCAAACTGGCTTTGCCGGCACGGTCTCGACAGTTACCGTCGCGGTACAGGTTCCAGTAAGACCAGGAGAACGCGAATCCGTCGCCGTGACGGTTACGTTGATCGGGCCAGCCGATACACCCGTAGTATCAAGTGTCGCTGTCGTGGCCATGCTGCCGGGGGGCGGGTTGAAGGTGCCGGCCGTGGTGGCGTAAGCGTAGCCAGCGATGGTCACGCCCGGATCCGGACTGCTCGCCGTAACGTTAATGGTGACCGCCGTGCCGGCCTGCACCGCCGGCGGGTTAGCCGAGCAGCTTACCACTGGCGGATTCATCGGCCGCGGCGTGACCGTGAAGGGGGCCGCGCAGGTCGCCGATCCGCCCTTCTTCATCTTGGGATCGCTAACGGTCGCGTTGGCGGTATAGTTTCCGCCGGCCACGCCCGTAGTATCGATCTGGGCCGACTGCTTGTCCGACGTCTGCAGTTTGCCGCCGTTGGTCGTCCAGGCATAGTTAATAGGGTGCTTGGAGTTAAAGTTAGTACCCGTGGCCGTGACCGTGACCGGCGCGCCTTCCATGACGGTTGCGGGCTGCGCTGTACAGGCTGCGGCCAGCGGAGGCGTGTAGTAGTTGCCTAGACCCAGCACTAGACCAGCGGATAGCCGGACGCTGTTCCACTGCGGCGAAGTATAGGGAAATATCGGGTGATAGTTGCTGTAGATGTAGTCCACCTGGGCAACGCGAATCGCCAGGACGGGATCATGTCCGCCCATCGATCCGTGCCAAACGTTGTAATCAAAGCCGCCGCCTACGCCCAGGGCAGCGTTCCATTCATCGATGTAGCTGGGTGCAACTTGACGTACCCCGCCGGCAAACACACGGAAAAACGGGGAAAACGAGTTGGTGTGGTATTTGTACTGCAACCCACCTAACACGTAGTAATTAGCAGCGTTGTCATCACCGTACTTGGTGCCCCAATTCATGCTGCTATCGACCAATACGCCCAGGTTGTGGGCTTTGGGAAGATAGAAAACGTTGGAAAAATCTACACCTGTGGCGTTGTCTTTAGTCTGTACTCCATAATCGTAGTGTCCGCCAGGGTGCAACCACGAGTATCCAGCATAAACTTCGTCCTGTGGCTGGATGGTGACTTGCGCCGCCGCGAATGTGCCCAACAGACACAGCACGAATGCAAGTGCGACGGATGTCGCAATCAGGCGGCTCGGGACTACTCCAATACGTGAAGACATTTCTTGTGATCCTCCGGAACTCTGGCCCAGCTCGGGTTCAATCTAAACTTTTGTCGAAGACAAAACAATCTTACATATCTATATCTATGTTGGCCGGCAAATCAGACACTTTCTTTATTCTTCCTGCATCATAACGCCGCGGGTAAGCAATGTAACCCACGAAAATACTAAGAACCACATCCGTTAAGGTGCTTCCAGGGATTGATAGTGTCCTCGCCGGCAAAGTCTTTGCCGGAGGCCTGGCGACGATTGACAACGGATGCTGTACCCGCTCTGCGGCGTTACGGGCTGGCATCAAAACCCGCACCTCGTGTCTATGCGGGAACGAAAAGGCCGATGAGAGCGTCGTGCTCTCACCGGCGATAGAAGTTCCCAGTCAAGGAACGGTCATTGCTGCGTCATGGCGCCTGCCTGCCCAGCCGGCGCAGCCTTCTTGTGATGGTGCATCCCCGGAGCCGCGTTCCGTGGTTTCGGATACGCATTCTCGCTGGGCTTCACCACCGACTCGTCGACTGGCGTGGTGTTCTGCAGGTCGGTGCAAGCGTTCTCATCGACCCCCCCCGGCACCCAGATGATATCGTCCACCTTCTGCTGGCCGGTACCCTGGCGGACTTCAACCCGGCTCGGGTCGATGCCCTGCTGCTGCACCAGGTACGCCTTAGCGTTGACCGCGCGCTGTCCAGCCAGATTCATCGCATGACGATTCTTGCCAGTTCCGACCATCGGCGCCTTATCGCCATCGGCGTAGCCGACGATGACAATCTTGGCGTTGGGATCGGCCTTCAGACGGCTGGCAACGTCGTCCAAGATGGCCTTGGCAGTGTTATCCACGCGCCACGGACGTTTCAAATCCGGGAACTGGATAGAGTTGATCTTGCTGCAGGTCAGCACCACCGGCTTTTCGACGGAAACCTGGCAGGTGTTAGTCCCAGTGAGGTTCCTGGCATCGGTAGCCGTGACCGTGACCGTGACCGTCTGAGATGACGTTATGCTGGCCGTATCCAAAGTCGCCGAGGTACCTGTACCGCTAACCGTACCAGCCGTAGCCGTGTAGGCGTAGCCGGTAATCTGCGAGTTATCCGGACTGCTCGCCGTCGCGGTGATCGTAGAAGGATCACCCGACTTAACCGTGGACGGATTCGCCGAGCAGCTCACCTGCGGCGGATTCATCGGCTTCGCCTTCACCGTGAAGCTTGCCGAGCAGGTGGCCGAGGCGCTTCTCTTAGTCTTGGGATCGCTGACGGTAGCGCTCGCGGTGTAACTGCCTGCCGTCGCGCCCGTCGTATCGATGCGAGCGGACTGCTTATTGGTGACGTCAAACTTGCCGCCACTGCTCGTCCAGGCATAAGCGACCGTGTGCTTTGGATTGAAATTGGTCGCCGTCGCCGTTACCGTTACCGGCTCGCCTTCGGTAACTTCCGTCGGCTGGACGCTACATGTCGCGCTCAGCGCCGGCGTATAGTAGTTACCCAAACCAAACACTAAGCCGGCCGACAGCCGAACGCTGTTCCACTGCGGCGACGTGAAGCGGTAGACTTGGGTATAGTTGCTGTAGATATAGTCCACCTGGGCAACGCGGATCGCTAAACTCGAATTTGATCCGTGCCAGACGTTGTAATCAAAGCCGCCGCCCGCGCCCAGCGCAGCATTCCACTCGTCGATTGAAGGGATGGGAGTGCCCACGTAGGGAGGGGCGACCTGACGAATGGCCCCGGCGTATACACGGAAAAACGGAGAAAACGTGTCCGTGTGGTACTTGTACTGCAAACCACCCAAGACGTAATAATCGCCGGCACCTGAATTACCGCCGTAGTTGCCGCCCCAGTGCATACTGCTATCGACCAGTACGCCCAAGTTGTGGGCCCGGGGAAGATAGTAAACATTCGAGATATCTATACCCGTGCTAACGTCCTGGGCCTGTATACCCAGATCATAGTGACCGCCAGGGTGCAACCATGAGTACCCAGCGTAAATCTCGTCTTTCGGCTGGATGGCCACCTGAGCCGCGGCGAATGTGCCCAACAGACACAGCGCGAATGCAAGTGCGACGAATGTCGCAAAAAGGCGTCTCGGGACTACTCCAATATGTGAACACATTCTTGTGATCCTCCGGAACTTAGCAGTACGCTAAGCAAAGTGGCCCAGCTAGGGTTCAATCTAAATTTCTTTGATGCAAGATTTCTTTGGTACAAGTGCAAGTAAAGTCCAGCTCGCAATAGCACACTATTCTACAGCAACGACCAAGATTAACAAAACTTTCATCGTCAATCTCTTATGTTCGTGCCCGCCGCTGTTTACTGATGTTGTACCGGCAGGCCCTTTAGGTCTGGCCACCCAGCTTCACGGTTTGTCGCTGGATTCGTGACGCAATCCTGCTCTCGGTGTTGACGCCCACTATCCTACCACTTCGGTGGGCTGCACTGCCGCAAATAATCTCACCCCACCCGGCGCTCGGGAGTTCCGACAAAAGTTTGCCCCGGCAACCCACGGCAATCTCGTTCCCTTTCGCTTTTCTCTGCCGGCTCAAAAGTCGGCGGGAAGTGTTACCTTATGGGAAGCCGCTTGTCGCGGTGCCGCTTCGGGTTAGGTAGCGCCGGTTGGCAGACGACTGGAAGCCGCTGATCGGCATCTAGATTGACGTTCCGCCAGGCCCATCATCTTAGTGAAGCTCATATGGAATCGCGAGAGACCCAGTTCCCATGGCGCAAGAAAAAGTTCTGATTGTCGAAGATGAAGAAAACGAACGGACCGGATTGGCCGAGCTGGTCCGGGCTTGGGGCTATGAGACTGAGACCGCCAGCGACGGGGTCGAGGGCCTGGAAACGGTCGAGTTCTGGGACCCCGCAATCGTCATTACCGACTTGCGGATGCCGCGTATGGACGGCATGCAACTGCTGCAGCGTATTGCCGCCCAACCCCACCCGGTCGCCGTCATTCTGCTGACCGCCCAAGGCAGCGTCGATGCCGCGGTCAGCGCCATGAAAAGCGGCGCCTTCGACTTCATCGAGAAGCCGGTGAATCCCACTCGGCTGCGCAACATTCTGCAGAATGCGTCTCGCTTGCGCGGCACCGAGCGCGAGTTGGAAGCCAGCCGCCGCAAGCTACGCGATGTCGGCGTGCTGGGCTCCCTGGTCGGTCCTTCCAAACGCATGCAGGAAGTCTTTCGCCTGATCGAAATGGTCGCGCCCAGCACGGCTAGTGTGCTCATCACCGGTGAGAGCGGCACCGGCAAGGAGCTGCTGGCACGCACCGTGCACTCGCTGAGTCCTCGCAAAACTAAGCCGTTTGTCGCCATCAACTGCGCCGCCATACCAGAGACGCTGATCGAAAGCGAAATTTTCGGCCACGAAAAAGGAGCGTTCACCGGCGCAATGGAGCGGCGCACCGGCTGCTTCGAATTGGCCGAGGGCGGCACCTTGCTGCTCGACGAAATCGGCGAGATGCCGATCGGTACGCAGGCCAAATTGCTGCGCGTCCTGGAAGATCGCAAGCTGCGCCGCCTGGGCAGCAAGGGTGAGACGTCGGTCGATGTCCGGGTGCTCGCCGCCACCAATACGGTGCCGGAAGAAGCGGTGGCTCGGGGGCAACTGCGCAACGATCTTTTCTATCGCCTCAACGTTTTTAATATTCAGCTGCCGCCGCTGCGCGAACATAAAGACGATCTGCCCGCCCTGGTGCAGGCGCTGCTGGCTGACATGAACGAAAAGCACAGCCGAAAGGTGGGCGGGGTGAGCGAAGCCGTGATGCACGCTTTTCAATCCCATGCCTGGCCGGGCAACGTTCGCGAATTGCGCAATACCCTGGAACGGGCAGTGATCGTTTGCGATAGCGCACTGGTAGAACCCCGGCATCTGCCTCCAGGCTTTGGCCACGTTGTTCCCCGCGCTCCCGTGCAAGAAGCCAATGCCGTACGCCTGGGTGTCGGCACCACGGTGGGCGAGGCTGAGCGCCTGCTGATTTTGAAAACTCTGGAAGCGACCAACAATAACAAGACCCGCGCTGCCGAAATCCTCGGCATCAGCTTGAAGACGCTGCATAACAAGCTGAAAGAATACGGCGCGGCCGAAGCCGCCGCCGAAGCCGCCAGTTGACGCCATCCGCGTAAACACACTGCTATGTGATCTCCGTCCTAGCATCAATTTCTACCTGCTCCTACACTGAGCACGAATCTCAATCGGTTTCAGGTTGCTCCCAAAAGGCAACAGGGAATTCCGGTGCGATACCGGAGCGGTCCCGCCGCTGTAAGTGAGAAGGCAGCTTCCTAAATACCACTCGTCAGAAAATGCCGGGGAAGGTGGAAGATGCCGCCGAAGGCCTAGTCCTTCCGAACTCACGAGCCAGAACACCTGACTGAAACCCGCACTCAATGATCCCCGCGTGGAAACGGGGATGTGGGTTTTTCTTTTTTGGGGCAACAACACCCCCTCCAAACAACAAACATTGCGGCATTTGCATTTGTGCCCGAGTTCGCTCGCCGAACCCCATCGCACAAGTGATGCACGCCGCCATTGCAATTCGACTGCGCAACGAAAGGAGGTGATTCCATGAAGACGACGAAGCGGAGCGATGCGAAACGTCCCATCATCGCCACTCGCAAGAGCTGCAACCCCAACGGTACCGGTCTATCGCACTACGTCATGATGGACTCGAAGAAATAACCGCCGCCGCTAAACGGCCTTATCCCGAGGCGGACGGCAACCGTGCCCTGCCTCGGGCCTTACGTCACAGAGAGGATTTTTCCCATGACAACCGCAGCTACGGACCGATGCGCTTCTTCTCGCGGCCTGCAGTTCAACACCGGCAACGGCAATACCCTGCAACCGCTGGACATCGGCCATAACGATTACCTCGGATTGGTCGACCCCGACACCGCCTTCTGGGCCCTGATCCAAAAGGACAAACTTGGCGAAGCCCTGTCGCCCGGACCATTCTTGCAGCAGTATCGCGAAAAGGCCGCTGAGTTCGCCGCCGAGATGGACCGGTTCCGTTTTGCCGTGACGCCCTCTGCCGTGTACTTCAATCCCACCGAACGCTGCAATCTCAACTGCTCCTATTGCTATCTGCCGGAGACGCTACGCCAGGACGGTCGTCACATGCCGACCGCCGAGGTTCTGTCTGCCCTGGAAATCCTGAAGCGCTATTTCCTGTCGACCCTGCCTGCCGGATTCAAACCGCAGATCATCTTTCACGGCGCCGAACCCACCTTGAATTGGGAAGCTCTGCTGGCAGCGTTCGATCGCTATGGTGATGCCTTCCGTTTTGGCGTCCAGAGTAACGGCACCGTCTTGAGCGATGACCAATACGACGTCCTTATGAAGCGGGGCGTGGCTATCGGGCTGTCACTGGATTGTGCGGTGGATGAAATCGTCACTCGCACCCGCAAAACATGGGACGGTCACAGCATTTATGCCAAGGTCGTCCACTCCATGGAGAAGCTGCGCGGTTATCCCAATTACAGTGTGATTTGCACCGTGACTGGCGAGAACATGCATCAACTGGTCGAAACCGTGGACTTCTTTCACCAGAGCGGCGTCTCCACCTGCATGTTGAATCCGGTGCGCTGCACCCGCCAAGGCGCGCGCGACATCAAGCCCGCCGACCAAGACATCAGCCGTTATTATCTGGCCGCGTTAGACCGTACAGAGGAGCTTTATCGCGAAACCAATCGCCGTCTGGTAGTCGCCAATTTTGCCAATATTCTGATCGCGATTATGGCGCCGCAAGCCCGCCGCCTGATGTGCGACATCTCGCCCTGCGGCGGCGGCCGTTCTTTCTTCGCGGTCTCGGCCAATGGCGATGTTTTCCCCTGCAGCGAATTCATCGGCGTTCCCGCGTTCAACGGCGGCAATTTGTTCCACGACAGAATCGGCGCCATCCTGAAAACGCCGCCCTTCAAGCTGGTGACGGGACGCAAGGTAGAAGACATCGATCCCTGCCGCCGCTGCGCCGTCCGCCACTTCTGCGGCTCGCCCTGCCCGGCCGAAGCTCACCAGATGAATGGCGGAATGGATCGCACTGGGGCCTTCTGCGAACTTTACGAAGACCAGGTTCGCTATGCCATGCGGCTTATCGCCGACGATCGCCATAGCGCTTTTCTGTGGGACGATTGGGACCGCGACACCACCACCACCTTCGAATTAAACGCCTGCTAGGCGGGACAGTTGGTTGCGAGCTGGGTGCGGCGGATCGTGCGTCGCGAATGGGCCCCCAGAATTTGGACGGGCGGCGAAGAGCTGAAAATCTTCGCCGCAGTCGCCAACCTGGCCAGCCGCGATTGCTAACTACGGGAGTTCACCTGTAAAATATGTCCTTGCCTGCTACAACAGCGATGGACATTCGTCGGGTCGCTGAGATCGTGCCGAAGTGGCGGAATTGGCAGACGCGCGTGGTTCAGGTCCACGTACTCGCAAGGGTGTGGGGGTTCGAGTCCCTTCTTCGGCACCAAGCTCCAAAGAGATTTTTCACTTCACATAAGAGCTTCCTCCCGATTCACTACAGTACGACCGATTCGAACCGTCGATCAGGTCTCCGACTTCTCACACATTTACTCACACAGTCACCTGTGTGATACTTAGTCGAGGGGTGTCCCATGGCTACGAATCTCGCCCTCGACGACCACCTTATTGAGGAAGCCCGTACTGTTGGCGGACACAAAACCAAGCGTGAAGCCGTCACCGCGGCCTTGGCGGAGTACGTCCAGAAACGAAAACAGATGCGAATTGTCAACCTGTTCGGAAAGATCGACTACGATCCGGCGTATGACCATAAAGCAGAGCGGCGACGCAAACGATCATGATGGTGGTAGTCGATACTTCGATTTGGTCTCTCGCCCTGCGCCGTATTTCTCATGTAGTCCCGGCCGCACAATTGCGCCAGGTTCATCTCCTGCGGGAACTCATTGCGGAAGGCCGGGCCCAATTGCTCGGGGTCGTCAGACAGGAGTTGCTATCCGGGATCAAGCACCCTGAGCAGTTTGGGCGACTCAGGACACACTTGCGGTCCTTTCCCGATGTCGAAGTGGATCGCGATGACTACGAGCAAGCTGCCGAGATGAGCAATACTTGTCGAGCACGAGGTATCTCGGGAAATGCGACTGACTTCCTGATCTGCTCGGTTGCCTCAATCAGGCAGTGGGCGATCTTTACGTCCGATCGTGATTTCGAACGCTATGCGAAATACTTGCCTGTGACGCTTTACCCCTAGATTGCGGTTGGTCGCTTCTTTCATACCGCCGCAGTGTGCATGTGCTGCCCCATCGCCGGCGCATACTGGATCGCCAGCAGCGTCTCGTCGTCGAAACGCTCGCGCTTGCCGCGGAATTGATCAAGCTGCTGCTTGCAAGCGCCGACTAACTTTGCCGGGCATCCCACCCGATACTCCTCGATGACCCGTTGCAGCCGCTCTGCGCCGTATTCGTCGCCCCCATCGTTTTCCGCTTCCGAAATACCGTCGGTATAGAGCACCAGCGTGTCTCCCGGCAACAGGCGGGTTTGAGCCGCGCGAAATTGCTGATCGGCAAACATTCCCAGCGGCTGACTGGTGCTCTCAAACATCTTGGTCCCTGACGCTGCGGCCAGCAGAACGGGAAGATGGCCAGCGTTCACCATCTCCAACTCGCCGGCCGCCGTCGTCTTGCCGCAGACCAGCGTGGCGTACTGCGTGGGCAGCGTGCTCTGGCGGAAGAGCTGGTTGGCACGCGTCACCAGTTCTGCGGTGCCGAGACCAATGGGTATCAGAGAACGAAAGATGGCCCGCAGATTCGACGACAGCATGGCGGCCGCAACCCCCTTCCCCGACACATCCGCCATCACAAAATACAACTCGCCGTCGTTTCCAACGATCAGGTCACAGTAGTCGCCACCCACCACGCCGGCCGGCTGGTAGTGATAGAAAATGTCCCAACCCGCGAAGGCAAAGTCGCACGGCGGCAAGAGGCCCTTCTGGATTTGCGCCGCCAATTCCAAGTCATACTCCAGCGCCCGCTGCTGCTTCGGGGTCAGGCAGTCGAGACAAACTCTGGCCAGAGGGTTCTCCCGGATGACCTCTTCGTCCACCGTCCCCTGACAAACTTCGCATACGCCAAAGGCCCCGTGATCGATGCGATGCAGCGCGCTGTCCACTTCTTCCAGCAGACGAAGCATCCGCTCGCTCCGATTTTCGCCCAGCACATCGCTCAAGCGCGCCCGTCCGGCCAACAGTTGCTCGCGCACAGAATTTACGTAAGCCGTTTCCCCAATCGCCATGGCTAACCACCTTATAAGACTTAGAGGGTTATGGGTGATGTCAAGATGCAGTCTTTTTTTCTCCGGATCGAGCCCGCTCCCGCTGATTTTCTCCCCTAGGGAAACGACTCTACGCCCGTTCCCACGGGACAATCATCCCGCATGTTGCGGTCAAACCGATTCGCGGGGTAGGCAGTTCTTTTCACCTGTGAGGACACGGAGAGCACGGAGATTTATTAGTCTGTCATCCCGAGCGCAGCCGAGGGATCTGCGGTTCGCCGGCGTCGGCAAGAATATTCCTAATCGCAAAACTCTCACTTGGAAGGCGAAGGTTGAATCAATCGCTCCGAAGGCATTTTGCCGGAGGAAAAGAACCGCAGATCCCTCGGCTTCGCTCGGGATGACAAATTGAGGGTGGTTGCCGCACAGGGAGCGTTTAGCTGGCATTCGTGCTCGCACAGAAAAACGGCACTGCCCGGGAGATAACGTGACTCAATGCTGAATGCTGAATGCTGAATGCTGAGTGCTGATTGCTGAGTGCTGAGTGCTGACTGCTACTTCAGCAATCCCTCCACCACGCCGTAGCTCTCCGCCAGCGCCGCATCCAGCGCTGCCGGATCCTTGCCGCCGGCCTCGGCCATGTCGGGACGCCCGCCGCCCGAGCCGCCCACTTTCTTCGCGACCTCGGCAATGATCTTTCCCGCCTGCACGCGTGATGTCAGGTCCCTGGTCACGCCGACAATCAACGCGACGCGGCCGTCGCTCACCGATCCCAGCACCACCACGCCCGAGCCCAGCTTGTTGCGCATGTTGTCGATCAGCACCCGCAACTGCGCCCGCTCCAGGTTGTCGGCGCGGGTGGCCAGAACTTTCACGCCTTTCACCTCGCGCACATTCTCCGTCGCCGACGATACCGACGACGAGGCCGACTTCATCCGCACCTGCTCTAACTCTTTGCGCAGCTTTTTCAGTTCTTCGTCGCGGCGTTCCAGCTCGTGCTTCAGCGCCTCGGCAGGAGACTGATCGTCGCCGCCGCGCACCAGTGTCGAGACCACGTTCTCCAGCTGATGATCTTTGCGGAAGTGGCGCAGCGAGCCTTCGCCGGTCACCGCTTCCAGGCGCCGCACGCCGCTGGAGACGCTGCCCTCTTTCAATACTTTGATCAGGCCGATCTCGCCGGTCGCGCCGGTGTGCGTGCCGCCGCACAGCTCGGTGGAGAAGTCGCCAATGCGGATGACGCGCACCCGGTCGCCATACTTCTCGCCGAACAGCGCCATGGCGTGATACTCGTTGACCGCGACATCGATGGGCACGTCCTCGATCGTCTCGACGCGATCGTTGCGCAGCACTTCCCGGTTGGCCAGGTCTTC
>Ga0182016_10007334_pt1 | contig 11365 bp, 8 predicted proteins | sample 712S2MmetaG_FD_120491 | JGI IMG/M metagenome (GOLD analysis project Ga0182016, IMG submission 120491) | Permafrost microbial communities from Stordalen Mire, Sweden - 712S2M metaG | ecosystem: Environmental > Terrestrial > Soil > Wetlands > Permafrost | place: Sweden: Stordalen | collected...
AGCCCCTCCGGCGTGCGCTGATACTCGGGCGCGACCTGCAGGATGACGGCATACTGATTGGACGGCGTGTAGATGGTGGAGACCTGGCGGCTGCCGTAAGCCGTGTAGAGCGCGTCCTCGATCTGTTGCGGCGACAAGCCCAAGGCCACCGCGCGGTCGCGATCTATATCCACCATCACCTGTGGGCTGGCGATCTGGAGGTCCGAGTTCACGTCCAGAAATCCCGGCAGCGTGCGCATCTTCTGCATCAGCGGATCTACCCAGGCATAGATCTCCTTCAGATTGGCGCTCTGCATGGTCATCTGGTAGACGCTGGTGGAGAATTGCCCGCTCACGGTGATGGGCGGCGGATTCTGCAAGAACATCATGATGCCCGGCACGGCGCCGATTTTGGGCCGCAGTTCCTCGATGATCTGGTCCACCGAGAGTTTACGTTCGGAGCGCGGCTTCATGCGCGAGAAGAAGCCGCCCTGGTTGCCTCCCATGACGAAGGTTCCGGTATCCAACACGTTCGGATCGCTCTGCACAATATCGGAAACCGCTTTCAGGTGCCTGGCCATCGAATCGAATGAAATATCCTGGCCGGCCATGCCGACGCCGAAGACGAATCCGCTGTCTTGGCTCGGGATGAACCCTGTCGGCATGGTGAAGAACAGATACACCGTGCCGGCCAGCAGCAAGACCGCGACCATGAGGGTGGCGAATTGATGCCGCAGCACCTTCTTCAGCGTGTAGTCGTAACCGGAGGCCAAAACGTGGTGCCCGGCCTCGAACGCGGCATAAAGCCGCCCGTGGGCGCCCGTGTGGCTGTATCGCAGGAAGCGGCTGCCGAGCATCGGAGTAAGGCTCAGCGAAACGAAGCCGGAGATCAGAATGGCGATGGTGATGGTGACGGAGAACTCATGCAACAACCGTCCCACGATGCCGCCCATGAAGAGCACCGGGATAAAGACAGCCACCAGCGAGATGGTCATGGAAATGATGGTGAAACCGATTTCCTTGGAAGCCAGCAGTGCGGCCTCCATGCGCCCTTTGCCCATCTCCATGTAGCGGACGATGTTCTCCAGCATGACGATGGCGTCATCCACCACGAACCCCACCGACAGGGTCAGCGCCATCAGGGAAAGATTGTTCAAGCTGTAGCCCAGCAGGTACATGGCGGCGAACGTGCCGATGATGGAAAGGGGCACTGCGAGGCCCGGAATCAAGGTGGCGCTCAGGTTCCGCAGGAAGACGAAGATGACCATCACCACCAGGCACACCGTTAGCACCAGGGTGAACTCGACGTCGCGGATGGAACCCCGGATCGATTCCGACGAGTCGAAGGCGATATCCAGTTTCACGGCGGGCGGAATCTCGGCGCGTAACTGCGGCAGCAGCGCTTTGACGTTATCGACGACTTCCACCGTGTTGGTTCCGGGCTGCCGCTGGATTGCCAGGATCATGCCGCGCACGCCCTGGAACCACGCCACAGCGTGGTCGTCTTCGACGCCGTCGATCACGTTGGCGAGCTGCTCCAGACGAATGGGCACGCCGTTCTTGTAGGCGACGATCAACGGCCGGTAGGCGGCGGCGCGCGTCAACTCGCCGCTGGATTGCACGGTGAAGGCCTGCTTCTCGCCATACAATTTGCCTGTAGGCAGGTTCACGTTGCTGCGCTGAACGGCCTGCATCACGTCGTCGAAACCGATGCCGCGCGCGGCCATCTCGTCGGGATTCAACTGCACGCGCACCGCGTATTTCTGCGCGCCATAAACCTGCACGCTGGAAACGCCGCTGGCCATCGAAAAACGCTGCGCCAGCAGGGTCTCCGCGTATTCGTCCACGGTGTAGAGCGGCAATGTGTCGGAAGTAAGCGAAAGGTACAACACCGGCTGGTCGGCCGGATTAGCCTTCTGGTACGACGGCGGATGCGGCATGTTGGAGGGCAGCAGGCCCTCCGCTTTGGCGATGGCGGCTTGAATATCCTGCGCGGCGGCGTCGATGTTGCGCGCCAGCGTGAACTGTACGGTGATCTGCGTGGCTCCCTGGGTGTTTTGCGAGTTCATGCTCTGCACGCCCGCGATGGTGGAGAACTGGCGCTCGAGCGGCGTGGCGACGGACGAAGCCATGGTTTCCGGGTTGGCGCCCGGCAGCGCGGCGTTCACCTGGATGTTCGGGTAATCGACCGTCGGCAGGGCCGCCACCGGCAGCGACCGGAAGGCCACGACCCCGAACAGCAAAATCGCTAACATGACCAGCGCGGTCATGACGGGCCGCTCGATGAAGATGCGTGAAATATGCATGGTCAGAGTGCCAGATTGTCCACTTTGCCCGCCGGGACAGCCTTTATCTTCGCGCCCGGGTACAGAAGCAACTGGCCATCGGTCACTACCGTCTCGCCGGGCGCGACGCCTTTGGCGATGACCGCCTTGCGGCCGATGGTGCGAGCCACCGTGACCGGCCGGGGTTCCACCGTCTGGTCCGCTTTCACCACAAAAATGAATTGGCCGCGCTGGCCGTCCTGCACCGCTTCGGAAGGCACGACCGTTGCGTTGCTCTGGGTATCCAGCATCAGCACCACGTTGACGAACTGGCCCGGCCAGAGCTTGTGATCCGTGTTGTCGAAGACCGCTTTCAGCCGGATAGTGCCCGTGTTGGTGTCGACTGCGTTGTCGATGACTTTCAAGCGGCCGCGCGCGATGTGGTTGGGTTCGGCGTCGGTGGAGGCTTGGACCGCCAGCTTGTCTCCCACGCTGCGTTGCTTGATGACGTTGAGCTGATCTTCCGGCACGCCGAACGAGACGAAGATGGGCGCGACCTGGTTGATCACCACCAGCGCCACGTCATTCACCTTGATGAGGTTGCCGGGATGCACCAGCAGATTGCCGGTGCGGCCGGTCACCGGCGAGCGGATCTCGCAATAGCCGAGGTCCAGCTTGGCACGCGCCACGGCGGACTGATCGCTTTCGAGCGAAGCGCGGGCGCTCTCGATGGCCGCCTGGTCGGCGTGGGTGGACTCGCGCGCGGCGTCGGCCGCGGCCCGCTGCTGGGTGGCCTGCATCTGCGGCGCCACGCCCTCCTTGGCGAGTTCCTCGTAGCGGTGGGCGTCGGCCTCCGCGCTCTTGGACTGCGCGCTGTCGCGCGCCAGGTTGGCTTGCGCCTGCACCAGTTGCGCGCGATCCTTGGACACCGCGGATTCGGCTTGGGCCAGCGCCTCGCGATACGGCCGCGGGTCGATTTCGAACAGCAGGTCGTCTTTGTTGACGTCGCGGCCTTCGGTGAAGTTGGCGCTGAGCAACTCGCCGGCGACCTGCGATTTGATCTGCACGGTGGACGACGGTTCCACCGTGCCGATGGCGCGGATCTGGACTGGCACGGCTTCCTCGGCCGCCACCGCCACGCTGACCGGAACGGGAGGCCTGCCGCCGACAGCCTGCGCCTGTTGCTTGCCGCAGCCCGCCGCCAGAATCGCCAGCGCGACGGTAGCGGCACAGTAAACTGGGTTTGTATGCACTGAGTTTTCCACGGAGAAACCTATATTGTACTCTGGAGGTTCCATGCCAGACACGCGCATCCCCAACTTTGAACGGTGCCTGCGGATACTGCAGCAGACGCCCGGTATTTTCCGGAACCTCCTGTCGCTGGCGACTCGCGAGCAGTTGGACTGGCGGCCGTCTTCCGAGCGATGGTCCGTCTGCATGGTCTTGGCACATCTGGCAGACGTGGAGATCGGCGGGTTCCGCAGCCGCTTTGAGGCGATGCTCGGCACGGACCGGCCGCTGCTGCCAAGCTACGATCAGTGGGCGCTGTTCCGGTCCGGGACGGAATGCGATCCCTACGCCGAAATGGCGCGCTTCGAAGAGGAACGCGGCGAAACGCTGACGTTGTTCGAAGGGATGCCGGAGGGCGCGGGCGAACGGTCGGGTCGGCATGCGGAACTCGGGACGATCACTGTTGCGCAACTGCTCAACGAATTCGCTTTCCACGATCTGGGACATATCCGGCAGGCGATGGAATTGTACCGGGCCCACGTGTTTTATCCCGAGATGGGCGCGTACCGGGGGTATTACAAGATCAACCCGTGAGCGGTGAATTGGTGAGGGCGCCCGAGGCGGCCTGAGAGGCCGCCGCAGGCCGGGGGCCTGCCCCACTGTTGGTAAGTCAAGTGGTTAGTTGGCGGCCAGAGTTTCGACTGGGCAGGCCACGGCGCCTCCACGCGCCTCCAGGCAGCAGTCGCCTTCCGGAATGGGGCTGCCGTGCGGGCAGGTGCGGGGATGCCCCAGAAACGTGCAGATACGGTCGGTGACTTCGGGACTCAGGATGTGCTCGAAGGTGCAGGCGTTCTTCTCGATGGAGCCCTCGTCGCGGATAGCCAGCACATCCATGAAAAGGCGCTCCGCCAGGCGGTGACGGCGGATTACGCTGCGGGCGCGCGCTTCGCCGCGCGGCGTGAAGGCGACCTCGCCCGCGCGCAACTCCACCAGGCCGATGCGCGCCATCATGGCGACCACCTTGCGCTGCTGCGCGTCGGTGAAGTGTTCGGGTTCCAAGTGGAAGGTGCGCTCGCGGTCCGCCCATAACTGTTCCAGCACTTCGTCGAAATCCTGGTTCACCTCCATGCTGAAGTGAGTGGTTTCGACGATGCGTCCGTGTTCCAGGTCGAGGCGGATGTCGGCGCAACGGCCCACCTGTTCGTCGTGAGTCACCATCAGGATAGTACGGCCCTGCTGGTGCAAGTCGGCGAGCAGATCCAGGACGATGTGCTCGTTGGTGGCGTCCAGGTTGCCGGTGGGCTCGTCGGCCAGGATGATCTTGGGGTCGTTCACCAGCGCGCGCGCGATGGCCACGCGCTGTTGCTCGCCGCCGGAAAGCTGGGAGGGCAGATGACGCGCGCGATCGGTAAGGCCCACGCGATCGAGCGCGCGGCGGGCTTCGCCTTCGTCGGTCATGCTGTGGAAGTATTGCGCTAGCATCACGTTTTCGAGCGCGGTCAGGTGCGGGATTAAGTGGAATTGCTGGAAGACGAAGCCCACGGTTTCGGCGCGGAAGCGGGCCAGTTCGGCGCGGGTCAAAGTGGAGGTATCCACCGAATCGATACGCACCACGCCTTCGGTGGCCTGATCGAGGCAGCCCAGGATATTCAGCAAGGTGGTCTTGCCCGATCCAGAGGGACCCATGATCGCGATCCACTGGCCGGCCTCGGCGGTTAAACTGACACTGTCGAGCGCCTTCACCGGCGCAGACCAGCCGCCATTGTATGCCTTCGTGACGTTCTCCAGTTCGACGAATGCCATTGCTTCTATTCTCCGCGCAGAATTACGGCCGGCCGGATGCGCCAGATGCGCGCCGCCGCGGCCAGCGTGGCGGCCGCCGCCATCGCCAGCGTGACTCCGGTTACGGGCAGGAATACGCCATAGTTTACACCAACACCCGCGGCGGCGGATTCGGGGAAGATCTGGCGGCCGATCCACCAGGCTACCAGCAGTCCCACGACGTAGCCCGCCACGCTCGAAGCGATACCCAAAATCAGCGACTCGGACAGGAAGAGCGCCGCGATCTTTCTCTCGGCCGCGCCAATGGCTTTCAGGATCCCGATTTCCTTGCTACGCTCCAGCACCAGGGCGCTGAAGTTGCTGCTGACGCATAGCGTGGTGATGGCCAGGATCAGGACCGTCAGCAGGAACAGGGTCGAGCGAATCTTGAGCACCACGTTGGCTTCGGTTTCAGCCACGGCGTGGAGCAGGCGCACATCCGCGCCGGGGAGTTGCCCGGCCAGCGTGGCCTGAATGGCCGGCAGCCGCTCGCCATCGGCGCGCACCTGCACGAGGCTGGCGGCGTCTTGCAATCCGGCCAAATGCGCCGCGATATCAAACGGCACGATCACCTGCGAATCTTCCGCCCCGCCGCTCGAAACGATGCCGCGGATGGTGCAGGGTGCGCCTTCGAGGTCCAGCTTCTGTAAGAGCTTGAGGCGGAAGTGCGCGGCCACATTGTTACCCACCAGACATTCGCCCGGCGCGGGTGCGCGCGCGCCATCGACGCGCCAGTAGTTGGTGAGCGGACCGGCGCGGCGGAAATCGGTGCCCGCCACGACTACGGGTTCGCTCTCGACGCGGCCCACGGTATAGATGAAGGGTGCGGCCACTGCGCCCTGCTTTTCGGCCAGCGCGACGGCGGACAGCGGCACAGTTTGCGCGCCGCCGGAAGGGGCGATGACGATATTCGCGCCGAAACCGCGGAACTGGACGCGCATTTTGCGCTCGATATCGGAATAGACGGAGAACAATGCGGTGGCCAGGGTGGCGGACACGGCGAGGGCCGCGAAGGCCAGGGCGAGCCGGCGCTTGCGGAATTGGACGGCGCGGAGGACGAATCTCCAGAACATTAGTGGGGCGGACCTCCAGGTCTGCGGCCGACGTCCACGTCGGCCTGAAGAGCGGGTCCTGGAGGACCCGCGCAGGATTGGAGTCCCGCCCCACAGCCGTACATCATTCGCCTCCCCGCAGGGTGACGGCCGGCTCCAGCAGCAGCGCGCGCCGCAAAGGCTGAGCTGCGCCGGCGATCGACGCCAGTACCGCCGCTCCTACCACTATCGGACCGAGCATGGCCGGCGTCTCAAGCGAAGTCTGAAATACCGCGCGGCCCACCCATCCGGCCATCAGCAGCCCCACCCACGATCCGATCAGGCCGCCGGCCGCGCCTTCCAGAGCCACCTCGGTCGAGAACAGCGCCGCGACCAGTACATTGCCCGCACCGGTGGCCTGCATGATGGCGATCTCGCCCCGGCGCTCAAGCACCGTGGTGGCCATCACGCTCCAGACCGTGAGACCCGCCGAGGCCAGCGCGGCCAGCGTGATCAGCAGCATCAATCCGCGAATCTTGCCCAGCACCTTACCTTCGTTATCGGCCACGCGCCAGATGGGCCGGGCGACCGCCATGGGCAACACCTCCTCGATCTGATGCGCGATGGAGCTGATGTACGGCGTGCAATACCAACGGTCGTATTCCTTGGGCGTCATCTTGGTGGGATCTTTGCGCGCGAATTCGTCCTCAGGCTTGGTGAGCGCGCCCACCTGCACGGCATCCACCTGTCCGGGGCGGTTGACCAGGCGTTGCAAGACTTCCAGCCGCACGAAGATGCGGTCCTCCTCCTCGCCACCCGTGGAGACGATTCCCACCACGGCGAAGGGCTGGCCGAAGAGCTGTAGCGTATCGCCCGGTTTCGCGCCGATGCGCCGCGCCACTGCGCCGCCGAGCATTGCTTCAAGTGGGGCTTCCATTGGGGCTTCGAGCGCGGGGTCGTGGCGGTCGCGATCGTCGATCCAGCGGCCGTCCACTTTCCATTCGCCGTTCACGGTGCGGAGGCCGGCTTCGAGCATGGAGCCGTCGGCCCCGCGAAATCTGCGCCGGAACCAGACACCTTCCACTGGCACGTTGCGGCCATCCAGCGAAGCCGAGGCTTTCAGCGACGGCGCGAAGCCGGTGATATTCAGTTGCCAGAAGGTGGACTTGATCTTCTTTACCTGATCTTCGGGAATGAAGTCCTGAGCGGACACGGGACGATAGCTGATGCCGCCGATTTCGACCGGCAGCGACCGCGCTTTGGGGGTCACCATCAGGTTGGCGCCCAGGCTGCGCAACTCGCGGTTCACGCGGTCGCCGATATCCAGCATGACGCCAAGCATGGCAGTGGCCACCGCCGTTCCCATGGCCACGGCTGCCACGGTCATGGTCTTGCGGCGCGGCGACCGGCGGATAGATTGGCTGACGAAGCGGAGGAACATGCGGCTAAGTGGGATTGCGGAAGAGTTTCTCGCCGGGAATGAGTTTGTCGCCGGGGATCACTAGTTGGTCGCCTTGCACCTCGGAGGCGATGGGTATGGGATTGCATCCGCCATGCACGCCGATGCTGGGAATGAAGATGGCGGATGCGCAATTCTTGCAGATCACGTTCGGCCCCTTCTGATAGTAGCCCTGGTTGCCGCAAATCTCACAGGCATCGAACGCGGCTACCAAGGACTGGTCGGGGCGCCGGATGACGATGAAGCGCACGTGGACGCCGGCCTGTTCGATCGAGAAGCGGTGCAGGTTGCCGTCGTTCACCGAGGCCACGGGAATGCGGACCGCGCCGTCTACGACGGAAACCGGGATGGCGGCGGACAGCTCAGTGGTGGATTTGGCGTAGATGAATTCGGCGGTGATGCTCAGGATGAAAAGACCGGTGGCCAGGCAAGATGCGATCATCCAGGTGCGCTCGCGGCGCACGGTCCAGCGGGCTTTGCGCAGGGCCGCGCCTTGGAGACCGTCAAGCGCGGGCGTACGGCGTTTGCGATATTCCATCAACAGCATGGCGCCGGCCAGCGCCAGGATGGCCACGAAGAAGAAGACTTCATTGCTGACGATGGGACCGATCAAAGCCATTTCCTGGCGGCTGCTGGGCAGCACCTGGCTTTCGGATAGCTCATGCAGGCCGGTGATAGCGAGTTGCACCACGATGACCATGAGGATGACCGTGGTCATGCGGAAGAAGCTGCGCAGGTCGATGCGGATGGTGCCGCGCACGAAGCTGACGCCGAAGAGCACGGCTAGGCCCAGGCCAAGCACAACCCCTGCAATATCCAGGACTCCGGAGGTATCGATCTTGACCGCCCAAAGCATGAGGACGGTCTCGACACCCTCGCGAAAGACCATCAGGAAGACGAAGAGGAAGATGCCCCAGCGGCTGGCCGCGCCGCTTCGTTGTTGCAACTGAGTTTCAATTTCACCCTTCATGCCGCGCGCGTGGCGGTTCATCCAGAGCACCATGGAGAGCACGAAGACGGCGCTGACGAGCAGGGTCCAGCCCTCGTAAGCGTCCTCGCCGAGGCCCAGGCGGGATAGCAGCCAGGCGAACGCAAAGCTTGCAATGACAGCACTTCCGAAGGCGCGATGCACGGCAGGCAGCAAGTCTCGGCGGCCGATTTTGCGCAGGTAGGCGATGGCGATGGCGACCACCAGGGCGGCCTCGACGCCTTCGCGGAGGGTGATGATCAGTGTCTGCAACATGGTTGCAAGTGGCCCACGGACTTATTGTAATGCATTTCGTGCGGCGCGGGCTAAAGCCAGCCCCCCTCAATCCGCGGCCTGGGGCATTTGGGCGGTGGCTTCCGCCGTGAGTTTTTCGAAGAATTTCTTAATCAGGAAACGCGACGTGGTATCGAGCAGCCGCTGCCCCACGCCGGCGATCATGCCGCCCACATGCACGTCGCCTTCGTAGTGGATGTCGGTGGAAGTGTAGAGCGGAGTGAAGGTCAAAAGGCCTTCGCCTTTCATAAATCCGACTTTGCCTGAGCCTTCCACGATCAGGCGGAAGCCGTCGGGCGGGTTGCGGTCGGCGATGCGCACCTTGCCTGCGAACAGGCCTTGAATGCTGGAGACGACCATCTTCATGCGCATCTCGTATTCGTCGGGTGCGATGAGCGCGAGGTGGTCGCAGCCGGGCATGGCGCGAGCCAGCACCGCCGGATCCTGCATAAGCTGATAGGCCCGCTCGCGCTCGATGGGAACGGTGTAGCTGCCGGTCAGCTTCAAGACGCCCTCGCGAGCGCTTGCTGAAGGGCGCGCGCGGTGTAGACGCGGGCCAGATGGCTGCGGTAACGGGCCGAGGCGTTCAGGTCGGAGCTGGCCTCGACGCCGTCGGCGACCACCGCGGCCGCCTTGCCGATATCGCCGGTGGAGTGCAGGATGCCTTCCACGTTCGTGGCGCGATAAGCCTTGGACGCCAGGCCGGTAATGCCGACGCGCACAAATCCGATGCCGCCATTGCCATTATTGCCGCGGGCGATGCGCACGGCCGCGCCGACCAGGGCGAAGCCGGAGGCCGGCTGGTGCAGCTTCTGGTACGACACGCCGGTGCCCTTGGATTCGGCAGGCACGATGACCTCGGTCACGATCTCGCCCGGCTCCAACGCGGTAGTGAACGTATCGACCAGGAAATCGGCGAAGGACAGCGTGCGCTCGCCGCGCGCGCTCGACAGGCGTACCTGGGCTTCCAGCGCGAAGAGCGCGGCGGGATAGTCGGCGGCGGGATCGCAATGCGCCACGCTGCCGCCGATGGTGCCCATGTTGCGCACCTGAACGTCGCCGATGTGCGAGGCGGTCTCCGCCAGCAAGGGGCAGTGCGCGCGCAGCACGGTCGACGATTCGATCTGGTAGTGCGTGGCCATGGCCCCGATGTGGATGCCGTCGTGCGCCTGGCGAACGGTGTCCAGACCAGGAACGCGGCTCATGTCCACGACGTGCTCGGGCGCGGCGAGGCGCAGCTTCATCAGCGGGATGAGGCTCATGCCGCCGGCCAGCACTTTGGCGCTGCCATCGGCCAGCAGCGCGAGGGCGGCCTTCAAGGTGGTTGGCGAGGAGTATTCGAAATTCTGGGGAATCATGCGCGGCCTCCGGCTTGAATCAGGTTCCAAATCTTTTCGGGAGTGAGCGGCATATCGATGTGCCGCACACCCAGGTGGCTGAGCGCATCCACCACCGAATTCACGATCGCGGGCGACGCGCCGATGGTCCCGGCCTCGCCCACCCCTTTCACACCCAGCGGATTCACGGGCGATGGCGTACACGTGTGCGCACTCTCGATCCACGGAATCATGGTGGCTTTGGGCACACAGTAATCCATCAGCTCGCCGGTGATGAGCTGGCCGTTGTCGTCGTAGACGGCTTGTTCGTAGAGAGCTTGGCCGAGACCTTGCACGACGCCGCCGTGGATTTGCCCATCGACCAGCAGCGGATTGATGATATTGCCGCAATCGTCAACGGCCACGTAGCGCACGATCTCGACCTGGCCGGTATCGCGATCCACCTCCGTCACGACGATGTGCGCGCCGAAGGGGAAGGCGAAGTTGGACGGCTCCCAGAAACGCGTGGCCACCAGGCCGGGCTCGGTATCCGGCGGCAGCTTCATGGCGCGATAGGTGGCGCCGGCTACCTCGGCCAGCGGCACACTCTTGCCCGTGCGATTGTCGGTGCACTGGCCGTCCGCGAAAGTAACGTCGCTCGATTCCAGCAGTACCTCGCCGAACTTCACGATCTTCTTCTTCAGATCCTGGAGCGCGAAGTAAAGCGCGGGTCCGCCGACGGCCGTGCCGCGGCTGCCGAAAGTCCCAATGCCATATTGCACGATGGCGGTATCGCCGTGCAGCACCATGACATCGTCGAGCGGCACTCCCAGTTCGTCTGCGGCGATCTGGGCGAAGGTGGTTTCTTCGCCCTGTCCGTGCGGCGAGGTGCCGGTCATGACCGTGACTTTGCCGGATGGCTCGATTTTCACCGTCGCGCTCTCCCATCCGCCGGCGGGCGTGGCGGGCGACGGACCGAAGGCGCAGATCTCGCCGTAGGTGGA
>Ga0182016_10007337_pt1 | contig 11361 bp, 13 predicted proteins | sample 712S2MmetaG_FD_120491 | JGI IMG/M metagenome (GOLD analysis project Ga0182016, IMG submission 120491) | Permafrost microbial communities from Stordalen Mire, Sweden - 712S2M metaG | ecosystem: Environmental > Terrestrial > Soil > Wetlands > Permafrost | place: Sweden: Stordalen | collected...
AAGACGGTCGAGTCGAAGAACACCGTATAGGCGAGGTCGGAGGGAAAGCGTTTCGCCAGCGTGTTCATGGTGTCGCTGACTTGCTTGGCCACCGCCACCGCATTCGATCCCGGCGACTGGTAGATGCCGATCGCCGCCGCCGGCGCGCCGTTGAAGCGGCTGTAACGATCCTGCGATCGCGCGCCCATTTCGACGCGGGCGACGTCGCCGACGCGGACAGCCGAACCGTCGGAATTGGCGCGCAAGATAATGGCGGCGAATTCCTCGGGCCGGGTCAGGCGGCCCTTGGTCTTGATGTTGATCTGGACCTGCTGCTCGCTGGGGGCCGGCGCCGCGCCGATACGCCCGAGCGCCGCCTGAACGTTCTGGTTCTGCACCGCCAGAATGACGTCGTTCGGCGTCAGGTTGAGCTCGGTCAACCGGTCCGGATCGAGCCAGATTCGCAACGAGTAATCGAGCGGCCCGAACAACGTGACCTGGCCCACGCCGTTGATCCGCGCCAGCGTGTCGATGATGTTGATGGTCGCGTAATTGCTCAGATAGACGGCGTCGTAGGTGTTTTTCGGCGAGTAGATATTGATCACTTGAAGGAGCGCCGCGGATTTCTTGCGAACCGACAGGCCGGCATGCGACACCTCGTCGGGGAGCTGTGCGGCGGCGAGGCTCGCGCGATTCTGCACGTTGACGGTGTTGATGTCGGGATTGGTGCCCAGCGCGAAGGTCACGTTCAATGTGTAGCTGCCGTCCGAGCCGCTGGCGGATTGGTAGTAGATCGCGTTGTCGACGCCGTTGATCTGCTCCTCGATGGGCTGGGCGACCGTGGTCTCGACCGTTTCGGCGTCGGCGCCGGGATAATTCGCGGTCAGGGTCACCTGCGGCGGCACGATTTCGGGAAATTGCGCGATGGGGATCGCCGAGATGGCGATCGCGCCGGCGAGCGTGATCACGATGGCGATCACGACGGCAAATCTCGGCCGGTCGATGAAAATGCCGGAGAACATTTGTGTCAGTTCTCCGGCACGACGGTCGCCGCCACGACTTGGCCGGGATGCACTTTCTGAATCCCCTCGACGATGACGAGCTCGCCCTCCTTCAAACCGTTGGCAATGACAATGTCGCGGCCTTGCTCGACGCCGGTCGTCACCCGGCGCTGCTCGACCTTTTTATCGTCGCCGACCACCATGACGTAATTGCCCGCCTGATCGAGCAAGATGGCGGATTGCGGCACCACCAGTGAGGATCGCGGCGCTCCGCGGTCCACCATGACGCCGACGATCCCGCTCGGGATCAGCATGCCCTCCGGATTCGGCAATTGCGCGCGCACCACGACGGTGTCGGTGTCGGCCTCGACCTGGACGTCGAGAAAATCGGTGACGCCCGGATACGGATAGATGACGCCGTCGGGCAGCTTGATATGAACGGTCACATGAGGGTTTTTGTCGGCCGACGCGGCGATCTTGTGTTTGTATTCGATGATATCGGCTTCGCTCGCCTGAAAGGTCACATAGATCGGATCCTGGCTGACGATCGTAGCGAGCTTGCCGGATGACGGGTCGACGAGATTGCCCACGGTGAATTTGGCAAGCCCGATCCTGCCGTCGATCGGCGATCGGATTTCCGTGTAGCCGAGATTGACCTGCGCCTGCTCGAGCAGCGCCTGGGCCTGCAATATGTCGGCCTGCGCCGCCTGCTCGGCCGCGGCAAGCTGGTCGACGGTCGCTTGCGGCACATTCTGGTTGACGACCAGCGCCTGGCTGCGCTGCAGCTGCAGATTGGCGTTGACCTCGGTGGCTTTTGCCTTGGCGAGATTGGCCTTCTGCTGGTCGACGGCGGCCTTGTAGGTATCCGGTTCGATGCGAAACAAGAGGTCGCCCTTCTTGACCCGCTGCCCCTCGGTGAAATTGCGCTCCTCGATGAAACCGGGAACCCGCGCGACGATGTCGACTTTGTCGACCGCCACGACGCGACCGATGAAATCGCCGGTTTCCGTGACCTGTCTATTCACCGCAGGGCTGACAGAGACCGCCGGTGGCGCGCCTTGCGCAGCGGCGGCGCCGCAGCCGACGATGCAAATGTACAATCCGAGGGCGGCTCTATTACGCGATCCGTGCATGGCACTCGTCCTCGACCGAAAACTTATGTGCACTAATTTGCGATGGCCGCCTTCATTATGAGTCAGTCACGCCTCGGCACACAACCCTATGAACTGCATAACGACATCACGCCGGTGCGCGCGGGCGCGGTGCTCGGCGACATAGATGCCCTGCCAAGTGCCCAGCATCATGGCGCCGGCGCCGACCGGCACATGCAGCGACACGCCGTTGAGCATGGCTTTGACATGGCCCGGCATGTCGTCGGGGCCTTCGACGTCGTGGATCCAGCCGGCATCGGCCGGCGCCAGTCGTTCGAGCGCCGTGACCAGATCGGTCCGCACATCGGCGTCGGCATTTTCCTGGATCACAAGCGAAGCCGAGGTATGCCGGAGAAAAAGCAGGACGACGCCATCGCGCGCTTTGCTCTGCTGCAAAAACTGCGTGACGTCCTGGGTGATTTCAAAAAAACCCTCACCCGACGTGGCGACCGACAAAACGGCGCTCGTCACCGTCTCGATACGGGTCGTGCGAGCGGGGGAGAGTTTGTTGCTCACGACTCGCAAAACTTTCTCAATCAGCTCTTGTTCAAAATCTGCTTTTGCGCCCGTTCGACCGCTTCCATGAAACGGTGCCAAACCCGGCCGGCGAAGTCGACCACGCGATCGATATCGGCGTCGCTGGGCAGACGCACATTCGGCAGGGCATTTTGCGGAGGCTCATTTTGCAATCCGCCATCTTGCGCGAGCGGCATGGTGCCGGGCGGCAGCGGCAGGCCGCGGGCAAGCAGATTCTTCTTCAGCGCCGCATTCTCACGCTGCAGCCGCGCGATTTCGTTCTCCAAGACCGCGCGATCCTCGGGCGCGGCCTCGCAGGCTAAGCCTACCGGTTTGCGGCTACAAAGCGAGACTTCTCCGGTTTGCGTGTCGAGACGAATAAAACCATCCGCCGCTTTGCTGAAGCTGTAACGCCCGCCGGCAGTGTCCGGCACGGCGTCCTCGGCCATCGCCGGCACGGCCACGCCGAAGGCGACAAGCCCCGCAGCAAGCGTTTTCACGCTCATGCTTTTCAAGTTCATGACCGGTCTCCGTCGCCGATTTTAGCCGGCCACTGATCATAGACCTTCCGGCGCAACTTCGCAGTGCACAAAATAGCGTCCCGGGCAGTCCCGGCAAAGGCCATATATCTTGTTGTTTCAAGGTATTAGAGCTTGCGACGGTTTCTTGACTCGGCGAAACCCAGTCAGTATGGTCCGCGCGGCTTCCAGGTGCGGGTCCTGCCGCGATCGCAAGCCGCGGGTGTCGATAACATGAGCGACGCGCGCGAAAACGGCGACCGCAGCAAGCAACAATCCCAAGAGGCCGCTCTCTCCGCGAGACTCCAGCGGCTCAACGAAGGTCTCGGCCAACTCCGCGATCAGGCCGGTCCGCCTTCCGATAGTTCTGGTGCGGATCGGGCAGCGACTGCATCCGGCTACGCCAGGGGCTTCCGGCTCTCGAGCGAACTCGTTGCAGGCGTGGTGGTCGGTGCCGGGCTGGGCTGGCTCATCGACCGCGGGCTCGGCAGTTCGCCGTGGGGGCTTATCGTATTTCTCTTGCTCGGCTTTGCCGCCGGCGTGCTCAATGTGATGCGTACCGCGGGGGTCGTTGCGGGCACCGCGTTTGATGACAGGGCCCGGGGCAACCGGGACAATTAATCCGGCGCCCCGGCGCCAAGCCGCGGAAGCGGCGAACGGCGATAGGTTCCATGCACGTCGATCCGATCCATCAATTCCAGATCAAGTCCTTGATTCCGCTTGCGGAGATGGGCGCGCACCACCTCAATTTCACCAATTCGGCGCTGGTCATGTTCATCATCGTCGGCGCGGTCTCGACGCTGCTGCTCAGCGCGACACGACCCCGCGCCGTCGTGCCCGGGCGGTTTCAGTCGGTTGCCGAGATCTCCTACGAATTCGTCGCCAATACCGTGCGCAGCTCGGGCGGCACCGAGGGCATGAAGTTCTTTCCCTTCGTGTTCACGCTGTTCATGTTCGTCCTGTTCGCCAATCTGATCGGGCTCATCCCCTATTCGTTCACGGTGACGAGCCAACTGATCGTGACTGCGACTTTGGCGCTGTTGGTGTTCTTCATCGTCGTCGTTTACGGCTTTTGGCGGAACGGCCTGCATTTCCTCAATCTGTTCGTGCCGAAGGGCGTGCCGAAGGCAATCCTGCCGGCGATCGTGATCATCGAGGTTCTGTCGTTTCTATCGCGGCCGGTGTCGCATTCGGTGCGCTTGTTCGCCAATATGCTGGCCGGCCATATCACGCTGCAGGTATTTGCCGGCTTTATCATCATGCTGGCCAGCGCCGGCATTCTCGGCTGGTTCGGCGCGGTGCTGCCGTTCATCATGGTGGTGATGCTGACGGCGCTGGAGCTTTTGGTGGCTTTCCTGCAAGCCTATGTCTTCGCCATTCTCACCTGCATCTATCTCAACGATGCGATACACCCAGGCCACTGAAGGCCCCCCCTCCCTACCCTCCCCCGCTTGCGGGGGAGGAATGGAGGGGGCCTAAAAGGAGTTCTCTCATGGATCCGACCGCCGCAAAATACATTGGAGCCGGCATTGCCTGCATCGGCATGGGCGGCGCCGGCATCGGCGTCGGCATCATCTTCGGTAACTACCTGGCGGCGGCGCTGCGCAATCCGTCGGCCGCGCAAGGCCAGTTCGGCAACCTGATCTTCGGGTTCGCCATCACCGAAGCGCTCGGCATCTTCTCGCTCCTGATCGCGCTCTTGCTGTTGTTCGGGCTCTGAGCCTGTCGTCAACCCGGTAGACCGCGATGGCCGGACCGACCTCCTATACCGAGAAGCCCGAGACCACGGGCGTCTTTCCGCCGTTCCAGTCGGAGCATTACCCGTCGCAGCTCGTCTGGCTGACGATCAGCTTCATCTTGCTCTACGTGCTGATGTCGAAGATCGCCTTGCCGCGTATCGGCGGCATTTTGGCCGAGCGCAGCCGACTGATCGGCGACGATCTTGCCGCGGCGGAAAAGCTGAAGGAGAAGTCGGACGCGGCGCGTACCGCCTACGAAAAGGCGCTCGCCGACGCGCGCAGCCGCGCCCAGGGCATCGCCAGTTCCACCCGCGAGCAACAAGCGCGCGAGGCCGATGCCGCGAACAAACGGCTCGAGGCACAGCTGAACGAGCGGCTGAACGCTGCCGAGCAATCGATCGCCGCGAGCCGTACCATCGCCATGGGTCATGTCCACGCGATTGCCTCCGATACCGCCTCGGCGATCGTCGAACGCCTGATCGGCAAGACGCCCGGTGCCCAGGAGCTGGCCGCTGCTCTCGGCGACGGTTCGGGCAAGGTGGGATAAGGCCAATGCACGCAATGCTCGAGACCGAAGATTGGGTTGCGATCGCTTTCCTCTGCTTCCTTGGGCTCCTCGCCTATCTGGGCGCCCATCGCAGGATTCTGGATTTCATCGATCAGCGCCGCGACCGCATCAAGTCCGAGCTCGACCAGGCGCACCGATTCCGCGAGGAGGCGCAGGCGCTGCTCGCCGAATTCGAGCGCAAAGGCCGCGAGGCCGAATCCGAGGCGGAAGCGATCATTGCCGGGGCCAAAGCCGAAGCCGAACGTCTGACCGCCGAGGCCAAGGTGAAAATGGAAGATTTCGTCGCTCGCCGCACCAAAATGGCCGAGGCGAAGATCGTTCAAGCCGAGGCGCAGGCGGTGGCGGATGTGCGCTCCGCCGCGTCGGACGCCGCGGTTGCCGCCGCTGAAAAGATTCTCTCCGCCGCCGCCAAAGGCAAAACTGCGGAGGATCTGTTGGCGCAGGGCATCGAGGACGTCAGAGCGAAATTCAACTAAGACGCGACGCCGACAAGCTCGTTTCAATCCCGGATTTGTTTTTGTTGCTTAGCGTTCGCATATCCACACGCGCGGTTTGCTATTTTTTAGATAGTTCGCTGCCGGGTCATGCACAGATCTCGTCCGATTTCTGTGTATAATTATACACACACGCGCTGATTCGCTTTGCAGGCGCACGCTGCCCGGTATTCTCGTACTCGCAATTCCCCGGAAAGCAGAACGGCGGCCGCGCTTCTGGCCGAGCAACCATCGGAGGGACCTATGGTCATCTTCGATTGTAACGGTGTGCTTGTCGACAGCGAACCGATCTCGGCAGCCGTGCTTGCCGAGGCTTTCGGCCGCGTCGGCGTGACCGTGACGAGCGAAACCATACTGCGCCGGTTCCAGGGCCGGCGACCGGCCGACGTTTTTGCCGCGGTCGAAGCGGCAACTTCGACCAAACTGCCGGCCGACTTTCCGGCGACGGTCGCTGCGGAAACGCTGAAGCGCATGCGCGCGGATCTGCGCGCCGTTTCGCACGCGGCACTCGCGCTGACATGGATTCGAGGGCCCAAGGCCGTTGCCTCGTCGTCCTCGCCTGATCGGGTCCGTCTGACCCTCGACGTCACCGGGCTCCTGCATTTCTTCGATCAACGCGTGTTCTCGGCGAGCCAGGTCCGCTACGGCAAGCCGGCGCCGGATCTGTTTTTGCTCGCGGCCTCGCGCTGTCAGGTCGATCCGGCAGACTGCATTGTGGTCGAGGACTCGGCACCCGGCGTTGCCGCGGCGGCGGCGGCGGGGATGACGCCGATCGGCTTTGTCGGAGCGAGCCACACCCCGGGCAGTCTCGCCACGGCGCTCCTCGCCGCCGGCGCGCACACCATCGTCGCCGACCTGCGGCGGCTGAAAAGCACGATTACCGATTTGCGCGGATGGTAGATTGGAGCCTGTCCCGCAAAAGCGGGAACCGGTTTTGCGAAAACGACACGCTCAAACAAAAAGCCAGGGCGGGATGCCGCTTCGACAAAAAGACATCACGCTCTAGCCCGTCGGCGCCGACGGGTTAGGCTTGAGCTTTGGCTTGGGCTTTACAGCGGGTGTTTTCTGCTGCTGCTCAGCCGCAGCCCCGATCGGATCGAAGCCGATATAGACGATGTAGCTCGACAGCTCGGCCGAGGATGGCAGGGGGAAGCTCAAGCCTTCCTCAATATGCGTGAAGGTGGCGCCGTCCTGATTTGGCACCGTCACCGGAATTCTGACCAGCTTGGTCACGACCGTTCTCGAGCCGGCGGTCGGCGCCGTCACCACCGCAAAGCGCAACGGCACCTCGACCTGCCCCGGCCCGCCGGCCGGCCCGACGACGACGCGGCCTTGCACGCCGACATTCATCACCATCTGGCCGCCGAGCACTTTGCATTCGCGGGCGGCGCGCACAAAGGTGCCCTGATATCGCAGCGTCATCGCTTCATTACTGCCGTCGGGCGGCGGCGGCGGAATGGTCAGCGTCGCTGCGCCCTGCCGGATGTCGATGAAAGGACAATCGACATCGGGCTCGGCGTTGGCGACCGCCTGCGGCGTATCCGCGGACTTGTTTGAGAAAAAGCCCGCGATCTTGTCTTTCAGCGATGGCGCAGGCGGGGTGGGAGGCGGCACGGCCGGCGTCGAAGCCGCCGCAACCCCTGCCGGAGCCGCGGGCGGCGCAGCGGCAGTCGGCGGCGCCGCCGTGGTCACGGCGTTGACGCTATTGCTGCTGCAGCCCGACGCCATCAGCGCGAGCAACAATAAGGCCGCGACCGGCAAGCGATCGCTCCAACGCATCGGACAAATAAGTGGCGGCATTCCCCGCTTCATCGCCGTAACCCGCGATGCCCTTGATCTTATACCAAACCAACCGTGGCCATCCCAAGGCACCCTACCCTTCCGCCGCGGCCGGGGGAGCGAAAGCGAGGCCGTATGGTTAACGGCCGACCGTCAGGATTCGGGAATTTCCTTCAGCCGGGCATAGAGAAGATGGTCCTGCCAGGTGCCATTGATGCAGAGATATTCGCGCGCATAGCCTTCGCGCGTAAAGCCCGTCTTTTCCAGAAGCCGCATCGAGCCGGCATTCGTCGGGATGCAGGCCGCCTCGAGCCGATGCAGCCTCAAGCTCGCAAAAGCGAACGGGACAATGGCGCGCACGGCCGCCGACATATAACCCTGACGCACGAACGGCAGGCCGATCCAATAGCCGACGCTGCCGGCTTGGGCGACACCCCGGCGGATATTGGCGAGCGTCAACCCTCCGACCAGAGCGCCGTCCGAATAGCGGGAAATCAGAAAGGCGTAGCCCTGGTCGGCGCGTAGATCCTCGGCATAGCGTTTGACCCGGCGCCGGAACGCGCCGCGGGTCAGGTCGTCGTCGGGCCAAGTCGGTTCCCAGGGGGCGAGAAACGCCCGGCTCGCCTCGCGCAGCGCCGCCCATTCCTCGAAATCCGTCATTTGCGGCGTGCGCAGCATGACGCCGTCGCCCTCGATGCTAGGCAACGGCTCGGTGAAGTTGATGGTGCGGAAAAACGCCATCGCGGCGGAACGTCACCTGCGGATCGTCATGCTGCCCGGCGGGTCAAAGTCTCCGCAATTGCGGCTGCACTTTCAAGCCCGGAACCAAGGCCGAGAACCGCGGTCGCGAGTTTGCCGCGCGAGATCAGGGCCCGGCCGGCCGCGCGCGCGCTTTCCACCGTCACCGCCTCGACCTTCGCCACCAGTTCGGCGAGCGGGACCGGGCGGCCGCGGGTGATCATCTGCCGCGCCAATTGCTCGATGCGCGCGCCGGAGCTTTCCAGCGCCATCAATAGGCTCGCCTTCATCTGCGCCTTGGCGCGCGCCACCTCCGGCTCGGAGATCGTGGCGCCGGTCGACGCGATCTCGTCGACGATGAGCCGCATCAGTTCCGAGGTGTCGGCGGCGTCGGTGCCGGCGTAAAGACCGAACATGCCGATGTCCGAATAAGGCACGTGGAAGGAGTAGATCGAGTAGCACAGGCCGCGTCGCTCGCGCGCTTCCTGGAATAGCCGCGACGACATTCCGCCACCGAGCACGCTGGTGAAGACCTGCAGACTATACAGCGTCGGATCGGTTATCGAGACGCCGGGCAAAGCCAGCGCCAGATGCACCTGTTCGAGATCGCGTTTCTCGACATGGGTGCCGCCGCCGAAACTCGCCGGCTCCGGCACCGGGCTCGCCGGACCATCGAAGCCGACGAACCGCTTCTCGACTTCGGCGAGCACGGCCTTGTGTTCGACGGCGCCGGCGGCCGCAACCACGATGTCGGGCGCGCGATAGTTGCGCGCCAAATAGTCGCGCAGCTTGCCGCCGTCGAACGTACGTACCGTCTTCGCCGTGCCGAGAATCGAACGGCCGAGTGGCTGGTCGGGAAACGCGATCACGTTCAGATGTTCGAAAATAAGATCGTCCGGCGCATCGGCAACCGCGCCGATTTCCTGCACGATCACATTCTGCTCGCGCAAGACTTCGTCGCGGTCGAACACCGGATTGGACAAGATGTCGGCGAGCACGTCGAGCGCGAGCGGCACGTCGGCCTTGAGCACGCGCGCGTAATAGGCGGTCGTCTCGGCCCCGGTCGCGGCGTTGAGATCGCCGCCGACGGCTTCGATCTCCTCGGCGATCTGCCGCGCGCTACGCCGCCTCGTGCCCTTGAACGCCATGTGCTCGAGGAAATGCGAAATGCCATGCTCGTCGCGGCGTTCGTCGCGGCTGCCGGAATTGACCCATACGCCAAGCGAGGCGCTCTCGAGATGCGGCATCGCGTCGGTCACCACGCTGATGCCGGATTTCAAGGTCGTCACCTCAACACTCATGCTGCTCTTCCTTCCTGTGCGGCACGGCTCGTCTTGAGGACGAAGCGCTCGACCGCGGATTGATCCGCCGGCAGCGGCGTGACGCGCTCCGGACGTTTTTCGAGATCCGACAGCCAGTCGGGCAGCGGCGGCTCGGCGCCGCAGGCCGCCGCGACGGCTTCGGGAAATTTGGCGGCATGCGCGGTCGACAGCACCACCATCGGCACCGCCGGATCGCGCGGTTCTTTTTCCGCCACCGCGATGCCGACCGCGGTATGCGGATCGATGAAATTGCCGGCCTCGCGTTTGACGGCGCGGATCGTCGCCGCGACTTCGTCCTCGTCGGCGCGATCGGCCGAAAACAGCGCGCGGATATGCGTCAGCGCCGGCGCCGACAGGGTGAAGCGGCGCGACTGAGCGAGCGATCCCATCATGGCGCGGATCGCGCCGGCGTCGCGCTCATAGGCATCGAACAACAGCCGCTCGAAATTCGACGAGACCTGGATATCCATCGACGGCGAGGTGGTCGGCACCACATCGCGGAGCTCGTAGGCGCCGGTCGCAAGCGTACGGGCGAGGATATCGTTCACATTGGTGGCGATGACCAGCCGGTCGATCGGCAGTCCGAGACGATGCGCCACATAGCCCGCATAGACATCGCCGAAGTTTCCCGTCGGCACCGTGAAGGCGATCTTGCGGCGCGGCGCACCGAGCGCGACTGCGGCGGTGAAGTAATAGACCGCCTGCGCGACGATCCGCGCCCAGTTGATCGAATTGACGCCGGACAAGCTGACTTGGTCGCTGAAGGCATGATGATTGAACATGCCCTTCACGATCGCCTGGCAATCGTCGAAAGTGCCGTCGATGGCGATCGCGCTGACATTGGCGGCCGCAGCCGTCGTCATCATCCGCCGCTGCACGGCGGAGATCCGGCCTTGCGGGAACAGCACGATGAGATCGACCTGGGCACGATCGCGGAAGGCCTCGACCGCGGCGCCGCCGGTATCTCCCGAGGTCGCCACCACGATGGTGCGGCGTTCGCCGCGTGCGGCAAGCGCGTGATCCATCAGCCGCGCCAAGAGCTGCATCGCCAAGTCCTTGAACGCCAGCGTCGGCCCGTGAAACAGCTCGAGCATGAAAGTATTGACGTCGAGCTGGCTCAGCGGCGCGACCGCGGGATGGCGAAAATTGCCATAGGCCTCGCGCGCCATGCGGGCGAGATCGGCCTCGGCGATGCTGTCGCCGGTGAAAAGCCGGATCACGGCGACCGCAACTTCGGCGTAGGACTGTCCGGCAAAGCCCGCGATGGTTTCAGGCTCGAGGCGCGGCCAAGCGTTCGGCACATAGAGGCCGCCATCGCGGGCAAGACCCGCGAGCATGGCCTCGGCAAAGCCGAGGGAGGGGGCCTCGCCCCTGGTCGAAACATAACGCATCGCAGCCGTTCCCCGCGGCGGGTCGGTGTCGCCGTGAAGCCATAACTCATTGATTTCCGGATGCTATTTTCGGGGGTCTGGGATGACCGCCGGCCGTTGCAGCGCCGGAATAGCCGTCACACTAGATGGCTTCACGACGAACGCCAAGCAAGCCCGAATAGTCCC
>Ga0182016_10007340_pt1 | contig 11360 bp, 9 predicted proteins | sample 712S2MmetaG_FD_120491 | JGI IMG/M metagenome (GOLD analysis project Ga0182016, IMG submission 120491) | Permafrost microbial communities from Stordalen Mire, Sweden - 712S2M metaG | ecosystem: Environmental > Terrestrial > Soil > Wetlands > Permafrost | place: Sweden: Stordalen | collected...
AGGGCGGCGCTCGATCTCATCGCCCAACGGCGGCTGCCTGTGCCGGTGGTCGAATTCACCCTCGCCGACATCGTCCGCTCCGGAATCTGCGCGATGTGGGCGCGGGCGTTCGAGGAGGCGAAGGTTTAGCGGCGCGGGCCGGGCGAGCGCCCCGACAAGTCGGCCTACGCTGAGTCGAGGCGCCTCCGAACCTCCTCGCCGTCGTGGTCGGGCTCGACCCCGTGGGCGCTAACTTACGGCGATCCTTCAATGTCACCCCCGCGAAAGCGGGGGTCCAGCGCCTGCCGAGGACACAGGCAGTGGAAAGACTGGATCCCCGCTTTCGCGGGGATGACAAGGCGAGGGGTCGCCCGCCGGGCTAAGCTAGCGCCCATGGGGTCGACCCCGGCCACGACGGAAACGGCGGCGGCACATGTCTTCGCGCGAGGAACGGACCTCGCCGCCGAGCTCTTGGCTGCAAGCCTTCCAAACCGGAAGGGTTGTCAACGATCGCCTTCGGCGACCGCCGCCGGCGGCGCGCCTGAAAGGCGCGTCATTGACAGCCCTTCCGGTTTGGAACAGCGGGCTCTCCAAGAGCTCGACGGCGAGGTCCGTTCCTTGGCATGCGGAGGCGAGTCCGTCGACAGCAGCAATAACGGCCCATATGGTGTCGCAATGATCGGAATGTTCACCCGCCGCGCCATGCTCGCCGCTTGCTGGACTCTCGCCCTCGCGCCTTCCGGTCAGGCCTTTGATGGCGACAATTTCGGCGGTTCCAACGTCGTCGTGATCGCCAACCTCGACCCAGTGTCTGGAACCGTGACATTTCGTTCACGCGGCGAATCGGTCGGCCGCCAGATAGGGAGACCGATAAGAGTGAAAACGCTGGGCCTTCTTGCCAACCTGAAGGAGGGCGACGAAGTCACGTATTTCTACTCACGCAGGTGCAACTGCATCACCGGTATCGACAAGATTTTTCGCGGAGTCGCAGTCATCGCCGCTCTCGATCCTGTCTCCGGGCGAATCACCCTCGATCACGAGCGCATTGCCGGTTTCATGGATGCGCAAGAGACAAGCTACCGAGCCGACAAGGTCAACGCGCCCGAATTTTTCGCCAACCTGAAGACGGGCGAAAAGGTCGAGTTCATCGTCGAAAGAAAGTCCTACTCCATCGTCAAGGGCTATTTCTACCGCATCCTCAGCGTCAGCGAAGCCCCCTGATCGGGCCGGTATTTGCGCCGCAGCCTTTCTCGGGATTACGGAGGGCGATCGGACTCCTTCTCAACCAAAGGTGGGGAAGGCGCCACGCGAAGCGTGACGGACGGGGTGTGGGCCACGCGCGCCATCCCATCCGAACTGAGCCGACCGGCTCGCCGCCACCCCACCCGACCGGACTTTGTTGGGCCACCCTCCCTCGCTTCGCTGGAGAGGGATTCTCGCGCTCCCCTCAGTGCCGGAAATGCCGCATCCCGGTGAACGCCATCGCGACCCCGGCCGCGTCGGCGGCGACGATGACTTCGGCGTCGCGCATCGAGCCGCCCGGCTGGATGACCGCCGTCGCGCCCGCCTCGATCGCCGCGACCAGCCCGTCGGCGAAGGGGAAGAAGGCGTCGGAGGCGACGACCGAGCCCCGCGTGCGCGGCGCCGGCCAGCCGGCGGCGCGCGCCGCCTCCTCGGCCTTGCGCGCGGCGATCAGCGCCGAGTCGACCCGCGACATCTGCCCGGCGCCGACGCCGACGGTCGCGCCGTCGCGCGCGTAGACGATCGCGTTCGACTTGACGTGCTTGCACACCCGCCAGGCGAAGGCGAGATCGGCGAGTTCGGCCGCGGTCGGCGCGCGCTTGGTGACGACCTTCAACGTCGTCGGATCGAGCGCGCCCGCGTCGCGGTCTTGCACCAGCAGGCCGCCGGCCACCGAACGCACGCTCGCGGTCGCCGCGCGCGGGTCGGGCAGAGCGCCGGCGACCAGCAGGCGCAGGTTTTTCTTCGTCGCGACGATCGCGGCGGCCTCGTCGTCGACCGCCGGCGCGATGATCACCTCGGTGAAGATCTCGACGATCTTGCGCGCCGCCGCCGCGTCGAGCTTGCGGTTGAGCGCGACGACGCCGCCATAGGCCGAAACGGGATCGCACGACAGCGCCTTCTCGTAGGCTTCGAGCAGGGTCGCGCCAACCGCGACGCCGCACGGGTTGGCGTGTTTGATGATCGCCGCCGCCGCCGTTTCGGCAGGATCGAATTCGGCGACCAGTTCGTAGGCCGCGTCGGTGTCGTTGAGGTTGTTGTACGAAAGCGCCTTGCCTTGGAGCTGGCGGGCCGTAGCGACGCCGGGCCGGGATTCGGGGCCGACGTAGAAGGCGGCGCTCTGGTGCGGGTTCTCGCCGTAGCGCAACGCGCTGGCGAGCTTGCCGCCGAACGCGCGCCAGGCCGGCGCGCGCTCGCCGATCTCGTGCGCGAACCAGTTGGAGATCGCCGCGTCGTAGGCGGCGGTGCGCGCGAACGCCTTCTGCGCCAGCTTGCGGCGGAAGGCGAGCCGCGTCGCGCCGCCGTTGATCGCCAGCTCCTCGAGCAAGGACGCGTAGTCCGCGACGTCGACGATCACGGCGACGTCGCCGTGGTTCTTGGCGGCGGCGCGAATCATCGCCGGCCCGCCGATGTCGATGTTCTCGATCATCTCGTCGAACGGCGCGGCGCGGCGAAGCGCGTCCTCGAACGGATAGAGATTGACGATCAGCAGGTCGATCGGGACGATGCCGTTGGCGATCATCGCCGCCTGGTGGGCGGGCTCGCCGCGGATCGCCAGCAGGCCGCCGTGCACACGCGGGTGCAGCGTCTTCAGCCGTCCGTCCATCATCTCGGGAAAGCCGGTCAGATTGGCGACGTCGGCGACCTGGAGGCCCGCCTTGGCCAGCGCCGAGGCCGTGCCGCCGGTCGAAACGAGCTCGATCCCGCGCGCTTCCAGCGCCCTGCCCAGTTCGACGAGGCCGGTCTTGTCGGAAACCGAGATCAGGGCGCGACCGATCGGCGCGAGGTCAAGGGCCATTTTGCGGGCTCGCTGGCTGGGGAGACGGATTTCGGCCGCGCCTTATCATGCTTTCGCCCGCGCCGGAACTCGCCTTCGCGGCTCAAAGGATGAGCAGAAAATCCAAGGCGACGGTCTCCCAGCGCTTGTCGCCGCGGTCGCTGACCGCGGTGGGCGCGTGAGCGCCTCATGTGAAAGGCGGCGGCGGCTGAAAGGGCCGCGGTCAGCGACCGCGGCTACAGATTCTCAAGGTCGGCGTTGCAGGCGCGCGGCGAAAAAGCCGTCGAGGCCGGAGAGGCGCGGCTCGGCGGCCTGCAGATGGCATGGCAGGGCGCGCAGCTCGCCCGCCGGATTGAGGCATTCGCTCATCCCGCCGATCTCGGAGGCCGCGATGGGGACGCGGCGCACGTCGGGATTGCGCCGGACGAGCGCGGCGATCTGCGCCTCGCCTTCCTCCGGTTCGAGCGAACAGGTGCAGTAGACGATGATCCCGCCCGGCCTGGTCAGCGCCACCGCCTTGTCGATCAGCTTGGCCTGCAGCTCGCCGAGCGTCGCGATGTCGCCCTGGCGCTTGGTCCAGGCGACGTCGGGATGACGTCGGATCGTCCCGGTCGCCGCGCAGGGCGCGTCGATGAGCGTCGCGTCGAACGGCGCCGCCTCGTAGGCGAGCGCGTTGGCGACGGCGATCTCGACCTCGAGCTTGAGCCGCTCGAAATTGGCGGCGAGGCGCTTGAGCCGCTCGGCCGAACGGTCGACCGCCGTCACCTTTGCGCCCGCGGCGGCGAGCTGGGCGCTCTTGCCGCCCGGCGCGGCGCAGAGATCGACGATTCGCGCCCCCGGCGTCGCATCGAGCAGGCGGGCGGGGATCGCCGCCGCCGCGTCCTGCACCCACCATTCTCCGTCGGCGTAGCCGGGAAGCTCGACGATCGGCGCATGGGTCGAAAGGCGCACCGAGCCGGTCGGCAGGACGGTCCCGTCGAGCCGAAGCGCCCAATCGTCGGGGTCGCACTTGACGGAGAGGTCGAGCGTCGGCTCGTCGCGATGGGCGCGAGCGATCCGGCGTGCGGTCTCTTCGCCGTAAATCGCCTTCCAGCGCTGGGCGAGCCATTGCGGCGTGTCGTCGTCCAACGGGTCGCTCGCGGCGAGGCTCTCGTCCTTGCCGCGCGCCACGTTGCGCAGCACGGCGTTGACCAGCGCGGCGAACGGCGCGGCGCCGGCGTCGAGCCGGGTCGCCTTGACGGCGAGATCGACCGCGGCGCGATCGGGCGTATCGAGGAACAGGATCTGCGCCGCCGCGGCGATCAGGATCCATTCGAGCCCGCCGGCGCGCCGCGGCAGGCCCTTGTGCAGATGGAGGCCGAGCGCCTTGCGGATCGTGCCGAGGCGGCGCAGCGAAACGGCGGCGATCGAGCGCGCCAGAGCCCGGTCGCGCGCGTCGAGTCCGGCGAAGCGCGAATCGGCTTCCGCAGTCGCGAAGCGTTCGTCGAGCGGGCGTTGAAACGTCAGCGCGTCGGCGATCGCCTGGGCGGCGACCAGACGCGTCGCCAGCCCGGGCGCAGCCTCCGCAGGCGGCGGCGACGGTCCGCGCTGGAGGCGCGGACCGAACCCGCGGGGGTGTTTCGCGTTCACCGTTGAGCTCGCCGAATCAGGACGCCGCAAAAATATGTAGAGAGAGTATAGACCGAAACCTCCAACCGCCGGGCGTAGCGCATACGCCTTTCGTGCGCCGCCGCGAAGCAGTACCCTTAGGGCCATGACGACGGAACTTCGCGAATTGACGGAGGCGGCCGCCGGCGACGCTGGGTCGGCCTGCGCGAAAGCGGGGTCGATTCCTGAGGCGGCCAAGCGCGCTCTTGCGGAAGCCGAACAGCGCCGACGCGCCGCCGCCGTGGCGCAGGCCGCGCCTGAGCGCAACGGCCGCGGCGGGCTCGACCCGACGCGCTACGGCGATTGGGAAGTCAAAGGCATCGCCGCCGATTTCTGAGCGACCGAATCTGATCGCCTTTGCCCTCTCCGCGGTCGCATCCGGAGCGGCTGCCCCTTCCACCGCGCTCACGCGCGGTCCCCCTCCCCCGCGCGAAGAGTGCGCGGGGGAGGATAAAGGCGCTGGGTCGCCTTGAGTTTGCGACGTCAACAAGCGCCGGCGCCAACCGTCCTCCCCTGCAAAGCGGGGGAGGGGGACCGCGCGAAGCGCGGTGGAGGGGGAACAAATCCAGGCGAACGCCACTCAACGTTCCGTCGCGGCGTGCGCTCCGGCGTCAGCGGACCATGACCACCGGCGCGCCGACGCTGACCCGGTCGTAGAGGTCGATCACGTCTTCGTTATACATGCGGATGCAGCCGTAGGAGGCCGCGGCGCCGACCGAAGGGCGCATCGCTGCGGTGGTGCCGTGGATTGCGACCTCGTCGCGGTCGAGGGTGATGGCGCGCGCGCCCATCGGATTGTGCGGCGAACCGCCGGGGATGAGATCGGGCAATTCGGGATGGTCGCGCTTGACCACCGCCGGCGGCGCCCAGGCGGGCTCGACATATTTGCCGTCGACCCGCGCGTAGCCGCTCCATTCCTTGCCCGGCTTGGCGACCGCGACCGGATAGGCGATGGCGTCGTGCGAATCGAGGACGAAATAGAGCTTCCGCGCGCTCTGCGAAATGACGATCGTGCCGGCGGAATAGGGCGAATCGAAACCGACGACCGGCCGCGCCTCGGCGCCGGCGCTTGCCGCCAACGCCGCCGCGCCAAGAACCAACGCTCCGCTTCGCCGCCAACCCGTCATGGCCGCGCCCCACACGCAAACTCGATCAGGCCGAAACCATAGCGCGGCCCGTCGCGCGGGTCATCGCCGGCGCTCAAATGCGGTGAATCGAATCTAACCGGTCAGGCGCGGACCCTGGCGCGCCGGTTCAGCCAGCCCTTTGGCCGGGCGAGCGCGTCGACGTGGACGTGAAAGGCGACGATGCGCGGCGCGATCTCGGAGCGGAAACGCGAGCCGTTGAACACGCCGTAGTGGCCGACGCCGAGCTGCAGGTGACGAAGTTTCTTTTCTTCAGCGAGGTTGACGCACAGATCGTGCGCCGCCGCGGTTTGCCCGACGCCGGAAATGTCGTCGTTCTCGCCTTCGACCGTCATCAGCGCGCAGCGGCGGATCGCCGTCAGGTCGACGCGCTCGCCGCGATGGGTCATCTCGCCCTTGGGCAGCAGATGGCGCACGAACACCGTCTCGATCGTCTGCATGTAGTACTCGGCGGTCAGATCCATCACCGCGAGATATTCGTCGTAGAACTCGCGGTGCTTTTCGGCGGAGTCGCCGTCGCCGGAGACGAGGTGGTTGAACATGTCGAGATGGGCGTGGAGGTGGCGATCGAAGTTCATCGCCATGAAGCCGGAGAGTTGCAGATAGCCCGGATAGACGCGGCGGCCGACGCCCGGATAGGGGAACGGCGCCGTTTGCAGGCAGTTGGCGCGGAACCATTCGACGCCGCGCCGCTCGGCGAGCTGATTGACCGCGGTCGGGCTGCGCCGGGTGTCGATCGGGCCGCCCATCAGCGTCATCGACGCGGGAATGCACGCGTGGCCGGCCGCCTCCATCAGCGCCACGGCGGCGATCAGCGGCACGGCCGGCTGGCAGACGCCGAGCGTATGGACGCCGGGGCCGAGATGCTCGAGCATCGCGCGCAGGTAGTCGATGTAGTCGTCGAGATCGAATCGGCCGAACGCCAGGGGCGCCATCCGCGCGTCGACCCAGTCGGTGACGTAGACGCGATGGGTCGGCAGGAACGCTTCGACCGTACCGCGCAGCAGCGTCGCGTGGTGGCCCGACATCGGCGCGACGATCAGCAGCTTGGGTTGATCGAGATGCCCCGGCAGGTCAGGCCGGACGAAATGCAGCAGATTGCAGAACGGCCGGCTCCAGACGATCTCTTCGAGCACCTCGCGCTCGACGCCGTCGACCGTCACCTGGTCGAGCCCGAACACCGGCTTGCCGTAACGACGCGTCAGCCGCTCGAACAATTCGGCGCTCGCCGCGATGTTCCGGCCGAAGGCCGTCGCTGACAGCGGGTTCAGCGGATTGCGGAACAGGAAGTGCGTCGCGTCGGAGACGGCGCGCGCCGGGAGCAGCGCGGCATGAGCCATTTCGTAGAGCTGGTAGGCGTAGCCGCGCAGCATGTCGTTCTCCCGCAGGCCGGTCTTGCGCCGACGCTGAAATGCCAGCAACCCGCGCAAGGTAAGGTTTGCATGAGAACGAATCAATGTCGCCAATGGACCAATCGACGTTGCGCCGACGCAAGATTGGCTTCACTCGCCCATCGACAGCAGCGATCCGGCCTTGCGAGCGCTGTCGAGCAGCGCAAGAAACGCGGCGCCGCCGAGCGCGATCAGGACGAGATTGATCGCCAGCGCCTCCCCCATCAGGTCCGCCCGCAGCGCGTGACCGACCACCGCCGCGCGTAAGCCCTCGAACACATAGGTCGGCGGCAGGCACCAGGCGACCGTCTGCAGCCATGCCGGCAGGGCTGCGACCGGATAATAGACGCAGGCGAACGGCATGAAGAAGAACAGCACCGACCAGGCGAGCCCCTCGGCCCCGAGACCATTGCGCAGCACCAGGCCGGAGACGGCGAGGCCGATCGCCCAGGCCGTCAGCACCAGGTTGAGGAAGAAGCCGACCAGCGCCAGGCCAAGGCTCCACAGATTGAAGCCGAAGAACCAGAAGGCCATCAGGGTCACCGGAACGAGGCCGATCGCCATGCGGATGAGGCTCATCGTCATCAGCGCGGCGACGAACTCGATCGGTCGCAGCGGGCTGATGAGGAGGTTGGCGATGTTGCGCGCCCACATCTCTTCCATGAACGAGACGGAAAAGCCGAGCTGGCAGCGGAACAACGTATCCCACAGCAGCAGCGAACCGATCAGCGTGCCGCCGGCGACCGCCATCGCGCCGCCGACGCCCGACGCGCCGGCCTGGGCGCGGATGTAGGTCTGGAGGAAGCCCCAAGTCAGCATCTGCACCGCCGGCCAGTAGACGAGCTCGGCCAGACGCGGCCACGAGGAGCGCATCAGATAGAGGTAGCGCATCACCAGCGCGCCGACCCGCGTGGGCGAGAACGCCATTTCCGCGCTCAGCAAGCTCAAAGCGCCCCCTCCCCGGCCGGCGCGCGCGCGACGTCGAGGAACACTTCCTCCAGGCTGTTGCGGCCGTAGCGGGCGATCAGCGCGTCGGGCGAGCCGTCGTCGACGATCCGCCCCTGTTTCAGCATCAGCACCCGTCCGCACAGCCGCTCGACCTCGGCCATGTTGTGCGAGGCGAGCAGGATCGTCGCGCCGCGAGCGCGGCGGAACGCTTCCAGCCGGCCGCGCACCCAGTCGGCGGTGTCGGGATCAAGCGAGGCGGTGGGTTCGTCGAGCAGCAGCAGCTCGGGATCGTTGATCAGCGCCTTGGCCAAGGCGACGCGGGTCTTCTGGCCGGCCGACAGGCTGCCGGACGGGCGATCGAGGAAGGGCTCGAGCGCCAGGTCCGCGGCCAGCGCCTCGATGCGCCGCTCGAGGCCGGCGACGCCGTAGAGGCGGCCGAACACGCGCAGATTCTGCCTGACGGTGAGGCGGTGCGGCATATCGACATAGGGGCTCTCGAAATTCATCCGGCCGAGCGCGCGATAGCGGTCGCGCGCCATGTCGACGCCGAGCGCGCGGACCTCGCCCGCGCTCGGCACAGTCAGGCCCATGATCATGCCGATCGTCGTCGTCTTGCCGGCGCCGTTGCCGCCGAGCAGGCCCACGACCGTTCCCGGTTCAACCACGAAGGAGATCGCGTCGACGGCCGTTGTCGCGCCGAAGCGTTTGACGAGCCGACGGGCTTCAATGGCGGGGGTTGTGGGCAAGCCGAGTCTCAGAGAAGAAGGTCGAGCCGTTCTAGATGGCGGCGGCGGGGTTGTCATTGCGGACAGCCGCGGGATGTTGCTCATCAGCCACACCCACGCGCGGAATTGACTTGCGGCGCCGTAGCGGCCCGAGCGGGAACGTCAGCGTCACATAAGTTTCATGCGGGAACCCTAAGTTCTGCGCGGGCGTCCAGAGATTGTCCGAGTGTTAGCGCGCTGCAGCGGCGCGGGTGCGAGTGAGTGCGCGCTTAAGCTTGAAAGTCTATGGACTCTGTGTACTAATCAAATTCCAACGACCGGAATCGCGACCGCCGAACGCGCAACGCGACAAAACAAATAAGCAAATCAAGATGCTGGCCGCAGTGCGGGCGGCGACAACAGTGGGGCTGACTATGCGATTGTTGAAATCCTTGCTCCTGGCCTCGGCCGCCGGGCTGCTCGCCGTGAGCGCGGCCGCCGCCGCCGACCTGCCGACCAAGAAGACGCCGCCGGCCGCCGAGAAGCCGAACTGCTACGCCACCTTCTGGACCTGGCTCGATTCGACGCCGGCCGACTGCCCGCTGTCGGCCTATGGAATTACCGTCTACGGCACGATCGACATGGGCGGCGGCTATGAGACCCACGCCTCGAAGTTCAACAAGTACTATCCGAACGGCGTCAACGAGCTGATAGGCAAGGCCAGCAACACCGCGGCTTGGCAAGGCGTGCCGAACGGCCTCAGCCAGTCGAACATTGGCGTCAAGATCAAGGAACAGGTGGCGCCGAATTGGAACATCGTCGGCGACGTCAACTTCGGCTTCGACCCCTATTCGCTGCAGTTCGCCAACGGACCGCAGTCGCTGGAAGACAACAATTTCTATACCTCGCACCAGCAGTATATGACGAGCGCCAACGGCGATTCCAGCCGCGCCGGCGGGATCGACAACAGCCGCGCGTATCTGGGCGTCAACAACACGACGTTCGGCACGCTGACCTTCGGCCGCCAGTACTCTTTCACCAACGACGCGTCGTCGGCCTACGACCCCTTCGGCGGCGCCTACGCCTTCTCGCTGATCGGCACCTCGGGCACGGTCGAAGCCGGCACCGGCGAGACCGAAACGGCGCGCTACAACGAGTCGTTCAAGTACCTCTACAACAACAATGGCATCCGCGCTGGCGCGATCGCCCAGGTCGGCGGCTGGGCGCAGGGCAACGGCGCCCAGGACGCGTTCCAGGCCGACCTCGGCGGCGACATCGGCGGCTTCTCGTTCGACGCGATCTACGCCTACGCCAGGGATGCGGTGAAGCTCGGCACCTGGGGCGCCACGAGCGGCTTCATTACGCCTGACGAGCTCAAGGCGACGCTGGCCGACGTCAACGCCGGGGTTGTCGGCGCCAAATACAAGTGGCAGGCGCTGACCCTGTTCGGCGGCTACGAATACGCCCGCCTGTCGACCCCGAGCGATTTCGACCAGTACTATGGCACGGGCAACAACGTATACAACTTCAACGACTCCTGGACCGACTACCCCGCCCAGGTGCAAAAGAACGTCTTCTACAAGCCCGAGGATCTCCAGGTCCTGTGGATCGGCGCCAAGTACGGCATCCTGAGCAACCTTGACGCCGTGGTCGGCTACTATCATGAATGGCAGAACGACTACACAGTGGTCGCGGGCGCGGGCATTCCAAGCAACGTCAAGACCCAGTCCAAGACCTGCGCTGCGAATTCCCTCGGCAACCTCGCTTACTCAACCTGCGCCGGCACCACGGACGCCATCTCCGGCATGCTCGACTGGCGTCCGGTCAAGCGTGTCGACCTCTACGGCGGCGTGATGTACTCGAAGGTGGCGGGCGGCATGGCGAGCGGCTTCACCGTCCCCAACGGCACGACGCAGTGGACGAACCCCAACAACACCGCCTTCACCGGCGGCGTGCGCGTCAACTTCTGATCGCCGCGAAGATTCAGGTTTGCGAACCCCGGGCCTCGCGCCCGGGGTTTTTGTTTTCTGGCCGGCGCGCTTGTGGGCGCGGCCGCTGGCCGCGTCGGCCACGCTCAACGCGCGCGGCGACCGCCGCTGCGCCGATTGCGTTTCGCCGAGGCGCATCCTAATAGGAACGAGCCATCGGCGGCGGCGCGGGTGTAGCTCAATGGTAGAGCAGCAGCCTTCCAAGCTGAATACGAGGGTTCGATTCCCTTCACCCGCTCCAATCTTCTCAATCACTTAGAAATTGGCGATTCCGAACGCGGCTGTTAATCGGCCCCGGGCCCGAACGCCGATCGACGTCGTAACGCTCTGAGGCGGTTGGTCTTCCCCGGGTCAGATCCCGGTGCTGAGTTACACGTGAAAGAGACGCGCGCATCAGCGCGTGCGCTTCGTTCGATCGCGAAAGAGTGAAATCAGACTCGCTGTTACGGCGTGCGGCTTCCCTGACTAAGCGGCGTGGGCGAATTGCGGCGCGGTCGCCGACCGCGCCAGTGACGCCTGCGGAGGACCCTATGCGGCCA
>Ga0182016_10007344_pt1 | contig 11351 bp, 9 predicted proteins | sample 712S2MmetaG_FD_120491 | JGI IMG/M metagenome (GOLD analysis project Ga0182016, IMG submission 120491) | Permafrost microbial communities from Stordalen Mire, Sweden - 712S2M metaG | ecosystem: Environmental > Terrestrial > Soil > Wetlands > Permafrost | place: Sweden: Stordalen | collected...
CGGCCGGAACGGCTCGTTGTTGACCGACCACGTCTGCGATTCGGCAAGTAGGGCGCGAATCTCCCGGTCGAGGCGTTCGACGGGCGCGAAGTCGCCGGCTCGGCCGTAGGCCAAAGCCAACTCGTCATAGAGCGAGAAGAGGCGGCCGGGCGAGCGTCGCTCGAGACCTCGAACTTCGGTCAGCATGAGGGGGACGGCGCGCTTGTCGTCGCCGAAGCGCGCCAGCAGCCGATGGAGGAACTGCTGGTAGCGGCTGACCACGCGCACGTAATTCTCATTCTTGCTGAGCGCGATGGCCTGCTCGACGTCCGAAATCGCGTCGTCGATGCGCCCCGCCTCTTCGCGCGCGTGAGCGCGGTGGAAAAAGGCCTCGCCGCGCTTGGCCTGGGGAAGGTTGGCGGGGATCGGCGCGTTGGCGGCGGCGTCGCGTTTGGCGGCCTCGGCCGGATCGGGCTTTTCCTGATCCAAGAGGGAGACGATGTCGGCGTTGTCGCCGTTGTCGGCGGCGGCAGGCGGGGCGTCGGCCGCCCAGCCGCATTGGCAGGCCAGAAAGCCTAGCCCCAGGCTCAGCGTCACAATCCCGAGTCGACGCGCAGAGCGGAAATCCGACGCCATCTTCACCCCCGCCTTCGGTGGCGGCGCCCGCCAACCCCAAGACAAGGATTCGCTGAGGATCCGTCCGTCTGTCAATGGCGCGGCGGCAACGACTTCGTGGCGAAGAGCCGAACGCCTTCGCCAATGAATGTCGGCTTGTCCCTCCGCTCGCTCAGGAACCCGCGCTTCTGCTCCCTCGGCCATCCCCGGTCATTCGCCGGCGATCGCCCGTCGCTCAGCTTCGGCTCGACTCCAGCCAACGCGTCCCCGGCGAGCCGGGCGTCAGGTCTGGCGTTCTCCGAGCGCCGGCCACGCCAGGTCTGCCGGCGCGATCACCCGCGGGGCGGCGGGCCAGGCGACGCCGAGCGCCGGATCGTCGTAGCGCAGGCCGCGCGCGTGACCGGGAACGTGGAGCCGGTCGATCTGGTAGAGCACGTCGGTGGCGTCCTCGAGCGTGAGGAAGCCGTGGGCGCAGCCGGCGGGGACCAGCAGCGCCTCGCCATTTTCGGCGCTGAGGGTGGCGGCGATCCAGCGCTTGTAGGTCGGGCTGTCGCGCCTGAGGTCGACGACGACGTCGTAGGCGGCGCCGCGCACGACCCGCACCAGCTTGGCCTCGGCGTGCGGCGGCGCCTGGAAATGCAGGCCGCGCAAAGTGAACGCCGCGTCGTTGCGCGACAGGCTGGTCTGCAGCGGCGCGAAGGGAAAGCCGGCGGCGGCGAATTCCTGCGGGTCGTAAAGCCGGGCGAAGAAGCCGCGATCGTCGGCGAAGCGATCGAGCGAAACCCTGGCGACGCCCTGCAGCGCGGTCGGCGCGAACTTCATGGCGCGATCGTCCTCAGCCGCGGCAGCGCGATCACCCAGCGGCCGCCCCACTCGGCGATCGCCATGGTCTGAGAGCGAAGCTCGTCGAGGAGGTTCCACGGCAGAACGATCAGGTAGTCGGGCCGCACGTCGGCGAGCCGCTCCGGCGCGAGGATGGGTATGTGGCTGCCGGGCAGCAGCCGGCCCTGCTTGGCCGGGCTGCGGTCGAAAACGCAGAGGATGTCGTCGGCGCCGATTCCGCAGACGTTGAGAAAGGTGTTGCCCTTGGCCGCCGCGCCATAGGCGGCGACGCGCTTGTCTTCGCCGCGCGCGGCGGCGAGGAAGGCGAGGACGTCGCGTTTGATCGCTTCGACCCGCGGGGCGAAGCCGCGATAGGCGTCGAGCCGGTCGAGGCCGGCGGCGCGCTCGCGGGCGCGCAGCGCGCCGAGCCGCTCGCTTTCACGATGAACCGCGCCGGCGCGGCAGGCGTAAAGGCGCAGCGAGCCGCCGTGGGTCGGCAGCTCCTCCACGTCGAAAGCGCGCAAGCCGCCGGCGGCGAACGCCGCCTCGACCGCAATCAGCGACAGATAGGAGAAATGCTCGTGGTAGATCGTATCGAACTGCACGTCGCGAATGAGGTTCAGCAGATGGGGGAACTCGAAGGTCGCGACGCCTTCGGGAGCGAGCAGGATGGCGAAGCCGGCGACGAAGTCGCGAATGTCGGGGACATGGGCGAGCACGTTGTTGGCGGCGGTCAGGTCGGCGCTGACGCCGCGCGCGACGAGCCGTTCGGCTGTGGCGCGGCCGAAGAAGGCGACCTCGGTCGGGACGCCGCGCGCGACCGCCGCCGCCGCGACATTGGCCGCCGGCTCGACGCCGAGCGCGGGCACGCCGGCGGCGAGGAAATGGCGCAGCAGATAGCCGTCGTTGGAGGCGATCTCGACCACCATCGAGCGCGGCCCGAGGCGGAAGCGGTCGATCATCGCCAGCGCGTAGCGGCGCGCGTGCTCGACCCACGAATCCGACATCGACGAGAAATAGGCGTAGTCGGAGAAGATCGCCGCGGGATCGACCGGATCGTCGACCTGGACGAGGAAGCATGCGCCGCAGACGCGCGCATGCAGCGGAAAGCGCCGCTCGCTGCCCGCGGCGACGTCCTCGGCGGTCAGGTAGCTGTTGGCGAGCGGCGTCTCGCCGAGATCGACGAAGGTCGTCGTCAGCGGGGCGCCGCAGGCGCGGCAGGCGGGCGCGGCGGCGCTCACGCGCAGGCCTCGATCGCTGAATAGGCGTCGATCTGGTCGAGCGTGACCGTGCGCGCGCGCTCGCCGAGCCGCACCCGGCGATGCCAATCGGCGGTCCAGCGGATCGCCGTCGCGCTTGACAGGCGATTGCGCCAGCCGAGCGCTGCGCGCGCGCGCGAGGCGTCGACCGACAGGCTCTGCATCTCGATCGGCCTGGGGTTGGGCTCGACGTCGAAGGCCGGGTCGGCGCCGAGCGCTTCCAGCGTCGCGCGCGTCAGGTCGCCGACGGTGACGGGATGCTCCACGTCGGGACCGAAATTCAGCGCGCGCTGCCCGACGCGATCGGCGCGCTCGACATAGAGGAGATAGCCGGCGATGCAATCGAGCGCATGCTGCCACGGCCGCGTCGCGTCGGGCATGCGCAGGACCGGGCGGCGCCCTTGCGCCCAGGCGCGCACGATGTCGGGGACGATGCGATCCTCGGCATAGTCGCCCCCGCCAATGACGTTGCCGCCGCGCGCGATGACCAGCCAAACGCCGCTCGGGGCGAAATAGGTCGCAGCGAAAGCGCGCGCGATCATTTCCGCGGCCGCCTTGGAAGCGGAATAGGGATCCCTGCCGCCGAGCGGATCGTCCTCTTCGAAGGGCACATCGAGTTCGTGGTTGTCGTAGACCTTGTCGGAGGTGACGACGAGCACGCGCTTCAGGGCCGGCCGGCCGCGCAGCGCCGCGAGCAGGTGGGCGAGGCCGAGGACGTTGACGGCGATGGTCTCCACAGGATCGGCGATGGCGCGGCGCACCAGCGGCTGGGCGGCGTAATGCAGCACGATTTCGGGATCGGCGGCGGCCACCGCCGCGGCGACCGTCTCCGGCGCGCGCAGATCGCCGATGCGCGAGTCGAGATCGGCGCCGACGCCGGCGAGTTCGAACAGCGACGGGTTCGCCTCGGGCGGCAAGGCGAAGCCGGTTGTCCGCGCGCCGAGCCGCCTCAGCCACAGCGCGGTCCAGGCGCCCTTGAAGCCGGTGTGGCCGGTCAGCAGCACGCGGCGGCCGCGCCAGAAATCGGGCGAGGGGAGCGGCGCGCTCACGCCCATGTTTTCCACGGCGCCCGTCCCGACGCCCAGTGCGCCTCCAGCAGGTTCTTGTCGCGCAAGGTGTCCATCGGCTGCCAGAAGCCGGAATGGCGATAGGCCATCAGTTCGCCGGCCGCAGCGAGCGTCTCCAGCGGCCCGCTCTCCCACGGCGTTTCGTCGCCGGCGATCAGCGCGATCACCGAAGGATCGAGGACGAAGAAGCCGCCGTTGACGTAACCCTGGTCGCCGGGCGGCTTCTCGACGAAGCGCTCGACGCGGTCGCCGGCGAGCGAAACCGCGCCGTAGCGGCCGGGCGGGACCACGGCGGTCAGCGTCGCCTTGCGGCCGTGCCCGTGGTGGAAGGCGATTTCGGCGGAAATGTCGATGTCGGCGACGCCGTCGCCGTAGGTGAGGCAGAAGGGCGCGCCGGGGTCGAGGTACTTCGCCACCCGCTTCAGCCGCCCGCCGGTCTGCGTCGCCTCGCCGGTGTCGATCAACGTCACCCGCCACGGCTCGGCGTGGGTGTCGTGGTAGGTGATTCCGTTGACCCGGGCGTCGATCGTCACGTCGGAGGCGTGAAGGAAGTAGTTTGAGAAGTATTCCTTGATGACGTAGCCCTTGTAGCCGAGACAGACGACGAATTCGTTGACGCCGTGATGGGCGTAAATCTTCATCACGTGCCAGAGAATCGGCATGCCGCCGATCTCGACCATCGGCTTGGGCCGAAGATGGGATTCCTCCGAGATACGGGTGCCCATGCCGCCGGCGAGAATGACCGCCTTCATCGCTGTCCAGTCGTGATTTTCGCGCACCGGCTTAGCAAGATACGGCGGCTGGTGGAAGGGCGGCGAAGGGTCGGACCGCCGTTCCGCGCGGCGCGCCTCTCATTTGACGGCATGTCGTCCACTCGCTAGACCACAAGCTGCTGCAAACCAAGAGGACGCGGGTCGGCATGCCGAGCGTCCAGTGCGCTCGACGCAAACGGCAGCGGACAGGGGACACGTATGGCCGCCATTACTGTCGGTGTTCCCGTGCATAACGGCGCCGACCTTCTCGATGAATCGCTCGCTTGCCTGGCGAGGCAGACTTTTCGGGACTTCAAGGTGATCGTCGTAGACAACGCGTCGACCGACGGCTCTCCCGCCATTGCAAAGGCGTGGGCGGAACGGGATCCAAGGTTCCAGTACGTCCGACAAGACCAGTACGTCACCTCGATGAATAACTTTCTCACCGCGCTGCGCTTGGCCGACACGCCGTGGTTTCTCTGGCGAGCCGACGACGATCTCAGCGCCGACAACTTTCTCGAAACGCTTTATCGCCTCGCCGTCGCGTCGCCTGGTTGCAAGCTCGCGGTCTCGACTGTCGTCACCTCCAGCCTCGTGAGCGAGCGCCGGAGAACAGCGACGGCGTCCAATGTGACCGACGCGCCGTCGCTTTGGCGGCGATTGCGGATGCTGCGACAAAGTCATGCGTCTTGGTTCTACGGGCTTTGGGATCGCGAGACGATTCTGTCGATCTTCCCGGGCCTTTTTGAACGCTATCCGTTCTTTTTCGCTGCAGACCATCTGGCCCTTTACGGACCGATCATCCAGGGCTCGGTCCGCTCGACGGACGCGACGGTCTTCTATCAGCGAATGCGGAGGTGGAGGACCAAACCCCGTCACCGTCCGCGCGATGTTCCGCGCATGGCGTCGCATATTATAGCGGAGACGCGGCGGGCGTTTCGCCGCGAATTGAGTCGTATTCGGAAAGCGTCGCACATTTCCGCGATGTCTCGCGTCGCCCTCATCGCATGGGAACCGATCTACCTGCGGGGCAGAATTCCAGGCCCATTGCGCCTCATGCGGAACCGGCTGCGTGAAAGGTTCGGATTGACCAAGAGCTACGATAAGGCCGGTTATTTCGAACGTCAGCACTGATCGGATTTTCCGCTCGGATTGGAGTCGTTTCCAGGCGAAACGGCCTAGTAGAACGTTCGAAACTTGATGGGCAGGGTGACCCGTTGACTGTGAAATTCGTCGCGCGCTGTTCGGGTGATCAAGTATGATCGTCGCTTCCGAACGCATTCCCGTCGCCGCGCCGTCGATCACCGAACGCGAGGCCGAACTCGCGGCCGAGGCGGCTCGCACCGCTTGGCGGGGCAACCACTACGCCTACAACGCCCGTTTCGAGCGCATGCTCGCCGACTATGTCGGCGTCGCCCATGCGGTCAGCGTGCCGCATGCGACGGCGGCGCTGCATCTGGCGCTCGCCGCGCTGGGCGTCGGTCCCGGCGACGAAGTCATTGCGCCGGACGTCACCTGGATCGCCTCGGTCGCGCCGATCGTTTATGTCGGCGCCGAGCCGGTGCTGGTCGATATCCTGCCCGACACCTGGTGCCTCGATCCCGACGCCGTCGAAGCGGCGATCGGGCCGCGCACCAAGGCGATCCTCGGCGTCGACCTCTATGGTTCGACCTGCGACTGGGAGAGACTGCGCGTCATCGCCGATCGACATGGGCTGGCGCTGATCGAGGACGCCGCCGAGGCGCTGGGCTCCGTGCATCACGGCCGCAAGGCGGGCGCGCTCGGGCGCGTGTCGGCGTTCAGTTTCCATGGCTCGAAGACGGTGGTCACCGGCGAAGGCGGCATGCTCGCCACCGACGACCAGTCGCTGTTCGACCGCGTGCTGTTCCTGCGCGACCATGGCCGCAAACCCGGCGATCGGTTCTTCCTCAATTTCGAGATTGCGTTCAAGTACCGGATGAGCGCGGTGCAGGCGGCGCTCGGCGTGGCGCAAATGGAGCGGATCGACGCGCTGATCGACTACAAGCGAGCGATTTTCGGCTGGTATCGCGATCGCCTGGCCGGCGTAAGCGGCATCACGCTCAACGCCGAGCCGCCGGGAACGATCAACAGCTATTGGATGGTGACGACAGTGCTCGATCCGAGCTTCGGCCTCGACAAATTCGCGATCATGGCCGAGTTCGACAAGCGCAACATCGACTCGCGGCCGTTCTTCTCGCGACTTTCGAGTCTGCCGGCGTTCTCCGACCGGCCCGGGGCGAAACGCTTCATCACCCCGGCCGATCGAGGCGCCGAGATTTCTGAATATGGCGTCAACCTGCCTTCCGGCTACAACATGACCGAAGCGCAGGTAGATCTCGTTTGCGCTGCTTTGCGCGAGATCCTGGGCGGACTGCGTTGACGCTGCGCTCTGTTGCTATCCGCCGAGAAGCGCCCCGGTTCTTGACGCTTGATCAATGCCGTCGAGCTTGTGGTCGCATGAGGGGTTGAAGCGCAGGCGACGGACGACAAGGCGTCTCAGGCAGCCGAGCAAATCGCGCAGCGCGGGCGTGCGTTTGTCGACCCGCCCGCCGAGAAAGGCGAGCACGGCAAGAAAGATAGCGTCGTCGATCCTGCCGCGCCAAAGGTTGTCGGGAATGAGGTCGTCCGGCAAAGGCGAATCGAGGACTCCGAGCCCGATCAGCGTAACCTGGCGCCGGTAGCGCCGCGCGGCCGCCGCGACGCCCCGAGCGCGCGCCGGCCTAGCGACGAGCGACGCCTTGACGAAAGGCGCAAGCTGACGAGCGCGGCGCTCGGGTTTCAGCGAGTTGACGCGCGCCTGTTCCCTATTTAGCGTTATGTGGACTCGCCGCATTGCAATCGACACGAATCGAGTAAAGAGAGAACTCAGCTTCGCTCAGAGAGCTTTTTGCGCCGCGTTTGAAGACCTTCAGCGAAGCGACCAGGGTCGATCATGAGCTATTTCGAAACCACTCCTGGAGCGGATCAGACCTATCGCGCCGAAAAACAACATCGCATAGAGGCGCTCGCGGGAGACGAGGCGTTCCGACGCTTATCCAATGAGTGGCGGGTGCTCGCGCTCGACCGCAAGTACATGAACAATTTTTCCTGGTGGTCGCGCCCGGTCATTCAGTTGCCCGGCGACATGGTGGCGATGCAGGAGATCGTACTCACGGTGAAGCCAGACCTGATCGTCGAATGCGGCGTTGCGCATGGCGGCGCGCTGGTCATGTATGCTTCGCTGCTGCAACTGCTGGGCAAGGGCGAAGTGGTCGGCGTCGACATCGAGATCCGTCCCCACAACCGCGCGGCGATCGAGGCGCATCCGATGGCGGGGCGTATCTCCTTGATCGAGGGATCGTCGATCGATTTGGCGACCGCGGCGCGAGTGCGCGAAAAGGCGGCAGGGAGCTCGGTCGTGCTGGTGTGCCTGGATTCCAATCACACCCACCAGCATGTCTTGCGCGAACTCGAACTCTACGCGCCGTTGGTGACGAGCGGCAGCTACTGCGTCGTATTCGACACGTTTATCGAAGACATGCCCGACGACTTCGTCTGGAAAGATCGCCCGTGGGGCAAGGGGAACAATCCGAAGACTGCGGTTCACGCCTTTCTGCGCCAACGCCCGGAATTCGAGATCGATCGTTCGATCGAGGACAGGGTCGTCGTCACCTCCGCGCCAGACGGGTTTCTGCGACGGAAATAGAAACGCGGCAGATCGGCACAAGTGGAGCGTAGCCGCGACTTGCATTGATCGCCGCGCGAAAATGTCGAGCGCGGCCGAGGCCCGGCGGGCGATCAGGTCGGCGCCGCTTTCGGGGCAGCGTTCCTTTTCGCATTCGCGACGATTGTCGAGACGGTCTGAAGTCGGTGTGGCGGCTTCCGCGGCCATACGGCGGAACGCCCATGCCCCAGCGTAAACAATCCGTTAACCATAACAATCTATTAAAACGAGTTGCGCAATCTTGAACGACTTCCGACGCCAGGTGGCGGGGATTGTAATCGATGCAAGCAACTGCCCGGGCGGTTTCCAGGGAGGCCGTCAAGCAATATTGGACCGAGCGCGCCGCCTCCGACAGCACCAACGCGACGACGAACGACGTCCATTTGCGCCACCTCGAGCGCGCCACTCTGGTCAAGCATCTGCGAGACTTAGGCTGCTCGGCGCAATCGCGGCTGCTTGACGCCGGGTGCGGCGACGGACTGACGATCGCGACGCTCGCTCAGGAGTTCGGCTGTGATCTCGTTGGCCGCGACTTCGCCCCCTCGATGATCAACCTCGCCCGAGTGCGGCTCGCCGCCCAACCGAGCTTGCGCGCCGATCTCGCGGTCGGCGACGTTTGCCGGGTCGTGGAAGAGTTCGGCGCCGAGTCGTTCGATTTCATCACCACCGATCGGTGCCTCGTCAACATGGCGAGCGAAAGCCAGCAATACGCGGCGCTCGCCGCGATTTCCGCGGCGCTGAAGCCCGGCGGATTCTATCTCGGCATCGAGAACTTCATAGAGGGCAACGAGCGGCTCAACGCCATGCGCGCGCTGTTCGGCCTGCCGCCAATCGCCATCCGTTGGCACAACAACTTCTTTCGTGAGTCCGAGTTCGTCGAACGCGCGCGCCACAGCTTTCGCAGCGTCGAGAAGCACGAATTCTCGAGCGCCTATTATTTTGCGACTCGGGTGGTCTACTCGAAAGTCTGCGCGGTCGAAGGCGTCGAGCCGGATTATCGCCATGCGGTTCACGCCGAGAGCGTCAAACTGCCGACGTTCGGCGACTTCAGCCCCACCAAGCTGTTCGTGCTCGGGAAGTGAACGCGCCGGCGCGCCCGCTCGACGCGCCGCCGATCGCTGAAAGCCGCGTCGCGGCTTAGCCCAGCGGCGCGCTGAACGCCGCTCGAGTCCGCCGGTCTTCGCCTCGTCGCTACTCCCCGCTCAGCGTCGCGCGGGCGCGCTGCCACCAGCCGGAGCGGCGCGGGCGCGACGGGTCCTCGGCGACCGGGGGCGCCTCGGGCTCGGGCGTCGCCTTGGCTGCGGCTGCGGGTTCGTAAGCCTTGGCCGCCGGTTCGCTCGCGGGGGCGGGGGCCGTCTCACTCGCCGGCGCGGGCGCTTCGGCGCGGGCGGGGGCCGGTTCGAATTCTGTCGCCGCCGCAGGCGGCGCAGCTTCCGGCTCGGCTGCGGGCGGCGCAGCTTCCGCCGCCGCCGCGGGCCACGCGCGCTCCGTCTCTGCGGCGATCTTCTCGCGCGGCGGGTCGTCGAACAGGTTCGGCTCGGCTTCGCCCTCGACCGGGGTCATGCCGCCGGTCGGCGCCGGGGCGCCGAACCGCTCGCGATCGCCGCCGCCGCGCCGACCGCGCCGACCGCGCCGACGCCGCGCGCTCGGCGCCCGGCCATCGTCTTCGACCGCATCGCCTTCGCTGCGCGCCGGCGCCGCGAAGTCGCCGCCAATTTCGGCCATCGCCGCCAGCCCGTCGTCGGTCGGCTGCGGCGCTTCCTGGCTGAACCCTTCTCCCGTCGTCGGACGCTCTGCGCGCTCGCCGCGTTCGCTGCGCTCGCCGCCGCGCCGACGGCGTCGCCGGCGTCGCGGACGGCTCGCGTCGCCTTCGCCGGCCGCAGTCGGCTCGCCTTCGCCGCGTCCCGCCTCGGCTTCGAATTCGTCGGCCGCCGGCTCGGCCTCGGTCGCTTCCTCTTCCTCGACGGCCTCGGCCTCTTCTTCGATCACGAACTCTTCCCCGCCGACCGGCGGCGCGCCGTAGCCGGCGTGCCGCAACTCGGCGGGCTCATCGGCCCTGGCGCCGGAGGTGGGCTCGCCGCGCTCGAGCGCGTGAAGGTTGGCCCCGGTCAGCGTGTCGTCCGCCTCGACCACGATGGCGACGCCGAAGCGGCGCTCGAGATCGCGCAAGTGGGCGCGCTTATGGTTGAGGATGTAGAGCGCGACCGGCGTGCGCGCGCGAACCGTCATGTCATGGGTTGCGCTCTTGATCAGCGCGTCTTCGAGCAGGCGCAGCACGTGCAGCGCGACCGAGGCGGTCGAACGCACCACGCCGGCGCCCAGGCAATGCGGGCAGATGACGGTCGAGCCCTCGAGCACGCCGGTGCGGATGCGCTGGCGCGACATCTCGAGCAGGCCGAAATGCGAGATGCGGCCGACCTGGATGCGCGCACGGTCGTTCTTCAGCGCGTCCTTCATCCGCCGCTCGACGGCGCGGTTGTTGCGCCCTTCCTCCATGTCGATGAAGTCGACGACGATCAGGCCGGCGAGGTCGCGCAATCGGAGCTGGCGGGCGATCTCGTCCGCCGCTTCGAGATTGGTGCGCAGCGCGGTGTCCTCGATGTTGTGCTCGCGGGTCGAACGCCCGGAGTTGACGTCGATGGCGACCAGCGCCTCAGTCTGGTTGATGACGATGTAGCCGCCCGACTTCAGCGTCACCTGGTTGGAGAACATCGCGTCGAGCTGCGCCTCGACCCCCGCCTTGGCGAAGGCCGGCTGGCTGTCGCGATAGGGCACGACGCTCTTGACGTGGGTCGGCATCAGCAGGCGCATGAAATCGCGCGCCTCGCGGAAGCCCGCCTCGCCGGCGACGACGATCTCCTCGACCTCCTTGGAATAGAGGTCGCGGATCGCGCGCTTGATCAGCGATCCCTCCTCGTAGACGAGGGTCGGCGCGCTCGAGGTGAGCGTCGTCTCGCGCACGGTCTCCCACATCCTGAGCAGATATTCGAAATCGCGCTTGACCTCGGCCTTGGTGCGCGAGGCGCCGGCGGTGCGCAGGATGACGCCCATCCCCTCGGGCACTTCCAGTTCGTCGGCGATCGCCTTCAGCCGGCCGCGGTCCTGGGCGTTGGTGATCTTGCGCGAAATGCCA
>Ga0182016_10007345_pt1 | contig 11350 bp, 15 predicted proteins | sample 712S2MmetaG_FD_120491 | JGI IMG/M metagenome (GOLD analysis project Ga0182016, IMG submission 120491) | Permafrost microbial communities from Stordalen Mire, Sweden - 712S2M metaG | ecosystem: Environmental > Terrestrial > Soil > Wetlands > Permafrost | place: Sweden: Stordalen | collected...
AGTTCTCGCTGCCATCGCCGACATCACTATCGTGCGATCATGCGGCGAAACACCCCACTGCTTCTCTCGGTAATTGTTATAGAAGGCGACTTGGTTGGCAGTTTTTTGCCGACCCGCAAGCGCCTCGTCCAGAAAGCCGATGACAGCTTTACTGTCGTCTCCGGAGAGCACCCGCATACAGCTTAGGGTGTGGCCCGTCCATGTCCAATCGCGCTTCGGCTGCAGGCCACGTGCGGACTTGTAATCGGGATAACCTCGTCTTCCGGCTAATGCCGGTTTGAGTGGTGCCGCGGACTGGTCGTAGATATTCTGTCCGCTCTGGATTCGCTTTTTGATTGCGTCCGCCAATACCTGTGCGAAGCCCTGCATCTCCTGGGAGGTGTAGGGGGAGTAGACGAAGCGCGCTTTGCGGACGACAGCTTGAAAGGCCATGAGATTATGGGAATGGATGGACGCTACGCTACACCTGATCGCTTTGAAGGCTGAGAAGAGGGCTCTTCTGGCAAAGCTTCGAGCTGCGCGGGTCAAGCGTTGGATTCTGCTGGCGGAGAATCGGATTCTAAAGCTCAGAGTCTGGTTCAGGCAGATATGCTGAACCGCCGCGCCTTCCTCGCCGTCCTACCGTTTGTCGGTCCCCTAATCACGGAGCCAACGAAGCGATATCCGCAGAAAGCATTTTCGAGGGTCGATCGTCGCCACAGCTTTCATGATGGTTCAGAATTCGCGGCAATGATGCACACCCAAACGGCGATCATAGCGGCAAGTTATGGCTTACCCTATGAAATGCTGGCGCGGGATTTAAAAGCAGTCAGTTACTCGCAGTGCAGGCTCTTAATGCAGGCTTATCGCCGCGATAACTTGCGCAGCAGCAATTCCTGAAAAGACTTCGCCCCTTGATCCTCGAGGGATGCGAGATTCTGTCGCGATCCGTCAATCAGTTCGAGCCCACGGAATTCCTCTTCAGTGACGTCCGATAGGGTGATAGTCAACCCCATATCCTTCGCCTTCAGAATCCGGAAGCACCGCCGCACCAATGCGCCATTGGGGCTTTCGAGCGCTTCCTCGAGCAAGTTCTTTGGGCATCCCGGTCCGTGCGAGACGTCAAGCGCTTTCCAGTCTGCATCGCACACCGGACAAGCCTCCATCTCTTCAGATTGGAAGTAGCCGCAGGTCTTACACCGGTAGAGTCGATCCGGACAATCTTCTTCGCGCCCGCAGAGAGTCCCTTGGCGCAGTACTGAATTAATCAGAAACCGCACGCCTGGACCTTCCGGCCCATCTCCGAGCGCTGCTATTCCGGGTCTTCGTCACCCTCTGCAGCAATGGCGAGTTGGGCAATTACTTCACTGACAGCCGCGGACTTGTGCACGATCGGGGCTGCACCGACGTAACCGTCATGAGATACATGAAGGGTGTCGTAAAGGGATCCGCTGGGTTCGAGGAATGCGCGGGTTTCGATCGATCGCCGCGCCGCTACCGTGCTGGTCGAGGCGCGCTCATGGTCCTGCATTTCCTTGGCGGTCGGCATGCGGAGGACGTGCTCGACGCGGGCCCCAGGGACTTTCATTGAGACGCGGTAGTTATTTCCTTCGCGCTCGACAGAGGTGACGTTGCAGCGTTCGATGCGGCCGATCACCATGCCGGCTTCGGCTTCATCGAATGCAGGGCCGTCTTTATCAAGACGGATTTTCGCGAAGAGTTCCGCGTTGACAGTCGGAAGGTGGATGTCGTCGCTCTTTGATTTACCGCGGCCCAGAAAATGCCGGATGGTCAATTGAGCGCGGGCCCAGCTGCACCATTCAGCATCAGTTGGAAATCTAACTTCGCAGCGCTTTTCTCCGCCCGAGAGGATCGGGATAGAGAAAAGCTTCGAGGCGTCGAACAGCGGGCGCGCCGAAACGGTAATATCCGACAGGGTCGGTTCTTGAGGCTTGGTTGAGTCTTCCATTTTAACTTTCGATTTTTGTGCCGCGGGGGGTCAGGCGGCGATTTTTAGAACACTCCCCAACCGGCCCACGTGATCGCGCTCGCGGTGTTTGCGCTTACCATGAGTCCGCCAGGGAACGGTCGGCAGCCGCCAAACGCCGCGCCATTGAAGGGCGATGTACCCAACGGGAAATTGTACATGGAGGGCGCGGTTGAGCTGAGCGGCGTAATCGCAGGGAAATATGCCCCGCCATTTCCGTCCTTCATCGTGACGGAGGCCGCGGTTCCTGCGAGCGCGTTGATATCACTGCCGCACAGCCACACGATTTGGCTGGCCGTCGGAGGGGAGGCCGTCATACTTCCGGACGAAACAAGCGATGCGACAGACACCGGCGAAGTGGTCAAGACGTAGCCGGTCACATACCAGTTCTGACTTCCCGCAATCCGGCTCTGTCCATAGAGAGGCGCGAATGCCGCAAGTACAAATAGCAGCGGGAATGCGAGAAAGGAGAGACGCGATTTGAGATGGTTCATCGGCTTGTCCTTTACTGGCAGATTCCGTTTTGCGGGGTGACGGTGGTCATGGTCACCAGACCGTTGATCGGGTCGTACAATTGTGAGCCAGTGATTTGCAACGTCACGATACCGTCGGTGTTCGAGAGTTCCGCCGTCTGGAATGCCATCTTTTGAATCAACATCGTGAACGAGTTGTTCGAATCACGGAGGAACGTCACGGTCGACGTGCCTGTGGTGAGGGCGATCAGGTCGCCATATTCCGGCGAGCCGGCGGCCACACGAACGACATACTGGACACTGAAGGTGCGGTCGCCGAATTCGAGACGCCCTTGGATCTGATAACCATCCTGATTTCCGGATCCAGGGAAATAGCCTGGGCGAAAATTATTGTCCCAAGATGCGTCGAGCGAGACGAAGTTGCTGGCGCTGGCTCCCGACATATAATTGACCCCGTTGAAGCTCAAGGCCGTTATTGTGCCGGCGTTGAATTCGTTGAGGAGTGTTGCAGCGGGGAGGGTGATGGTGCTGGGGGCTACGTACTGGCCAGTGCAGGCGCATGTGGCCGAGATCATCGCGCTTGCGCGTCCGGGAGAGTTCTTGATCGACAGCTTCCAGGATCTGACCGCGCAACCGATCTTTGCCTCATCGAGAATGGCGGAGCCGCCCGGCCGAATCTGCTGCACGTGGGTGAAGTAGGGCAGTTCAAGACTCTGAACGCCGCTAACTCCGCCCAATGTGCGAGCCGCACTTCCCAAGGCCGGCGTCGTTGTATAGGTATAGGGAGCGCTGCCAGAGAGGGTGGTGTTGCCGAGCGAGAAGGCCATCACCCACGCGATGAACTGCGACGAGCAGTACTTCGAGATCTCGAAGTCGGGGTTCTGATAGTGCGACTTGAAAAGCTGCGTCGCGAACTCGTGGCCCTTTCCGATTTCCGCCTTGTCATCTTCGTTGATGGGCATCTTCGCCCAGGGTTTCGTATTGAGGTTGGTCTGGCGCCAGATATTGGCGGCGATCTGCGGGTTCGCGATCGCCGGTACCGGAGATCCTCCGACGATGGCCTGCTGTTGGCCGAAGGAGAAACCCTCGATCAGTTCATTAATGTTTGCCATTTATTTTGCCTCCTCGGTCGAGATGTTTGTCTTGCCGGTCGCCGGCGGCGGGACCTGGTGCCAGCCCTGCGACATCAGCGGCGAGAGTGCGGCAGCGGTCGCTTCGACTTCTTTGATTTCGTCTCCCTGTGGGGACTCCATAAAAACGTGATCCATAATTGTTTCCTTTTTTGGTTTCTCTATCAGGGGTTCGTCGCCTCGATCAAGCTGGCCTTAATCTCGAAATATTCGAAGGTATCCCCGCTCGCACTGACCACGATCGTGTTGCGCTGCGCGGTCGGCAGGTACAGGTCCATCGGCTCACAGAATGGATCGATATTGGTGTGAAGCATCGGCAAAGTGGTGCCCTGCGGCATGTCGTTCACTATCGAGTTGAAGAGGTCTTCGTACCCTACGCTGAGATCTTCCGGCGCGCGCAGGTAGAGGGAGAATTCGTGAACGAAGTGCAACGCCCCGCCCCAGCGTGCGGGCTTCGTGCCCTGCCAGACCACCATGATCGAGCCCGGCGGCATAGAGAGGAGCGCGACACGCGTGTTGTTCTGCGCCGGCTGGCCGAAGACGGTGGCGTTCTCGGAGTAGAACTGGATCTGCGCCGCGTGGCCGTCGAGCGCCTCAACGAGGTTGGGAAGCGATTGCAGTGCTGTTACCCACTCGGCAAGGATGAGTTTGGGATTGATCACGAAATTAAACCGCGGGCCCAGCGCGCTGCAGCAACGTGAGAATCGTCAATCCAGAAGACTCTGGCTGACGCGTCGAGGTCACCGTGTACTGTGACCCCCACGATGCGGTCACCCAATCGCCCTTGGCGGGAGGATTCGGCAAAAGAGTCGGATCGATCTCGATCTCTTCGAAATTTGCGGCTGGTCCCGACTCTCCTGCCACGCGGTTGCATCTCACGGCGGTGAGTGCAATCGGATTACCCGAGGCGCCGCCTGCGGAGACCGGTTGATACACCACTGGCTCCCCGAACACGGAAATAACCGAGGCGTTCAGGTCCGCAAATGCCGCCTGCCACAAGAGCAATTTAATAAACTCCGTGACCGGAGAAGGTAACGACTCCCCCGATAGATGCGCTGACCAGAAGGCCAGAGGGGAACGGCCGGCAGCCGCCATATTTCGCGCCAGGCTCAGCGCTGAATTGGATATTGAAGCTGGATGCCGCCGTGGCGCTCAGCGGCGCGATCGCATTCCAGTAATACCCGCCGTTTCCATCTTTCAGGGTGATTGTAGCTGCGGTTCCCGCCGCTGCGTTCAGATCGCCGCCGCACCACCACACAATCTGGCTGCAGGTCGGAGGCAGGGCAGTCAGACTCCCCGATGAAACGAGGCTGCATACCGACACCGGCGTAGTGGTCAGCACGTAGCCGGTGATGTACCAGTTCTGGCCTCCCAGAATGATAGGCGGAGTCTGAGCGCGGAGGAGCGGACAGAAGGCCATGAGCGCAAGGCAGAGGAGCGAGAGGCGTGATCTGAGCATAGAATGTGAGCCGAAAATAGAGTAATGAAAGACTACAGAATTGCCGAAAGCGCAGGCGCTCCAGGCCTAGCGGAAGAGGTTGGGCTACTCCTCGAACAGGGATTTATACCTTTGGGAGGAGTAGCGGTTTACGGAGGGCGACTTTACCAAGCGATGGCGCTCCCGGATGGAGAGCCGAAGCAGAAGTCCGTGACGCCAAGAGCGCAGAAGTCCAAATCAGAGAGTTAGCTTCTGAATGACAAGCGGCTTGAGGCAGATCGGCAGCGGGTTGGCCTGGCACTCGACCTGAATGCCCTTGTCGAAGTCCATCAGGCGCTGCTTGGCGTAGAACGGCAGACCTTCAGTGTTGACTGTCTCCATGTAGTCCGCCGGCGCGAACCAGTTGCGGAAGACCGAAGTGCCGAACGGAACCAGATAGGCCGAACCGGTGTCGATCATGGGCTGGACAGCGCCGTTCGAATCGGTCACTGAGCCTGTGTAGTTGATCCACAGGACATTACCGAAAACGAACCCGGCGACTCGGTTGAAATTCCCCTGGTCGTCCGGCATATTCCGATCGCTCGAATAATCGGTTGCGAGGTTCTGGTTGGTGTTGTTCTGGTAATAGGTGAACGCAACCTTCACGTTCGGATGGCCGACGAAGGCGTCGAAGAACGTGTCGGAGCACAGCGCGACAAAATTGGTGCAGATCTCACCGCGGAGAGCGATGATGCTGTTGCGCTTGACCGCTGCGATCTCGCCCATAATATTGCTGGTCGCGGTGGCGAGAGCAAATGAGGTGACCTGTTGAGTGATCCCGAAATCCGCGTAGATATCGAGAATGAGATTGCCGTAGCCATCCTTGACCTGGCCGCTTTTCAGTACGCCCAGACGCAACCACTCAAGCGTCTGATCGAGCTTGCGGCGCATTTCGAGCATTTTCTTCGCGAGCACCCACTGTGCATCCTGCATGGCATCGCTGCCGGGACGCCGGCGACCCATCAAGTCGGAAGCGAGGACTGTATCGACGATCGGAAAGTGGGGGATCGAATAGCTCCGGCTTCTCGAGTGGCCGCTCCGGTTGGCAACGCCAGGTCCGCCCCATACCGAAGAGGGCAGCAATTGGTTGGTCGTGACATCGAAGTCGACGACCGCGGTGCGCTGCGTGACACCTTCACCCATGAAAAGGCCCAGTGCGTTGAGGTAGGTATAGACCGGGGTGAAGTCGTTGACGACTTGCGTAAGCGAGTCAACGCCGAATGCGTTGCCGCCGAATACATCTAAAATATTGATCGACATTGGTTTCCTTCCGCCATCTCGGCGGTAGTTATTTGTTTTTTGAGGTTGAATGCCCCGGCCTATCTCGCGACTGTCCGGGGCGCCGCTGTTTGCCCTAGATGCCGAAGTCGGCCTTAGTGACCATGCCAAGCGCCTGGAGCTGCGCGATTCCCGCCGCAATTTGCGTGGAGGTGAAGCCGGCGGGCCATACGAGGCCGTTGAGCTTAAGGAGAGCCGGGCCGCGGTCGACCACTGCGGCGGCCACATTGCCTGCCGCGGCGGCTACCGGGGTCAAAAGCACGGCGGCAGCGTTTTGCGAGCCGTCTTCAGCGGCCACGTTGAGCGGGGTCATAGTGGAGGCGCCCGCGGCTACGGTGATGACGAAGCCGTCCCCGGCCACAAAGTGAGTGGAGGTGTCGGTCAACACGAATTTGATCTGGTCGTTGAAGGTTACAGAGCCGGCGGAGGTATAGACTCCCTCGTCGCCGACGGCAACACCCTTTGGATCGACCACTTCGAAAACTCCCGTCGACACTACCGTAACGACATAGTTCCCGGGTTTGGCGTTGGGCTGGATTGGCGCGGTGACATCGAGCACAAGTGTGCCGGTGCCGGTGTTGCCGCCAGCCTTGGCAGCCGAGGTTGGCGCAAGGCCGATCGAGCTGATGCCGAGGACAGTGCCGACGACGAGAGCCGTGGTCTGGTTCGGAATTGTGACATTGTCACGCGGATAGTAGAATTGTTCGCCGCCTTCAAAGTAGAGGACGTCGCTGATGCGGTTCGGTTCTGTGAGAAGCATGTTCGTTTTTCCTTGTCCGGAGAGTCTGGAGGGCTTTCGCCCGGCCTACTTGCGGGTTCCCTTTCTCTGAAGTTGATTGGCGACCTCGCTCCACGGTTTGGCGGCTCCGAAGTCCTTGGCGAGTTGCGCATCCTTGTCTTTCGCGCCGGTCTGGTCGGCCGGATTCACGGCGCTGTCGAGAGCGGTCTTGGCATCCTCGGCAACCTTCGCCGCAAGCAGCTCGACGCCGACGTCCTTGACCGCTTTCTTTTGACGGATGAAGTCCGCCGCTGCGCCGGGATTGCCCGCGATCGCGCACATGTCGGCAATTACGCCAGCCTGTGCGAAGCCTGCGGCAAAGCCATCCTCCCGCGCTTTAACTTCCAGCGCTTCAATCTCTGCGGCCGTTGGGACTCCGAGGAGAGCCTGCCCCTGAATACCTGCGGTGCCTGCGAGAGCTGCTACACGCGCGGCGTCCGCAAGCGCTTTTTCCGTAATCGCTTTTTGTTCTGCTGTCATGTTTTTGTCCTTCGTGGCGGAAGCCACACGTTGAGCCGCTCGCATCAGCGGGTACTGCCCATCGTCTTCGTCCTCGTCGTCGTCTTCGACTGCGAGTGAGAGAGCCGTCCATGCGTCACCGACGTCTCCCGGCATATCTGCCAGTCCGCTTGAAATCGCGGCCTTCGAGCCTTCATAAGTCCGGGCTCCGAGTTTCACTACATCCATCGGGGTCATTTTTCTGCCAAGTGCTACGGCTCCGACGAACTCGCCGTAGAGCCGGTCAATATCGGCCTGGATAGTGAGCTTCGCGGAATCGGTCAGGGGTTGGTAGGGGTTGCCGTCCGTTTTGCCTTCGCCCGCTGAGAACAGGGTTGGCGTGATGCCGGCCTGCTTCAGCATGTCGGAGTAATCCATATGCGCGGCCCACACTCCGACCGAACCCACTCCGCCCGAAGTAGGAGAGACGAAGATCATGCTGGCCTGGCAAGCGAGTAGATAAGCCGCTGAGTAGGCCATCGTCCCTGCCACCGCATAGACTGGCTTCGATTGCGCGACCTTGGAGATCACTGCTGCCGTCTCAAAAGCGTTGTCGGTTTCTCCGCCCGGTGAATTGATGCAGAGGAGGAGGCCCGTTACATCGGGATCCGCGCAGGCGATCTTGCACTGGTCCTGGATGTCGCCATAGGTTGTGCCGCCCCACGACCAGGCCGAATTCGAGAGCGGACCGCTGATGTCGATCATGGCGATCCCGTCTTCGAGACGGTAGGGAGCGGAGGCGCCGAACTGGTCCGAGATACTCGACATGCGGATTAGCGCTGGCCGCGATCCGAAGCGCGCCATGATTTCTTCGAGTTGCGTTCTAATTGCCGGCATTGTTTAAATCTTCCTTTTGTTGCGCGGGGGTTTTCTTGGAGGCCGCAGTTCCGCCAGATGCGGGAGCTGTGGCGCCCGGGTCGTCCCCGTTGTCCCCCGGTTCGCCCTGAATGACCACACGAGATGCGCCGTAGACTGGGAACAGGCCGAGCGCTTCTTCGCGGTCGTGATCGCGCTTAATTTCCGCGTCCACTTCTTCCACATCGCGGCCACGTGCGGAGACCTCGGCTTCGCGGCTCGTGAAGCAGGATTCAACCTGCGCGCGGATGGAGGCAACGTCGGCCGACGGGTCGACCCAGTCCCAGGGGTCGGGCAGGAACTCGACGTTCAGATATTCTTCTGGATTCGACTGATAATCGGACGGGTCGATGATTCCGACGAGTGCGGCCGCGTCGCACCAGGCTCGCCACACCGGACGATTGAACTGGTGATCCATGACGGCCTTCTGCCACTGCCGCCAGATTCTGCGGAGGGCGAGCAGCGCGATTCGCGAGCTTGAATAATTCGCATTCGCAACATCGCCCGTGGCCATCGCATAGGTGACCCGGTTCAGGGTCGCGATGACCTTCTGGTGGATCATCACGAAATCTTTGTAGGTAGCGTCTACTCCCGGGTGCGCATAGAATCCAAATTCTTCATTTGCGCTGGAGTCGAGAATAGTCAGTTGCCCGGGTTGGCTTTCGGTATAGCTCGTGCCCGCGTCCGCCTGGTCATTCCCGACGACGCTGCTGGTGAGCAGGTTCGGGTCATCCGGCGTAAGCGTCTTTTTCCACGCGAACAGATAGGCGCCAAGCTTCTGCCGGTATCGGGTTGCATCCTGGAAGTCGTCGAGGTCGTTCGCGGCTACGAGGATGGGGGCGAGCGGGGTGATGCCGCGGATCTGGCTCCCGCGGATGAACTCCATAATGTGGAGGACACTCTGGGAGGGAACCCTGACGATTTCGTAGGCGTTGGGCCAGATGGTCGAATCGCCGGGATGCTCTCTGTAGAAGTGGTAGGCGACACGCTGGTGGATCTGGTCGAATTCGATCGAAGCGCGGATGATATTCTGCGGCGAAGACATGTCGCCCGAGGTACGCCAGTAGGCCAGCTGCTCCGGCTCGATCAGATCGATCTGCAGCGGTACCCGCAGGCCTGACCGGGAGAGATCCGCGGCGAGACGGGGCCTCAATCTTGCGAATGCCTCGCCGGCCTCGACGACGTTGCGGCACACCAGCATCTGCTGGGTGAAGAAATCCTGGAGACTATCCGGCTTGCCATCCGAGCCGATGCGACGCGCCGCGCTTGACTGTTTGGTCCACAGGAAGAACTCTTTCTCGAGCATCCTGCGAATCTTCGGATCTGAATGCTTGGAGTGCGGCCGTATCCCCGCACCAATTACCTCGGCAACGAATCCCGTCAGGCAGCTCGCCATCAGCGGGTCGTCCATCACCGCCTTGCGCGCCCTGGCCGTGAGCATTGGCCCATCCGCCATCGCAAGAGAGCTTACTCCGCGGGTCGTCGAGCCCATCCCCACCATGCGGCGCCCGGTAGTAGCGCCGTTGTAGCCTGATGGGCCGTAGGTATTGGCGCGCGGTCTGCCGGTGAAGGCGCTGGCGAGCGAGGTGAGGATGTTCACTGTTTCAAAGCCGGCTTGACCGGTTCAGATATGGCAAGCCCGACGGCAACCGCCATAAAGATGAGGCCGAGGAAGATGAGGGCGAACTGCCAATGCCAAGACCAAAGGCTGATCGATATCAGGATGGAGCCGATGGCCAACAGAATGGGAGTCAGGAGGAATTTCACGAGGCCTTTGCTATACCGCAAAAACAGCACTGGGGTCCGTCCGCGCGCGGCACGAAGTAATCAATGAGGCAGGTGTTCATCAGATCCCCATCCCCTTGTTGCCGTAGCCGAAGTAGGTGCGAACCTTCAGCGAGGGTGTAACGGGCGCGTCTGTCGCGGTGGCGTAGAGGGCCTGGAAATAGGTGATGCTCGCGAGGATCTCCGCTTCCGACTGATTGCGGATCGACTTGTCCCCGTGGCGGGTTTCAACCGGTACCGTCAGTTTTGTCTGGAGTCCGGCGACGATCGCGTCAAGCTGTGCGGTGGTGTAGGCTACTGCCATAGAATTTAAGTTGAAATGGATCGAGTTGAAATCACGAGCCCTTTTCGGGGCGTTTGCCGCATGCAGGTATATGCCGTGGCTGATGCGACCGACGAAGAAATACTCGATCAGGTGCTCAACTTACCCGGAGCGGCTGCACTTTCTGATTGCCTGCTGAAATGATGCCCGCGGCCCATACTCCGAGACCTTCACTTCCGATCGCCAAAAGGAGTCGGGTTCGTGAGGGCCGTCCGGACCGCGGGATAACAGGCATTGCACCTGACTTTGGAGGCTTTCACCTCGTTTTCCGAATCTTCCGCGAATTCGCGCATCAGCGCTTCATCTGCGGCCGCCTTTTCAAAGTCGTATTCGCGAAGAAAGATATCAATGATTCTATTGGGGTTAGACTGCATTTCCCGAGAGGGCAAAGAGCGGCTAGCTGAGGTGTCGGATCTTGCCGACATCAGAGAGGCGGACCATTTTTACCGTCTAGATCATGACGTCGAACGGGATCAGCCAGGCATGCCACGGTAACAGGTGTCACAGGATTCAGACGGACATTTCCGTGATGCTAAACGATGATAGCGGCGGATCCGCGATTTGTTAGTGGGCTGCATCAAATAAACTTGCTTTAGATGCCCAGCCCGGCTCCTCGCAGCTTCCGCGACCTCACAAACCCGAGCTATCGAGCCCTGAAACTCCCGGTCATCGATGTCTTGCTAGTGCAATACCCAACCGGAGAGCGCATCTACGTCCCGGCTCGCGAGGTCACGGCGGGTTTGGTGCGCGGAGGGTATGTGGTGCGTGAGAACCGGCGGAGGATAGGC
>Ga0182016_10007346_pt1 | contig 11349 bp, 11 predicted proteins | sample 712S2MmetaG_FD_120491 | JGI IMG/M metagenome (GOLD analysis project Ga0182016, IMG submission 120491) | Permafrost microbial communities from Stordalen Mire, Sweden - 712S2M metaG | ecosystem: Environmental > Terrestrial > Soil > Wetlands > Permafrost | place: Sweden: Stordalen | collected...
TCCTGCGCCGGCTCCCCACCGATCCACGCCACCGCAGGCAGGCGCACGGTCAGAGAATTCGGCAACAGTCGCAATTGCATCACCAGCGGCATCGCGACAGCGCAGGCCAGTACCAGTCCCCACGCGGCCTTTTGCGCGGGCACGTTGCTGACCCGGAAAATCCGCAAACCGGCCCAGACGGTGAGCGCCACCACGAGCGCCCGGAGAGCCGCTTCAATCAGGACAGGGATCATTTTCTTCCCCCTTTTTCTCTTTGCTCCGCCGAGATTTTTGGATCGACAGCGCCCTTTTGCGCGAGCGCGACCCGATCTGCCAGCCGCTGCAGTTCCGCCCGGTCCAGTACCTTGGAGTCCACCAGGCCTACCAGCAGCGCCTCCACCGATCCTTCGCAAAACCAGTCCACAATGCGGTTGACGGCGCGGCCGGCCACGCGCTGCCGCGACTGAGCCGGACGATAAACAAAAGTGCGGTTTTCGACTGAATGAACCAGGTAGCCCTTTTCTTCCAGGCGCCTGAGAACAGTGCGAATGGTCGACTCCTTGAGTGGCCGCCCCAGCTCTTCGCGCACCTGTTCCGCATTAATTGAGGCCTCGCGCCAGACAATCGCAAGAATGCTTCTCTCGAGTTCGCCCAACTCCGCCGGATCGTGCCCTGTTTTACTGTTACCGTTCATAATGCTACTGACTGTAGCATATAGGATAGGTGAGCGCACAAGTTTTCTTAGAAATGATTTATGCTGTCCGAGACACGCGAAACTTCGGCATTGGCGACAAACCACCAGAACCCCGTGAATGAGGGCACTGCATGGTTTATCAACAACGGCAGTGCTACTCGGTCCTTCAGCCGCTTCTGCTCCGACGTTTCGCCCACCATAGGGACGCACCCGTGATTGCCTGCAGGGGCAGCGTCAGAGAAGCAAGTGCAGCCAACAGTCGTCCAGTGCCACCGCCAATTGCACCTGTGTGGAGGGCGCGATTCAGAGCCACAACTCGCTGTGCCGAATTGCTACGCGTACTTACAACGTCAAGGGTATAGCCCGAAAATTGATCGATGAGAACGGCGCTGCCTCCGTTGTCTGAGTGATCTTCCGGGAAGCGCATCTTCACCAGGTAAACAGCTCGCGGCTCACGAGGGATGGAAACCCAGAGTATCGACGCTCCAGGTAAAGCGTTCCGCGCAACAGAACACGCGAGATCGGCGGAGATGGGTTGAACCCCCGCCTTCGGTTGGGAAGCGACGGTGCGCCACACCGGTTTGCTTTGAGTCATCGCGATAGTCACGGGCACCGTCCATCGTTCAAACGCCATATACGCACCTGTGGCGGCAAAGCCGAACATGAGAAGTGAGGAGAAGAATCCAAGGGAGTTGTGAAGATCGAATGAGAGGCGCCGAAAACCAGCAGAAGATTTGATTCCAATCCGCTTCAGCGGCCACCACAGATACAGACCACTCGGCGCGAGAAACATCAGAATGATCGAGGAGAACGCCATTCCATTGTGAAGAACTTTCATTATCACGGTGAATCGCACAACACTCAGGTTTCCCAACACCTTCCCTGTGTATTGATTTACGAACACCTGTCGCGGCAGACGTTGGTGGCTAGGGATGACAGTAAACCAATACGACCGATCCGGTCTGACGGACGGGACATAGACTGTGATGATGTCTCCAGGATGCAGGACGGCAGCGGCGTTGGCTGCAAGCTGGGTTACGGGAAGCTGCTGAGCTTGCGGTGTCACCTTGAAAACTGATGGTTGAAAGAAGGCGTCGATTTCATCGGAGAACGCGAGCACGGCCCCGGACACGCCTAAAATGAGCAGAAACAGACCCGCAACCAGTCCACCAATGAGATGGAGGTTGAACATGACCAAGCGAATGCGAGCGTCACGGTTCATCCCTTTAGACAGTCCAGAATGAACGAAATCCTAACCACGATCAAAGACGCGGCCATTTGAATGAACGCTCGTCAAGATTGCAGTTCATTTCCGCAGCGTATGCTCTTCGGCATGGTCGCAGGCGAATGACTGGCAAGAACGAAGCCGCAGGCGCCGCGAACGCTGCATTTTGCCATATACTGGGGCCATGGGCCGGATAAGATTTCTTCATCAGCCTTGTCGGGTATAGTAACAACTCTTTCATTATCAGCAGTCTGCTATTGAAATTCCATAGACTCATCGCATCCGGGGCAAACACCCGCGGCTTCCTTCTTGCCTCCTAATCGAAGCCGCCTCGGATTAGCGCACAGCTCATCCCCGAGCTTTTTGCTCGAGTCGATTCCGATGTAGGCTAGCGACAATGCGGAAATTACTCGCGTTTATCACCGCGCCCCCATGGGGCTCCGATCGTTTTTTTGGGGGTACAATTCGCCGGGTTTCGCCCGGGGCTAACATCAATTGTCCCTCCGGGACTAAGGGCGAACCTCGGGGTCGTGTCGCCGGCAACTTGGAACTTTGCTGGACTTTCGCCGCGTTAAGTGCTGGCGGTTCCAACCTCGATGTCCGGCAGCGAAGCAATGGAACGGGGGAAGCAAACCTGCATATCCAGGACAATCGACGCTTGTTTCGGAATTGGATCGTGCGCTTACGAGGTAAGCCCTCAGAGCGCTGCCTAAGCCGCCCGTTTGAAGGGCTCGATTTTAGGGCGCTTTTTCTTGGAAGCTTGCCACAAATCGTAATCGGCCTGCAGTTCATACCAGATTTCAGCGTGGGTTCCGAGGGCGGCGGAGAGACGCAGCGACATATCCGCCGAAATCCCGGCCTTGCCGTTCAGCACGCGCGAGAGCGTTGCGCGCGAAACGTGCAAATGCCGTGCAGCGGTCGTCACAGCGATGTCGCCGAGAAACTCCCGAAGAACTTTCCCTGGATGAGGCGGATTGTGCATGCGCATCGCTTCACTTCTCCTAGTAATAATTCTGATAATCAACGAGAATCACATTCTCGCCCTCGAAAGCGAACGTGAGGCGCCCGTTGCCGTTCACTTTTACAGCCCAATGGCTCTTCAGATCGCCGCGCAGCGAATGTAATCCCCATCCGGCTGCATCCATATCCCTTGCCGCCTTCGCTCGATTCAGCTGAAAAAGCTGAACCGACAGTTTGGCTGCATGCGAAGGCTGAATCCCTGCTTTGCTTCCGGTAGCGAAGAACTTCTCGATCCCCGCGTGCCGGAAGCTTTCGATCATGTGTATAGTGGAGCGCGCCACGCTCCAGAAGTCAAGCAGAATGACGTAGAGCGGTCACGAACTTTGCATGATCGGAATTGAATTGGGATTCAATTGTCACGCGATTGCCGCAGCGGTCTTCGGCGCAACGGCGGCCAGCTTGGGATCGTCCGGAATGAATATCTCAAACACCGTCCCGCAAGACTTGCCTTCTTGCGCCACACGGCTTCGCAGATGCACCAGACCGCGATGTTTCATAATGATCTCGTGACTCACCCAAAGACCCAGCCCTGTCCCAGTCACTTCCTTGGTGGTGAAGAAGGCTTCAAACACACGCTCGCGCACTGCCGGCTCCATCCCTGTTCCCGTATCCGCTACCGCAAAGCGGACTCCCGCCTGGCTCGGGTCTTTCCAATTGTGCGAGCGGCGGGCGCGAATCAACAGCCGACCGCCGCCAGTGGAGGCGTCAATCGCATTGCCCACCAGGTTGGCAAACACCTGGCGCAGTTCGCCTGAGAAGCAGAACAGGTCCATCTCCGCGTCGTAGTCCTTCTCCACGACAATATTCAGAGTATTAAAACGGCCGTGATAAAGACTCAGCACTGAATCGAGAAGGTCTCCCATGTTTGCCCGTGTCGGCAAGGTGGACTGGCGATAGAACCGCAGTGTTTGCTGGGTTATTTCCGAAATCCTCTTGGCCTCGTGCTCCGCCATGACGACGTAATTCAGCGCCGGGTCTTCAAGTTGGCAGTAATTACGCAGCAGGAATAGCAGGTTGGTGATCGCCTCGAGAGGATTGTTAATCTCATGAGCAATTGAAGCGGCCAGACGTCCCGTTGCCGCAAGCTTTTCCGTCTTGCGCAGGGCCTCTTCGCTTCGCTTCCTGTCGCTGGCGTCCAGGACAATCACGCCCACCCAGCGCACCTGCTGAGGATCGGTGTGCACCGGGTAGGCACTGGCCAGCCATGTCCATGGCCGCCCGCCTCTGCTGCTCTGGCCGATCAACTCCAAATTGCGTACCGGCTCGTCGCCTGCAAAAACCTTCAGGACTGTATCCTCCAGTTCCTGCGCCACCGGCTGCGGCAGCAGTTCCGGCAACGTGCGACCCAGGTGGCGGCTCAAACTCACGGAAGTCATGTCGGCAAATACCTGGTTTACGCGCACAAACCTGCAGCGGCGATCGAAAAAGGCCAATCCGATGGGAGCATTGGCCAGCATAGAGTCCAGCAGCGAGAGCGTATCGTTCAGCCCCGACCTTTGCTCGCCAATCGACGCAACCATGCGGTTGAATGCCTCAATCAGGTCGCCGATCTCGTTCTTAGTCCCGGCCGGCAGCGGGAAATTGCCGCTTCCCTCCGGAGAGTTCATGAGCGCGCGGGTACCCCGATGCAAAATCGCGAGCGGCCGGGAAATTGAACTGGCCATGAGGAAAACCAATAGACCCGATGCCGCAGTCCAAATGGCGCCGAAGATCACGGTGCTGCGCAAAACCGAGTTCAATTGCTCGTAATCCCATGCGCGATCCGTCTCTACCCAGGCAAAACCACGTAAATCGGTTCCTGTATAGATGGGCTTGACGCCCTCCCATCGGTCGCCCCCAAAGGCAAAAACCCTGGGTTCGCCGTTAGCCAGAAGTGGGATCTGCGCACGCTCCACCGGATCGAGCGAGATTTGCTCCGGTTCTCCGCGGCTGACAAAAAGAACATTGCCGACGGTGTCCGTCACCTTCGCAAAGGCCACGCTGGGAGCCTCGCCCATCATTTTCACTGAAAGGCCTACCCAGCCGGTGCGCTGTTGTTGCAAGGCCTCCGCGGACTGCAAGGCCATGGAAGTGGACTGATGCGCCAGCCTGTGCAGCATGTGCTGTTGTACTTCATGGGCCTGCTCCCGAATGAGAAGAGCAGCAAACAACCCGATCGAGAGCGCCTCAAGGAGCACCAGGCCTGCCACCATCTGCCATCGAATCGATCGCGGCCACCAGCGCATGGAACAGTCCTCATATCTCCGCGCGAATTATTTCCCAGTTCCCCGGTACTCGCGCGCAACAGGCTTCTCTTCTTCGGGTTATCCTTTTAGCTTCGATGCCAGCGCCTGGGCGATCTGTCGCCCGTGAAAGCGCCCATTTTCAATAAATATCTCATTGGTGCGCGATCCGGCCACAATCACTCCCGCCAGATAAATCCCCGGGACATTGCTTTCCAGCGTCTCCACGTTGCAATCCGGGCATTTGTCTTCACCCTTGAATTGCACCCCAAGCCGCTCGAGAAAATTGAAATCCGGATGGTATCCCGTCATCGCAAAAACAAAGTCGTTGTGTAGCGTCTGCAGACCCTCGGGTGTCTCCACCACAACTGTGTCCTCGGTAATCTCCAACACCTGCGAGTTGAACAGCGCTTTCACTTCGCCATTCTTGATGCGGTTTTCAATGTCCGGCTTGATCCAGTACTTCACGTGGCGGTGCATCTCCGCATCGCGATGAATGAGTGTTACGCGCGCGCCGCTACGCCACAACTCCAGCGCCGCAATCGCCGCCGAGTTTTTCCCCCCGATCACTACCACGTCCATTCCGAAAAACGGGTGCGGATCGTTGTAGTAGTGATGCACCTTGCTCAGGTTCTCGCCAGGAATATGCATGTAGTTGGGCAAATCGTAGTAGCCGGTAGAAATCGCCAGCTTGCGTGCCTTTAATGTGCTGGGCCTGCCGAACCGGTCATCGATGTGAACCGTGAAGTCTCCGTCTTCTCCGCTCACCTCGGTCACGCGATGATACTGCCGCACATCCAGCTTGTAGTAAGCGGCCACCAGGCGGTAATACTGCAGCGCCTCGTTGCGGCTGGGCTTGGGATTCGGGCTGGGAAAGGGAATATCGCCAATCTCCAGCAGCTCCGGCGTCGTAAAAAACGTCATGTGGGCCGGGTAGTGAAAGAGCGAATTGCAAACGCATCCTTTATCCACCAGCACCACGCGAAACCCGGCTTTCTGCGCCTCAATCGCGCAAGCCAGCCCGGTTGGCCCCGCGCCTACGACCAGAAGATCGAAGATGCGGTCGTCCCCACTTGTCTGCGATTGCTCATCCAATTCGTTCATGGTTCTAGCTTAGGGCATGGTGGAGATTGTTTGGAAACCGGAACGGTGTTGTGACCTGTCTTGATTCGGGAATGGTAGAATGGTAGAACAGAATAGTAGAAAGGTAGACATATGGGAATTAGCATCAAGAACCCTGCAGTTGAGACGCGCATACGTGAACTCGCGACACTGCGAGGAGTGAGCCTTGTAACCGCCGTGACTGAGGCGGTGGAACGCGAAATAGAACGAGAGAAGCAAAGCCAACGGAGGAAAAAGCTTATGGCCGATTGGCTGATGGAAATCGCCAAAGAGACCGGGCCGAGGATGAACGACGGCAAAACCTCCAAGGAACTCATGGACGAACTCTACGACCCGGAAACGGGGCTGCCCATATGATCGTAGATACATCGGCGATCATCGCAATTATCAAGAACGAGCCTGAAGCGCGGGCATTTTCCGAGGTAATAGAAGACGCGAAATTGGTACGCGTCTCCGCAGCATGTTGTCTCGAATCGAGAATTGTTGTAGGCCGTTATAAAGACCCAATTCTCACGGCGCGGTTGGAAGATATTCTGGAAAACCCCGGCCTTCTGGTTGAACCCGTAACTGCGGCACAGGCGAAAGTCGCGTGGGAGGCCTATCGCGACTACGGCAAAGGCAGCGGCCATCGCGCCAACCTCAACTTCGGCGACTGCTTCAGCTACGCGCTCGCCCGCGAAAAACGCGAACCCATCCTCTACAAGGGCGACGACTTCGCGCATACGGACTTGCGCCCGGCAATATAATTCACGCCATGCGCACCGAAATCGGCTCCCAGTCCCGTGACCGCGTCATTGCGTATTCCCTTGAATGTAGCGCCCGGTCTTCAGAGCGGCTGTAGCGCGGGCGCCCACGCCCGCGCTTGCTCGGAAGCAATTACCATTTGACACGGTCTACTCCCTAGCTCGAGTTCAGCCGAAAACCCGATGCTCCCCTGAATGCCGTCAACTCCCCCACTCAGTTCAGCGGTTTCCCGCCAGAGAATTGAGCATTGCACCACCCCGCAATCGATGATCCCCAACCCGCCGTGCCAAAACTGTTCCGTGCCCCATCCATTCGACGTTTTGTGTCGAATGGGTGGGAAACCACGAACCTCAATCAGATTTCTTGCTCATAGGAGCGACCCCAGCATCCCCCATACCGAATGCTCGACGAGATGTTTACTCAAAGGTAACTGCCGAGTGGCCGGTGATACAACCAGAACCCTTTCCCATCCGCTGAAAGGTACGAAATTGATACGATCATCTTGTGATCACAGCGACAGAGATCGTTGCTTCTGCTTATCTAGGGGCCACCCTGGTGGGACTTGTCATGAGCTTCTCCACACGCCAAGGGACTCGTCGTCGCCTGATCCGTTTCGCGACAATCGCCCTGACCATTCCAATCTGCTTGCTTGCAGGCTGCGTCATTTCAATGTGGGTGGTCTTTAGGCAAGCAGGGCCTCCGACCTTAGCGGAATTGAAGCGCGACTTTCCTTCAAAGCGCTCCTCCCTTGAGACAATCGTGAGCATGTCAAACCAGGACCCGAGCTATTGGCGCATAGCCCCAGATTTTGTGTACCGCGCCAACGCTGACGCAATCGGGACCGGGCAGTCTATGGATAGCGATCCGAACTCTGAATTACCAAAAGCTCGCTGGGAAGAATACCGCGTGATCTTCCGCCAAAATGGAATCAAGCTTGGAATTCAGCGTAACAAACAACATGATGCCTTCATCATGGTCGACTCAATTGGGTTGCTGAATCGCGGCCACATCAGCGGATATGTTAAATGTTCATCAGCTATTTCTCAGGACCCTGGTCGATTCTATCCCTGCATTCTTCGTCGAGAAAACGGACAGAGTGAGTACAGCGCCGATCCTCGCATAGAAGGCTTTTCCTTTCAGAAACTGGATGACGCTTGGTACGCCTACGACGAAGGACCAAGCTAACCGGATGCATAGACGCAACTGCGGGTATTTGTTGCCCATTCTTGCCTAGTGAAAGGATGTTGCGACCACCAATCGCGAGTAGTGCCTGGATTGTCGCCTACTCGGAGATTACTTCCGGCAAACAACTCCTTCTGTGGCGGAATTCGACTGAATCCGGGGGCAGGAAAACCTACACAACGCCCTGCCGAGCAAAACGAAAACAGCCAGAAAGTGAACGCGCAACCAATCCCGGAAAAAAGTCCGAAATCTCGTCCGGAGTTTGCAGTTTAATTCGTTCGAAACGCGCACAATCACTGCATGGCCTCGAAAACGCCCAAATCTCAACCTCCAGGAACAAAATAAACAGGCGATTTTCCGTATTTTCTTCCATCCATCTGAAAACAATCACATTACATCAATTCTTAGCGAACAAAAAGCGAAGTACATCTATGAAAACAAACCACTTACGTTTTTCCGCCTTTTCGAAACAAAGAACTTAGCATGCCGCTCCCTTTTGGACTCACCCACTTTGCGCCAAAAATGCAGCAGTTCCCGACCGCCGAAGCCCCTCCCCGCCTGACGCAAGCACTCCGCCCCCTCCACGGCACGACGGCCGTCCCTTCCATCCATTACCCTAGAGACGTCGAGGGACCGAACCATGACCGTAATCCGCCAGGAAGATTTCATTTCGAGCGTCGCGGGCGCATTGCAGTACATCAGCTACTACCACCCGGTGGATTACATCCGCAGCCTGGCCAAGGCTTACGAGCGCGAGCAGTCGCCCGCCGCCAAGGACGCCATCGCCCAGATCCTCATCAATAGCCGCATGTGCGCCGAAGGGCACCGCCCCATCTGCCAGGACACCGGCATCGTCAACGCCTTCGTCAAGGTAGGCATGGACGTCCGCTTCGAGCCTGCCCCCGGCGAAGAGCCGAAGGATCTGCAGCAGATGGTCGACGAAGGCGTCCGCCGCGCCTATCTCGACCCCGACAACAAGCTCCGCGCCTCGCTTCAATCCGACCCCGCCGGCAAGCGCGTCAACACCAAAGACAACACCCCGGCCGTAGTGAATGTCGAGTTAGTCAAAGGCTCAACCGTCGAAGTCACCGTGGCAGCCAAAGGCGGCGGTTCGGAAGCCAAGAGCAAATTCGCGATGCTCAACCCGTCCGACTCGGTGGTCGAGTGGGTGCTCAAAACCGTTCCCACCATGGGCGCGGGCTGGTGTCCCCCGGGAATGCTCGGCATCGGCATCGGCGGAACGGCTGAAAAGGCCATGCTGATGGCCAAGCAATCGCTCATGGACCCGATCGATATCCAAGACCTGATCGCCCGCGGCCCCAAAACCACCGCCGAAAATCTCCGCGTCGAGCTCTACGACAAAGTGAACCGTCTCGGCATTGGCGCGCAGGGCCTGGGCGGCCTAACCACCGTCCTCGACGTAAAGGTAATGGACACGCCCGCGCACGCCGCCAACCTGCCCATCGCCATGATTCCCAACTGCGCCGCCACCCGCCACGCGCACATCGTCCTCGATGGCTCCGGCCCCGTCTATCTCGATCCGCCAAACCTCGAAGACTGGCCGCAGCTCACTTACGACGTCTCCGGCGCCCGACGCGTCAATCTCGACACCGCGACCCGCGCCGAAGCCGCCACCTGGAAGCCCGGCGAAGTGCTATTGCTGACCGGCAAGCTGCTCACTGGGCGCGACGCCGCCCACAAGCGCATGACAGACATGCTCAATCGCGGTGAGAAGCTGCCTGTCGATTTCCAAGACCGCTTTATCTACTACGTGGGCCCGGTAGACCCGGTGCGGGAAGAGGTAGTTGGCCCCGCTGGCCCCACCACAGCCACGCGCATGGACAAGTTCACCCGCCAGATGCTGGCTGAAACGGGCCTGCTGGGCATGGTGGGTAAAGCCGAGCGCGGCCCCGTAGCCATCGAGGCCATTCGCGAATTCTGCGCGGTTTATCTCATGGCCGTGGGCGGCGCAGCCTACCTGGTTTCAAAGGCGATTTACGGCTCGCGCCTGCTGGCCTTCCCGGATCTGGGCATGGAAGCCATCTACGAGTTCGACGTGCGCGACATGCCAGTGACAGTTGCCGTGGACTCCAAAGGAACCAGCGTCCACCAGACCGGGCCCGCCGAATGGCAGCAGCGGATTGCTGGAATACCGATACTGCGATAGTGCAGTGAAGAAGTGAAGAAGTGAAGGAGCGAAGGAGTGAAGAAAAGCAAGAGATTTGCGGCGACTCAACCTTCAATCGGGCAATGAAAAAACCGGCAATCAAGACGTACCCCGTCGAGACTGCCAGCTCTTTTTCACTCATTCACTTTTTCACTCGTTCACTGCTTTTCTCACTGCTTCCCAAAGCGGTAAACAAGCCCAATGTTATAACCCAGGCTGTTCTGCTGCTTAGAGCCAAACCCGGTCAGGTAGTACTCCGGCGCCACGCGCAAACCAAGATTCGGAGCCACGTTCAACTCGCCAAAGATGCTGGCGGTAGCCGCAAAAGTTCCACCGTCGGGATAAAGGCCCAGCACCTTGCTGCCAAATCCGTTGGTATCTCCCGTGAAGTTGCCCTGCGCATAGCCGGCCATTGCGCGGCCGGAAATGGAGTACTTAGGCTGAACGTAGAAGCGGTAAGTGGGGCCAATCAATGCGCCGTACTGGCTGATAGCCGGCTTGGTGATGCCGCTCAGGTTGGGCTCGATAAATGGAGTGCCGTAGTAGCCGCGGCCATCCACCGTTGCGCCCAGGCGCTCATTGAAGTAGCGGGTAAAGCCCACGTTCCAGTCGTATTCGTTCACGCGCTGCAGTGTAGGACCGGGAGTAAACCGCAGATAGCCCGCCCCCACGTAGACCTCATAAAGATGGTCGTAAACCTCGTGAATGGCGGCGGCGCGCCGTTGCTCGCGGCGGGCCTTGATGCGCGCGGCAACGCTGATTTGAGGCTGGGTTTGAGTCTGGCTTGGGGCTGCCGCCGGCGCCTGCGGATCGGTAGCTGCGGGGGTGCTGCTCGATGTCGAGCTTTGTGCTTGGAGAACGGGGATAACTGAAGACGCAAGCGCCAGCAGCAGGGCAAGACGGCGAAAAGAATACATCGGTATCGGGTTACCTCCACGGGATTACGGAAGCACACCACCGCTCTCGGCAGCGCTCCCCCCAATTGGTATTAAAA